>Ga0209514_10006764_pt1 | contig 13899 bp, 10 predicted proteins | sample Subgrocontami58m_FD_187452 | JGI IMG/M metagenome (GOLD analysis project Ga0209514, IMG submission 187452) | Subsurface groundwater microbial communities from S. Glens Falls, New York, USA - GMW37 contaminated, 5.8 m (SPAdes) (version 3) | ecosystem: Environmental > Aquatic > Deep subsurface >...
TACGCCGCCATCCGGGAAAACGAGCCGAAATCGCGCGAGGACAATATCGCCGTCAGCAGGGCGCGCTCCTGGCCGGCCATTTCCTTGGCCTGGAGGAAAGCCAGGAAAGCCAGTTGGGGCCGCAGCGTGCCGCTGTCCGTGACCAGGGTCGAATTCATCACGTCGAACAGCATTTCTATCATCGCCGAATAGCGGTCCACCGTCGCCTCGCGCGAGAGCACCAGTTCGCTCACCAACTGGCGCAGGCTGCCCAGTTGCCGCAGATCGGACAGCGCCGCCGGATGCCGCGCTTCGAGGTAGGCGTAAAGATGTTCGTCGCCGAGCAGAACCGGCACTGTCGCCGCGAAGGCCTGTTCGGTGGCCTGCCCCTGGTGCGCCAGGACATCGGCAAAGAACCTGCCGTTGGAGGCGACATAACCGCTCGACAAACCGCGTTCGAGCTGGAGTTCATGGATCAGGACACTGCTGCCGGCGTTGGCCTCGGCCCACTTGTGCACTACCCGGGCGCGGCTCTCGTCGGCAATCTTTTCATGGATATTGCGCCCGGAGAACAAGGACAGGACCAGGAAGAACGCCGCCAGCAGCCACAGCGAGTGGTATTTGATGCGATGAAAGGGGGTAACTTGCACAATGGGTTTTGTTCTTGGTTCGAACCTAAAATATCCCACGAAAGTAATATGGTTTTGTGACTCGACCTTTTATCGTGCACCGCAACAATAAAAATTGATGTGGGACAAGTCGTCTGCCGGAACTTGTTTTTCGCCGCCCCATACCCCATGCAATATTTTTCCGGCAGGGCTTGAAGCTGGCAAATTCACCCTCATCTGCCGCGGGTTTCTTCAGGAGCCCGACCCATGCAGGACATCCCTTCGACCCCCAAGCCCAAGCAACACGCCGAGGCCTCGCCGGAACCATCCGTAACGACCGCCGCCACCGTGCCGCCGACGCAGACACCTGATCCGGCCCACGAAACAACAATGATGCCCAGCCTCGAAGACCTGCTCAAGGCCGCCGAACTCAAGGCCACCGAGCACCACGATGCCTGGCTGCGCGCCAAGGCCGAGGGCGAGAACATCCGCCGCCGCGCCCAGGAGGACATCGCCAAGGCCGGCAAGTTTGCCGTCGAGAAGTTCTCCGGCGAGTTGCTGGCGGTCAAGGACAGTCTCGAAGCCGCGCTTTCCAGCGATAACCAGAGCGCTGAACACCTCAAGGAAGGCGTCGAACTGACGCTGCGGCAACTGGTATCGGCCTTCGAGAAATCCAGCCTGGTCGAGATCAACCCCCTGGGCCAGAGGTTCGACCCTCACCAGCACCAGGCCATCGGCCAGATCGAGGCGCCGGACGACAAAACCGAGCCCAATACCGTGCTCACCGTACTGCAGAAGGGCTACGCCCTGCATGGGCGCGTGATTCGTCCCGCTTTGGTGATGGTTTCCAAGGCCAAGGCTTGAAGCAAGCCGCAATACCCCCATATCACGCATAGAGATTCGCCGTGGGACATCCCCGGCGAGCAACATTCTTAAAGGAAAAATCATGGGCAAGATCATCGGCATCGACCTCGGCACCACCAACAGCTGTGTCGCCATCATGGAAGGCGGCAAGCCCAAGGTCATCGAAAACGCAGAAGGCGCGCGCACCACGCCGTCCATCGTCGCCTACGCCGACGATGGCGAGATCCTGTGCGGCGCCTCCGCCAAGCGCCAGGCGGTAACCAACGCCAGGAACACGCTGTTCGCGGTCAAGCGCCTGATCGGCCGCCGCTTCGAGGAAAAGGAAGTGCAGAAGGACATCGACCTGATGCCTTTCCGCATCGTCAAGGCCGACAACGGCGACGCCTGGGTCGAGGCCCGCGGCAACAAGATGGCGCCGCCGCAAGTCTCCGCCGAAGTACTGCGCAAGATGAAGAAGACGGCGGAAGACTACCTCGGCGAGGAAGTCACCGAGGCCGTGATCACCGTGCCCGCCTATTTCAACGACAGCCAGCGCCAGGCCACCAAGGATGCCGGCCGCATTGCCGGCCTCGACGTCAAGCGCATCATCAACGAGCCAACCGCGGCCGCGCTGGCCTTCGGCATGGACAAGCAGGAAGGCGACCGCAAGATCGCCGTGTATGACCTCGGCGGCGGCACCTTCGACATTTCCATCATCGAGATCGCCGAACTCGACGGCGAGCACCAGTTCGAGGTGTTGTCGACCAATGGCGACACCTTCCTCGGCGGCGAAGACTTCGACCAGCGCCTGATCGACTACGTCGTCACCGAATTCAAGAAGGAACAGGGCGTCGACCTGAAGAACGACGTACTGGCCCTGCAGCGCCTCAAGGAAGCGGCCGAAAAGGCCAAGATCGAGCTGTCTTCGGCGCAGCAGACCGAATTCAACCTGCCCTACATCACGGCCGACGCCTCGGGTCCCAAGCACCTGACCATGAAGCTGACCCGCGCCAAGTACGAAGCGCTGGTCGAAGAACTGATCGAACGCACCATTGCCCCTTGCCGCATCGCCATCAAGGATGCCGGCGTCAAGACCTCGGATCTGACGGACGTGATCCTGGTCGGCGGCATGACGCGCATGCCCAAGGTGCAGGACAAGGTCAAGGAATTCTTCGGCAAGGAACCGCGCCGCGACGTCAACCCCGACGAAGCCGTCGCGGTCGGCGCCTCGATCCAGGGCGGCGTGCTGCAAGGCGAAGTCAAGGACGTGCTGCTGCTCGACGTCACCCCGCTCAGCCTGGGCATCGAAACCCTGGGCGGCGTCATGACCAAGCTGATCCAGAAGAACACCACGATCCCGACCAAGGCGGCGCAGACCTTCTCCACCGCCGACGACAACCAGAGCGCGGTCACCATCCACGTCCTCCAGGGTGAGCGCGAGATGTCCAGCGGCAACAAGAGCCTGGGCCAGTTCAACCTGACCGACATTCCGCCCTCGCCGCGCGGCATGCCGCAGATCGAGGTCACCTTCGACATCGACGCCAACGGCATCCTGCATGTCTCCGCACGCGACAAGGGCACCGGCAAGGAAAACAAGATCACCATCAAGGCCAACTCGGGGCTTTCCGAAGCCGAGATTCAGGCCATGGTGCAGGACGCCGCGGCCCACGCCGAGGACGACCACAAGGCCCGCGAAATGGTCGAGGCGCGCAACCAGTGCGATGCCATGGTGCATTCGATCAAGAAGGCGCTCGGCGAGCACGGCGACAAACTCGACGCTGGCGAGAAATCCGCCATCGAAGCCGCGATCAAGGATGCCGAAGCCGTGCTGAAGGATGGCGACAAGGCCGCCATCGAAGCCAAAACCGAAGCGCTGGCCAAGGCCTCGCAGAAGCTCGGCGAGAAGGTCTATGCAGAAACCCAGGGCGCAGCCGGTGCCGCCGGCGCGGGTGCGGCCCCCGGCGGCGCCGGTGGAGCCGAGGCGAAGAAGGATGATGGCGACGTGGTCGACGCCGAGTTCACCGAAGTCAAGGACAAGAAGGGTTAAACACGGCGCGAAGCGCCGGTTTAACTGGCCGAGTTGAAGCGGACCGCGTATTCGAAATGCGCGTCGCTGCTTGACTCGGCCTTTGCACAAGATTCACGGGACCAACGACATGGCAAAGAAGCGCGACTATTACGAAGTTCTCGGCGTCAACCGCGACGCCTCCGACGAAGAGATCAAGAAGGCCTACCGCAAGCTGGCCATGAAGCACCATCCTGACCGCAATCCGGACAACCCGAAATCAGAGGAACAGTTCAAGGAGGCCAAGGAAGCCTACGAAGTCCTCTCCGACCCGCAGAAGCGGCCAGCCTACGACCAGTACGGCCATGCCGGCGTCGATCCGCAGGCCGGCATGGGTCCCGGCGGCGCGGGCATGGGCGGCTTTGCCGATGCCTTCTCCGACATCTTCGGCGACATCTTCGGTGGCGGCGGCCAGCGCGGCGGCGGGCGCTCGAACGTCTATCGCGGCGCCGACCTGCGCTACAACCTCGAAGTCAGCCTGGAAGACGCCGCGCGCGGCACGGAAACCCGCATCCGAATCCCGACCATGGCCGAGTGCGAGACCTGCAACGGCAGCGGCGCCAAGAAAGGCAGTGAACCCAAGACCTGCCCGACCTGCGCCGGCCACGGCCAGGTGCGCATGCAGCAGGGTTTCTTTTCGATCCAGCAGACCTGCCCGAAGTGCCACGGCACCGGGCGCTACATCGCCGATCCCTGTGGCACCTGCCACGGCGGCGGCCGCATCAAGCAGCACAAGACGCTATCGGTCAAGATTCCATCCGGGATCGACGAGGGCGACCGGATCCGGCTCAGCGGCGAGGGCGAACACGGCGTCAATGGCGGCCCGCCGGGCGACCTCTACGTGCAGATCCACCTCAAGGCCCACGCCGTATTCCAGCGCGACCACGACGACCTGCATTGCGAAATGCCGGTCAGCTTCGCCACCGCCGCGCTAGGCGGCGAAATCGACATTCCGACCCTCGACGGCGTGGCCAAGCTCAAAGTGCCCGCCGAAACCCAGACCGGAAAGGTTTTTCGTCTGCGCGGCAAGGGCATCAAGGGCGTGCGTTCCAGCAGCCACGGCGACCTGCTCTGCCACGTCGTGCTGGAAACGCCTGCAAGCCTGACCGAGCGGCAGAAGGAACTGCTGAAGGAATTCGAGGAAATCAGCCAGGGAAACGCCCAGCGCCACAGTCCGCGCGCGCAGAGCTGGCTCGACCGCGTCAGGGATTTCTTCGGCAGCTGAGCACCGCCAGCCGGAAGCCGGCGCTGGCCGACCGCTCAGCCCATCGGCGCGGCCACCTCATTGCGCAGCCACCGCAGCAGGGTCGAGTAAAGCGCATCCGGCGTCACCGGTTTGGCGATGTGGTCGTTCATTCCCGCCTCGATGCAGCGCGCGCGGTCGCCATCGAAGGCATTGGCCGTCATCGCCAGGATCGGGATGGTCGCCATTCCCGGCATTTTCCGGATGGCACGGGTCGCGTCCAGTCCGTTCATGATCGGCATCTGCACATCCATCAGGATCAGCGCATGGCCGCCCTTGCCCGCCAGCGCCACGGCTTCCTCGCCATTGCTGGCAGTCTCGGGCACCAGCCCCGCGTCTTCCAGCAGGAACACCGCGACTTGCAGATTCACGGATTCATCCTCGACCACCAGAATCCGGCAGCCGGCGAATTCCCGCAGCAGCAATTCGCGGTATGAATTGCCGTCCGGACTGGCCCTGAGCGGCTGCCCGTCGGCGGCGCGACGCAGCCGGACCGTCACCCAGAAGGTGCTGCCCCGCCCCTGTTCGCTGATCACCCCGACATCTCCTCCCATCAGCCTGGCGATGCGCCTCGAAATGACCAGGCCGAGGCCGCTGCCGCCATACTTGCGGGTGGAGGAATCATCGACCTGGGTGAAGGCATGAAACAACCGGCTTTGCTGCTCCGGACTCAGCCCGATGCCCTGATCGGCAACCTCGATCCGAAGCAACAGGCTTCGGATATCCTCTTCCTCAGCCCGCGCACGCACGACGATCTGTCCGTGCTCCGAGAACTTGACGGCATTGCCGATGAAATTCAGCAGAATTTGCCTCAGATGCAGGGCATCGCCGCAGAATTGATCGGGCAACTCCGGGGCGATTTCGGCGGCGAGCCTCAGGCCCTTGGCCTTGGCCATTTCCTCCTGCATGCCCAGCGCGTCGCCAACGACCTGGGCCAGGGAGAAATCCTTCTCCTCCACGGTCATCCGGTCGGCTTCGATGCGCGAAATGTCGAGGATGTCGTTGATCACGGCAAGCAAATGCTGGGCCGCGCCCAGGCTCTTGGTAAGTTGATCGATCTGCTTGGGATCAGTGGCGCGGCGCAACGCCAGGCCGGTCATGCCCATGATGCCGTTCATCGGCGTCCGCAACTCATGGCTCATGTTGGCGAGAAATACGCTCTTGGCCCGATTGGCCGCCTCCGCGGCATCCCGTGCCGCCGCCAACTCGGCGGTGCGGGAAAACACCAGGTCTTCGAGGTGGTGGCGATGCTGCTCGAGCTCGGCCTCGGCCGCCTTGCGCTCGGTGAGGTCGATATCGACGCAGAACATCTCGGGTGCCCGGCCGGGAACCTGGACAAATGCATGGCTTGAAAACACCTCGACGCGCGATCCGTCCTTGCGCATCAGGGAGAGCTCTCCCGCCGGAATCGGTTGTCCGCTGCGAAATACTTCCCGCATGGCGCGCGTCACGTCCTGATGCATTTCCGCGGGAACGATCAGGTCGAGCAGATTGCGACCGAGCGCCTCCTGCTCGGTGTATCCATAGAGCATGGCGGATGCGCGATTCCAGTACTTGGTCTTGCCGTCCGAACCGTAGCCCTGCACGGCAACCGATGGAATGTCCTGCAGCATCTTGCGGAAACGTGCTTCGCTTGCCTCAAGCTCGATACCACGACGGGCAAGTTCACGCCCAGCCTGGTGCAATTCATCCAGTCGATCCTGGTAGGAGCGCGCGAGAAAGATGATCAGCACCGCGCACAGCAGCACGACGATCAATTGCAGCATCCCGTGCAGCAGAGGCAGTGTGGGCGGCGGCTCCGGCAGCCAGCCCCAGGTCTCGCCCAATGCCAGCGCCAAGGTCGCCGCCACGGTCAGCGCCGTCAACGTCAGCGTGGCGCGCAATCCCATCATCCAGCCCACCAGCAGAATCACCGCCGGGTAGGCGACAATGATGGGGGCATGCATTCCACCCGTGATCGCGGCGACTCCCGTCACCGTCACCCACGAACCGAACACCATTGCCTGAAGCGAAGCCTGCATTCGGCCGCGCCAATACAGATACGCGGCCAGGCTCGCCACCAGTGCAAACGAAGCCGACGCCGCCACCCTGGCGGTCTGCCCAGGCGCCAGGACGACAAGCGCCAGCATTGCCACGACGGCACTGGAAAACAACACGGCAATGGCGATCTTCAGGAAGTCCCGCGACGGACCCCATGACTTCGGTCCTGCGGCGTAACCGTCCTGCACCTGATCTGCTTCGCGCCGCGTAGTCATTGCCGAGTGCATCCAAGCATGAGCCGAATGAAAGTGGACATCGCATGCCGATCGATTCGACCGGGTGTCCTTCCTGGCGCATTCTCCGCAGGGACCGGCCGGCGATGTTGATGCAGGTCAAGCGCGGGGTGGAACGGAGCGGACGGCGCTCAGGCGCGGCGCCAGGTGGTTCCCTGCGGTCCGTCTTCCAGCACGATGCCGGCGGCTTTCAGTTCGTCGCGGATGCGATCGGACTCGGCGAAATTCCTGGCCTTCTTCGCCGCGGCGCGGGCGCCGACTCTTGCCTCGATTTCCTCGTTGCCGAGACCGCCCGCCGGGGCGGCCTGAAGGAAGGCTTGTGGGTCGCGCTGCAGCAGGCCCAGCAGCCCGCCGAGCGCCTTGAGCTGCCCGGCCAGCGCCGCTTCGCCGCGATTCACTAGGTTGGCCAGGTCGAACAGCGCCGCCATGGCTTCCGGCGTGCCGAAATCGTCGTCCAGCGCGGCCTTGAAACGCACCGCATGCGGCTCGCTCCAATCGACCTGCGCCGCGCCGGCGACACCCTTGAGCGCTGTGTAAAGCCGCGTCAGCGCATGGCGCGCATCGTCGAGATGGACATCGGAATAGTTGAGCGGGCTGCGGTAGTGGGCGCGCAGGATGAAGAAGCGCACCACTTCGGCATCGTATTTCTTCAATACCTCGCGGATGGTGAAGAAGTTGCCCAGCGACTTCGACATCTTTTCGTCGTCGACGCGGACGAAACCGTTGTGCATCCAGTAATTGACGAACTGGCAATGGTGGGCGCCCTCCGACTGGGCGATCTCGTTTTCGTGGTGGGGAAACTGCAAATCCTGGCCGCCGCCGTGGATGTCGAAATGCCGGCCGAGCAACTGCGAACCCATCGCCGAACACTCGATGTGCCAGCCCGGGCGGCCGGGCCCCCAGCGCGATTCCCACTTGACCTCGGCCGGCTCGGCTTCGCGCGCATGCTTCCACAGCACGAAATCCAGCGGGTCCTGCTTGCCCGCCATGACGTCGACCCGCTCGCCGGCGCGCAGGTCCTCCAGCGACTTGCCGGAGAGCTTGCCGTAGCCCTCGAACTTGCGCACCGAGTAGCAGACGTCATGGCTCTCGGCGACGTAGGCATAGCCGTTCTTTTCCAGAGCGCCGATCATGTCCAGCATCTGCGGCACGTAGTCCGTGGCGCGCGGCTCGGCATCCGGCCGCAGCACGCCGAGCGCCCCGGCGTCCGCGTTCATCGCGGCGATGAAGCGGTCGGTCAGTTGGCGGATCGACTCGCCGTTGTCCTGGGCGCGCTTGATGATCTTGTCGTCGATGTCGGTGATGTTGCGCACGTAGGTCAGCTCGAAGCCGCTGGCCCGCAACCAGCGCGCCACCATGTCGAACACCACCATGACCCGGGCGTGGCCGAGGTGGCAATAGTCATACACGGTCATGCCGCAGACGTACATGTTGACGCGGCCGGCTTGGATCGGTACGAACTCCTGCTTTTCGCGGGCCAGGGTGTTGTATATCTTCAGCATGGGGAGGAGGTGTCGCGGATGGCGGGATAAGCGGCAATATGGGCGCGAAAGGCCGGTATTATCAGGCTTTCGATGAATCGCTTCAGGTTGTGGGGAAGGCGGGCTTCTTGTTAGAATCTGACGCTGAATCCTGCATGGTGTATTCCGGGGAGCAAGCAGTTTCAGGACAGACTGAAGCCAGTCTTGCCGGCATCAGCAGAACGGCAGCATCAATTTCATTTTCGGGCAACCGCCAGCGAGAAGTATATACCATGACCCAAATCCGCCTCAATGCAGCACACCTGTTGGCAGCCGCTGCTTCCCTCGCCCTTCTGGCGTTGGCGCCGGCCGTACGCGCCGATGCCCTGCAGGACATCAGCAAGCAGATCAAGCAGGGACAGCATGCCCAGGCGCTGGAGCAAGTCGACAAGTATCTCGCCGGCAAACCCAAGGATGCCCAGGGCCGCTTCCTCAAGGGCATCATCCTGACCGAAATGAACAAGCCCAATGACGCGATCGTCGTATTCACCAAGTTGACCGAGGATTACCCGGAACTGCCCGAGCCCTACAACAACCTCGCCGTCATCTACGCCCAGCAAAAGCAGTTCGACAAGGCCAAGCAGGCGCTGGAAATGGCCATCCGCACCCATCCGTCCTACGCCACGGCGCACGAGAACCTCGGCGACATCTACGCCCGGCTCGCCAGCCAGGCCTATGACAAGGCCCTGCAGATCGATTCGTCGAACTCCAGCGCGCAAAACAAGCTGGCCCTGATCCGTGACCTGATGGGCACTGGCAGCCGCTCCGGCAAGGCCAGCAAACCGATCGGCGAAGCGCGCCCCGCGGAACCGGTGAAACTGGCCGAGGCGCCCAGGCCCGTGACCGCGCCGGGCACCGCAGCGCCGACGGCGGCAACCCCGACAAAACCCGTCGAAGCGACAAAGCCCGCAGCCGAAACCGCCAAGCCGGTCGCGACGAAGCCGGGAGGCGACGTCACGGCAGAGATCGGCAAGGCCGTCGACCTGTGGGCCGCCGCCTGGTCACGCAAGGACATGAAGGCTTATCTGGCCGCCTATGCCCGCGACTTCAAGACGCCCGCCGGCGAATCGCGCACGACATGGGATGCCGAGCGGACCAAGCGCATCCAGAAGCCGGGGGCGATCCATGTCAGCGTCGAAAACCTCCGTGTCAGCATCGACGGCGACACGGCGACGGCGAAGTTCCGCCAGCACTACAAGTCGGCCACGCTCAAGACCTCCAGCAACAAGGTGCTCAACCTCGGCCGACGTGACGGCAAGTGGCAGATTCTGCAGGAGCGGGTCGGCAACTGATGCGCCGCCACTTGCCCATGCGCGTTCTGCTTGCGGGCTGCGGACTGCTGTTCGCGGTCGGCCTGGCCAGCGCCGCCGGCAAGACGCCGAAACACATCAAGAAGACCGCGGGCGCGGCCGCCAGTGCAGCCCGTTACACGGACTCCGGCCCGGAACCTCTGCTGGCCAAGGTGTTCGACGCCATCGAAGGCAACCGGCTCGATCTGGCCATGCAGCAAACGGACGCGCTGATCAAGGCCTATCCCAATTTCCGCCTGGCGCACCTGGTCAAGGGCGACCTGCTGCTGGCCCGTTCGCGCCCGCTGACCACGTTTGGCGAAGGCGGCGGACCCGCTGCCGGAGAAAAGGTGGCCGACCTGCGCGACGAAGCCATCGTCCGCCTCATGGGCTACCGCACCAAGCCGCCGGCCGACTACGTGCCGCGCTACCTGCTGCAGATGCATCCGGAACAGAAGCACGCGGTGGTAGTCGACACGCAGAAGTCGCGTCTCTACCTTTACCAGAACGACAAGGGCACGCCGCGCTTCATCGCCGATTACTACATTTCGCAGGGCAAGCTCGGCGCCGACAAGGCGCGCGAGGGCGACAAGAAGACTCCGATCGGCGTCTATCACGTCACCTCCAGCCTGCCGCGGCAGAAGCTGACCGACTTCTATGGCAGCGGTGCCTTCCCGATCAACTATCCCAACGAGTGGGACAAGCGCCAGGGCCGCAACGGCCACGGCATCTGGCTGCACGGCACCCCCTCCGACACCTTCTCACGCCCGCCCAAGGCCTCCGACGGCTGCGTGGTGCTGGCCAACCAGGACCTCGACACCTTGTCGAAGAGCCTGCAGATCGGCCTGACCCCGGTGATCATCAGCAACAGCATCGAATGGCTGTCGCTCGACGACTGGCAGAGCGAACGCAGTTCGCTGCTGAAGATGATCGAGGAATGGCGCCATGACTGGGAAAGCCGCAATGTCGACAGCTACGCCAAGCACTATTCGCACAAGTTCAATGCCGACGGCCAGGGCTACCGCGACTGGATCGAGCACAAGCGCAAGGTCAATGCGGGCAAGAGCTGGATCAAGGTCGGCACCGGCAACATCAGCATGTTCCGCAATCCGGGCCGGGAAGAATACGTCGTCGTCACCTTCGAGCAGGATTACCGTTCCAGCAATCTTTCCGGCCAGATGAAGAAGCGCCAATACTGGATCAAGGAAGGCGGCCGCTGGAAAATCATCTACGAAGGCGCCGCGTAGCCTTTTCGTTTGCCCCCTCTCTTCCGTCCTTCTCCAGGAGCATCCATGCATCGCCTGTACCTGTTCGCACTGGCATTTCTTGCCAGCCTCGCTACTCACGCCGCCAACCCCCAGATCGAGTTGAAGACCTCCCAGGGCACCATGACCATCGAGCTGTACCAGGACAAGGCGCCAAAGACCGTGGAAAACTTCCTGCAATACGCGAAAGACGGTTTCTTCAACGGCACCGTGTTCCACCGTGTGATCCCGGGCTTCATGATCCAGGGCGGCGGCTTCACCCCGGACATGAAACAGAAGGAAACCCGCGCCACTATCCAGAACGAGGCCAAGAACGGTCTGAAGAACGAAACTGGCACCCTGGCCATGGCGCGCACTAATGACCCGCATTCCGCCAGCGCACAGTTCTTCATCAACCTCAAGGACAACAGCTTCCTCGACTATCCGAGCCGTGACGGCTGGGGCTATGCCGTATTCGGCAAGGTGGTGCAGGGCTTCGACATGGTGCAGAAAATCGCCACGGTGCCGACCGGCAATGTCGGCCCGCACCAGAACGTGCCGAATACGCCGGTGCTGATCGAATCCGTCAAGCTGCTGCCGGCCAAGAAATAACCCACACAGGACAAGCCATGATCAAGCTCACCACCAACCACGGCGTCATCACGCTGGAACTCGATGCCGAAAAGGCGCCCATGAGCGCGGCCAATTTCCTCGCCTATGTCGAGGCTGGCCATTACGACAACACGATATTTCACCGCGTGATCGACGGCTTCATGATCCAGGGTGGCGGCTTCGAGCCGAGCATGGAGCAAAAGCCGGTCAAGGCGCCGATCGAGAACGAAGCCAGGAATGGCTTGCGCAACGAACGCTACACCGTCGCCATGGCACGTACTTCCGACCCGCATTCGGCCACGGCACAGTTCTTCATCAACGTCGGCGACAACGACTTCCTCGACAACGATAAATGCCAGGACGGCTGGGGTTACTGCGTCTTCGGCCGCGTCGTCGAAGGCCAGGACGTGGTGGACCAGATCAAGGCGGTCAAGACCGGCAACAAGGGCTTCCACCAGAACGTGCCGCGCGAGGACGTCGTCATCGAGCGCGCGGAAGTCGTTTAAGCCTTCCTGGCGGTTCCATGCAGACCATCGCCGGAACCGCCCGCTTCGTCTCCGACCTGCACCTGAGGGCGGAACGGCCCGACCTGACGCGGCGTTTCGCCGCGTTCCTGGCGGACACGGCGACCGCCAATGTCGAGGTGCTGTACATCCTCGGCGACTTGTTCGAATACTGGATCGGCGACGACGATCTGGACGACGAATTCAATGCCGGCGTCTGCAAGCTGCTGCGGGAAACGGCCGACCGGGGACCGCGCATCGGCTTCATCGCCGGCAATCGCGACTTCCTGCTGGGCGAGGTCTTTGCCCGCGCGGCGCGCATCGAATTGCTGCCGGACACCGTCACCATCGCCGCGGGCGGCAAGGCAACCCTGCTGCTGCACGGCGACACCGTCTGCACCGACGACCTGCCCTACCAGGAATTCCGCCGCATGGTGCGCGGCCGTGAATGGCAGGCGGATTTCCTGGCCCGCCCCCTGGCTGAGCGTCGCGCCGAAGTGGAAAACCTGCGCCGGCGCAGTGCCGAGGCCATGCAGGGCAAGACCGCGGCGATCATGGACGCCAACCCCGGCGCGATACGCGAGGCGCTGACCGCTCACTCGTGCACCCGCCTGATCCACGGCCATACGCACCGGCCCGGCTGCGAACGCCTTCAGCTTGCCACGGGAAGCGCCGAGCGCTGGGTACTGTCCGATTGGGACACCGGTCGCGGTGACGCGCTGGAAGTCGGCCCCGGCGGCGACATCCGCCGCATCGACCTGTCGCGCTAGCCCAGTCCGCGCGCCAGATCGGCCTGCAGGTCGGCCGGGCTCTCCAGCCCGACCGCGATGCGCAGCAGACCCTCGCTGATGCCCGACGCGGCACGCGCCTCTGCCGAGATGCGGCCGTGGGTGGTCGAAGCGGGATGGGTGATGGTGGTCTTGGTGTCGCCCAGATTGGCGGTGATCGACAGCAGCCGGCAGTTGTCCACCACGCGCCACGCCGCCGCCCGTTCCCCCTTGACCTCGAAAGATACGATGGCGCCGCCGCTGGCCTGCTGCTGCATCGCCAGCGCATGCTGCGGATGGGAAGCCAGCCCGGGATAGAAGACCCGCGCCACCTGCGGCTGGGCCTCCAGCCACTGTGCCATTGCCAGCGCATTGGCGGACTGCGCCTGCATACGCACCGAGAGGGTTTCCAGACCCTTGAGGATCACCCAGGCATTGAAGGGCGACAGTGTCGGCCCTGCGGTGCGCAGGAACTTGAATATCTCCTCGGTCAGCGCCCTGCCGCCGCATGCCGCGCCGCCCAACACCCGCCCCTGGCCGTCCAGGTACTTGGTCGCGGAATGGATGACCAGGTCGGCACCGAGTTGCAGCGGGCGCTGCAGGGCTGGCGTGCAGAAACAGTTATCGACCACCAGCAATGCACCGCCGGCATGCGCCACCTCGGCCAGCGCCGCGATGTCGAAGACTTCGGTCAGTGGATTGGACGGTGTCTCGATGAATACCAGCTTGGTGTTCGGCCGCAGCGCGGCGCGAAATGCCGCCACCGAACCCTGGTCGACGAAGCTGGTGTCGACTCCGAAGCGCGGCAGGATGGTACCGAACAACTGCTGTGTGGCACCGAAGATGCTGCGCGAGGCGACGATGTGCTCGCCCGCCTGCATCAAGGCCATCACCGTGGACAGGATCGCCGCCATGCCGGTAGCCGTGGCGATGCAGCCTTCGGCGCCTTCGAG
>Ga0209514_10006767_pt1 | contig 13893 bp, 9 predicted proteins | sample Subgrocontami58m_FD_187452 | JGI IMG/M metagenome (GOLD analysis project Ga0209514, IMG submission 187452) | Subsurface groundwater microbial communities from S. Glens Falls, New York, USA - GMW37 contaminated, 5.8 m (SPAdes) (version 3) | ecosystem: Environmental > Aquatic > Deep subsurface >...
CCCCACGCCCGTCCGCGATACCTTTTCGCGCCGTGCGGATAATCGGACCGCAGACGACGCGGGCTTCGCGTAGCCCGGCCTGGGCGTCCCGGTAGATCGCGAGTCAGGCCTATCGTGCCGTGAATAGTCGTTGCCGCGACGCCTACAGTATAGCTCTTTTGTCTGGGACGCGTGAAGCGCTTTGATCGTCAAGAACGTCAGGGGCCAAGAGGCAAAGCGCCACATCTAGGCCCGCACCCTTAGCGCTGCAGCGTCCTCCAAGTGCGGGCGCTTGTTCCCGAGGTGGGCGCAAAGCTCCCTCCGGGCGGCGTGCCAAATCCTCTCTGCCTCGCTACCGGTGCTCAAGGCGGACGGCGTGGCGCGCTTCTCGACGACTTGTGTGGGGCGTTGGTGCAGGCTGTCCCTCACAAGAATGTGTCCTTCACAAGAACATGCAGCCAGAAACAGGCAGCCAGAAAAAAGGTTGACATAGTCCACACACCGCGCTACGATCTTGGTACGCTCAAACGGGCGGTCCGGAGCGATGTAGCCAGAAACCGCGCATTTGGCTGCAAAGATAATCGGCTCTCTTCCCTCGTATGTTTTTGTTTGCCCCCAGGGGAACTTTGCACTAAGATATCCTCATGATTTGCGGCCGACCCCCTTCGCTCACGCTCAGTCGCGGGCGGCTGACACCTGGGCCTTAGGCGCGTTCAGGAGGAGGAATTGTATGACAGTCGTTCCGGTTGAAGTTGTTAGGATCGGCGACGTGACTGCGGAGGACGTAGGGAGCGCTTTAGCGCTGGCGAACTCTGCTCAGAAAGAGTTGCTTTTTGTAGAGTTAGCGAGCGATCAAGCTGCGGACTTGCGGATGCACTCTTACATCTCCACGCCAGCCGCAGAGCTGCTGGACACCATGGAGAGTTTCCGCGGGGCTATCCGCGGGTATCATCCGTTTCTGATCGCCTTCGTCGATGCCCGTCTCCGTGGTCCCCAGTACGATAATCTTTTTGGAAGCCATCGGGCGGAGAAGGGAGTAGCAGTTGCCACTATTGCCGATGTACCAGACACCATCATTCCGAAGAATCGGATGCGGCGTACTTCCTTTACTATCTTGCTCGATATGCGCTCAGTTTCATAGCACCCAGCCACCGGAACCATGAAGATACTCGGGGGTGCGTGTTTGACCGCAAGCTAGACAAGCGCGATATCGTGCAGAGTATGCGAGCCCGGGCTCTGTGCGACGACTGTCGTCGGAATCTACTCGCGGAACCAGGCTCAATGTCTCCTCAGCAGCTAACAGCTCTGGATGCAATGTTCTCACTAGCGGGTCGGATATTGAACGAGGGTGTTGAGCCTCATGCCCGCCCGAGAGCTCTTATTGGGTCTTCAACAGAGGGGATCACCGCGGCAAACAAGATTCAAGAGCTACTAGCCGACGATCTCTCCGTAGTTGTCTGGAATCAAGGCACCGTCTTCGGTCTTGGCGACGCGACACTCGAAGCGTTAGAGGCGGCGGTACTTGAGTACCAGTTTGGCATTTTCGTGTTCACCCCAGACGACCGACTCCACAGCAGAGGGGAAACGAAGTCCGTCGCGCGCGATAACGTTATTTTTGAGCTGGGTTTATTCATCGGCAAACTAGGACGACACAGAGGATTCTTGGTCCACCCGGGGAAGGGCGCTATTGCACTACCGAGCGACCTCGTCGGGATAACCACCGCGATATATGACCCCGAGGAAAAGAATCCTGCTGCTGCCTTTGGTCCAGTATGCAACCGAATACGAGATGCTGTACGGGCCGCCAACCGTCAAGACGGCGTTTGAAACAGATTGCAGCCGATGCGCAACAGGCTCCGCTCCAGTCCGGCTTCCGCGCGCGGCCGAAGCATGGCCGTTAGGCGCTATTCAGCGGCGAGAAAGCGGTAGAAAGACGCGCGTTCCCCATTGGTTGCGAGGGGGGAAGACGCCAAAGGCCGATAACCCTGAGGCTGAGGGAAGCGTAACGGGGGCACAGACTGGAAAATCAGTTGAACCGAAGGGGCGCTCCATGGCGCGGGGCAAGCACAACGAACCACCATTGAAGCACAATGAAGCTCTATCGAGGCACAACCAAGCACCACCGAGCATGGGTGGTTGCCGAAGTAGGGCCTACACCTTCTCCAGCGGTGCGAAGCTCAGGAGCAACCGCTTCACCCCGAGCCCTTCGAAGGCCACGGCAACCTCCTGGTCGCCTCCGCTGGGTACGCAACTCACCACGACCCCTTCTCCGAACTTGGCATGCCGCACTTTGTCTCCCGGGACTAAAGAGCTCCCCGGCGCAGGGCGCGGCCCCGTTGCGATCCCTGGGGGCGCCGGCCTCCTGTAACCGTTAGGGTCCGACGTCAGAAGTCCGTGCCCCGACCCTCTTAGCTCGGTCAGGTTGGGCGGGATATCTCGCAGAAAGCGCGATGGGGGGTTGGGGCTGCTGCTTCCGAAGAGTGTGCGCCGCAAGGCGCGCAAAAGATAGAGCCGCTCCTTGGCCCTGGTGATACCCACGTAGCAGAGGCGGCGTTCCTCCTCCATCTGCTCGGGATTGTCGAAGGAACGGATATGGGGCAGGACCCCCTCTTCCAGGCCCAGAATGAAGACCGTGCCGAATTCCAGGCCTTTGGCGGCGTGGAGAGTGATGAGAGTAGCGGCGTCCAGCGTGTCATCCAGAGCGTCCACGTCGGAGACGAGCGCCACCCTCTCCAAAAGTGCGGACAGGGCCGAACGCGGCTCCATATCCTGAAACTCCCGGGCTACGGTCTGCAACTCCTGGATATTCTCCCAGCGTTCTTCCCCTTCCGGGGTCCCATCCTGGACCCAGCGGCCGTATCCTGTCCGGCCCAGAGTGTAATCAATGAGCTCCACCAGGCTTAGCTCCTGGCTCTGGCTGATGAGGTCTTCCAGAATGCCATCGAAATCCGTCAGGGCCGCTCTTGCTCTAGGAACAAGTGTCAAGGAACCAGGAACGAGTGCCGTGGGTCGAGGGGCTGGAGTCGAGGGTCGAGAGTCGAGGGTCGAGGAGCTAGAATCGAGAGCCGAGTCTCCAGGCAAGGCCCCTTCAAGACCCTGACCCCCGGACCCTGAACCCTGCCCTTCGCCCTTGACCCCTGACCCTTGACCCCTGACCCCAAGACCCTCATCCTGTTCCTCGTTCCCTGTTCCTTGTTCCTCTGCCAATCGCCTCAAAGCGCCGTAGACCGTTTGCCCCAGGGAAGTTGCCCACCGGGATAGCTCCGCCATGGTGCGCTGGCCGATGCCCCGGCTGGGCACGTTGATAACTCGGACCAGGCTGATGCTGTCCAGCGGGTTGTGAATCAGCCGCAGATAAGCGATGACGTCCTTGATCTCCCGCCGCTCGTAGAAACGGGTGCCGGCCACCAGCCTGTAGGGAAGGCCGTAGCGCACGAAGGCATCCTCAACGGCCCGGGACTGGGCATTGGTGCGGTACATTATGGCGCAGTCGCTGGGGCGGCAATGACCCTGTCGAACCAGCTTGTCCACCTCGGACACCACGAAACGGGCTTCATCCTCTTCGTTATACGTTTCCACCAGCACAATGGGCGTGCCCTTGCCCTTGTCGGTCCACAGCTTCTTCTCCTTACGCCGTTGATTGCCGGATATAACGCTGTGGGCGACGTCCAGAATAGTCTGCGGAGACCGGTAGCTTTGTTCCAGGTACACAGTACGCGCATCGGGGTAATCATGCTCGAAGTTAAGGATGTTCCGGATATCAGCGTTGCGCCAGGAATAGATGGACTGGTCAGGATCACCAACCACGCAGAGGTTACGGTGCTTCGCCGCCAGGAGTTTGACCAGCTCATATTGCACCATGTTAGTGTCCTGAAATTCATCTACCAGAATATGGACGTAGCGGGACTGGTAGTTGGCCAGGACTCCCGGACATTCGCGGAAGAGGTCCACCGCAACCATGAGCAGGTCATCGAAGTCCAGGGCCCGGTTGGCTCGCAGGAGGCCCTGATAGCCCTGGTAGACCCGCTGCACCACCTCGTGGAAGTAGCTGTTGGCGACCTTTCGGTACGCCTCGTGGTCTACGAGCTCGCTCTTTGCGGACGATATGGCAGAAAGAAGGGCCTTTGGAGGGAACTGCTTTTCGTCTACCCCCAGCTCCTTCATGGCCTGCTTGATCAACCCTACCTGGTCTTCCTGATCGTAGATCACGAATTCGGGGTTCAGGCCGATATGCTGGCCTTCTCGCCGCAGGATGCCAGCGCACAGGGCATGGAAGGTGCCGACGGTCAACTCATGCACTCCATTCTCGAGGAGGTGGCAGAGGCGTTCCTTCATCTCACGAGCGGCCTTGTTGGTAAACGTTACGGCCATAATCTGCCTGGGGCTGAAGCCGCAAGCCTTCACCAGGTAAGCGACCCGGTGCACGATTACGCGGGTCTTGCCGCTGCCCGGTCCCGCCAGGATGAGCAGAGGCCCGTTGACCGCCTCCACGGCCGCCCTCTGGGGCGCATTTAGCCCTTTCAAGAAGTCCATCGGTAGTTTTATTATAGCACCTTGACGGGCGGGGCTATCATGGTAAAATAAACTGTTGAGCACCCCAGTGTTGCCTCGCAACACCGGGTGATGTCCTCCAGGGGTTGCAGGGCAACCCCTGGATCTATTTCCAGCAACCCTTCAAGAAGTTGCCATCGATCTTGGTGACCTTATCAGCCACGTCTCTGAGCCTCTGAGAAGTCCAGGGACCTCCAAACAGGGCTACTTCCACGTGCTTCCCCATATCCTTAACCGCCTGTAGGGCATCCGCCAGGTCCGTGTCCCCACCTACCATGACCATAGTGTCATACGTGTCACGGAAGCTGTGCAGAAGGATATCCGTGGTCATCATAACATCTATCCCCTTTTCGTAAGGGGGCTCTGCGGGCCAGCTACGGTAGATTAGACGTCCCAGCCGGACCTCCAGGTAGGGGATGCGCCGCAATTCCTGGAAGAACCGTTGCTGGTCCTGGTAGTGTTCTGCCTCCTTGGTCTGATCAACGGGGGCATTGTAATAGTATGTGCGCACCAGGCGCCGGTCCTGAGTCACCTTGCGGCAGAAAGACTCGAAATTCACATCTGCATGGCCAAATTGGCTCTTGAGGGAATGATAAAGATTGCTGCCATCGATAAATATCATGAGCCTTTCCATGGCCCGTATGTCTTTGGGCAACTGGCACCACCTTTATTTTTAGTGAAATGCCAAACGGTCTTCCGTATAGAGAATAGCACATGTGTCAAATCCTGGGTGCAATTTGGAGTGGAAAGCTTTGACAAACGGCCCCGGGCACCGCGGTCCGAGGCGATAACCGCGGCGGCAGTCCAGAGCTAAGCCTGGTCCGATGAACTGGGTGGGGTCATGGTGTAACCAACCCTGGGAAGAGTGAGTATGAGCTCGGGGTTGGCAGGGTCCTCTTCCAGCTTGTGGCGCAGGCGGCTGACCCAGACCCGGAGGTACTCCAGGTCATCCCGGTACTCCGGACCCCATACGCGTGTCAGTATCTGTTCGTGGGTCAGGACCCGGCCGGCGTGGCGGGTCAGCTCTTCCAGAAGGGACCACTCCGTGCGTGAGAGCCTTAGCTCTTGGCCTGCAACTGCTACTTTTCGGGCTGAGAAGTCAATCGTTACCCGCCCCCTTTGGTACGGACTGATCTTCTCCCCTTCTTGGCTGGGCCGGCTGCGTCGCAAGATGGCCTTGATCCTGAGGCAGAGCTCGTCGGGATTGAACGGCTTGGTGACGTAGTCGTCGGCGCCCAACTCCAGTCCCCTGATCTTATAGACATCCTCTTCCTTGACTGTCAGGAGAATAACCGGAACGGCGGAGAACACTCGCAATTGCTGAAGGACCTGGTATCCGTCCATTTCCGGCATTTGCAGGTCTAGTATGATCAGGTCCGGGTTGTTGGCTTCGGCCTGCTGCAACCCAATGTCACCCTTGCTGGCCGTTAGCACCTTGTATCCCTCCAGGCGAAGTCTTACCCGCAGGAAGTTAAGGATACCCTCCTCGTCGTCTATCGCTAAGATAACTGGCAACTTCATATGGCGTTAGATACCCTCTGCAACGGTAACGTGAAGGCAAATGTAGAGCCCTTCCCCGGCTCGGATTCGGCCCAGATCCTTCCCCCATGTGCCTCAACCACTCGCTGGCATGCGGCCAGGCCCAGACCGATACCACGTTTGTCCTGCACCCCGGAGTTCTGCAATCGGTAAAAGCTCCTGAAGATGTCCTGCAGGTGTTCTGCCGCTATGCCTGTGCCCTGGTCCTCAACCCCAATGCTCAGTACAGAGTCTTCCTGCCTGCCCCAAATGCGTATCATGCCACCTTCGGATGAATACCTGATGGCATTTTCCAGAAGATTCCTCAGTACCAGCTCCAGCCGCACCGGGTCGGCCGTGGCCGGCGGCAGGTCCAGAGGAAAATCAAGGACGAATGAGCACGTCCGGCCAGTACTCTGCAATTCCTTAATGACCTTCGCCGCCAGCTTCCCGATTCTAACCTTTTCGAAAGACAGCTCCAGAGTGCCCGCCCGGCTCCTGGCCATGGCCAATAGGTTATCTACCAACCGGTTAAGCCTTTTGGCCTGCGTCAGGATATCTCTAAGTCCACCTCGCGCGGTAGCGGGAAGGGGCATCTCTTTGCGTAGAAGGGTCGAGGCCATCCCCATAACCACTGTGACCGGGCTTCGGAACTCATGTGAAATCAGGCTGATGAAATCATCTTTCAGCCTATCCGACTCCTTGCGGTCCGTGATATCCCGGAAAGTAAGTACGGCCCCGGTCAGGCGGCCTCGGGAGTCGTAAATGGGGGTCTGGGCCATTTCCACCCAATTGTATAGTCCTCCCCTGGTCTGAATGCTGACCTCTAAAACGTTAGAACCCCGAGGCATGGAGCCTGGCAGTGGGCAGATACTGCCTCGGTCCTGTTGCCCGTCGGGCAATCGGGATTCCAGAAGCGTGCAGTAAGGACGTCCGACCATATCATTCCTGGAGAAACCGAGCAGCTTCTCCAGAGCGGGATTCACCGATTCTATCCGGCCCTGGTCGTCGATCACCATGATGCTATCTGACGAAGCCTGCAGTAGCGAGGCCGCCTCTCCAGCATGGAAGTCACATTCCTGCTGAAGCCGGGCCTTTTCTAGCGCCAGGCCTATCTGTTCCCCCAGGAGCAACAGGAAATCATTATCCCAATGTTCCAAGCAGGCATCGTCCCTGGAAGCCAGCACCATAGCTCCTATGATCCGTCTGGCGCCCCGGTCCTCTGTCCACAGTGGGAAGCCCAGGAGGGCTGCCTGGGTTAATTCGCCGTCCAGGACAATTTCCTGGCCTCGCTCATAGATAGGCTTGCTGCCCTTAACCACGCTCTGGGCCACCGAGCGAAAGGCTTTATGTCGGTCCTGGGGGTCCTTTTCAACCGCCACGTCCGGTTCCGAACGATGACGACCTGGCAGGTAAGCCCAACACTCATCCGCCTGAAAGGCCCGTGCCATTTCCCTCGCTACATTAGCGGTGGCGGCAGGCAAATCTATCCCCGAGCCGGCGGCAGCCAGCGTCGCCCCCATGACCGTCAATAAGGTTTCCAGTTCCCCAGCCCTTTCGGAAGCGTTACATTGCGGGCAAAGCCCTTCGTGAACAAATAGTACATGAGGAGGAGGTGATTACCTGATAGTACCTATGTCAGCTTGTAAATCTTGTCATGTTCCCGTACATGGTCCCGAACCCTGATTGCCACATCGTCGCCGGGCCGGGCTACCTGCACGTCCGTATGCCCAATTTGCATAGATTCGATGGTTTGCGTGAAGTCAGTGGTGTGCCCCTTAACGTGGACAACATCTCCCACCGAAATCGGTTCATCCAAATCCAGGGCCGCCACGTTTAAGTGGCTAAAGTAATGGGCAACCTTGCCGATCTCTCTCTCCATTTCCGCCCTCCTGATACCGGACTCGGTAACAGACTCCTCATCCTCGGCAGTCTCAGGTTGAAACCAGTTGTTCAGGCGTCGTTCCACTGTGACTTTACCACAAGGGCCCAGCTAATACAAGTTGCTTTACGATAACTAGTACTCTGTAACATAGGTTTTGACTGACGTCATTGAAAGGCCGGGGGATAGCGACCACCGGCGCTGGTAACCCACAGCCCGAAGCAATCTCCTAGTGGCGCGCCGAGATTGCTTCGCTATCGCTCGCAATCGTCCATGCCCCACTGGCGTAGGGCACCACAAAGCATGAAAATGCCCGCCTGCTGGCCAACTTTGCGGCGGCCTGAGAGGGTATTTTCATAGCAATGACGTTGGGCCATTTCCTGTGTTACAGACCACTAGCAGGGCCTGAGAGTGTTGAACAACTACGGTCGTCGGCATCGTCCCCGTTGCCGACGACCAGGGCCTGGGACGACACCGGCTACGAAGTTTGGTGATATTCAACACTCTCAGGGTCTATGGATTGCATGTCAGCAGGCGAAAGTGGTAACATACGCCTAGCGAAGCCGCCGCGCCGGCACGTTGGAAAGGGACGAAGAGATATGAAGACACTTGTAACAGGTGGGGCTGGCTATGTCGGCTCCCATTTGGTAGATAAGCTCCTTTCCAGAGGCCATGAGGTAGTGGTGCTGGATGACTTCTCCCTGGGCAAGATGGAGAATGTCGAGCATAACCTCTCCAATCCCTCTTTTCACTTGGTGGAGGGCAGCATAACCGATCCGGCCACAGTAGCCAGGGTAATGGAGGGCTGCGAGCTGATTTACCATCTGGCGGCACGGGTGGGGATCAAGTACATCGTGGATAATCCTTTACGAGGGATTCTGACCAATGTTGTAGGCACCGAGACGGTCTTGAAAGAGGCCTACCGGCGAGGTACCAAGGTCTTGTTTGCATCCACGTCGGAGATCTACGGGAAAGGACAGGCGGTCCCTTTTCGGGAGGATGGTGACCGGGTATTGGGCCCGACCACTGTGCACCGGTGGTCTTACAGCTCGGCTAAGGCCATTGACGAGCATTTGGCCCTGGCCTACTCCAGGGAAGGGCTGCGCGTTGCCATAGTCCGCTACTTCAACAGTTATGGTCCACGGCTGGACCCCATCGGGTATGGTTCGGTGGTGGCCAAGTTCATCACCCAGGCCCTGGCGGGGCAGCCGATCACGGTGCATGAGGATGGCAAGCAGAGCCGGAGCTTCACCTTTGTGGATGACACGATAGAGGGGACCATACTTGCGGCCACCACGCCCGGAGCCGAGGGGCAGGTCTTCAATGTGGGCAATGGCAGGGAGGTAACCGTTCTGGAGCTAGCCCAGATGGTGAAAACCCTAACTGGCTCATCTTCGCGCATAGACCATATCAGATACAGCGACTTCTTCGGTCCCAACTTTGAAGACATCCCCAGGCGGGTGCCCGATGTGGAGAAGGCCAGGCGGGTACTGGGATTTGAAGCCGGAGTACCCCTGGAAGAGGGCCTGAAGATAACCATCGCCTGGATGCGACGTAAGCAGGATGACTAGGGTGTTAAGGAGGGGCGGGGCCTTTGGAGAACCGCCTTAGCCTCTTTTGTGACCGGGTTATAGAGGCCGGGTGGCTGGCCTGCGCAGTCACAGTACCCCTTTTCTTCAATATCTTCTCCAGCCGAGTCTTCGAGCCAGACAAGCTCACGCTGTTGCGCACCATCGTGCTTCTGATGGCGGCCGCATGGGTGACAAGGCTTTTGGTCCGTCCCCACGCCAAGGGCTTCTTCTCAGGGACCCTACGTACCTCTCCTCTGGCCATACCGGTCCTTCTTTTCACGGGCGTCTACATTCTGGCAACCGCCCTCTCTGTAGCACCCCGGATCAGCTTCTGGGGCTCGTATGTGCGCCTGCAGGGACTGGTAACTAACCTTTCCTACCTGATCCTTTTCTTCCTGGTAGTGGACCGCCTGCGCAGCCGTGAACAGATCAACCGCCTGATGAGCGTGATAATCGTCACCAGCATTCCCATCTCTATCTACGGGGTTATGCAGCACCTGAAGCTGGACCCGTTGCCCTGGGGCGGAGATGTTACCTTCCGGGTCACCAGCACCATGGGTAATGCCATATTCCTGGCGGCCTACCTGATCATGGTGGTCCCCCTGACTCTGGTGCGGCTGGTCCAGGCTGCTATCGCCGTGGGCAGGCCGCTGCCCGGCAGTAAGAAGGTCAGAGACTGGCTGCTGATCGCAGGCTGCGGGGCTGCCCTGGGGCTGCAACTAACCGCTATAGTCCTTACCAAGAGCCGCGGTCCCTGGATAGGGTTGGCCGTAGGGCTGATCCTGCTGGGCCTATTGTGGCTGGTCCGGAGCGGGCAGCGAAAGCCTGCGGTAGCCGTGGGGGCGGCTTTTGGGGCTATTTTTGCTTTTACGCTTCTAATAAACTTGCCCAATTCGCCCCTGGAGCCCTTTGAGAAGGCCAACGTTTACCTGGAACGGCTGGGAACGATTATGGACATGGAGTCGGGCACCAACCGGGTCAGGACGTTGATCTGGTTTGGCGATGGGGTTGGAAAGGGAGCGGCTGGCCTTATTACGTCGGACCCCTGGCGCGCTATTATGGGCCATGGCCCGGAGAGCATGTATATGGCCTACAACCCTTATTACCCGCCGGATCTGGCTCACCTGGAGGCCCGCAACGCGACTCCTGATCGGAGTCACAATGACTTCCTCGACTATCTGGTCATAACGGGTTTCGTGGGCCTCTTCGCTTACCTGCTGGTGATGGTGAGGGCCTTCTCTATTGGTCTCCAGCGATTATGGAAGGATCCCGGCCTATTAGAACAGGGCCTGCTGGTGGGGATTATGGGAGCCCTCTCGGCCCACATCGTGGAGTCCCTCTTCGGGATTGCCATAGCCTCCACGCTTACCTACACCTGGCTTCTCTTGGGATGTCTGGCCGCCCTCACCCTGATGGCCAGAGAAGATGTGGTCCCGGCCGCCGACGCGGCAGCCCCAGCGGCGCTACCGGAGAGCCGGAGTGCCCGACGACGCCGCAACGAAAGGAAGGGCCAGACCAAAGCCGAAGTGCTCTCCAGAGGCAAAGCGTGGTACCGGAGGCCGGCCTCTTACGTGCTGGTCTCCTATATTCTGATCACGGCTACAGCAACGGCGGAAGTCCTCTTTCTGATAGCGCCGCGCGATCCCGACCCCGTTCCCCTGGTGTTGAGCGGGTACGTCTGGCTTCTGATAGGCGTGCTGGCGGCTTCTTTCTGGGTACAAAGGCCCGCGGCGGCGCGGGGACCTCTTAGCAGCCAGTCCCTGGTTATCGCCGTAGGGATCGGCCTGGTGGCCATTGCACTTCCAGTGAAGCTCTTCCTTGGCAGTGTCATAGCCGACATTTACTTCAAGAAAGGCCAAACTCAAACCACGGTGCAGCGTTTCGACCAGGCTGTGGCGCCCTACCTGGACGCTATTGACTGGGAGCCTGACCAGGATTATTACTATCTCTTCTTGGGGCAGGCCTATCTGGAGCTGGCCAGGACCAGCCGGGAGGAGAAACCTCCTCAGCGCCTGGAGAGAATGAAGGACGTACTCCGGTTTAGGGACCGCTCGGTGGGCCAATTGGGTCGGGAGAACCTGTTTCAGGCTGCCCTGATTACCCTGAAGCAGGCCAGGGACTTGAATCCCTTGAACACAGACCATTCTGCCAACCTGGGGCGTCTCTACCGCCTTTGGGGCGAGATATCCAGCGATCCTTCCGTCAGGCAGGAGAAGTGGGCCCAATCTATTGATTACTACAGACAGGCGAACAGCCTTAGCCCCTATGCAGCCCATCTCCGGGCTGAGTGGGGACTCGTCTACTATTTTCTGAGCGACCTCCAGACTGCCTTCAATAAGTATCAGGAGGCCCTGAGCCTGGACCGTCTCTATTCTCCCACTTACGCCTATCTTGGGGACCTGCACCGGGCCAGCGGTAACGAAGATTCAGCCCTGGAGGCCTATCGGCAGGCCCTTGTTATCAATCAGCGCTATCAGAGCCTGCTTCCTCCACAGGAGGTGGCGCTGCACTCTACCTTAGGAGAGATCTACTTCCGGCGCGGTCAGCTTCAAGAGTCGCTGGACGAGAACCTCAAGCTAGTCCAGATATCGCCGAAGGACCTGGCGGCCCACAAGAACCTGGCCGTCATCTACCGGGAGCAGGGGGACCGGCGCAAGGCTCTAGATGAGGCCCGCGTGGCTCTTTCGCTCGCCCCTCCGGAAGAGAAGAACTCCATCCAGGCCTTTATCTCCGACACTCAGGCAGCATCTCCCTAGCTCCATAGGCCGTGGCCACTTATCTTCTGATCTTCGCTGCTGCACTGTTTGTCACCATGGTGGCCACGCCGGTGGCCCGGCGCATCGCCATGGGGCTTGGGATTCTTGACCACCCGGAGTCTCGGAAGCTTCACAAGGCCCCCGTGCCCCTACTGGGAGGTGTCGCCATTTATGCCGCCTTCGTCGTTGCCATACTGGTTTTCGGCGACCAGTTGAATCTACCTCAGCTTTTCAGTATCCTCATCGGCGCAACGGCCGTCAGCGCCATGGGGGTCTGGGATGACCGGCGCCGGGTCCGCCCCTTGGTCAAGCTAGGAGGCCAGGTGGCGGCAGCCCTATTCGTGGCAGTAACCGGCACCCAGGTAATCCTATTTAACAGTCCTCTGATTGACTACGCCATCGCCGTGTTCTGGATCGTCGCGATTACTAATGCCCTTAACTTGCTGGACAACATGGATGGCCTTTCCGGAGGCGTGGCCGCAATAGCCTCAGCTTTCTTCCTGGTGCTGGCCCTGCTCCACGGCCAGTATCTTGTGGCAACCCTGTCGGCGGCGCTCCTGGGGGCCTGCCTTGGGTTCCTCCGGTACAACTTCAACCCGGCGACCATCTTTATGGGCGATGGCGGCAGCCTCTTCTTGGGTTTCATCCTGGCGGCAGTGGGGATACGTCTCCGCTTTCCTGACCAGCTCACGGCGATAAGCTGGATGATTCCCGTGTTTGTCCTGAGCGTGCCACTCTTCGACACGACGCTGATTGTGGTATCCCGCCTTCGCAGGGGGCTGAATCCGCTAACCACGCCCGGCCGAGATCACCTTTCTCACCGGCTGGTGGCCATGGGGCTGAGCCAGACTCATGCAGTGCTCTTCATTTACGTGCTGTGCCTCTTCCTCGGACTGTTGAGCATCGTGATAGCCTTCTCCACCCTGCTGGTAGCGTATGCTGTGGCGGTGGTTGTGGGCTTGGTGGCAGTGGCCTCCCTCATAATTCTGGAACGGGTTGGTTACAGGGGGCGGGTCTCCGTTCCGTCCCCATAATCACACTGCCATGAAGACCTACGATACCATCATTGTGGGCGGTGGCCCCTCAGGGGCCACCGCTGCCCGCGGCCTGGCTCGACTTGGGGTTGACGTCCTCCTTCTGGACAAGATGAGCTTCCCTCGCCAGAAGCCCTGTGGGGGCGCTCTCAGTCCCAAAACCTACGGCCAGGTGGACTTCGACATCTCCGACCTGGTCAAGGCCCGCGTGCGACGCACGCGCCTTAGAGGCCCCGGCAGGTCCCGCCTCTATTTGCAATCCCGAGAAGTGGAAATCTGGATGGTCTGCCGTGAGGAGCTGGACCTAAGGCTTTTAGAGCAGGCATCTCAGGCAGGTGTATTGGTGAAGCAAAGGGAGCCCGTCGAGTCAGTCCTGGAGGGAGGCCGCATCGTGAGGACGACCAGAGAGGAATATCGGACCCGTACTCTAGTGGGCGCCGACGGTCATGGCAGCCTTGTGGCCAAGGCTCTGGGCCTGGGCAACCCGCGGCCCCGCTACTTTCGGAGCATTCACCTTGAATGTTCCGTTCGCGAATCTTGCGGGGAAGAGGCTGTCCTGGACTTTGCCTATCCTGGAGGCTATGCATGGCTTTTCCCCAAGG
>Ga0209514_10006768_pt1 | contig 13893 bp, 15 predicted proteins | sample Subgrocontami58m_FD_187452 | JGI IMG/M metagenome (GOLD analysis project Ga0209514, IMG submission 187452) | Subsurface groundwater microbial communities from S. Glens Falls, New York, USA - GMW37 contaminated, 5.8 m (SPAdes) (version 3) | ecosystem: Environmental > Aquatic > Deep subsurface >...
CGAGCTGCCTCGCCGCGAGGGATCGCGCATTCGCTACACCTTTCCCACATCGGACGGGAAGACTTTCAGCTTCGACAATTTCTGGCTGGCGCCCGAGACCTATGAACGGATCTTCGCCGAAGCCGGCCTTGCGGACTTCCGTTTTGTAGAGCCCCAGGCGGCGCAGTCGGCCGGGCAGGACTGGAGCGACTTCCTGCGCGATTGCCCGATTACCGGGCTGGTGGCGCGCCGGCCCGGTTAGACCAGGCGCTCGGCCACAGGCAAGAGAGTAGCAGCGCCACCAGCAGGCCGCCGCCGGCCATGAGGAAGGCGAAGCGATAACCGGCGAGGAAGCCCGCCATGCCCCAGATGCCCTCGGCGCCGCGCGCCTGCAGCGCCGTCAGCACCGAGGCGCCGCCGACAATGCCCAGCGTGCGCGTGAGAAGCGAGAGGCTGCCGGCGACGCCACGGTCGCGCGGCGGCAGCGTGGCGGTCACGATGTCGGTGTAGGCCACCGTGAGCAGGCCCTGGCCCACACCTTCCAAGACCAGCAGCAGTGCCACGAGCACCACCGGCGTCTGCAGGCCAGTGACGCCCAGCGGCAAGAGGCCGAGGCCCACGCAGGCGACGCCCGCAAAGACCGTGGGCCGCTGGCCGATGCGGCGCACCAGGAGGGCTGAGAGCGGCGCGCCCGTGAGGCTGCCGGCGTAGGCCATGGCCAGCACGATGCCGGTCATCAGGGCCGTCAGCTTGAGAACGTTGACCAGATAGTAGGGCGTGAGCAGCAGGATCGAGAAACCCGCAAGGTTGGCCAGCACGTTCAGCACGTTGGGGACCACGAAGCGCGCATCGGCGAACAGCGCCGGCCGGATGATCGGCTCGGGCACGCGATTGGCGCGCCGCACGTAGGCCACGAGTACGACGAGCGCCATGACGAACAGTGCGAGTGCCCACAGGCCCGGCACTTCCTTGCGCTGCGACAGCACCAGCGAGAGCAGCAGCGTGCTCATGCAGGTGGCCAGCAGCAGCGCGCCTGCAGCGTCGAACGGTCGCGAATCCGGCCCGGATGACCGCAAGGGGGGCGACGGCAGCAGGCCCGACAGGGCGAGCGTGACAAGGGCAATGGGCACACGGACCCAATAGACCGCCTGCCAGCCCCAGACTTCGATCAGCGCGCCGCCGAGCAGAGGCCCGACCGCGGCGGCCAAGGCCATGGAACTCGCATAGCCCGCCAGCGCCTTGGTGCGCTCCTTTTCGGGAAACAACGAGGTCGCGAGTGCCGGCGTGCAGGACAGCGCCAACGCCGTGCCGACGCCCTGGGCCGACCGTGCCCACAGGAACAGCGGCCAATCGGGCGCCGCGGCGCAGGCGGCGCAGCCCACGGCGGAAATCGCGAGGCCGGCGCGGAAGATCAGGCGATGCCCGAACAGGTCGCCCAGCTTGCCGCACACCAGCATCAGCGAGCCGTAGACCAGCACGTAGCAGATCACCAGCCACTGCACGTCGCCCAGCGCCAGCCTGAAGTGGCTGGTGATCGCGGGCAGCGCCACGTTGACGGCGATGTCGAGCGGCGCGAGCGAGGCGCCCAGACCGACGATCGCCAGGCCGAGGAACGGGCGGCTGGTCAGAGGTGCTTGCCCAGGAACACCATCATGCGGTCCCACGCCTGCTTGGCCGCGGCGGCGTTGAAGGCCGGGCTCTTCTCGTTGGCGAAGGCGTGGGCGGCGTCGTAGCGATAAACCTCGGGCTTGTTGCCGCCTGACGTCATCGCTTTCTCGAAGTCGTTGACCACCTGCGGCGTGCACCAGTCGTCGGTGTTGGCGAAGTGACCTTGTATGGGAATCCTGATCTTGGCCGGATCGGCGAGCTGTCCCGGCGGCACGCCATAGTACGGCACGCCACAGGCGATCCCGGAGACGCGCGCGCAGGCAGCGATCGTGAGCGCGCCGCCCATGCAGAAGCCCATGACGCCCACCTTGCCGCCCATTGCAGCGAGATGCTTCACGGCGCCGGCGATGTCCTGGTCGGAGGCGCCGACGAAATCGAGGCCGCTCATCATGTGGTTGGCCTCATCCGGCTTCTGCGTCACGCGGCCCTTGTAGAGGTCGGGCGCCAGCGCGTTGTAGCCGGCGGCGGCAAAGCGGTCGGCAACGCCCTTGATCTGGTCGTTCAGCCCCCACCATTCCTGGATCACGACGATACCGGGCTTGCCCTTGCCGGCTTCCGCGACATAGCCTTTACAAGTGCTGCCGTCGGGACGCTTGAAATCGATCATGCTGCCCATGGGTTCCTCCTGGTTTTTCTATTGTGACCTTAGAGCTTGGAACGCAGTTCCGTCTTGAGAATCTTGCCGTAGTTGTTCTTGGGCAGCGCGTCGACGAACTTGTAGTCCTTCGGTCGCTTGAAGCGCGCGATGTTGTCGAGGCAGAGGCGGTCGAGGTCGGCCGGCGCGACACTGGCACCCGGCCGCGTCACCACGAAGGCCACGACGTCCTCGCCCCATTCCGGATGCGGGCGGCCGACCACCGAACATTCGGCGACGCCGGGATGCAGGTTCAGCACGTCCTCGATCTCGCGCGGATAGATGTTGGAGCCGCCCGAGATGATCATGTCCTTGGAGCGGTCCTTCAGCGTCAGGAAACCCTCCTCGTCGAACGCGCCGACATCGCCGGTCCACAGCCAGCCGTCGCGTAGCGAGCGCGCCGTGGCCTCGGGGTTGTTCCAGTAGCCCGCCATCACCGGGTCGCCCTTGCAGATGATCTCGCCGACTTCCCCCGTGGGCACCTGGCGCCCCTCCTCGTCGACGACGCGCACCTCCATGCAGGTGTCGGCGAGTCCGGCCGAGGCGAGCCTCGCCTCCCAGCGCGGGTGATCCTTCTGGGCATGGAACTCGCGGCTGAGATGGGTGATCGTCATCGGGCTCTCGCCCTGGCCGTAGAGCTGGGTCAGCACATTGCCCAGCGTCTCCATGGCGCGCTTGAGGTCGCTCACATACATCGGCGCGCCGCCGTAGGTGATGAGGCGCAGCGCCCCGGGCTTCAGCTCCGAGACACTGCCGTGCTCGACCAGCCGCTTCACCATGGTCGGCGCGAGAAAGATGCTGCAGTCGGGCCAGCGGTTCATCAGCTCGACCGTCTCCGGCACCTCGTAATGGCCGCTCTCGGGAAAGACCTGGACGACGCCGCGCGCCAGCATCGGGAAGTTCCACAGGCCGGAGCCGTGACTGATCGGGGCGGCATGCACGATCGAACCTCCGGGAACCGGCCGGTCGACGTCGGCATAGTAGTTGAGCGTCATCGCCAGCAGATTGCGATGCGTCAGCATGGCGCCCTTGGGCCGGCCGGTCGTGCCCGAGGTGTAGAAGAGCCAGGCGAGGTCGGTGGGGTCGCAGTCGGCGATGGCGCTCGGGTCGCCCACTTCCATGAAACCATAGGCCCGTGTCGTCGTGTCGACGATCTCTTTCAGATCGGGCGCCTCGCGCGCGGCCTCGGCGATGGTGGCGGCGAGATCGGGCGTCACGAAGCAGAGTTTGGCGCCGGAATTCTCCAGGATGAAGGCGAACTCCTTGGCATGCAGCTTGGCGTTCATCGGCACGGCGCAGAGCCCGGCATGCCAGATCGCGTACATAACCTCGATCGATTCGACGCAATTGGTCATGGCGAAGGCAACGCGGTCGCCCGGCTGCAGGCCGAAGCGGGCGCGCAGATGCGTGCTCATGACCGAGACCTTACGCCACAGGGCGCGATAGCTGAGATGGAGCGAGTCCCCGCGCGCCAATGCCGGCAGATCGCGGAATTCCTGGGACGAACCCAGCAGCAGATGGGCGATGTTCATGGCTTCTTCACAATGATCGGAGGTGACTATTGCAGGCGTGGCATCGACCTTGCAATGTGCCGCCCATGCAGGATTTCGATTTCGCCATCATCGGCGCCGGCATTGCCGGGGTTTCCGCCGCCTACCACCTTGCGCCCCACGCCCGGGTGGTCATCCTTGAGCGCGAGCACGTGCCCGCCTACCACACGACCGGCCGGTCGGCGGCGCTGCATTCCGAGACCTACGGAAATGCCCAGATCCGGGCCATCACGGTGGCGTCGGGCCGTTTCTACCGCCAGCCACCGGCCGGTTTCGCCGACAATCCCCTGCTGACGCCGCGCGGGGCGATCGTCGCGGGCCGCGCCGAGCAGGAAGCCGCGGTCAAGGCGGCCGCCGCCGAGTATGCCCAGTTGGTGCCCAGCGTGCGCTGGCTCGATCCGGCCGAGGTGCTGCTGTTGCAGCCGCTGCTGAAGCCCGAGTCTGCAGGCGGCGGAGCGGTCTTCGAGCCTGAGGCCGACGACATGGACGTGGCCGCCATCCACGCCGGCTTTCTGAAGGGTGCACGCGCCGCCGGTGGCGTGCTGCGCCTCAACGCCGAAGTCGCGGCACTCGATCGCAAGGACGGGCGATGGACGATCCGCCTGCGCAACGGCGAGAGCGTGGGCGCCGCCAACATCGTGAACGCCTCGGGTGCCTGGGCCGACGTGCTGGGCGCATTGGCAGGCTGCACGCCGATCGGGCTGGTGCCGAAGCGGCGCACGGCCTTCACCTTCGACGCGCCACCCGGCGTCGATCCCGCGCCATTGCCGATGGTCATCGACTTCGACGAGAGCTTCTACTTCAAGCCCGAGGTCGGCCAGTTCCTGGGCTCGCTCGCCGACGAGACACCCTCGCCGCCCTGCGACGCCCAGCCCGAGGAGATCGACGTCGCCACCGCCGTCGACCGCATCGAGACGGCGAGCACACTCACCATCCGCCGCATCAAGAACAAGTGGGCGGGCCTCAGGAGCTTCGTCGCCGACAAGAGCCTGGTCGCGGGCTACGATCCCAAGGTCGAGGGCTTCTTCTGGCTGGCGGGCCAGGGCGGCTACGGTATCCAGACCGCCGCGGCCGCCGGGCGGCTGGCCACGAGCCTGGCGCTGGGCAAGGGACTGCCCGCCGATATCGCCGCTCTCGGCGTCGCCGAGGCAGCGCTCTCGCCCACCCGCTTCACGGCCAAGTGAACGTGCGATCACGCGGCATCGCCAAGGCCTGACTTCCCGGTGAGCCCGTGCGGAGTCATGGTTGCGATGTGGAGACGCCCCCGCGCCCTCCGCGCATGATTTCATCAAGGGAGTGACACATGACCAGGAAGACCCTCATCGCCACGGCCGCCGCGATCTTCGCCGCCGGCACCTTCGCCTCCGCTGCCCACGCCGACGGCGTGAAGTGCAGCGGCGTCAATTCCTGCAAGGGGACGAGCGCCTGCAAGACCGCCTCGTCGGCCTGCAAGGGCATGAACGCCTGCAAGGGCCAGGGCTGGACCGAGACCACGGACGCCGTCAGCTGCACTTCCAAGGGCGGCAAGGTCATCTAACCTCGTCGATCCCCCGACGAGCCCGGGGCGCCGCGGTCTTCCGCAGCGCCCCGACTTTTTGCTCCTCACCAAACCGTGACGGGATCGTCCTGATCGGCCGCACGTTCGCCGCCGTATCCAACGAGCAGGATCGTCCTGCTGCACCGGCCTTTGCCCGGATGCGAGTTCGTCATTGGGAGGCTTCACCATGAACAAGCGCACCGTCTTCGCCGCAGCCGTGTTCGCCGTCGGCGCGTTCGCCCCGGCCGCCTCCGCCGCCGTTCCATGCCCCGGCGCCAACGCCTGCAAGAGCCAGGGCTTCGTCAACGCCGGCAGCACGTTCGAGTGCACGGCGCTCAAGTCCAAGTAATTTTAGGTACGCAGCGTTGCGGGCGTCCCGGGAAACCGCGGACGCCCGTCCCTTTCATGGAGTAAAATCAAGCTCATGTGCTCCGCTGCCGTCGACTTCGGGCTGGGGCTCCGGCCCGAGCACTACGAGGAGATCGCCGCCAGCCCCAGCCGGGTGAGCTGGTTCGAGGCGCTGTCGGAAAACTACATGGTGCCGGGCGGCAGCCCGATGCACTGGCTCGACCGCATCCGCCGCGACTATCCGATGGCCCTGCATGGCGTGTCGCTCTCGATCGGCTCGATCGATCCCCTGGACGAGCGCTATCTCGACGACTTGAAGGCGCTGGCGGATCGTATCCAGCCGATGTGGATCTCCGACCATCTCTGCTTCACCGGCCTGCGCGGCCTCAACATGCACGACCTGCTGCCGCTGCCCTACACCGAGGAGGCGCTGGACCATGTCGCCGAGCGGGTGAAGCGCGTTCAGGACAGGCTCGGCCGCCGCCTCGTGCTCGAGAACGTGTCGAGCTACGTCACCTATGCCGCCTCCGAGCTCAGCGAATGGGAATTCATCGCCGAACTCGGCCGGCGCGCCGATTGCGACATCCTGCTCGACGTCAACAATGTCTACGTCAGTGCCTTCAACCACGAATTCGATGCACTCGCCTTCCTGCGCGCCATGCCGCGCGCGCGCGTGCGGCAGTTCCATCTCGCCGGTCACACCCACAAGGGCAGCCACATCATCGATACCCACGATCATCCGATCGTGCCCGACGTCTGGGCACTCTACGCCGAGGCAGTGCGGCTCTTTCCCGGCGTGCCGACCATGATCGAGCGCGACGCCGACATACCGCCCTACGAGGAGCTGCTGGCCGAGCTGGATGTCGCGCGCAGCATCGCCGCGGATGTCGGCCGCGAAGTTGCCGTTTTTGTCCTGAGCGGAGCCGAAGGATGACCGCCAATGCAGGCTCCCTGGGCGACCTGCAACGCGCCTTCCAGGATTACCTGTTCCACGGCAGCGACGCCTTCCAGGCCGCGGTGCGCGACACGCAGAAGGCCGACCGGGTCACCCTGCTCGACGTCTATCGCGACGGCTACGCGCTGCGCCTGATCGAGGTGCTGACGACCGATTATCCCGGCCTGATGGCAATGGCCGGCCCCGCCGATTTCGATCACGTGGCGCGCGCCTACATCGCCGCCCATCCCTCGCGCCATCGCTCGGTGCGCTGGTTCGGCAAGGGGCTGGCGGATTTCATGGCCAGCACGGCGCCCTACAGCGACGCCCCGGCGGCTGTCGAGATGGTGCGCTTCGAATGGGCGCTGGGCGAGGCCTTCGACTCGCCCGACGTGACACCGATCGCCGCCGGCGCGCTGATGGCCCTGCCGCCCGAGGCCTGGGAGACCCTCTCCTTCACCGCCCTGCCGTCGCTCCGCCGCTGCGCTTTCCAGTACGAGGTGGCGCAGGCCTGGCAACGTCGCGACGCGGTCGAGCCGGGCAATCTCGAGAGCGCGCGCGCCGAAGCACCTGTTACCTGGGCGATCTGGCGGCCAGAGCGGGTCTCGAACTTCCGTTCGCTCGACGCAGACGAGGCCCTGATGCTCGATGCGCTGGTCGCCGGGCGGGCGTTCCCCGAGCTTTGCGAGGCCGTGGCGCCCTTCACGGGCGACGATCAGGCCCCGGCCCGCGCCGCCGGTCTGCTGCGGGCCTTCGTCGAGGGGGGTATGCTCGCGGGCTTTTCGTCAGAAGCCCCGGCCGACTGAGATCCCGGCCGCATCGAGGCGGCCGACGATGCTGAACGTGCCGTCGCCGGCAGGCTTGATGATCGCGCCCTGCCCTTCGGCCAGTTCGATTCCCGTGGCATCCCGGAACGTCGGCGCATGGCCGACCAGGGCGACATTGCCGGCGGCGGGCCACCGGCCGAGCCGCGCTTTCAAGCGGGCCGTCTCGGCCGCGATCTTCGCCGGCGTCTGGCTCACGTGATAGAAAAGATCGACGCTGACTGTCGGCGCACGGCCGAAGACCAGTTCGGCGGTCTGACGCGTGCGGCAAAAGCCGCTGCTCTCGACTGCGCTCACGGCAACGCCCTGCCGGTGCAGCATTGCCCCCAGCGTCGTGGCCTGCTCGCGGCCGCGCTCGCCGAGATTGCGCTGCCAGCCGCAGTCGTCGAGATCGCGCACCGCGGGTTCGGGTGCCACGGCGGTCTCGGCATGGCGCAGGTAAAGGAGATAGCCGCCCTGACGCAGGCCGGCCAGCAACGCCGCCTGCGGATCGGTGGACGATGTTGGCGGCGGCGCGGCGCACGCCGCGAGAAAGCTCAGCAGCAGGCAGAGCGACAGACGACGCATGGCTTTCCATTAGCACGCGCTCCCATTAAGGTCGCATCACGCCCGCTTGATGGAACTGGTAGACATACGGGACTTAAAAACATGCGAACAATGGAGTTAAGTCGCGAATGACGGATATCGGTCCATTCGAGCGCGATCGCTAGGGGCCAACTAGGAGTCAGGAGCTTCAGAGGCGCACCGCGCCTTCGCGCTCGGATGGTGGGATGCGCCGTAGCATGACGAGGGGGAATCAGAGCGAACTGCGGACGTGGCGAAATCGGTAGACGCAGCAGACTTCAATTGGAGTGCCCGCGGGGAAACCCGTGGAGCAGAACCGCTCAAAGTCGGGGAAAGCTAAGGGTTCGACCTAAGCCAATCCCGAGCCAAGCCCCTCCGGGGAAGGTGTAGAGACTAGACGGGTGGCGCCTACGGTCGAAAGGCCTTGGCGAAGGGATAGTCCAGACCACGAACGCCGACGAGGCGGCGGCGAAAGCCGAAGTGGTACGAAAATCTGCTTCTCGAAAGGGAATGCGGGTTCGAGTCCCGCCGTCCGCACCATCTTATTGTCGGCATCTCGATGAGCTGCGGCCGGGCAGATTCGAATCGGGGGAGCGCAACCAGCTTAACTTAGTCGGCCGTTAAGGAGCCGGATTGGGGGTTGGTTGCCCTGTATTGGCGATCATCAAGACAGCCAGGATTAGGCGCAAAAGCATGCTGAACCAGGCGAGGATGCGGCGGAAGTTGTATCCGGCGGCGGTGAGGGTGGCGTTTGCGGCGTCGCCCGCATGGCCCTTGAGGTAGCAGCGCCCGAGGTGGCCTTGCTCTTTCATGTGGCCGATGAGGGGCTCGACGGCGGATCGCCGCCGTAGCTCTCGTTTGATGGCGCCGAAGACGCCGCGCTTCTGGCCGGAGATGAAGACGCTGCGCGGCTTGGGCGTATCGTGCCCGCGATATCCCTTGTCGACGTAGGCCCGTTCGATCTCGCGACCGGTGAGGTGCTGGGTGTCCTCGATGGCGGCGCGCAAGGTGCGGCCGTCGTAGGGATTGCCCGGCAGGGCGGCGGCGTGCGGCACGAACTGGCCGCCCGGTGAGCAGGCATTGGTGGTGACGATCGAGACCTTGACGCCGAGCCCGGTGAAGTGCTGGAAGTACGGATCGTAGACCCAGCGCTCACAGACGCCTTCGTCGGATAGTCCGAACATATGCTTGAGCAGCAGCAGGCCGATCGCGAAGCGACTCACGATCCCGGGGCGCCCCTTGTCGCTGTAGAGCGGCGCGATCTCTTCGTCGAGCCACGCCCGGTCGATCTTGCCAGCGAGCTGCACCAGCTAATGCTTCATGTTGATGATCTGGTCGAGCCTGGCCCGGAACAGATCGCCTTCTCCGGTCGTCTCGTGCTTCTTCGGTCGCATCCTTCCCTCCGGTGCGGCAATCGAATCACAGCTTGCCGGCCGACGGAATCCCAAAGCGAAATCGCAAGGTTCCAGATCCTCAGGCCGCCAAACCTTGCAATCCAAAACCTGCCGCCGCGCCGAAAACTGACGCCCCTTCAATCGCTTAGCCGTTGTTCACGGGCGACTACCCACTGTCCGTGGGCAGCCTCCGACCGGAACGGCCAACTCGGCTACCCGATGCGATCGCGCAATGTCCCAATTATCTTCATCAAGGTTCCGGTCTCGGCCTTGGCGGCGGCCGGAGCCACCGCAGCGGGCATCGATGCCGCCGGAGACGCCGGGCTGGAGGGCACGGACGAGCCCTTTGTCACCGGCTTGTTGCGGTTGCGCATGTACTGCCGCCAGATCTGGCCCGCCCCCGTCCGGTCCTGCTTCAGATCCTTCATGCTCTTGCCGACCAACGCGTCCAGCGCAGCCCGTTGCTGCTCCAGCTTCGTCCGAAGCGCCTTGGCACTGGTCTGCCGCTCCATCGCGAAGCGCTTGGTCAGCGCCGAGGCCGTGCTGCGCGTCGACGCCACCTGCCGTGAAATCTCCTTCAGGTCGCGCTCGATCGATGCCGTCAGCGCCGCCGACGACCGGCGCAGCGAAGCGCCGCCTTCGGCCAACTGACGCTTCAGCGTGTGGGTTAGAGCCCATCTTTTCGGGACTTTCCGGCCCATCCGGCTCTTGGGTCGCCCCAACAGCTCATGAATGCGGACGGCATGCGGCGTCCCATACTCTTCCAACGATAGCCCGAACCACCGTCTGAACCACCGCCCTGCCAGGCCAGCATGCGCCCTCCCGAGAACTCCGGCGCGGACCTCCGATGGCACTGCGCCGCCGCTTGCGGCGATGTCGGAATGCTCGGGCCCATTCATACACGTCTCCGTACACTGCCGATCATCCCTGCCCCGGGCGTCTTCGATTGAGCCCCTTCGATCGTCACTCCCGGGACAAGCCTCCGTCGGCGACGGGTTAATCCCGTGTCGACGTCGATTGTCGATCGCTGTATCTCGAAGGCGATAGCGAGCGCGTGATCGGGGAAGCTCGTGTCGCCGTCGAGCGGGAGGAGCCACACCCTCTATCCGCGCATGTGTGGAGGCTACCGCCGCAATCGATGGGCGACGCCGAAGTCAGGGGACAGCGCGTGACGGTCAGGAAAAGTTCGGAGAACGTCCTGCAGCCCAATTTCGACACCAGCGTGCCCCGACTACGCTCGATCGACTTGATGCTCCTGCCGAGATCGTAGGCGATTTCCTTGGTTTCCCTGCATCTCACCATGAGATCGAGAACAGCGCGTTCCGCCAGCGTCAATGTAGCCAGGCGCGCCTGGATGAGCGCACATTTTTTCCCTGCACGCACCGTTTCCCGGTCGCGGAAGCACGCCTGTTCGAGGAATTCCAGAATCTCGTTGTCGTCCAACGGCTTCTCGAACACCGCCGCCGCGCCTGCCGTCATGGCACCGACGACGGTCCGAACGTCGGCGTAGCCGCTCACCATGATCACCGGGATGGAAGACGATTCCCGTATGAGCTTGAGGACCTGCATGCCGGAAAGAGTCGGCATCCGGTAGTCGAGAACGATGCACCCCGGGCGTTTCAGCTCCGTTTTCGACAGCAGCGCCCCGGGATCGGAGATCGCCTCGAAGTCGAACCCGACAGAAGCGACGAGCGCCGCCAACGAGTCCCGGAACCGTGCGTCGTCATCGACGACATAGACATGACCTCTCATGCCTCCCTCCCAAGCGCCGGCAACAGCACATTGAAGCAACCGCCGTCGCGTCGGGAAACCGATGCGATCGACCCACCATGCCCGTTCACGACTTCCCGTGCAATCGCGAGGCCCAGTCCCGCGCGCCCGGGCTTCGTGGTGAAAAACGGGTCGAACATCCGCTCCCGGACACCCTCCGGAAACCCCGGGCCGGTGTCCGCAACGGTGATGTCGATCATGGCGTCATCTACATCCACGCGTACCGTTACGTCGTTCGAATCGGCCTCGAGCCCGTCCGATGCCTCGACGCCGTTGACCATCAAATTGCGAAGCGCAATTTCAAGAAGCTCGCCATCGCCGCGAACCATCGCGGTCGTGTCGGCGCATTCCACCTTGATGGCGACACGCTCGGGCGAGAAAAGCATTTCCGTCCGCCTGGCCGCGCCGAGGACGATCTGCCGAACGACAAGGGCATTGCTTGGCGTAGGTCTACGCCCCAAAGCGAAGCGCACATTCCTAACGATACCTGCCGCATTTTTCACCTCGGCCTTGATGGCCTCGATCTCCTTGAAGAGCTGTTCCGGCCGAGCGTTCGACTGTTGCACATTCCTGGCAAGGCTGCCTGCCAGATTGGCGATCGTGCCGAGCGGATTGCTTATTTCGTGCGCGAGGTAGGCCATGATCGTCCGCAGGGCTAGATCCAGTTCGATCGGCTCGTGAGAGTCGACGCGGGCGGGGGAAGGATGACTGAAGCCCAGGAACCTCTCCTTGCCGACATCATATATCAGAGTGACGGTCTGCTCCGCGTTTACACTTTAGGACCCGCCGATGACTTCACAGTTACGTTGCTGCGGGTCTCGATCCGAGTGGCACTCCACCCGCCAGAAACCTTGACCGCGACCCGGTACGAACTCTGGACCAGAACGACCGACGCGACCGCTATCGTCACAATGGCATGGATGCCCCACATTGCTCCGCTTTCGCCCCCAGCATTGTTGCTCGATTTTCTAGGTTGATGCCGGATCCGGCGAAATACCCATACGGGTATAGGACCGATCGTTATTTTCTCGTCGTCCGGAAAGGCACGCGAAAGAACAGTCTCCGGGGCTTGTGCGTCGCGCGTCACGCCGCGTCGTCTGCACCGATACCGAGTCCGGCTTCCGTCTCAATAACGACGGAATGGCCGCGCACTACATACTCGCGAACCGCCTCAGGCGTGGGACCAACACGGTACTCGTGGATCTTGGTTTCTTTGGGGGCACCGACGCGGATGTTTGCTTTCTCCCGCCCCGGTTCTAAACGGTAGCCGACGGTGTTTGTCGACCATTGCGATCGGTAGGTTGTTGGCGCGATAGAGGACGGGCTGTCGACGCGCCAAGCGGCGGCGCGCTTCTCGATCGGCATAGCGACGGCGGGGGCGTGGAGCCGGCTGAAGCGCTCGCAGGGCGATGTTCGACCGGCCAAGCAGGGCAAGCCGAAGGGCTCGGTGCTCGATGCCCACGCGGACTTCATCCTGGGGGCGCTGAAGGAGCAGCCCGATCTGACCCTCGACGAGATGGTCGAGCGGCTTGCTGCGGAGCGCGACGTGCGAGTGGTCAGGACGGCGGTCTGGAAGTTCCTCGACCGGCACGACATGACGCATAAAAAAGACTGCCCATGCGAGCGAGCAAGAGCGTCCCGACGTAAAGGCCGCCCGCGTGCGCTGGCTCGATGAGCAACCTGAGCTTGATCCGCAGAACCTGATCTTCATCGACGAAAGCGGACTATCGACCAAGATGGCACGCTTGCGCGGTTGGGCGCCGAAAGGCCAACGCTGCTACGCCGCCATCCCGCACGGACACTGGAAGTCCGTTACCTTCGTCGGCGGGCTGACGCTTGCCGGCTTCATCGCCCCGATGCTGCTCGACGGGCCGATGGACGGCGAGGTCTTCCGGACCTGGTGTGAACAGATGTTGGCCCCGGCCCTGCGCCCGGGTGACATCGTCATCATGGACAATCTGGCCGCCCACAAGGTCGTGGGCGTCTGCCAGGCGCGGCAGATGCCGTGTTCTCGGGAACGTGGTCTGCCGGCTGTTTCCGCGAAGGCGGCCGGAGGCTCGCCGTCGGTACGAACGCCAAAAGACTGCGGCTTCGAGTAACCGCTATCCCCTGTAGTGGCAGGACACCCAGTGCCCCGGCCGGCTTTCGCGCAACTCGGGCACGCGGGTGGCGCAGTCGGGCTTGGCGATCGGGCAGCGGGTGTGGAAGTGGCAGCCTGACGGCGGATTGATCGGATTGGGAACGTCGCCCTGCAGCATGATGCGCTTGCGCTTCACCGTGGGATCGGGGATCGGCACCGCCGACAGCAGCGCCTCGCTGTAGGGATGCAGTGGCGTGTCGTAGAGGTCGCGCGCCGGCGCGATTTCGACGACGCGGCCGAGATACATCACGGCGATGCGCGTCGAGATATGCTCGACCACGCTGAGGTCGTGGGCAATGAACAGGTAGGTGAGGCCGAACTGCTCCTGCAGGTCCTCCAACAGGTTGATCACCTGCGCCTGGATCGAGACGTCGAGCGCCGAGACGGGCTCGTCGCACACGATCAGCTTGGGCTCGACGGCAAGGGCGCGGGCGATGCCGATGCGCTGGCGCTGGCCGCCCGAGAACTCGTGCGGGAAGCGATGCATGTGGTCGGGCTGCAGGCCCACCGTCTCGAGGAGCTGCACGACGCGGTCTTCCATCGCCTTCTGC
>Ga0209514_10006774_pt1 | contig 13885 bp, 9 predicted proteins | sample Subgrocontami58m_FD_187452 | JGI IMG/M metagenome (GOLD analysis project Ga0209514, IMG submission 187452) | Subsurface groundwater microbial communities from S. Glens Falls, New York, USA - GMW37 contaminated, 5.8 m (SPAdes) (version 3) | ecosystem: Environmental > Aquatic > Deep subsurface >...
GGAAGGTAAGGCCGCCCCGAAAGAGTTGGAGCGGGCTATAAAAAACCTGAAACTGTGTGGCGTGGGAACTTCTACCCACTGGCACGACCAGCCAATAGACTCCGAGAAGTTCTATGGCTTCTGGGAAAAGGCCGCTGAACTGGATATTCCGGTAGTTATATCCCCCTATTCTTACCCTGCTGAATCGGAACCCTTCTGGGGCTACGATATAATATTCAGCTATGCCCGGCTGGAAAACGTGCATCGCGCTATGATTAGAATGGTCTATGGCCCTCTGCTGGACAAATTCCCCACAGTAAAAATACTGATGCCACATCTGGGAGGAGGCTTCTTCGGTTATATCGGTAGAATCAATCCGTCCTTCTCGTATTTCTATAGGGGCGACGTGGAGAACAGTAAGCTATCGGATATAGAAAAACAAAAAGCTAAACAAATGGACAAGCGTTTTTCGCAGCTATACTTCGAATCTGCTCCGCCTCACTGGCGCCCTGTCGAGTTCAAATGCGCCTTCGATACTTACGGCGAGGACAAGATTACACTGGGCAGCGACTATCCAGTGGGGCCGGATTTCTTACCCCAGGCAGTGGATTTAGTCAAAAATGCAAACATCAGCCAGCAGGCCAAGAAAAAGATTCTGGGGGATAACGCTGTTAAGCTATTCCGTATTAAACGGTAGGAGGCACAAACCTCTCCCTTTACCAAAGGGAGATTGAGAGGGATTTTACCGCCCGCCCTGACGGTCAGGTTAAAAACCTGACCCTACGACAATCGGGAATTTGCCTATTTTAAAGGGAATATTGAAATCAGGAGGCACAACATGGTCAGTAAAGTCTCATCGCTTTTTGCCGAAAAAGTCCTGGCAGAACTCAAGAAGTGCGGCGTCACCCACATAGTCTGGTTACCGCATAGCGAGAACAAAGCCATGTACGAGACCGTGCTACAGGACGCCGGCATCACGCTGGTTCCTGTATGCCGCGAGGGTGAGTGCATCCCGATAGCGGCTGGACTGTGGCTGGGTGGCAAAAATCCTGCTATCATGCACCAGAGCACCGGGCTTTTTGAGGCCGGCGACTCGGTTAGAGGGCTGGCCCTGGATATGCAACTTCCTCTGCTGATGCTTATCGGCGCCCGAGGCTGGCCTACCCCGGGAAGCCCCCCTTCACCATACTCCTGGAACGGGATAGACTCCGCGGCTACATTCCTGGAACCCATCCTGGACGCCTGGGGCATCAAACATCACCTCGTGACCAATGAAAACGAAACGGGCAAGATTTCATTGGCTTATAAAGAGGCGCAAACAACATCCCGTCCCGTAGCAGTATTAATTGCCAAGGAGTAAACGATGATAGATAGCATGGAAGCCATGAAAATTATCTCTAAGGCCCGTGGCGAGGCTATAGTTGTAACTACAATGACAGCCAAGAATGAATGGCATCAGGTGTCCACTCGTCGTGAACTGGATTTCGGGATGAGTGGCGCCATGAGTAAAGCATCCTCGCTGGCTTTCGGGTTGGCCTTAGCGCAACCAAATCGGAAGGTTATCATAATAGATGGGGATGGCAGCCTGCTCATGAACCTGGGTAGCCTGGTAACCATAGCCAACATGGCCCCCTCTAATCTGATACATTTTGTGATTGAAAACGGCATCTACCGGATTACCGGCGGCCAGCCAACACCTAACTCCCGGAAGGTCAGTTTCTCGGCATTGGCGAGGGATGCAGGCTATGCCTACTCCTACGAGTTTGAAGACCTGGCCGCTTTTCAGAGCAAAATCAAGAACATCATGGAGCAACCCGGCCCGACCTTTGCCTGTCTGAAGACGCCCGCAATTTCAGAAAGGTCGCCCCATAAAAGCCCGGCCACATCTCCGGATAGCGTGCGGAAGTTTCGAGAGATGTTCATATAGTATTATTAAGAACGCCTGGGCAGCGTTACTGAAGTTTGATGTAGAGGGGAGATTTCCGCCAACACTTGCTGACATACACTGTTGATTCCTCCTTTCTAACTCCTTAATACATTACAATGCAACATCTTTTATATTTCTTGCCACTGCCACACGGACACAGTTCATTTCGCCCGATCTTTCCTCGCTGACTGACAGCATTACGTATGCGCGTTTTTCTCAATTTTGCCGCTTCCACCTTTATTTTTTCTAATTCCTCGGCCGAAATTCCTGCTAATGTGATAAAGCTAGGGAAAACATCGGTTAATACTCCGTGCACGTTGTATGTTAACTCTAGTAGCAATCGTTCACTATCACCCGCTACTATCATTGCCGTTTTCGTATGCATTTCAGCCAATTCATAATTCCTTTGAAAGAGCCCTATTTGCCAACAGAAAAGGGTGACCTTTACTTCTCCATAAGTTGATAGCGGTATTGGTCTTCTTGTTTGAGATTGTCGTGCCAATACTTCATCAATACTCGCTGTTACGGTGCCTCTGACTTTGTCACCGCAGTCCAACAGCGTACTCGCCACTTTTCGTCTGTGAGGCACAAAATTTACGGACAAGAACTCTATGATTTCCCGTAGCCTTTCGGGCATATTCTGCTCGAGAACACGCCCTGTTTGAGGATTATGAAACTTTTCTGCAAAGAATTTATCTATGTCAGACCTATATCCGTACCATCCGAGCTTGGTTTTTTCGTCGGAGGTTAATTCATGTGCATATCGGGTATAAGAATTGTGCTTTAAATATAATCCCAAGTGGTCTAATTCGTCTTTCACCTCGACTATGTTGGACTGAGAGGCCCGCATACGTTCTTCGACGAAATTTAGAAATGACAGGGGATTGTTGAAAATATCCGCATACTGTCTAAGATTATCCAGTGAGATTGCCCACACTGGCTTTTCTCCAACATCAACTCCTATCTTTTTGAGGTGTTGAGCCCGTGCCGCCAGTTCTGTGAATTCATCCAAAGATATTGCACATATTGTCACATGTTCAAAGTCGTTTTTCGATATTTTGCCGATTTGTCTGTGATATTCATCGAAGATAGCTACTTCGTTTTCGGTATTTAGGTATTTGAGAAATCTTCTGCCTTGCTCAACAGGCTTAAGTAACAAATTCTTTATGGATGTAACATAGGCAGGAAAATCAGTTGCAGGCGATGTATAAGTGAATGCACCCGCTCTTATCTCTATGATAAAAAGATGGTCCTCCCAGACTAGTAATCCATCCGATTCATACCATTGTCCGTTTCCAGTTCGGTAATAGACTTGCCTATAGACCCTTGCACCGGGAAGAAGTCTCGTAAATAGACCAAAGGGCAACCGTTCCGAGAGTTCTTTCTGTTTTCGATTCCATTCCTCGCGGTACTGAGGCTTCAACCGTATTACCGTACGCTCAATGACTCTGTAAAGGTGATCGAAGAGACTATACAGATCGAAACAGTAATGTCTACCATCCAGTTTGATAAAAGGTCTCTTGAAAACGGGCCAAATTCTGAGAGGCCATCCCCTGAATTGACCTTCCTCCAAGAACTCGCTGTCCTGCCCAGGTTCCCAAGATAATTCATCTAATAAAGGCTTAGGAAGCTTTGTTATTTTATCCAAATCAAAAAGGTCTAGTCCTAGTAGTCTCCCCATAATGTCTTCTCGCCAATCCTGCCAGTTATTCGCTTCTATCATACGTGAAATTAACTCACCAGCTACATCGGCTGTTGTGATTTTATCGACATCTTTTATCTGCTGCGGAGCTTTTTCGATAATCGCTTTCCGCAGGTCTTCCAAATCGTTCATGACTTTTCCAATACCGAGGGTCAGGGAATCTTGTATCATTCTAAAACCGGTTATCAATTCATCCGTATTAATTCCAAACAGTTCTTTGAACACTTCATTGTGAGGTGTCAATAGATTAGATAAAGCCGGGATATCATGTACCAGATAACGTTGTCCTCTGAGGTTAACCCAATATTGTTGAGCCTCGTAGTAAAACTCTTCATAATCAAGGTCAAAATCAGGGTCGTTTGTCCTATTTAATGCTGTACGACATATTTGGTAGTCTATGCTCAGTTTTGAAAAGAGGCTACCTACCATTTTTTTTAATTCAGCCCAAACATCTTCTGAGATGTTATCTAATACCTTCTCTGGGGGTGTTGCTGATACAATAAGGCTCTGTAAATAGTCAACCATTCTTAAAGAGAGAACAGCATCACTGTCTACGTCGCTTTCGCTTTCCATATTTAAGTGATGGCTTGCCATTTCCCAATACGCACGTTTTAGCAACTCAGATGGTGGCAGTTTGGCCACTATAGCTACGATTTGTGTAATAAGATTGTCTATTTCTTGACACACGTCGGGGTAGCGTTTAGCTAAGTCTTTTTGCATCTCCTGGAACTCACCTGGTGACATATTATTTCTCATCGTGACATACCGGCCAAAACGGGCTATTTCCAATGGCCCATGCCGGTAGTAATCATCAGCTCGGAACTGCTTCTTTCTAGTAGCTAGTTCCTTTACTCGATGTTTTTCTTTGTGACTTTTGCCCATAACTGAATCCAACAGAAGTAGTAGATTTTGTTTTCATGAATCCATTTCTGTTACTAATGCATGTCCTTGGTTCTATTATGATTTACCTGCTATCGCTGGTCATGTTTTGGACTAAAGTACTAGAAATCCTAAACCTGATTTTAACACTTTAAAGTTTTCCTCAAAGTTGCTGGGGGGATGGTCAACATTCACTCTAAATAATGTGGAGCTAAAATATAGGTACATGGTTTGGCTGTTGCACATTGATGACTGCCATAGTCGTGTCTTCTATACCCAGGAGTCTCAAAGAACTTGTTATGTAATGGTTAGCTGGTTTATAATCTGGTGCTTTTGAATTGTTGTTTTAGCAGTATCAAGTTCATTCAAACGATCATAGCCTCTAAATGACTTAAACAAAGGGTAAGCCTGGACGTTCCATCAGAATCGTCCAGAGGATCTATGTATCTTAGCTAATAACCTCAAATAATTCTTAATCTGTCTGGCCAATTGTATAGGAGCCAGACCTTGTGCCGTCAGGGCATCATTTCATATACGTAAGCCCCTACTCCAGCTCGTTACGGTTGCCATAGGCAATTAGAACTACTGTATCTATAGCGCCCACCTCGTATTTTATACATCGTACGCTTCACATTGAAGCTCTTATATTGAATGCTCTGTCGTCACCCCATCATCCCTATCACCTGGTCGGTGGTGCGCATACGGGCAACGCGAGGGAAGATGCGCTTCATAAAAATGTCGTGGCAATCCTTGTTCGGAGAAATACATGCATCTGTAACGATGACCAGGTTGTAATCCATATCCCTCGCTGAATAAACAGTGCTGGCAATCCCGATTTCAGTAGAGCCGCCGGCGAGCACAATAGTGTCTATTCCTCGTGTCCGCAAGGAAAGCTCAAGGTGCGTTTGATGGAAGGAACTCCAGCGGTGCTTGGCAACGACATAATCTCCGGGTTGGGGCTTTAGCTCGTCAATTACCTCACCTGTCCAGCTTCCCTGAGTAGGCGGCGGCATAAACCGCTGTGGGTGTGCCGGATCGGGCCACGGTGTACCATGTATATCGGTGTCGGCCACCTGAGTAAAGCAGTCAATGTAGTCAGGGCGGTGGTCGGCCTTAGCGTAAAAAATAGGTATATTTGCCTTCCTGCCTGCATTCATGATACGAACACAGTTAGCTACAATCGGCTCCATTAGCCGTTGGCTGGCCTCGTTGGCGCCACGGAAATATACATTGAGCATATCGAAGAACAGGATACCCGTGCGTTTCTTATCTAAATTATGATAGGACATACTATCCTCCTGACTTTTTCTGGATTCATTCGTGACACGAATTGTAGAGCGTTGGCGGTGGGTTTGTCAACCATTATCGCCGCCTTTAAACTTGACTCCGGCATCAACGCCGATTAGAATAAAGCCATTCTACGGAAACCTCCTGGCCCCCTTTACGTAAAGGGGGTGCCCCGATATATCGGGGCGGGGGATTTCGTTAAGGAATAAAATCTATCTCCGGGGACAAAAAATCAATATTAGGTGCCCCTGTTGGTTAGCTTTGCCTTGTTTGAATATGGCTCAAACTCAAAAAGGGAGGTTGCAATGAAAAGGTTTATTAGCGCATTTCTGGCATCCGTGGTTTTTCTCCTCGGGGCTATATTAGCTGCTTGTGCTCCATCTACACCTACAGTGCCTCAACTGCCCGCGGCTACCCCACCCCAGGCTGCGAAGGCCGTCCCCGTTATGAACACTGAGGAGGCCCAGTGGGCGAAGATAGTCGAGGCGGCTAAAAAAGAAGCAACAATAACCGCTTATAGCTACACATGGGCAGGGGATATCGGGCTGACCGTAGAACGAGCTTTTGAAAAGCAGTACGGCATCGATCTCCAGATAATTACAGGCCGTGGGGCTGAGTTCACCGAGAGGTTAAAAACCGAAAAACGCATGGGCCAGATTGTCGCAGATATAACGGAGGGCAGCAATGTCCATATAAACAATATGAAAATGGCGGGGCTGCTTGCTTCGGTAACAGACGAACTGCCCAGCATTCGGGAAAAGGGTGCATGGACGTTGGAGCCTGCGGACACAGACCCCCGCGACAAAATCAATTTGGCGTTCAGGATTATCTCATATACCCCTTATATCAACACCAAAATGGTCAAGCCGGCCGACGCCCCTAAATCATGGAGGGAACTGCTTGAACCCAAATGGAAAGGGCTTATGACGCTCACAGACCCTAATATCTCTCCCTCGACAATTCAGACTGTATTGGTGCTAATAGATAACAAAGCCTGGGATGAAGCATACGTAAGGGCTTTATACGGGCAGAAGCTGCGATACATTCTGGGTGGATTCGTGGAGGAGTTCCGAATCCTGGCAACGGGAGAAAGCAGCCTCATGGTTATAGGTTCGGATGCTGATGCCGACCGGTTTGCTAAAGAAGGGGCGCCAATCCAGGCCGTAGACATGAAAGAAGGCGCCGTTGTGACAACAGCGTCGGTGGCCGCGATTGGTAACTCTCCACATCCCAATGCCGCTAAGGTCTTAATGAACTGGCTGTACAGCCAGGAAGGTCAAAGTGTGGCTGGTAAAGCGCAGGGAAACAAGATGGTGAGGAAAGATGTACCGGATTTCCGTCCTGCCGCCGCCCAAACGCAGTTGACCAAACCCTTCGTTATGACCAACGAACAGTTGGATAAGTCAGCCGAGATGTTCAAGAACAAGTGGTTCGACAAGCTGGTCGGACGATAAAGCAAACCTGGACGATTCGTCAGAATCGTCCAGACTCTCAATACACATTCCTTCGAAAATACCCTTTAGTCTCCTCGCCCTCTAAGGGAGAGGGTAGGGAGAGGGTGAGTATAGCTGGACTGGCAAATCTCCCTTTAATTCTCTCCCCAAAGGGGCGAGAGGATTTGCAAACGATTATTTTCCTTTGTGGCGACACCTAAAAGGCGGATAGTGTATTCTGGAAGTGTAGACCCTTACTTCACATATGTAAACTTCTGCTTAAGTTCGTGCCGGCTGCCATCGGCGTTTACCACCACCACATCTACGACTCCTGCCCCATGCTTAGGGGTCAACAATTCCAGGCTGGTTTGACTCTTGTTTACTATCGTTGCATGGGAACCGCCAAAGAGAACAACAACACCCTGATTGGAGAAATGGTTTCCCGTAATTATTACCTTAGTATCTCCACCTATGGGGCCGGAGAGAGTGCTGATATTTTCGATTTTAGGGGCAAAGAAGGTAGCTTTGACCTCGTTGGAGAATCCAGCGCTTTCCTTATCGGTCAGCGTATAAGCCCTGATAGAGAAATAATAGGTGACGCCGTCAACGAGGTCAGTCATCAGGTACCTGTTTACATTTCCTACATTAGCCACTTCTGTGTATTTACCTGGCGATGTGCCATAGTAAATGCGGTATCCGCCAATATAGGGTTCGGGACTGCGCTCCCACGTCAGGAGAATAGAACCCAGGGTTACCTTCAAGCTCCGGGGGGCTGCCGGAGGCACCGGAGGTATCTCCACTATCTGACTGCCATGCACCCCCAGGTCGGCCAGACCTAACGATGGTCCCTCCCCCGACTCCACCTGGAAACGTACCCAGTAGACTTTCCTGGTTGGGAAGGACACTTTAATGCCTGAAATGCCTGTTAAGGAAGGGTTGACAGGTATACTTGACCCATCGCTAAAGTAGAGGGTAGCCTTATCTACCCTGTTACCTCCAAATGTTCGCGGATATAATACCACTTCATCTATGTCAACAGGGGCCAGCCAGTTAAGCTGTACCCAGGGAGTAGTTTCACTGTTGGAAGCCCATGTGGAACGCCCTTGGGCGTCGGCCAGTTTATTGTCATTAACCCGCCATGCGGCGGAGTTATAGCTGTCGAGAGAAGAAGAGGCAGTGGCAGTGGCCAGGCGCGCCAGGTTGGTCTTCGCCTCTTTCTGCGTCAATGGAAAGTTTATCATGTGTCCCCGGTGACAGCCTATACAACGGGCCTCCGTTCCCGGCCGGAAATAATCATGGGTGGGGACAAAGCTGGTAAACGACTCCCCCTGCGGCGAGGTAAGAGAACGGGCTACGACTCCGGAAGCTGTCCGCATCAACCAGAAGATAGGCTTATCGGCTGGGATTGTAGCAGTAAAAGACCCATCGGGGTTCACCGGCACGCTGCCGACAAACTTAGGTGGTTGCTTTCGCACCAGTGGGAAATCGTCGGAAGAGGTGAATGTCTGGCTGTCATCATAGAAGTCAACGGCTACTATCGAGCCAACTAAAGGGGAGACAATCTCTCTGAAATCCAAGGGGAGGTCGGCATAGATGTTGGAGTTCTTTAGCACCATCGTTGTACCCAGGTCGGCGCCGGGGTCGTCGCTTATCAAGCTGGCACCCGGGACATCAGGAACAACTTTGGCAGTTCGGGGATACGCTGCCACCGCATCCAGTTCATCAGTGCTCAGGCCGTCGTAGACCAGAGAGATATTCTGAAACTTATCGTCAGTCACATAAAGCCCGTAGTTAAACTGGGCTACAGTCCTTCCCTTGCTATCCACAGATACGCTGGATGTTGGGGTATACGAGAAAAGGATGCGCCCATCAGGCAGAGGTGTGGGCGAGAGGGCATGGGCGCCCTCTAATTCGGTGGGGTCGCCGATACCCTTGATATCGTTGCCGTCACCAGCCCCGGGCGTGAGCAGTGCAATACCGGTCGGTAGAGTAGAGCCAAGCAGGCTGCCACCTGTTCGATAAGTGTAAACTATCCGTCCATCGGGCATCTCACGAGGTTGGAATAAACCTCCCCTGTCTTTAAATTTACCTGCGTTAAAGGCATACCTGCCAGCTTCCGTGCCATCGGGGTTCATTGCCCACATTATCCAGAAGCTGGAAGAGAAATTTCGTTCAACTGCCAGGGGTTGCAGCCCACGGCCGGCAAAAGCCGGGACGTTCATGTTGTCCACCCAGTGGCTAAAAACAACTTTTCCGCTGGATAACACATAGGGGTCAATTGCCCCGGCCCTCTCTGTAGTAACCCGGTGCATATCCGAACCGTCGCCATTCATTACATAAAGGTTGAGCGTTCGTTGCCCGCAGGAGCCACTAAGGGAGGGGTAGCGGCTGGAAGAAAAAATAATGCGCCCGTCAGGCAGATAGGACGGCGAGAAATCGCCATAGCGGGTAAAGAGGGCTTTATTCTGTGATGGTTCACGGGGATTGGTGGGTATTAACTGAGTACGGTCGTCATAAGTCAATTGGCGGAAGTCAGCTCCGTTCACCTTGATTTCGTAGATATGCCACTGACTTTTCGCCGTTTTGACGCCGCTGAAGACGATCCGTGTGCCATCGAAAGACACCATGGGGCGGGAGACGTCAAACAGCAACATTGAAGTAAGGTCTGCTATCTCACCATCCGGGTAGCGGACCATCAGCTTGCCACCAACGGCTTTTTCACGGGCTGACACCTCCACCGGGGGGCCAACGTGGGTGCCATCGATAGTTTCCAGATGGTTACGGGAGGTAAAAACGATTGGTACAGATATAGACGATTCCGGAGCTGCCGCTACTTGTGCCGGAACCAGGGCTGTCAGGAGGAGTAGAAAAACAAGACTACCATAAAATAACCTGGGCCAATTCTTCCTCATTGTTTTCCCTCCGTTATTATGATATTTCTCATTTGCTAAACGATTTGCTATTTTAATAACGTTTTAGCAATAAAAAATGATACCATTTGTTTATAAAGAATCCCAGCAACGTCTATATTATTGAATCTATTTAAATATAATAATTCAATTGACATCTGACAAGTTGAAACCTAGAATTCCAATTAGGGGAGATATTACACTGGATGACATTGTGTCAAAGAATACATTTCTGTTGAAGCATTCCTGAAGGGGGGGTTATGAGCCGAGAAAAGTGGACTGAAGAGCAAATCGAACCCCTGTGGACAGAGGCTAAATCATCGGGGATATCCCGTCGCCGATTTTTCGTTCTGCTGGCTTCCGGTGGCGCTGCCGCAGTGCTTGCAGCTTGCACCGGTAAAATAGCGCCCACACCCACACCCACTTTGGCGCCCACTCTCACTCCTACCGCTACCCCAACACCGGTTCCGTCCCCTACCCCGGTCTCATCTCCCACTTCCCAACTCCCATCTCCCACCACCCCTGCGCCACGTCCCATCAATAAGCCGATACCGGAGCAATACTTTTTACCATTGGGAACCAATGCTGAAATGCGATTCGAACTAATGGCCAATCGTGGCTATGCGGTGCCCAACTCATTCTTTTTTGTCCGTGGCCATTCTTTTACGCCATTCATTGATATTAAAACCTGGAAGCTACGCATAGAGGGCGATGGTGTAGATAAACCAGTTGACATAACCTACAACGATTTATTAAAGTTGCCGTCAAAAACGATAACCCGATTCGTTGAATGTGCCGGGAATGGACGCTCCTTTTTTGATACACTGCTGAAAAAGCCGGCGCAAGGTGGACAGTGGCGGCTTGGCGCCTATGGGGTTGCCGAGTGGACTGGTGTGCCGCTTTCGGAAATACTGGGCCGCGCTGGAATTAAGAAAACGGCCGTTGACGTAATGCCTACCGGCCTCGATAGCTTAAGCATCGAGCGTCCGATTTCCGTAGCCAAAGCTATGGAGGATGACACTATCGTTGCTTATTTGATGAACGGGGAAATCCTGCCACTCGACCACGGTTTCCCGGCCCGTCTCATCACACCCGGCTGGGTTGGCATTGCCAATATAAAATGGGTCGGCAAAATCACCGTATCAGAGAAACCCATCTTTGTAGATAAGAATACAAACAGCTATGTATTCATCGGCCCGGATTACCAGCCACAGCTACCAGCTAAAGGCCCTATCCTTACCACCCAGGTGATGAAAAGCGCCTTAGCGCTGCCCTGGCCAGCCTCTTTGAACGCCGGCCCACAAAAAATAGCCGGCTATGCCTGGTCTCCTTCGGGTAAAATCGCCAGGGTGGAAATCAGCTTCGATGGCAGCAAGACCTACCAGGACGCCAAACTAACCGGGCCAAATATCGAGCGCGCCGGCAGCCGGTGGGAATTCTCCTTCAATGCCGTACCGGGGGACATTACAATTACACCACGGGCTACCGATGAAAAAGGCAATTTACAGTATGATGTATCCCAGCAAAAATGGAACGAACAGGGTTATCTCTTTGGAGCAATAGCGCCCCATCCGGTAAAAATTATAGGGTGAATGAATATATGTGTAAATTTAATTACTTTAACTTCATAATCGCTGCGCTTATCCTGGCGTTGTTCGTTAGCGCTTGTGCTCTACCCACGGCGACTCCACTCCCCGCATCTACCCCCGCACCTACCCCAACGCCAACACAATCTGCTCCACCAAACCGGGCAGCGATAGCGATTTCCCCAACCCCAACTGCCACTGACCCTGCTGCCGGACTGCTTGCCGAATCTGGTAAAAACATTTTTGTGAAATATTGTTCGAAATGCCACGGCGAAAAAGGGGAAGGGTTATTCGCTCCGACCGTTATTGGACGGGGTTCCAACCTGGGGAAATACAGTAGCGCTCGCGGTTTAATGGACTATATTACTGTTGTAATGCCCTATGATGCCCCGGGTAGCCTTACTCAACAGGAGTATCTCCAGGTGTTATCTTTCCTTCTTATTCAGAATGGGTTGATAAAACCTGAAACCGTAATTAGCTCCAATCAACTACAGCAAATCCAGCTTAAAAAATAAGTATCGAAAATAAGAACTGTGGCGCTCCCCGACACGTCGGGGAGCGCCACACCCTGTCTCTATCACTGTCCCTGTCTCTGTCTTTATAACTATCTACCCTTGTATACAGGCTCCCTCTTCTCGCGGAAAGCTTTAGTTGCCTCGGCAAAGTCCTCAGTAGTGGTGGCGATACCCTGAGTGATACCCGATAACTCCAGGGCAGCAGCCAGATCAAGCTCCGTCCCCCGGTACATATTCATCTTGGTCAGGTTTATCGCCATACCCGGCCCCTTGGCTAACATCTGGGCATACTCCATAGTCTCCTCTTCCAGCTTAGCCGAAGGTATTATCCGGTTCAGGATGCCGATCTTTTCCGCCTCATCCGCCGATACTTCCCGCCTGGAGAACATGATTTCTGCTGCCCGGCCCAGACCTACAATTCGCGGTAAAAGCCATGATGTGCCTCCGGCAGGCACCAAGCCTCGCTTTAACCAGGCCACGCAGAACTTGGACTTTTCCGAACCAAAGCGGATATCACAGGCCAGTGACAGGCAGAATCCTATGCCATGGGCCAGCCCGTTGACCATCGCTATCGTAGGAATAAAACTGGATTGAAGACCGGTAACAATCTGCGGGATAAGTCCGCGGTAGCCGTGAACGAATATTGATGGCCGCTTTTCGCTGACCAGTTGCAAAGCGTTTTCATCTCCCCTGAAATCGCCGCCGGCGCAGAAAGCACGGCCCGCCCCGGTAAGAATCAATACCTTGCTGACGCCGTCCTTGTTCACACCCTGGATGCAGGATAACATCTCCTCACCAAGAACCTCATTGAAAGCATTGAGGCGCTGGGGGCGGTTAAGGGTAAGAACAGACACGCTGCCATCCCTTTTTAGAGTAACAGTCTTTAGTTCGGCCACATTTCCTCCTTTAAAATTTCATTGTAGGGATAATGGTCGCCCTATCCATTCCTCTCCCCCCATCGAGGGGGAGAACTAGAGAGAGGGGGCACATATCAATCCATCCCTACCCGGATTGTAGTCCCCGATGTAATGGAGCCCGGAACGTTATCTGCCCGCATTATATCAGAAAAGACAACTGGCGGGGAGGGGTTAAATGAGAGTATCCTTCGTTTAAATATAGTAGGCCGGGTTTCCTAACCCGACTTTGACACACAGGCAAGTTGGTCCCGACATGTCGGGAAATGACATCATTGATAGGTATTTGTTTGTCATACTGAAGCGAAGCATCTGGGGCTATGGGGCATACCGTCGATATCCCGATAAAAGGGACTCCTTAGAGTGACATTCACTTCAGAGTGTCTTGTCTATCTTTGCAAACCAAGACCTAAAATGCAAAGACAGTGAATTGGTATGCATTTGATTGATAATGCTACAAAAGGGAGTTATAATCAAGCTTAAGTCATTCCAGCAGAGGTATGGAGTAAAATGGCCGATTATTATCTCGACATCGAAACTTGTTCCAGAAGCGCCAAACCGAACCTAGAAACTGACGAAATTATTGCGATAACTTACCAGCAGATTGATAGTCGAACGGGACGCGCTTGTCAATTACCACCTGCTTTGATCCACCCCTCACCACATCCTTTGACCCACCCGGTTAAATAATTTTTATCACATCGTGCTCATGGCTGTCAATCCCTCCTTTCTTCGGTGTGGAGATAGTCTCTCA
>Ga0209514_10006794_pt1 | contig 13852 bp, 13 predicted proteins | sample Subgrocontami58m_FD_187452 | JGI IMG/M metagenome (GOLD analysis project Ga0209514, IMG submission 187452) | Subsurface groundwater microbial communities from S. Glens Falls, New York, USA - GMW37 contaminated, 5.8 m (SPAdes) (version 3) | ecosystem: Environmental > Aquatic > Deep subsurface >...
CTGGCTTTTATCAGCATTAAAATGGAATTACACTGGAGGTCAAACCCTGTGGGGAAAGTGCGCTACAATCTACCCTCCCTTCGCAGTTTAATCGAGGGAGATTTCACACAAACCCCTTGACATTACCACCTGTAGTTATTACTCTTCTACTCAGCCTTGTTTAAATACTGTAGTACTGAATCCGAATTAAATCAAAAAAAGATAATCACTATAATAGTATTTCTAAGTAATAAACATACCGTCTCCATGTCACAAGGTGTTCTTGCAACCAGCTTAGTCCATGGCCAGCTTTGTTTAGTTCCAGTTCTTACTTTTCTTGACTCTTATTTTCCATCTTTTAAATATCATTTCCCCTTTACCCAACCAGAGCATTTATTCCATAACTTAATGACACTTGTAGGGTCAAACTGGGATTTTACCCTTGAGACGGCCTGAGGGGATCAGGTTCAATTCTTGCCTCTCACCTCCCCTATGCCACTTCCCTCTTGACCTCATCAGAACATATATTCTATTATATTTTGGAGGATCTTTGTCATTCTGGAATCCACCGGAGGTGGACGAAGAATCTCAGGGTGGGTAGATATGTCCATAATCTGTACTGTGCCGCTGCCACTATTTCGGGCGGGTTTCAAACCCGCCCGTACAGGATTGCGGCCCTCTAGCCCCCTTTTAATAAAGGGGGTGTCCCGTTTATCGGGACTGAGGATTCCGTTCCCGTAACGGCTGACTGTGTGCCGGCCAAAAACGCCAATCTCCCCTTCCAGGCGCGGGGAAGTGGCTGGGGGTTAGGTCAATCCAACGAACCCAATGAACTCAACAAACTCTATTGACTGGAGGATATTATGCCCCGAGGAGTCCGTCGTCCCGGAGCCGGCGCTCCCAAACACAACTTCAATTCCCTGAAAACTGGCAGGCGTTCGGAACGCATCTATGTCCTCGCCCTTTGTTTTTCCGTTAATCTTCTCATTCAGATTACATATAAACGTAACATAAAATACCGCCGTTTATATCTGGCGCAAAAATTTTTTAAAAATCAATCAAACTCCAACATTTTTTAGATACCAAAAACTGGGGCCTGGGAAAAATAATCAAACAATCCCCCAAAACAAGTATGATCGTCCCTTCCCGTGTCGGGAAGGGATTTAGGGTTAGGTCAAACTATTGCTTTGCAGCCTTTTTCGGTTTATACTAACTCACATTAAAGCCCCGAAAGGAGTCCGTAGAATGACTACAGCAAATAGCTGGAAAGAGACAGGTAAACCAGGAATATCCCCATACGAGGAATGGCAGGCGTCCGAGGGCATCCCCTCAATCAAGGGTTACTATTTAGAGGACATGAAAACTATTCCTCTGAAACCGTGGGCCAGGATGGGCGCCAACGGCTGCTTCATCAACCTGGAAGGCGCCGGCATGTCGAACGATGCCTATATCTGTGAAATCCCTGCGGGCAAGGCCACCGAGCCCCAGCGTTATATGTTCGAGGAGCTTATATTCGTTCTCGCCGGCCGGGGAGCTACCACCATCTGGCTGCCGGGCGGAAAGAAACAGACCTTTGAGTGGGGCGAGGGCAGCCTTTTCTCCCCGCCGCTCAACGCCTTCCGGCAGCATTTCAACGGCCAGGGGAATAAACCGGCCCGGTTCCTCAGCGTCACTACGGCCCCTCTTATAATCAATATCTATCACAGCAAAGACTTTGTTTTCCACAACGACTTCGTCTTCCGCGACCGCTACGCCGGCGAGGATGAATACTTCAGCGGCAAGGGCCAGCAATATCCGAAACGGATATGGGAGAGCAATTTTATCCCCGATGTCTACAATTTCAAGCTCCAACTCTGGAAAGAAAGAGGAGCCGGCGGCACCAATGTCATGTTCGAGCTGGCCAGCAATACCCTGGCTGCCCATATCTCGGAGTTCCCTGTTGGCACGTATAAGAAGGGACACCGGCACGGCCCCGGCGCACATGTTATCCTGCTAAACGGCACAGGCTATTCACTTCTCTGGCCTGAAGGGAAACCCATGACCAGGGTGGACTGGCATAAGGGCAGCATGTTTGTGCCCCCCGACCAGTGGTTCCACCAGCACTTTAATACTGGACGGGAGCCTGCCCGCTACCTCGCCCTGCGCTGGGGGAGCACTAAATACGGACGGCTTTCCTTTGGTGTAACTAAAATGCTGGCCGCTGATGAGAGCGTCAAAGAGGGTGGCGCCCAGATTGAATACGAGGATGAATCCCCGGAGATAAGGAAAATCTTCGAGACGGATCTGGCCAAAACTGGCCTCAAATGCAATATGCCTGTAATTTCACGGTAGGGGCACGATGCATCGTGCCCGTACGGAACCATTAAAGGAGATATAATGAACGGTGAATTCCACGAGCACTCCCACGGGGAGGGCCATGAAGATGAAGCGCATATGCCCCTGGAGGAGGAGCATCCTTTATGGGCGCGGGAACGCATTGAGCTTAAAAGCGTCGGCATAGACATTGGTTCCTCCACCTCCCACCTGATGTTCTCCCGTCTGGTGTTGCGCCGCCTGGGCATGGCGCTATCCAGCAAGTTTATCATCGTGAGCCGGGAGGTTACCCACGAATCGCCCATCCTGCTTACCCCTTTTCTGCCCGGCAACATAATAGATATACAGGCCCTCTCCGAATTCATCACCAAAGCCTATGAACGGTCGGGCCTTACCCCTGATAAGATAGATACCGGGGCCGTAATTATCACCGGCGATGCCGCCCGCAAGGATAATGCCGAAGCCATAGCCGAGATGTTCTCCCAGCAGGCGGGGAAGTTCGTCTGCGCTACCGCCGGGCCGAACCTGGAGGCTCAGATGGCAGTAAATGGCTCGGGAACAGTGGATAAGACAGGTGAGGGTAATGGCGGTTCGGAGACAGGGATGAACGTGGATGTAGGCGGAGGCACGGCCAAGCTGGCCATTGCTAACCGTGGGGCCATAGTTGATACCTCAGCCATGAACGTAGGCGCTCGGCTGGTAGTCTATGACGAGCATAACTGCGTTATAAAAATCGAGGATGCCGGCCGCATAGTATCCGAAGATTTAGGTTTGAACCTGAAAATCGGCCAGGTAATAAATCAGGAGATCAAACAGAAAATATCCCGCCGCCTGGCAAACTCCCTGGTCAATGTTATGTCCCGCACAACCCTCACTCCGCTTACCCAGAAGCTGATGGTAACGTCCGGGCTAACCTATCCCGGCAAAGTAGATTTCATTACCTTCTCAGGGGGAGTCTCCGAATACATCTATAATCACGAGCCAAAGGTCTTTGGAGACCTGGGGCCTTTCCTGGCTGAGGAGATCCGGCAGCGGGCCGTCGATCTCAAAATCCCGGTTCAGGAGCCAGCCCAGCGCATCCGGGCTACGGTTATTGGCGCTTCCCAGTACACGGTGCAGGTTAGTGGTAACACGATATTTATATCCGAACCAGGTCTCCTCCCGCAGCGCAACCTGCAGGTGCTGACGCCCCGCTGGGGAGATGACAATCTGACGCGGGAATCGGTAAAGCAAGCCTTCGGGGATGCCTTCCGCCGCAACGATATGCAAGAGGGAGACAAAGCAGTTGCTCTGGCCTTGCACTGGCCGTGGGGGCCGTATTATAACCTGCTTCAGGCATTTGCCCAGGGGTTGCTCAGCGCGCTGAGTACCACTATTTCTAAAAAAGTACCAATTATTCTGGTTTTTGACGCCGATTTGGGCAAGCTGATAGGGAATAACCTGGCCCAGGAGCTTCCGCCCGGCTATCCCCTGATATCCATTGATGGAATAGAGCTTAAGGACTTCGACTTTATAGATATAGGGGCGGAGATAACCGAGGCTCAGGCGGTGCCGGTGGTGATAAAGTCGCTGATTTTCCGGGTGTAGCGGCAACGTTTCTGCCCCTCCCTGGGATCCTTCGTCCCGACACGGCGGGACTCCAGGATGACAGATGAAAGAATTAACTCACGGCTAGCTTCTTTATCTGCGCAGGCGAATTTATTCCTCCAGATAGCACCAGCCGTAGAGCCGCCTGCACCGTCATGTCGGTGTCCCGAATATCCTCCATGGGAAGCATTACCATCGAACCTGAGGTAGGCGTAGGAGTTGTCGGCACATAGACTATACCTAACTCCTTACCGTTCTCGTCTTTGGTGGTACCCGTAAGGAATCCCAGCGTCCAGATTTCTTTTCTGGGATGTTCAATAAAGACAACCCGTTTGAAGCCACTCTTTCCAGTACCCGAGAAGGACTCGATGAGTTGCTTGGAAGCCTCATAAACTATCTTAACGAGGGGCACCTGCAATATAGCTGTTTGGCCTGCCCGTATAATGCCCCGGCCTATCCAGTGGGTGGCCAGTAATCCGGCAAGATAAGTGAGCAGCACGAGTAGCCCTATACCTAACCCGGGTATCGAAAATCCCAACGTGCGTTGTACTATCGGCTCAAATAGCCCATCGAGGAAATGAAACGCCAGGTTAAGCACCCAGTAGGTTATGAGTAAGGGGACCAGGAGCAGCAATCCGGCAGTTAAACGCCCTCTGAGATGCCGGAGGAATGACAACCATACATGTTCTGAGGCATTTCGCATATATTGTCTCCCTTTAAGTACATTTAGAATACGGCTTTATTCAGTGTCTTAAATAATTACCCATCATGTAACCGAGAATAAAATCCTAAATCCCAAGCACTAAATCCGAAACAATTTCAAAACTCAAGTATTCCAAACCTGTAACCTCAGACTTCGCGCCCTTGAACAACGATATACCTGGACTAGAAATAGGTTTATAATGTGAGTTTCGATATTGTAATTTGGGTTATTTGGATTTGTTTAGAAGATATTAGAATTTAGTATTTTGCTACATCCTGTGCGTAAATATCAATGTCTTTACATATAGCCGGCTACTGGTAACGTAAAATAAAACTTGCTTCCCTTCCCCATCTCACTCTCCACCCATACCCTACCACCATGAGCTTCCACTAACTGTTTTACAATGGTCAACCCGATCCCCGCGCCACCTGTAGAGCGGGCGCGGGAGCGGTCAACGCGGTAAAAACGCTCGAAAATCAAAGGGAGTTCCTGCGCCGGGATGCCCTGGCCGGTATCAACAACAGATACTAAGAGGTCTTTGACGGACTGAGGCGAAGGCTGGGCGCTTATCCGTATGGAGCCGCCAGAAAGTGTGTGCCTTAATGCATTGCTCAACAGGTTCCGTAGCACCTGGGCAACACGGTCGGCATCCGCCATAGCGTGTGGCAGACTATCCGGCAGAGATACCTCCAGCGAAACCCGTCCTTGCTGTGCCTGATTTTCCATTCCGGTGGCGACACGGCGGATAATACCGCTTACGTCAACGGCTTGAAGGTGAAGCTTCAACTGACCTGCCTCGGCGAGCGAAAGGGTACCCAGGTCATCCACCAGGCGGCTAAGGGACTGGGCCTCGTGATGTAATGAATCAATTTGCTGAGGAGTCGGTTTAATAACTCCATCACGCATGGCCTCCAGGTTGCCCTGGAGGACAGTCAGAGGGGTCCTAAGCTCATGAGCGATATCAGCCACCATGTGGCGGCGTAACTCCTCGTTTTGGGCCAGGGCTTCAGTCATAGTATTGAACGAGGCTGCCAATTCGCCGGTCTCATCTCCGGACTCTACAGGGACCCGCTGGGACAGATCGCCTGTAGCTATCTGTTGAGCGGCGCGCGTAAGACGCTGGAGCGGGGCAACAATCTGGCGGGTTATAATAACGCCTATCAAGACGGCCGCCGCCCCGGCAATCAGCCCGGCCAGCCACAAAGAGCGATTTATGGCTGCCAGAAAGTCCTGTTCAGCGCTACCCAGTGGGGTCATCATACCCCCCATACCCCCACCCATCATTCCACCGCTGCCCATCATCTGCTGCATCGCCTGGGAGTGTCCCAGGTAGCTGAGGAATTGCTGGCTGGTAAAGTTGTTCATAAGGTAGGCAACCAGCGCCACTGCCACTACAGCGACACCTAGAAAAGCCAGGCTTAGCTTTACTCCCAGCCGGTTAAAATGCAACTTTTTCATACCTGATCCTCGAACTTATAACCTATACCGTGAACTGTAGTTAAACGGCATTCGCCTTCCGGATGAGTTAGTTTGCGCCTCAGGTTCTTTATATGGGCATCAATAGTCCGTTCATAGCCCTCGTAAGCCTCGCCCTGGGCAAGGTCGAGTAGCTGAAGGCGGGTAAATACCCTGCCGGGATTGCCGGCCAGAGCCGCCAGGATTTTGAATTCAGTATGGGTAAGCTCCACAGGACGCCCATGGCAGGTAACCTCGTAACGTTCAAGGTCAATAACCAGTTTACCTACAGCTATAAGACGGGACGGAGTAATTTCGCCTCTGGTCCGGCGTAACACGGCCCGCACACGGGCTACCAATTCTCTGGGGCTGAAGGGCTTGGTTATGTAGTCATCGGCGCCCAACTCTAAGCCCATCAATTTGTCCACATCCTCGTTTCTGGCAGTGAGCATAATGATAGGCACCCCCGACTGGCGGCGCACTGCACGGCATACTTCTAAGCCGTCCATTCCAGGCAACATAATATCCAACACCATAAGGTCAGGCTTTTCTTTGTGGAAAAGTTCCAAGGCTTGACGTCCATCGCCGGCCGTTATTACCTGGTAACCATCTTTCTCCAGGTACAGGCGAATCAGGTCAACGATCTTAATTTCGTCATCTACAACCAGGATTTTGCCTTTAGCCATAACTTTATTCCTGGTTTCAGCATACACCAGGGAATATCTCCGTGCAATGCAAAAGGGAGTCCCGGCTAGATGGGACTCCCTTTTGAGTTCGCTTTGACCTGAGAACGGTTTCTAAGCGAGGTCTTTTCGCAACTGTTCATACTGTTCTTTGTTTATCTCGCCCCGGGCATACCGGTTCCGTGCTATGTCCTGAGCCGATGAACCGGGTACGTGACCCGGGTTTTGACCGGGCCTGACCGCCGCAGTTAGGGCCCAGACTATTAACCCGATAATAGCAATCCATATAATAAACATCCAGAAACCTCCCATAAAGTTTCCCATACCCAAACCCCAGGAACCTCCCATCATGTTATCCTTCTTTCAAATGAAGCAGCCCCGGTGAACCGGGGCTGCTTCTATTAAATTTATTCTGAAAAGCTCAGTTCCAACCGCCCATCATTCCCCCACCCATCATACCGCCACTATTACCCCCCATCATACCCCTGCCACCCGAACCAAAGCTATTGCTTCCACGAGGAGTATTCCGGCCACTACCATAGTTACCCATCATACCGCCACCGCCGCTCATCATACCGCCACCCCCTCCCATCATTCCGCCATTGCTTCCCATCATACTACCCATTCCTCCGCTTCCCATCATGTTATTGCAGTCGCTTAGCATATCATTCGCGGAATAGCCCGGGGTATTAGGCCCGCCGGTAACGCCGGAGGTATTGAAGGTCCGGTTTAGTGTAATCTCAGCCTGTTGCTTTGCCGTTGCCAAATACGAGTCTGATTGGGTCTGAGTAATATAGCCGTACTTTACCCGCAGTTGTAACTGGTCCTTATGCGGGGCCAGTATTGCATCCACCACTTTGTCACTGGTAACATTCTTGTCTTTGGCCAACTGGGCCAGAGTCTTACCGGACTGGAGTTGGGTAGTTAATTCCGCCGGGGTTAAACCCAAAACTACGGCCACCCGGTTCAAAGTTGCATTGTCCAGATATCCACCCCATTGCTGTGTCGTCTCCTGGATTACAACTTTATCGGTATACCGGTTGGCCAGGGCCGTCCCACCCCCGATTCCCAACGCTATAACCATTAATACTGCTAATCCGATCCACACCCATTTTCTCATCGCTTTAGCCTCCTTTAAGTTTTTGTTCAAAGCCGTATGTTCACAGGCTCCATAATCAAGATAACACTTAAATGTGAAGAAAATATGAAGGTGGCGGGAGGATTGTGTGAATAATCTAATATCGTGAACAGGCTATTTCCCGAAGATTTAATTCGCAAAGGGGGGAGCTACATCGCCCTGAGCCGACGGATGCGCTCGTCTATAGGTGGGTGGGTGGAAAAAAGGTTATTGGCCCAGCTTTTGTGTCCCTTAAGCGGATTCGTTATATAGAGATGTTCTGTAGCTTTATTGGCTACCTCTAACGGCTCTTTGTCGGCGGAAATTTTCTCCAGCGCCCGGGCGAGTCCTTCGGGGTAGCGGGTAAGCAAAGCGCCGGAAGAATCAGCCAGGTATTCTCGGCCCCGGGATATGGCCAACTTTATAAGTTGGGCTGCTATAGGAGCTAAAATAGCGGCTACAAGGGCGATTATCAGGATAAGTGCTCCCCCCAACCCCTCCCCACGTCCCCTGTTGCTGGGACGTCTGCCTGAACCGAAAAAAGTGAAACGCAACATAAAATCGGCCAGCAGCGCCACCAGGCCAACCAGCACGACCACCAGGGTCATTAGTCGAATATCGTAATTCTTGATATGGGATAGTTCGTGGGCGATTACACCCTCTAATTCCAGTTTATCCAGTTTCTGTAGTAAGCCGCTGGTAACAGCTATCGTTGCGTGCTGAGGGTCGCGTCCGGTGGCGAAAGCATTAGGGGCGGTGTCATTGATAATATAAATTTTGGGCACCGGCATTCCGGAGCCGATACACAGGTTTTCTACCACATTGTACAGGTCGGGATTTTCATCGTGTTTTACTTCCCGTGCCTGGGAGATACCCAGCACCATGGACGAAGAACTGTAGTAACTAATGGTTACGAAAATGCCTGCGAAAATCAGAACGATGATCCCTGCTATGTAACCACCGCCTAAGGCCAGGGCGATCAGTTCCACAACTGCGGCCACAAAAACGACAAATAGTACCATGAGAAACCAGGTGCTTCTCCGGTTGGCGTCGATTTGATCATAGATCGTCATGTTTATTTCTTTTCGAAGCTAACCTTTACATCGGCTTTTTCTTCCTCGGTGGCGGTGAAAAACTCGGACTGAGTAAAACCAAAGGACCTGGCCAATAACACATTGGGGAAGACCTGTATTTTGGTGTTATAGGACAGTACATTGCTGTTGTAGAACTGGCGGGCGAAAGCTATCTTGGCTTCGATGTCGGATAGCTCCTTCTGGAGCTGCATGAAGTTCTCGGAGGCTTTGAGTTGGGGATAGTTTTCGGCTACAGCAAAAAGGGTTTTCAGGGCGCCGGTGAGCTGATTATTAGCTTCTGCTGCCGATTTGGCATCACCTGCACTCATGAGGGCGGCCCGGGCTTTGGTCACGTTCTCGAACACCTCCCGCTCGTGCGTGGCATAGCCCTTGACGGTTTCCACCAGGTTGGGGATGAGGCTGGAGCGTCTTTTAAGCTGCACATCTATGCCTGACCACGATTCCTTGACCTGCATCCTGCTGCGGACCAGGCTGTTATATAGTCCCCAGATAAACAAAGCAATGACTATTACCAGGACAACTATGATTATGATTGCCAGTAAGGCTGCATTCATTGATGGCCTCCTTGCCAGTTTACTTTTACCTATGCTTAATGCTACATCTTTAATGGGGTGGGGGCAAGGGGGGGCTAAAAAAATAAAATCCTAAATACGAAGCACTAAATCCCAAACAATATCTAAATACAAATAACCAAAATATTGGTTCCGAATATTGCACGCATTAGCTATATGAAATATCTAGACAGTCACGGGAGAAGTGTATATGGTTGGTTTTAAAATTACGATTTTTATAATTTGAATTTGTTTAGAGTTTAGAGATTAGTATTTAGAATTTTACGGCAGGTGGATTGAATAATTTATTGGAATACGATCAATGTATTTTAACTGGAGGTTGCTAACGGGTTTTCCCTCTCGCCAGGGAGGCAAATATACCCCCAAAGCAGAGGACTGAGAATATGATGAAGGCTGTTTTGACACTATTTAGAAAAAGCGGATAGTATTCAGGAGTTATCTGCACTCTTCCGATGTGCAAAGCGAAAACCAGCATAGCTATTCCCAGGCTAAGTGTTTGCCCGATGAGACGCATCGTGGCCAGCGTCCCTGAGGCGACGCCGTAAAACTTCTTTTCTACAGAGCTCATGGCAGCATTGGTGTTCGGGGATGAAAAAAGGCCGAAACCCAGGCCAATAGTAATTAAAGAAGCTAATATGTACCCCAGCCCTGTCTGGTTGTTTATAAAGGTGAGCATGATAAGACCCAGGGTTGTCAATGCCATGCCTATTGAGGACATTAACCGCGGCTCAAGCCTGTCGGATAACCTTCCGGCCAGGGGTGATATGGAAGCCATAACAACCGGCTGGGATACCAGGATAAGGCCTGCATGGGCGGGACTGAATCCTTTAATATACTGTAGATAGAGGCTGAGGAGGAAGCCCACGGCAAAGGTGGCGCTATAGTTAATCAACGCCGCTACGTTAGAAAATGAAAAGGTAAGATTGTTCTTGAAAAGATTGATGTTTAATATAGGGCTGCTTATCCTTATTTCCCATAGAATGAATCCCGTAATTCCAACCACCCCGGTTATAATTAACCAGACTCCCATCATAGTGGGCAGAAGGGTAAAACCGTACATCAAGGATACCAACCCTAGCCCGTAAATAATAGAGCCGGTAAAATCAAATTTTTCCCCCCTGGCCTCGGCCCACTCACCTTTGAGTTTCCACAGGGCGATAATAGCAATCACTAAACCCAGGAGAGCGGCCAGGACGAATATGTACCTCCAGCCGAAATGCTGTGTTATCAGACCGCCAATGGTCGGCCCGAGAGAAAGGCCAAGATAGGTAAATGAGACATTGATGCCCAGGACTTTGCCCCTTTCGCTGGGGGGAAATATCGAGATAAGGATGGCAACACTGGTACCGTACATCATGGCGCCGCCGATTCCCTGTATGGCACGAAAAGAGATGAGCAACAGGGCCGAATTTGCCAGGGAGAGGACTACAGACGAAACAGTGTGGGTGATAATGCCCAGCATGAAGATTTTTTTCCGTCCATGGATATCCCCGACTCTTCCGAGGGGGACGAGAAACATCGCAGCAGCCAGAAGATATGAGCTGGCTACCCAGCCCAATATGACTGCATCCAGGGAGAATCTTTTTCCGATTGAGGGTAAGGCGATATTGACGGCGGAGAGCATGAAAGGGGTTATAAAAGAAGCTAATGTGGCGATAAATAATACCGCCCGTTTGCTAACCGGGCTGCTTTCAGGGGTGTTCACGAATGATATTATACCGTATATTTACAGGTTTTGGGGTGTTTACAGTCGGCTGCAAAAACTGTAGAATGCGGCCTAGTTATGTAATATTTCGACAAAATTACTGAATGTACTCACTTGAATTAACCAAAAGGAGGTACCATGATTAAGGGCATTACTAATTTTGGACATGCGGTGAAAAATATAGACCAGGCAGCTTCAGTCTATACCTCGTTGTGGGGTATACCCCTGGCAAAGAAATTTAGCTCGACACCGGAGGGAGTAAATAACGCTGTCTTTCCGGTGCCCCCCAATTTCGCCGAGATGCTGGAGCCTGCTGATTCAAAGGGGACTTTAGCCCGATTCATAGACCGCAAAGGTGAGGGTATTTATCACCTCGTCTTTTTGACGGATAGTGTAGAGAAGGAGGTCCGCTCGCTAAGGCAGAAGGGGGTGGTGGTAAATGAGGCGCCGGCTCTGGATTCCGGGCTTCAGAAGCGGGCGTGGGTCCATCCCCGCTCCACAATGGGAGTCCTGTTTGAGCTTATAGAGGTTGACCCCCTTAAGCAATGGGGACTCCAGAATACCCCGAAAAAGGGGTTGGTACCCAAGATAAGCCATATACACCACATTGTCAAAGACCTGGATAAGGCGGTAGCCCTCTACGAACGGATTTGGGGATTACGCCCCAATCAGAGGCATGATTATCCGGCTGAGGGGTTCAGCAATGCCATTATCCCCATAGGTAGCAACTATATCGGTATCCTTTGCCCAACCAATGCTAAACACCCTTTAACGGCTTTTCTGGAAAAGAATGGGGAAGGTTTGCGCTCGGTTTGCTTTCTGGTAGAGGATATAGATAAGGCTGTAGATAATCTCCGGGGTAAAGGTGTGGAGCCGTTTGTTCAGCAACCCGGCCTGTCTACACCCTTCAAAGCGGCGTGGATTAGCCCGAAGTATACCCACGGCCTGGTAGTGGAGCTATTTCCGGTTAAAGAGGCGTCGTCGTATATGGCAGGGAAGTAATTAATTAATCTTATACCCCATCCCAGAGTAGATGCGGAGGTCTACCCATATCCTGCATTTACAAGAAACTAATAAGGAGTTGAATCCTATGACAGATAAAAAGCGCATAAGAGTGTTGTTAGCCAAGCCCGGACTGGACGGACATGACCGTGGAGTATTACTGGTAGCTATGGCCCTGAGAGATGCCGGTATGGAGGTTATCTATGCCGGACGGCACCAGACCCCCGAACACATAGCTGAGGCCGCTATCCAGGAGGATGTGGATATAGTGGGCCTCAGCTCTCTGGCCGATGCTCACCGTTCTTTGGCGCCTCGTGTAGTAAACCTGTTAAAACAGAAAGGGGCGAATACCCCAGTTATCCTGGGAGGGTTCATCCAGCCCGAGGATATTCCGTTTCTCAAGGAGGCGGGGGTGGCCGAGGTATTTGGTATCGGCAGCAAACTGGATGACATTGTGAAGGGGATTGAGGCGCTGGTGGGGTAGGGGAAGAGTTATGGGAGTAACAAATTGAAGAGCATCATTGAGCAACTGGACGCTATCTTCAAACCCCAGTCCATAGCAGTTATCGGGGCTTCAAATACCCCTGGCAAGTGGGGTTATCATATGGTAACTAGGCCGCTTTTTACTGGCTTCCGCGGGACTATCTATCCGGTTAATAATTCAGAGAAAGTGGTCATGGGGCTTGTGTCTTACCCCAGCGTCCTGGACATTCCTCAGCCGGTAGACCTGGCGGTGGTGGTTGTCCCGGCTCCGGTAGTGCCCCGGGTTATAGGGGAATGCGTTCAAAAGGGTGTAAAGGGAGCAGTGATTATCTCTGCCGGCTTCGCCGAGACCGGGCCGGAAGGGAGGGCGCTTCAGGAGCAGGTTGTAGCCATAGCCCGACAGGGATGGATTCGACTGGTCGGCCCTAATTGTAACGGCCTGTTGAGCTCAGGAGTGGGCTTGAATCTTTCCTTTGAACAGGCGCCCCGGGCGGGTCACATCGCTTTTATCTCACAGAGCGGCACCTTTGGCGCTGATTTGGCCGAAAGCGCCCTTGCCAAGGGATACGGTCTCTCTAAATTCGTGAGCATCGGAAACCAGGCCGACCTCAACGCGGCCGACTACCTTGACTATATGATGGCGGATGAGGACACCAAAGCCATTATCCTTTATATGGAAGGGTTTCGTGAAGGCAAGCGTTTTTTTCAATTAGCCAGAGAATCAGTAAGAAAAAAGCCGATAATTATCTATAAATCGGGCCGCACGGAGGCTGGGGCGCGGGCTACCCAGTCGCATACAGGCTCTATGGCCGGCCAATCCCATCTTTTTGATGCTATGTGCCGCCAGGCAGGAATTTTACGGGCTGATGAGGTATTTCAGCCATTCGATATGGCAGAAGCCCTGGTGCATCAACCCTTACCACCCGGAAGGAGAATTGCTATTGTGGGCAGCGGGGGGCAAGGGGTGGTCACATGCGATGCCTGTAACCTCCTGGGTCTGGAGGTCCCGGAATTCGACAGAGACACTCAAGCCCAATTGAAAAAATCGCTGGCGGCCCATGCTCCAACTCCGCGGAATCCCCTCGATTTTGCCGGAGGCACACGGACAGCGCAACATGAAGCTGAGATTCTGGATAAGATAGCCAGTCTGCCCTATATC
>Ga0209514_10006796_pt1 | contig 13851 bp, 16 predicted proteins | sample Subgrocontami58m_FD_187452 | JGI IMG/M metagenome (GOLD analysis project Ga0209514, IMG submission 187452) | Subsurface groundwater microbial communities from S. Glens Falls, New York, USA - GMW37 contaminated, 5.8 m (SPAdes) (version 3) | ecosystem: Environmental > Aquatic > Deep subsurface >...
CTTATTAAACAAACCTTTTATAACCTCGCTTTTCTTCATCTTTCCACTTTACTTGAGTAAAGTGGATAAAGCAAGAAAGTCATGAAAATGTTTGAATAATTGCTTTTGACACTAATAATTGAGAGGTGTATTCTTATAAGTAGACAGTGCCTCGGTAGTTGTAGCGTCGGTTAATGAGGGTGTTTCCTCTTAGAGGGTTGTACTGACCTCGACCCACGTCTCGACGTCGGACGCGAGAGTGTCCGTTCTGCGGTGGCCAGATGATGAGCAGCCCCGCGCCCCAGTCGCCTCTACCGAGGCCGAACGCAAACTCTCGCGCGTATACGAGGGTGAGATACATATGACCTATGTAACACAGAGCCTGCTAACTCCTACGGGAGCGCGGGCTGATTTTTTATATAGTTTTCCTCCACTTAATATAAGGGGAGGATATAGGAGGGGTTATAACTTCCCCAACCCCCTCTTACATTAAGAGGGGGTGGGACCTTGCAATTTTTGAATGATTTGTTATACTAATGGAGTAATAGACGGTATGAGAAGTTCGCCCTTGGGCGGACTTCTTTCGTAGAAAATACAAGCTTTAATACAAATAATTATGTTTGATCTAAAAGTCATCAGCAGTGTCCTCAGCGAACTTGAAGAAGTGCGCGGTATTCCTCGTGAGAAAATCATCGAGGCTATAGAGGCTGCCCTCGCAACGGCCTACAAGAAAGAATACGGCAAGAAAGGCCAGATTATTCGTACTACCTTTGATATCAAGACCGGCGAGACACACTTCTATCAAGTGAAAATCGTAGTGGATGAATCCAAAGTTATTTTCGACGAGGACGAGGAACTCAAAGATGATGACGAGCGTGTTTTCTACAACCCTGAACAGCACATTCTGCTTGAAGATGCGAAGAAGATTAAACGTGATGCGAAGTTAGATGAAGAAATCATCTTCCCTATTGAATCCAAGGGTGACTACGGCCGCATCGCCGCCCAGACAGCCAAGCAAGTGATTATGCAAAAGATTCGTGAAGCAGAGAAAACTTCTGTGGTCGCTGAATTCGGTGAACGCGAAGGACAAATCGTCTCTGGTATGGTTGAACGTGTCGAACGAGGCAACCTCTTCGTGAATATGGGCCGTGCCCAAGGACTCCTCTCGTACGAAGAGCAAATCCCAGGTGAACATTTCGCTCAAGGCGAACGCGTGCGCGCTTACCTATATAGAGTAGAAGAATCTCCTCGTGGAGTTTTCCTTCGCCTCTCTCGCTCTCATCCAAAATTCCTTGAGAAGCTTTTTGAAGCCGAAGCTCCCGAACTTCAGAACGGTACTGTGGTGATAAAGGCCATTGCTCGCGAGGCAGGTTATCGTTCAAAGATTGCTGCCCAGGCAGTCGATAGTCATGTTGATCCAGTGGGTGCCATGGTTGGACAGCGTGGTGTTCGAGTTTCTACTGTGATGTCTGAACTCCGTGGAGAAAAGATCGATGTGATCGAGTGGAGCGAAGATCCTAAGAAGTTTATCGAGGAAGCCCTCTCTCCAGCGAAGATTATGGAAATAAAATTAAACGATGCGGACAAAACTGCAGTTGTGAACGTCACCGAAGACCAGCAGTCTTTGGCCATAGGTAAGGGCGGGCAGAATGTGCGCCTCGCAGCCAAGCTCACAGGTTGGAAGATAGATATTCAGTCTACAAAAGGAGAAGAATTAGCCACTGCTTCAGCAGAAGAAATCAAATAGCCATGAATCTCTGGAAAGACCACTCTCCTGGTGAACAGGACGCTATGCACGTTATAGTTGAGATCAACAAAGGTTCTAAGAACAAGTACGAAATAGACAAGAAGACTGGGCTCATCACCCTCGATCGAGTGATGCATACGGGCCAAGACTATCCTTTTGATTATGGATTTATCCCGCAGACCCTCTGGCACGATGGAGATCCATTGGATGTTGTCTTTCTTACTACCTATCCGCTTATTGTTGGAATAATGGTAACGGCCCGACCGGTAGCTATCATGCATATGGTGGATGATGGCCATCCAGACGAGAAGATCATCGCGGTTCCGGTAGAAGATCCGAGGTTCAGCAAGGCCAAAGACCTTGAAGATATCAATCCCCATGTGCTGAAAGAAATCGAGCACTTTTTCCTAACCTATAAGAATCTTCAACACAAAAAGGTTGAAATTAACGGCGTAGAAGGCCGAAAAGAGGCTGAAAAGGCCTTTGAAGAAGGGGTTAGGTTGTATAAAGAGAAGTATGGTAAAATGTAACAAGTGCTCTACGGACACGTCTGATATTAGATACATAACCTTATACAAATGAAACAAAAATTCTTATCATTAATGGTTCTTAGTCTAGTTGTCGCTCTACCCGTTTTCGCGGAGGACATAGGTGTGACAAGTGTTAAAACAGAAAGTGCACGCGAACAAGCGAAGCAAGAAATGGAAAGAACTCGCGAGCAAGCAAAGACGGAAGCAGAAAACATTCGAGAAAAAGCAAAAACAGAAATAGAAAGAGTCCGCGAGCAAGCCAAGACTAATTTGGAATACACCAGGGAGAAGTTAAAAGATTCTCGTGGAGAAATTAAAAAAGAAATCGCCTCCAAACGAGTGAATCAAACACTCAAGGTTTATACAGAAGCTGCTGATCGATTGGACAAGATCGTGGTTCGCATCGAAGCAAGGATTGCAAAGATAAAAGCAGCCGGAGGAGACACTACGGCCATCCAAACTTCTCTTGATTTGGGCAAGACAAAGCTCGCAGAAGCTAGAGCAGGCATAGCCGCCTTCGCCGCGGTTGATGTCTCGAGTGCCACTTCAACTTCTACAGCCCAAACGCTCTTCAACACAGTGAAAACCGCTGCAGCCAAGGCCAAGGAAGCCCTCAAGACTGCTCACGCTAGTTTGGTGAAGACCATCACTTTGATTCAAGGTGCAGAAAAGATTGTTAAGGAGAACGAAGACAATGATGATGACAAGAATGCCTCCACTACTAACAACAATTAATACTAAAATATATGGAACCAAATAAATCAAACATGAACGCGAACGGTGAAGGTTCAATCGGCCCAGTTATCGCCCTCATCATTATCCTAGCGGTCATCGTTCTTGGCGGACTCTATTTCTGGGGACAGAGAACGAGCAACAACACTACTGACATCTATGGCAACCCGATTTCTACCTCTACCCCAACTGGCACACCCACTTCAGATACTTCAGCTGCCATTGATGCAGATCTCAAGGCCACTGACCTAAACAGTCTCGATACTGAGTTGAATGCCTCATAAAAATTTCAACAACCTAAAAACGAGAGAACTTCCGGATGCGGAAGTGGAGATCACGGGAGAGATCGCTCTCTCGTTTTTGGTAGTGTGCAGAGCCGAAGCGCTTAAAAACCTCAATGCTAGCGTGAAGATTGACGGCTTCAGATCAGGACATATCCCCGAAGACGTTCTTATAAAGAAAATCGGCGAGGTGTCTATTCTGGAGGAGTCGGCCGAGATCGCTTTGGGCAAAGAGTATCCGAATATTATCAAGGAATTAAAAATAAATGCGATTGGTCGGCCGATGATTTCTGTGACCAAAATTGCTCCGGGCATCCCTCTAGAATTCAAGATTGTCACCGCTGTTGAACCGGATTTTGAATTGCCGGACTATCAGAAAATAGCCAAGGAGATCGGATTAACCAAAGAAGAAATCAAAATTCTTGATAAAGAGGTCGAGGACGTGATGGTTGAACTCAAAAAGCATAACATTAACCCAGAACTCAAAGAGGGCGAGAAACTCGAGGATAAAATCAAAGAAAATATCCTAATGGAGAAGCAGTTTAAGTCCAAAGAGAAGAGACGCCTTGCTATTATCGAAAGGTTGGTTAAAGAAACAAAGATGGATGTACCAAAGGTGCTCATCGAATCCGAAATTTTGAAAATGATAGGGCAATTCAAGGATGATGTCGCTCGTGCGGGACTCAAATGGGAAGATTATTTGAAGCAGGCGAAGAAAACCGAAGAAGAGATTGAGAAGGAATGGAGACCGAAGGCACTAGACAGAGCCAAGGCCGAATTAATCGTGGGTAAAATCGCAGAGAAAGAAAAAATCGAACCTACGAACGAAGAACTCGAACACGAAACGAAGCATCTCCTCTCTCACTATAAAGATGCCGATCCCCTACGTGCTCGTGTATATGTCTACCAAACAATGCGCAACGAGAAAGTTCTAGAATTTTTGGAGGAGATTAAATAACTTGAATTCAATTAGTTTTTGGTATAGTCTATCCGCATGAGTTACTTAATACCAACAGTGATTGAGAAATCACAAAACGGCGAACGGGCCTATGATATTTACTCTCGTTTGCTCAAGGAAAGAATCATTTTCCTTACAGGAATGATTGACGATGATGTGGCCAATATTGTCATAGCCCAACTTCTCTTTCTACAGTCTGAAGATCCGAAAAAAGATATTTCTCTTTATGTAAACTCTCCTGGAGGTTCTGTGACAGCAGGTCTCGCTATCATAGATACTATGAATCACATTAAACCTAATGTTTCTACAGTCTGTGTTGGTATGGCAGCCTCGATGGGCTCACACATTCTCGCGGCCGGAGAAAAAGGTAAAAGATTTGCTCTGCCGAACTCTGAAATAATGATTCACCAACCATCCCAAATGGGCATAGAAGGAAAGGCTTCAGATATAGAAATTACAGCCAAGCAGATACTCAAATTACGAGAAAAACTTAATAAAATCTTTTCTAAGAACACCGGGCAGTCTATATCAAAGATCGAAAAGGATATGGATAGGGATTTCTTCATGGATGCCGAAGAGGCCAAGAAATACGGCATTATAGATAAAATACTATAATAATTGACTTCAGGCAGCGAGAGAATTTGAGAGCTTGCTCTCATAGAGCTCGAGCGAACCTGAAGCCAAACACGCAGTGTTTGACAAGATTCTGTAGACGAGATAATATTGGGTGGTTCACCTTATATTAAATTTAGAAAGTTAATTTCTGTTTTGCTGAAATTCCGACCTGACTGACACTCTGCTTCGCGGTTCTGAAACACCCAAATGTCTTTAAAGTTAGTTTTCCTTATTGCATTGCTTGCTGTATCAGCCGGTATCGGTTTGGGTTATTTGCTGCGTGTCCTTATCTCTTTGGGCAGGAAGGGTTCGATGGAGCTCGACCTCAAACAGATGGAGCTTCGAGCCAGAGAGGAGGCCCAGGACATTGTTTCTGAAGCTGAAGTTCGTGCTGGAGAAATTATTTCTAAATCTGAAGCTGTAGTTAAGGAACGCGAGGATAGAGTCCAGAAGAATGAAGACCGCTTGATTAAAAAGGAGGAATTTTTGGATAATCGACAGGTAGATATAGACAAAGAGGCCGAATACATCAAGCAGAAAGTCTCTGAAATCAAAAATATTCGCGAGAAGGCCGAAGAATTAATCCAAACTCGCAACGAAGAATTGGCGAAGGTGGCCGGCCTCTCCCAGAAAGAAGCCAAAGAGAGCCTATTAAAGATGGTAGAGAAGCAGTCTGAAGAAGATCTGACTATTCGTATGCAGAAACTCGAAACTCAATCCGAAGAGAAGCTCGGGGAGAGGGCCAAGGAGATTCTCTCGACCACCATTCAACGTTTAGCCAGCTCGGTTTCTCCGGAAATTATGGCGACCTCCGTTCCCCTCGCTACGGATGAACTCAAGGGCAAGATTATTGGCCGTGAGGGTAGAAATATCAAAGCTTTCGAACGGGCGACCGGAGTAGAAGTCATCGTGGACGATACTCCGGGTTCTATTACCATTTCATCTTTCGATCCGGTGAGGAGAGCCGTGGCCAAGCTCGCACTGGAGAATTTAATTGTTGATGGTCGTATTCAGCCGGCGAAGATAGAAGAATTCGTCGAGAAGGCTAAAGAAGAAACAAACAAAATTATAAAAGAGAAGGGCGAACAAGCTGCGTTTGAATGCGGAGTTTATAATCTTGATCCAAAACTTCTTTCTATTCTTGGTCGTCTGCACTTTCGTACGAGCTACGGACAAAATGTTTTGGCTCACTCCATAGAAATGACTCATCTCGCTTCAATGTTGGCTGAAGAATTGGGTGCGAACGTGGCTGTGGCCAAGGCCGGTGCCCTTCTCCACGACATAGGCAAGGCCCTTGATCATGAAGTGGCTGGTACACATGTAGAAATCGGCCGAAGAATTCTCCAAAAATTTAATGTTTCAGAAGAAATTATAAAAGCCATGCAAGCTCATCATGGAGAATATCCATATGAAACTGTTGAATCTATTATCGTTCAAACCGCAGATGCTATTTCTGGTGGACGACCTGGAGCTCGTAGAGACACCGTAGAACACTATCTGAAGCGCCTAGAAGACCTTGAGGCCATCGCTCTCTCATTTAATGGTGTAGAGAAGGCCTATGCTCTTCAAGCCGGCCGAGAAATCCGGATTTTTGTCACCCCGGAGAAGATTTCTGACCTAGAGGCCCAAAAAATGGCTAGGGATATAGCTATTCGGATAGAAAGCGAACTCAAGTACCCAGGAGAAATCAAAGTTAACGTTATCCGCGAAGCGAGATCTATAGAGTTCGCAAGGTAGGGGTGGTAAATAATATGGCTAGGGATATAGCTATTCGGATAGAAAGCGAACTCAAGTACCCAGGAGAAATCAAAGTTAACGTTATCCGCGAAGCGAGATCTATAGAGTTCGCAAGGTAGGGGTGGTAAATAATATGGCTAGGTATATAATGTTTATGGGATTATCATCCTGAATAAACGTTTATTAATAGAATTTTTTTACACAGCACAATGAATAAAGTAGCAATCATAGAAGCAGTTCACGCGAAACTCGGTGGCACGAAAGTGCAGGCTGAAGAAGTTGTTGATGTTGTGATTGATTCTATCGTCGGTTCTTTGAAGAAAGGCGGTGAAGTTTCAATCGCAGGCCTCGGCATCTTCTCTACGAAGGTCCGTGCTGCTCGCCAGGCCAGGAATCCTCGCACTGGTGAAGCCATCTCGGTTCCTTCTATGCGAGTACCAAAGTTCCGCGCAGCCAAGGCGCTGAAGGACGCAGTGAAGTAGATAGGAAATTAAAAAAACCAAAGTCTTTACCCTCTCTACGGGGGCTCCGACAACTTTGGTTTTTTTAATTTCCTAGTATTTCTTTTTTGTTTTTTTGAATTAAATATAGAGAGCCTATCTCACTCCGTGTTTGCCTTTGATTTTTTCTACTTCCTTCTCATCTTCATTTTCATTTTGTTTGCGAGCCTCTTTGCCCAGTTTCTCTAATTCTGTCGTAGGAAGGGCGTACAATGCTCGAGCTTTTTCTTCTAAGTATTCTTGGGTGTTATGAGCTGGGTCTTCGAGCACTTCTGACAGCAGAATTTCCAGAATAAAGCCGATATGAGGCCCCGGTTCTGTTTTTGTTAGGTTCATGATCTGAGCCCCATTAATCTTGAGCTGTTTGACCGAGATAGGGTCGCGCATCACCTCTTCAATCATCGAGTGGTACTTGCGTAGACGATAGGGAGACTCCTTTGGTCGGCCGGTGCCTATCCTATCTGCCGAACGTACATCCATGAGGTCCCAAATGAGCCCTGGGGAGACGTTTCTGACCATTCTACGCACAGCAGAGAGCGATATCTCCTCTGTATCAGAAAAAAACATGTGCCAGCGTACCAACTTGGTAACCTTCTCTATTATTTCTTTCGGAAATTTAAGGTCTGTTAAAGTATTTTTGGCTAATTTAGCTCCAACCACTTCGTGTCCATAGAAAGTCCATTGATTATTTAGCCATTTCTTCGTATGGGGCTTCGCTATGTCATGAAAGAGTGCGGCCAGGCGCACATGGAGGGGAAAACCCTTCTTCCCCGCATGTTCTAGGGAGCGTAAAAGGTGTTCCCAGACCGTGTAGGCATGAGCTTGATTTTGTTCCACCCCTACCCCTTTCTCGAACTCTGGAGCGATATATTGCATGAGTCCTAGTCGAACGGCTGAATCGAAGGCGAAGGCAGGCGAATCTGACATCACAATCTTTATGAATTCATCCCGAATTCTTTCTTTGGAAATATTCTCTAATAATCCGGCATTTTTTTCTATGGCTCCCAGTGTTTCTGTTTCAATAACAAAACCTAATTCCGCAGAGAACCTCAACGCTCGAAGCATGCGAAGGGCATCTTCACCGAATCTTTCCTCGGGCTTCCCTACTGTGCGTATGAGTTTCTTTTTTATATCTTCTACACCACCAAATGGATCAACTGTTTTATTATTTTCTATTTCATAGGCAATGGCATTCATAGTGAAGTCTCTCCTTGCGAGGTCTTGCTCAACGGTTTCTCCCCATTCAACTTTGTCTGGATGACGCATATCAGAATAACCAGATTCTATTCTGTATGGAGTAACTTCGATGGTCTTTAATGTCTCATTTTTTTCTTCATCGTTTACTACTCCGACTGTTCCGTACTCATTCTCATAGAAAGTATGAGGGAAAAGTGATTGGATTTGTTCAGGTGTGGCTCTGGTAGTAATGTCCCAATCTTTCGGTTCCCTTCCAACAAGTAAGTCTCTCACGCACCCACCGACTAGAAAATTCTCGAATCCAGCGAGCGAAAGAACCGATGAGACCTGTCTCACTGATTCTGGAATTTCTATTTCGAGTTTATTTTTCACGATAGTTAGTGCGGGATGGGGGAATCGGACTCCCGACTACAGTTTGGAAAACTGTCGTTTTACCACTAAACTAATCCCGCATTATTATTCATCTCTGGTATCGGGGCGCCGAGAATCGAACTCGGACCACATGCTCCCAAAGCAAGTATACTACCACTATACTACGCCCCGCCAACATTCCTTGCTTCGGGCTGCCGAGAATCGGACTCGGGTCTCACACTCCCGAAGCGTGTATACTACCGCTGTACTACAGCCCGTAATGAAAATCTATGATTGCTTGCAAGCATTCGATTTGAATGCCCGGGCTGCACAGGTGTACAGCCCGCAAGAATTTATCCTAACACGTAGAGACGTTATTCTCAAATAAAACTCGATTTTTTTGTCTAGATAAGTTATCATCATTCCATTGCGGGCATGGTTCAATGGTAGAACAACTGGTTGCCAATCAGTAGATGGGAGTCCGATTCTCCCTGCCCGCACCCTCGGCCAAAGCCTGTAGGCGAGGCCAAGCCCCCGTAGCTTAATGGATAAAGTACTTGTCTTCGGAACAAGTGATGTGGGTTCGATTCCTGCCGGGGGCACCAAAATCTGACTTTCAGAAAATTTCAGAGAAACTGTTTCAAGAATGCTTAATTAAATTTCACCACCCGATTCTTCGCAGATAGTCTTTTGTTCATCTGCAATCGTGTTTTTTGGTATTTTACTTTGGCTTAGTTCATAACGCACAGAAAGCCTCACAACTCTAGGCGTTCTTATCAGAGCCACCTTTTTCCCCGTCTGAAAAACCGTTTCTGACGTGTTTTACGGCCTCACCTAGACTCTTTGCAAGTTCTGGAATTTTCTTTGCACTAAAAAGCAAAACTAGAATGACTACTAAAATAATTATTTCTCTAAGTCCTAATCCAAACATGATATTTTTTATTATTTAATAATATTGCCACTTCATATAATAGCACAAGTGGCAATACCATCGCTACTAGTGATAGGTCGTCTGTTGGGGGAAGTAAAGCTGTTAGGGAAACCGCGAAAAAGTAGGCCATTCGCCCCTAGTCTTTGAGGTTTCGGGCCGTGATTAGTGGGGATATTATCAGAAGAGAGAAAAAGGTGGAATAGAGAAAGACAAAATAAAAACCCCGTCACTTGAGAGTGACGGGGTTTTTATTTTATTATCTAACGAAGATTAGTTAGAAGTAACGAAACTTGATGGCCAAGTCATGCTCATATTTCCCATATTATCGACTGATCGAGTCAAGAAATAGTAAGTAGTATTTGGTTTAAGGTTCGTAACGGAAATGGAGTGGCTTGTTTGTCCACTGACATCTATTACTGGGGTTCCGCTTACGTATGGTAGTTGACGAGGGCCGGTAGCTTCATTTGAAGCTAGAGGGACTACATCATAGTAAACCTGACCCTGGGTGGGCACATTGGTATTCCATGTAAGAGTAGCACTGGTACTACCCTTCTGAATTGAAAGGTTGTAGATAACTGGAGAAGCGTTTACTTGTACAGTTCCTGAGCCCATGAGTGACTGAAGTTTCACCAGAGTGATCGGGCCTACTCGACCGAAGCCAGTAGTCTCAGGTGATCCACTCGAGACGATGCCTTGAGCAGTTTGAAATTTCTGTGTACCTCCTGCAGTAAGAGGTCCAAAGTACCCCGTAACCAATCCCGAAGGATAGATATTTGAGTCTGAGGAATAATAAGTTTGAAGCTCTCTAACATCAGATCCGGTAGAACCGAGATCCAATGTTCTAGTTAGCATTGCATGAGCACTTTGAACGCCTAGAAACGACATAAGAATAATCGCGCCTAGGCCAATTGTCTTTTTCATAATGATTAATTTAGATTAGCCTAATAGTTAACGGGGTTGATTGTATAGCTGATTATTCTATACAAATCCTCATCTTAGATGCCGTTAAGGAAAGAAAGATATTACACCTTATTTTGAGGGTCTGTGTTCGACTATTCCTTAGTAGAAAACACTACCAATCGTTCCGAATAGCCCTTATTTTTTTCATTCCAAACCCCCTTGCAAGTAATGAGATTGAGATGTGATTTATTGTCATTTGAATTAAATACATCCGAAGCATTGTCTTTTGAATCATAAGTTTTAATTTCATTGACTATAAATGTTGTGATTATTCCTTGATCATCCTCAACATATATTTTGTCTCCTTTTTCTAATTTAGATAAATTATCGAAGACGGCTGGTGTATTATTTTTCCAACCGAAGTGTCCGACTATGACAGAGTTTCCTATTTCCCCGGGACGTGGCCCGAGATTGTACCAGGCTGTATTTGTTGGCCCGTCGGGGGAATCCACGTCCCCTTCTCTGGTGAGACCGACTTGCTCAATGAGTGTATCAACAGCAATCTTTGGAATCTTTAGATTGAGTGGAGGCCCAGAAATTATTCGTTTTGAATTTCCACTTAACGTGGTGACTAAAAATAATATCATTATCATCACTCCCACCACGAACACAGCCTGTTTGAGTGAGAGTTTTGATGACATATTGAAGGCTTGAATTAGCTCGTTTGTTTTCTAGAAATCACAACAAGTGATGCCCCGATTAGTGCGAGGAAACCGAATACGATGGTGTTATTTGGGGTGTTTTGTCCACGAGGGGGAAAACCTGCGTTAGGAAGACCGGGAACAGAAGTTTGGACACCTAAAACTTGACCTTGGATTGGGGTAATTGGAGCAGTTGTTGGAAGGGAGACACGAGGCTGGTGGCTACTACCACTAGTATTTATGGATGATACCACTGGTACTGGCACGACGATGTCATCATTAGTAACGGTACAAATCATAGTGCTGCCGGAGGTTAGATTGATATTACCGCTAGCATCACAATCGCCTGAGAATGTTTGAGCGTAGTTAACATCCGTAGTTTCAGTAACAGCGTATGCACCAGCTACAAAGATATTGGCCACACCAGAGACAACTGGAGTAGCATTTACGAATAGTGGGAAGTCAGCGACGACCTTGATTCCACCATCGTTATTAATAACAACTTTGGTAACCGTAAAGGTGGCCGGAGCGGGGGCGCATGATGGTGCGGTGATGGTGACGTTTGCATCAGGAGTTGTCACCGAGTGACCAAAGGCCAAGGCTCGTCCAATCCATGATGTGGCATCGAGTATGGTGATATCCCAAGGTGCAGCAGTAGGAATAACTGTTCCTATGAATGTGGAGTTGGCATTAAGAGTTGTTGCTCCAGCTGGAGTCCAGAATACATCGCAGGCGGATGCGCCCGGTCCAAGATTAACTGTGGAATTAGCCACTGTATCAAGTGCACCACCGCTTCTAAAGATGTATGTTCCGGCTCCGCTGAGAGTTATTCCTCCTGCAGTTCCAACAGACATAGCTCCAGTACTACAATAAACTCCTGGCCCATATGTTGAGACGTGTTCAACAGTCGCATCAAGGACAACCGCAGGCGCTACGAAAGTGAAATCACATCCTTCCCCGTTGAGGGCGGCTAGGGCTGTAGCTTGGGCTGTGCCAGCTGTCGCATAAGGAATACCGGATCCGTAGTTTGGGTGTGCTCCGAGAGGAATAACTGCTGGTGCAATAGTAAATCCAACGTCTCCATTAATTGTAGTTGGGTTTGGAACGTTAGTATTGGTATAAGTATCAGAAAGAACTCCGTAAGTTGCAGCATCTCCAAGGGACGGAGTTGTGGCCGCTGATACAGTTACAGGTCCGTTTAGACCGAAGACGAAGAAAACGGCCAATGTTATGGCTGAAATGCTGTTAATTTTTTTCATTTAGTTTTTATTATTGAGCTAAAAAGGATAGTACCTTCTTAATCAAGAAGCCGCTCGAAAGTGCTGATTATTACAAACTCATTACGTACTCCGTATGAACATTTATACGGCTTGTTTTTTAATGTATTCCCAAGATTTTTTAGCTTCGGCAATCAGAGCCCTTCCCTCTTTTTCTGAAAGACTTTTTGTTTTGGTATAGGACTTCGCTGCTTTGTTTATTAACAAATCATATTCTTTCTCCCCAACTTTTTTCATCTTCTTGAACCGGGGGGCAAGATATGCGTGAAATTCTGCAGATTTATTTTTAACATCGTTACGAAATTTCTTTCCCGATTCGGGAGCCAGTATGATACCAGCCGCTATTCCTAAGGCGGCGCCAATAAGTCCCCCCTCTATTAGCTTCATGGTGTTATTTTTTTTCATGTTTTTTTGTTTTTTTATAATTAGTTTGTTTAAGCAGAAATGAAAGTATAGGTAATCTCGCCAAACGTTCGATGATATCACTTATTCTTTCTCGAGCTCCGTCCGTAAGGTCGTGGAAATCATGAATTATGGCTTGCAACCCCTTTATAATGTGTACGAAGTAATACATTGCTATAGAAAAAAATATTCCAATAGCAATAATCGCCACAGAGGCTACAAAATAAAAAATTATTTGCGAAAGAATAAACGTGGTTTCCATCTCCCTCTTAGTGCCGTATCAAATACTACGGCATTACAACTGCTTCGGATGAATTAAGGGTGGTTTTCTTTAGCCCAATAATTTCTTTTTCTAGTTTTTTTATTTGAGTTTCCAGTATTTGAGTCTTTTCGGTGAATTTGTTTGTAAGGTGGTTCGCATGCTTAGCGACTGTTCCTGCGACAGCCATCATTTCTGTGATATCTTCTATGGCGAGCAGGATAATAGGTGGAAATAATCCTGAGCCCGAGTCCGTGTCTTCTTCGGCATGAATCTGACGAGCATTTAGAATCATGACTTTATGTCCGATAAAAGGAAATTCATGTTCAACTTCAAATCCTCTAAAAAAGGTGTTTTTAGGAAGGATGTCTTCGAGCAGTTTTCGTAGAGCTGGGATGTCCCACTGGCCATTTCCAAGTTCATAAACGATTTTTCTTTCTGTGTCTTTCGGTTCAACTTGAAATGCTCTATAGAATGACTCGTTGGCAGTCATCACTCTTAGATCTTTATCTAATATTAAAACTGGTTCTCGTACGACATCTACTACGGTTTTAATATAGGTCCAACTTTTGTCCCACATTCGCTCAATATCTGTTTGTATGTCGCCCAGTCGGCGGTTTTTATTTGTTTCCATACCCGAAAAGACGTTCGAGATTCTAATCCATTACAAGTAGTTAAAAGACTGAAAATATGATATGTTTATGGGGTCCAGGTACCCCCTCCTCCGTGCAACATTACTGCAATGTCGATCAAG
>Ga0209514_10006797_pt1 | contig 13849 bp, 10 predicted proteins | sample Subgrocontami58m_FD_187452 | JGI IMG/M metagenome (GOLD analysis project Ga0209514, IMG submission 187452) | Subsurface groundwater microbial communities from S. Glens Falls, New York, USA - GMW37 contaminated, 5.8 m (SPAdes) (version 3) | ecosystem: Environmental > Aquatic > Deep subsurface >...
CCGAGCAATACGCTGCTCGCCGAGCGACTGACGCCGGAGACGCTGGGGCTGCTGATCGCGCTCTACGAACACAGCGTCTTCACTCAAGGGACGATCTGGAACATCGATTCGTTCGATCAATGGGGCGTCGAGCTGGGCAAAGCACTGGCGGAGCGGACCATTCCCGAACTGGAAAGCGCAGGCGAGCCGCAGCTCGGGCATGACAGTTCGACCAACGCGCTCATCCGGCGTTACCGCCGGCTGCGGGATGCACGCACATGAGTATCAGTCCATTGGCCGGCAAGCCGGCGCCGCGGGCGCTGCTGGTGGACGTACCGAAGCTGCTCGCCGCCTACGGCGACCGGCGCCCCGATCCCACGGTGCCGGCCCAGCGCGTTGCGTTCGGTACCTCCGGGCACCGCGGCAGCTCGTTCGAGCGCAGCTTCAACGAATGGCATGTGCTGTCGATCAGCCAGGCGATCTGCGAATACCGCAGGAGCAAAGGCATCGACGGCCCGCTGTACCTTGGCATCGACACCCATGCGCTGTCGCAGCCGGCGTTCGAGACCGCGTTGGAGGTGCTGGCCGCCAACTGCGTGCAAACAATGGTCGCCAGGGTCGGCGAATTCACGCCGACGCCGGCGGTCTCGCATGCCATCCTGGTCTACAACCGCGGCCGCAGCTCGGGGCTGGCCGATGGCATCGTTATCACGCCTTCGCACAATCCGCCGGACAACGGCGGCTTCAAGTACAACCCGCCCAACGGCGGGCCGGCGGATAACGACGTCACGGGATGGATCGAAGCGAGGGCCAACGAGCTTCTCGAAAGCGGCCTCCGGGGCGTGAAGAGAGTCCCTTACGAAAAGGCCCTGCGCGCCGGCACCACCCGCCGCCACGACTTTCTCAACGCCTACGTGGGCGATCTGGGCAATGTGCTCGATATGGACGCGATTCGCGGCGCGAACATCAGTATGGGTGTCGATCCGCTCGGCGGCGCGGGCGTGCACTACTGGGCCGCGGTTGCCGAGCGCTATGGTTTGAATCTCGCGGTCGTGAACGAAGTCGTGGATCCGACCTTCCGGTTCATGACGGTCGATTGGGATGGTCGGATTCGCATGGATCCGTCCTCGTCCTACGCAATGCAGAGCTTGATCGGCCTCAAGGATCGCTTCGACATCGCCTTCGCCTGCGACACCGACCATGATCGGCACGGGATCGTCACCAGGGGCGCGGGCTTGCTGCCGCCCAACCATTATCTTTCGGTCGCCATTTTCTATCTCTTCCGGCATCGACCGAAGTGGAGGAAGGATGCGGCGGTCGGCAAGACACTGGTAAGCAGCCAGATGATCGACCGCGTCGCGGCGAAGCTCGGCCGGAAGCTCTACGAAACGCCCGTCGGTTTCAAGTGGTTCGTCGACGGCTTGCTCGACGGCTCGCTTGGCTTTGGCGGGGAAGAAAGTGCGGGCGCATCTTTCGTCCGTCTGGATGGCAGCGTCTGGACGACGGATAAGGACGGCATCATCCCGGCCTTGCTGTCGGCGGAGATCACCGCGCGCATGGGCCGCGATCCCGGCGAAATCTACCGCGAGCTCGCGCGCGAGTTCGGCGAGCCTGTTTACGATCGCGTCGATGCGCCGGCCACGCGGGAGCAAAAACAATTGCTGGCGCGGCTCTCGCCGCAGCAGATACTTTCTGCAGATCTGGCTGGCGAAAAGATCGAGAGCATTTTCACCCAGGCTCCTGGCAATGGCGCACCGATTGGCGGTTTGAAGGTGATTGCCGAGAGTGGCTGGTTTGCGGCGCGTCCGTCCGGCACCGAGGACATCTACAAGATCTATGCGGAGAGCTTCCGTGGAGCGGATCATCTGCGCCGCATCCTGGAGGAAGCACAGGCCATCGTCGGTGCTGCGCTGGCGGCGCCCACGCAGCAGCCGTAGATTGCGTCCAGGACAAGTTTGAAGAAGAGGCCATGAGCGATCAAACACCGGTCAGTCACCCCATCAAAAACCTTCTCCCCGCGGACGTCGCTGGATTCGATTCGCTGGTCGAGCTGGCCCTGGATATGCGCTGGTCGTGGAATCATGCCACCGACGAGGTGTGGCGGCAGCTGGATCCGGTACTGTGGGACCTGACGCATCATCCGTGCGATGTTCTGCAGACGGTGTCCCGGGAAAAGATCCGGCGCGTGCTCGCCGATCCGGCCTTCCGCAAGAAGATAGATGCTCTTGTGCAGTCCAAGCAGCAGGCGGAAGAGGCGCCCGCGTGGTTTCAGCAACATCATTCCGGGGCGCCGCTGACCTGCGTGGCGTATTTCAGCATGGAATTCATGTTGAGCGAAGCCCTACCCATCTATTCGGGAGGACTGGGCAATGTGGCCGGCGACCAGCTCAAAGCCGCCAGCGATCTGGGCGTTCCGGTGGCCGGCGTGGGGCTGCTCTACCAGCAGGGCTATTTTCGCCAGATCATCGACCAGGGCGGCTCGCAACAGGCCCTTTACCCGTATAACGATCCCGGGCAATTGCCGATCACCCCCTTGCGCAAACCGGATGGAGAGTGGTTGCGATTGGAGATCGCGTTACCCGGTTACTCGGTCTGGCTGCGCACCTGGCAGGTTCAGGTCGGTCGCGTGAAGCTGTACCTGCTGGACAGCAACGACACAGCCAATTACCCGGCGCATCGCGGGATCACCAGCGAGTTGTACGGAGGCGGGCCGGAGTTGCGGCTGAAACAGGAACTGGTGCTCGGGTTGGGCGGGTGGCGGTTGCTGCGCGCGCTCGGTCTCCAGCCGGAAGTCTGTCACCTCAACGAAGGCCATGCGGCCTTCGCCGTGTTGGAACGCGCGCGGAATTTCATGGAGGAAACAGGCCAGCCCTTTGACGTGGCTCTGGCCGTTACGCGAGCGGGCAACCTGTTCACCACGCACACGGCGGTGGCCGCCGGCTTCGATCGTTTTGCTCCGGCCCTCGTCGAACAATACCTCGGTGGGTACGCCAGGGAGTTTGGCCTCACGCTCCACGACCTGTTGGCGCTCGGCCGCCAGAACCCGGACGACCCGTCGGAGAGTTTCAACATGGCTTATCTGGCGATCCGCGGGAGCGGGGCGGTCAATGGCGTGAGTCGCTTGCATGGAGAGGTGAGCCGGCACCTGTTTGCGCCTCTCTTTCCGCACTGGCCGGCGGTGGAGGTGCCCGTCGGACACGTCACCAATGGAGTCCACATGCCGACCTGGGACTCCGCGGCGGCGGATGACCTATGGACGGAGGCCTGCGGCAAGGACCGCTGGCTGGGGACGACGGAAACCCTGGGGCAGGACATGCGTTGCGTCTCCGACGCCAGGCTCTGGCAATTTCGCATCGCGGCCAGCCAGTCCTTTGTGGCCTATGTGCGCGAGCGCCTGTCCAGGCAGCTGGCCATCTCCGGCGCATCGCCCGAAGCGGCGGCGGAGGCGGGGAATCTTTTCGATCCCAACGCGTTGACCTTGGGCTTTGCGCGCCGCTTCGCCACCTACAAACGACCCAACATGCTGCTGCACGATCCGGAGCGGCTGCTGCGGTTGTTGAACCATCCGCAGCGTCCGGTGCAGCTCATCCTCGCCGGCAAGGCCCACCCCGCGGACCAGGCCGGGCAGGCCCTCATTCGGCAATGGACGCAGTTCATGCGGCGGCCCGAGGCCCGCCGCCATGTGATCTTCCTCAGCGACTACAACATGCTCTTGAGCGAGTACCTTGTGCAGGGAGTCGATGTCTGGATCAACACGCCGCGGCGGCCCTGGGAAGCGTGCGGCACGAGTGGCATGAAGGTGCTGGTCAATGGTGGCATCAATCTGTCTGAATTGGACGGCTGGTGGGCGGAAGCCTACACGCCGGAAGTCGGGTGGGCGTTGGGGGATGGTCACGAACACGATAGCGATCCGGCCTGGGACGCCATCGAAGCTGAAGCCCTCTATGACCTGCTCGAGCGCGAGGTGGTCCCCGAGTTCTACGCTCGCGACGACCAGGGTATCCCCACCGCCTGGGTGGCGCGGATGCGCGAGAGCATGGCGCGGCTGACGCCGCGCTTTTCCGCCAGCCGCGCAGTGTGCGAATACACCGAGCAACACTACCTCCCGGCGGCCTCGGCCTACCGTGCACGGGCTGTTGATAAAGGCGCAATCGGCATGGATGTGGTCAATTGGCGGCGCGCGCTGGCTCAGAAATGGACCGCGCTGCGCTTCGGCGACGTGAAGCTTGAAACCGACGGCAAGCAGCACGTATTCGAGGTTCAAGTATACCTCGACGACCTAGACCCGGAGGCAGTGCGGGTCGAGCTTTATGCCGATGGCGTTGGCGGTACTGCGCCGGAGCGAGTGGAGATGAAGCGCGTGCGGCAACTGGTGGGCGCCGTAAATGGCTACGCCTATCGCGCAGGCGTGCCGGCAACCCGCCCGGCGACGGACTATACCGCGCGAGTCATACCGTACCGCGACGGCGTAGCGATTCCGCTGGAAGACACACGAATCCTGTGGCAGCGCTGATTCAACACGATGGAAAGTCGTTCTCCTTTGGCAGCGACCTGTGAACCTGGCGCAACAACAGATCATAAAGGCATAAAGCGCGGTAGCGTACGGACGGTGAACAAGCTTGCATGTACAAGAGATTGTCTCGCAATTGGTATGCGCACTTCGCCAGTAACCGAAACATGAATTCATACAACCCTGAATCGAGATTAGTCATGAAACACATGAGCCTTCGCAAGACCTTGAGCGCCGCCGTATCGATAGGCGGAACGATCGTGGCAGCAAGTGCACTGGCCAACCCGTCGCAAGGCGGCTACGGCCCGGCCTACGGCATCGGGACGGGCATGATGGGCGGCTATGGCGTCGGCTGGATGGGTGGGTACGGCGGGATAGGCGTGCCGATCTTGCTTGTCATCGTGGTTGCCGGCTTCGTGGCATGGGTGATCACGCAAAACCGGAAGTGAACGGATAGTTGTCGCGATCACGCCCGGACGGTCACATGGAGTCGCTTCATGTGCGGACTCAGCACCCGGCTAGAGGTACCGTTCGATGCCGCCTTGCGGTCGGTCGACAAACCGGAAGCGCATGCCCTTGGGAAGGAAGCGCGATCGCTTCTGCAGCGGGTCTGCGCAGGCCTCAAGGCGTGATCTCCGGAGGGAGCGGAACTGCGACGGGGGCAACCCTCGATCCCGGCACGATTCGGAAGACTTGATCCATGAATACCAGCACGCTCGCGCCGGAACTGCTCGAGCGGATCGATGCCTACTGGCGCGCCGCCAACTATCTGTCGGTCGGCCAGATTTATCTCTACGACAATCCGCTGCTGAAGCGGCCGCTGACGCTCGCGGATGTGAAGCACATGCTGCTGGGGCACTGGGGCACGACACCGGGGCAGAACTTCATCTACGCGCACCTGAACCGGGTCATCAAGAAATACGATCTCGACATGATCTACGTCTCGGGCCCCGGGCACGGCGGCCCTGCGGTGGTTGCCAACACTTACCTCGAAGGCACCTACAGCGAGGTCTATCCCAATATCAGCCAGGATGAGGCCGGGCTCAAGAAGCTCTCTACTCAGTTTTCGTTTCCGGGCGGGATTCCCAGCCACGCGTCGCCTGAATGTCCCGGATCGATCCACGAGGGCGGCGAGCTGGGGTATTCGCTCAGCCATTCGTTCGGTGCGGTGTTCGACAATCCGGATCTCGTCGTCGCCTGTGTCGTCGGCGACGGCGAGGCGGAAACGGGACCGCTGGCCACGGCGTGGCATTCCAACAAGTTTCTCAACCCGGCCACCGACGGCGCGGTGCTGCCGATCCTGCACCTCAACGGCTACAAGATTTCCAACCCGACCGTTCTGGCCCGCATCGAGCGCGAGGAACTGGAGCAGTTGCTGCGCGGCTACGGGTGGACGCCGTACTTCGTCGAGGGTCACGAGCCCGGGCCGATGCATGAGGCCATGGCCGCGACGCTCGACACGGCGGTGGAGCAGATCAAGAAAATCCAGCAGGACGCCCGTGTCCGCGGCGTCCTGGTACGTCCGCGCTGGCCCATGATCGTGCTCGATTCACCCAAGGGCTGGACGGGGCCGAAGATGGTCGACGGCCTGCAGGTGGAAGGCACCTTCCGTTCGCACCAGGTGCCGCTCTCCGACCCGGCCGCCCATCCCGAACACCTCAAGCTGCTGGAAGACTGGCTGAAAAGCTACCGGCCGGGGGAACTGTTCGACGAGCAGGGCCGCCTGAAATCCGAGTTGGCCGAACTCGCGCCCAAGGGCAATCGACGCATGGGCGCGAACCCCCACGCCAACGGGGGCATGCTGCTGCGCGACCTGCGGATGCCGGAGTTTCGCGACTACGCGGTCGATGTGCCTTCACCGGGGGTGCGCGGCATCGGCGACACCCATGTGCTCGGGCGTTTCCTGCGCGACGTGGCGAAGCTGAACAGTGAGCAGCGGAATTTCCGCGTCTTTGGCCCTGACGAGACGCTCTCCAACGGCCTTGAAGCTCTCTTTGAAGTGACCAAACGCCAATGGAACGCCGCTACCGCGCCGAACGACGAATTTCTCGCGCCCACTGGGCGCGTGATGGAAATGCTCAGCGAGCATCAGTGCGAGGGCTGGCTGGAGGGCTACCTGCTCACCGGGCGGCATGGGCTCTTCAACTGCTACGAGGCCTTCATCCACATCATCGATTCGATGTTCAACCAGCACGCCAAATGGCTGAAGGTCACGTCGCACCTGCCGTGGCGGCGGAAGATCGCCTCGCTGAACTACCTGCTGGCATCGCATGTCTGGCGCCAGGATCACAACGGCTTCACCCACCAGGATCCCGGTTTCATCGACCACGTCGTGAACAAGAAGGCCGACGTCGTGCGTGTCTACCTGCCGCCGGATGCGAACTGCCTGCTGTCGGTGATGGACCATTGCCTGCGCAGCCGCCAATACGTCAACGTCGTGATCGCGGGCAAGCACCCGGCGCCGCAATGGCTGACGATGGATGCCGCCGTCAAGCACTGCACCGACGGCATCGGCATCTGGCCGTGGGCCAGCAATGGCGTTGCGCCCGACGTGGTCATGGCCTGCTGTGGCGACGTGCCGACGCTGGAGACGCTCGCCGCCGTCTCCATCATGCGCGAGCATTTGCCCGACCTCAAAATCCGGGTGGTCAACGTCGTCGACCTCATGAAGCTGCAGCCGCAAACCGAGCACCCGCACGGGTTGAGCGACAGCGAATTCGACGAACTCTTCACCAGGGACAGGCCAGTCATCTTCGCCTTCCACGGCTACCCGTGGTTGATCCACCGGCTGACTTACCGCCGCACCAACCACAAGAACCTGCACGTCCGCGGCTACAAGGAAGAGGGCACGATCACCACCGCCTTCGACATGACGGTGCTTAATGATCTGGATCGCTTCCACCTAGTGATGGATACGATCGACCGCCTGCCGCAGGCGGGCGACAAGGGCATCTACCTGAAGCGGCAGCTCGAGGACAAACTCATCGAGCACAAGCAGTACATCGACAAGCACGGTGAAGACCTGCCGGAAATCCGGAATTGGAGATGGGAAGGGGATGCTGGACAGGGAAGAAACGCACCGGCCAAATGAGTTGCGCGTCGATGAAGCAGGACTCCCAGCCCGTTGTATTGACCGTGGGCCATTCGACTCGGACCCTTGCCGAGTTCATTGCTTTGCTTGATGCGCACTCGGTGACCCGACTCATTGACGTGCGCACCGTGCCGCGCTCTCGCCACAACCCGCAGTTCAACCGCGACACCTTTCCGGCTGCGCTTGGGGGCGCCGGCATCCGCTATGAGCACGTCGCGGGCTTGGGGGGCTTCCGCCGCGCTGGTCCGGAGTCCCCGAATCTGGGTTGGCGAAACGCTTCATTCCGCGGTTACGCAGACTACATGCAGACCCCCGAGTTTGCGGAAAATCTGGCCGGCCTCATCGAACAGGCGACGCAGGAGCGAATTGTGCTGATGTGCGCCGAGGCCGTGCCGTGGCGCTGTCATCGATCTTTAATTGCTGACGCATTGGTGGTCCATGGCATCCGCGGCGAGGAAATCATCAACGGGAGCCGCCGTCAGGTACACACGCTGACGCCTTTTGCCAAAGTGGAGGGCACGTCAATCACTTATCCGCCACAATCACCGCGGTCACCGAACGCCTGAAATCCGTGGACCGGATTAGTAGCTGCCGCCCATGCTGATAGGACAATTGCTCTTGAATGTACGTTATCGAACGGAACGCTTTTCAGCGAGGAAGATACCCTTCGTAACGGCGGGTGGCGCTCAGAACCGGCGTCTTTTTGCGGCAGTGGGCAGCGGCGCACCCACCAGCATCAACGTCAAGGAGATCGAATGAGCGACCAAGAGACTAATCCCGACGGACCTGATCTCGCCAAGGGCGTGGCACTCTCAACCGTTGCTGACGGCAGCATGCTGCTCGGGCACGCGAACGGCGAACAGGTGCTGCTCGCGCGGCGCGGGGACGAGTTGTTCGCGATCGGTTCCGTCTGCACGCATTATGGCGCCCCGCTCGCCGACGGGCTGCTGGTGGGGGATACGGTTCGTTGTCCCTGGCATCATGCCTGTTTCAGCCTGCGCACCGGCGAAGCTCTGCGGCCACCGGCACTGAACGCGGTTCCGTGTTGGCGCGTCGAACAGCGGGACGCCACCGTGTATGTCAGGGAAAAGCTCAAAGGCCCAACGCCGCAACGCGCCCCTGCAGCGGCCGGCATACCCGGATCGATTGTCATCCTGGGTGGTGGCGCGGCGGGCAACGCCGCCGCCGAAACGCTGCGTCGCGAGGGCTATGCCGGTTCCATCGTCATGTTGAGCGCCGATGCATCAGTGCCTTATGATCGCCCAAATCTCTCGAAGGGCTACCTTGCCGGCACGGCGCCCGCGGAGTGGATCCCCCTACGATCGTCGGAATTCTATGAAGAGCAGGACGTAAGCCTGAAGCTGGGCGCGCGCGTCGCCTCGATCGACACGGTGAGCCGGCATGTGCAGCTCACCGACGGCAGCCGCTACACCTATGATGCGCTGCTGCTCGCCACCGGTGCCGAGCCGGTGCGCATCGAAGTGCCTGGCGGGGATCTTCCGCACGTGCACTATCTGCGCACGCTGGCCGACAGTCGCGCTCTCGTCGCCAAGGCTCTGACTTCACGGCGAGCCGCTGTAATCGGCGCGAGCTTTATCGGTCTCGAGGTGGCTGCATCGCTCCGGGCACGGAATATCGAAGTGCACGTGGTCGCGCCGGAGACCTGCCCTATGGAGAGGATCCTCGGGACGGAGGTCGGCAATTTCATACGCAGACTCCATGAGGAACACGGAGTGGTCTTCCATCTGGGCACGACAGCCACCGCGATAGACGCGCGCAGCGTCACGTTGAAGAACGGAGAAACGCTTCAAGCCGATCTCGTCGCCGTCGGGATCGGCGTTCGACCAATGATCTCGCTGGCGGAACAGGCGGGAATTGCGATCGATCGCGGCGTCACGGTGGACGAGTACCTGCAAACGAGCGCCCCGGGCGTCTTTGCGGCCGGTGACATCGCTCGCTGGCCAGACCGGCTCACAGGCGAGCGAATCCGCGTCGAACACTGGGTTGTTGCCCAGCGCCAGGGGCAGACTGCCGCGCGCAACATGCTTGGCAGACGGGAGCGTTTCCACGCTGTCCCGTTCTTCTGGACCGAGCAGTACGACTTCGGCATTGTCTATGTCGGTCACGCCGAACGATGGGACAAAGCCGAGATCGACGGCCAGCTCGCCGAGCGAGACTGCACCATCACGTACCGACGCGGCGCCAGGAAGCTGGCGGTGGCTGCCGTCCACCGGGATCTCGACGCTCTGCGCGCGGAAGTCGAGTTCGAGAGAACGATAGCCGCGGCGAAGTGACCAAACCATTGCGCAAATGGGTCCCGCAGCGCACGCCGCCGCACGCTGACCCCGTTGTGGAACTGCAGTTCGCGTAGCGCGACCGTGACTGAATCGCCAGCACCGCCGAACGAAGCGCTTCTGGATGAGCTGCAGCAACACGCGTTCGCCTACTTCTTGCGGGTTGTGAATCCCGACAACGGGTTGATAGCCGATACGACGCGCTCGGGTTCACCCGCAAGCATCGCGGTGGTGGGATACGCATTATCCGTCTATCCGGTGGGGGTCGAGCGCGGTTGGATGACGCGCGCGGACGCCGCCTCGCGCACGCTCATGACCCTGCGCTGGTTCTGGAACAGCGACCAAAGCGGCCATCCGGATGCAACCGGTTACAAAGGCTTTTATTACCATTTCCTGGACATGACGACCGGTAAACGCGTCCGGCGCTGCGAGCTATCGTTGATCGACACCGCCCTGCTTCTGGCGGGTATGCTGTGCGCCGGCGCATATTTCGCCGGCAGCAACGCGAGCGAAACGGAGATTCGCACGCTCGCCGACGCGCTGTACCGCCGTGTCGAATGGCCTTGGGCACGGATCGCCGGAGAGACTCTTTCGCATGGATGGAAACCGGAGTGCGGCTTCCTGCATTACGGTTGGGGGGGCTACAGCGAGGCGATCATCCTGTATGTGCTGGGCTTGGGCTCGCCCACGCACCCGCTGGCGGTGGAAGGCTACCGCGCCTGGACTGCGACCTATCAATGGGAGAATATTTACGGCTACGATCTGCTTTACGCCGGTCCGCTGTTCATCCATCAGTTCTCGCACGCCTGGATCGATTTTCGCGGCATTCGTGATCCGTTCATGCGTGAGAAGTGCAGCGACTATTTCCAGAACAGCCGGCAGGCTACCTATGTCCAGCGCGAGTATGCGCTGCGCAATCCACATGAATTCAAGGGCTACGGCGAAAACTGCTGGGGCCTTTCCGCAGGGGATGGGCCAGGCAACGGAACCCTGCGCGTCGGCGGCCGCGAGCGCCGCTTTGCCGGTTACGCCGCACGTGGCGTGCCCTACGGGCCGGACGACGGAACGGTCGCACCTGCAGCGGCGCTGGCGTCGCTCCCGTTTGCGCCGGAGATCGTGCTGCCGTCGGTGCGTCACCTGTGCGAGCATTATCCGGAAGTGATCGAGCCCTGCGGATTGGCCGGCGGCTTCAACAACGCGTATCCCGTCGCGAGTCCGGGCCCTTGGCGATCTGCGGGGTGTTTCGGGCTCGACCAGGGCATCGCGGTGCTGATGATCGAGAACTATCGCTCGCAACTCATCTGGAATCTGACCCGACGGTGTCCCGCTATCAGGACGGGCTTGCGCCGTGCCGGATTCCTCGGGGGTTGGTTGCGGCATTGATGCAGCCGAGGACCTTAGATGCGCCCAGACAATGCTTTGAACCCACCGCTTGCGCCGGATGAATACGACCGCGAAGTGCTGTCGAACGTTCGTCCGTCCGATTGGCGCAACCCGCATCCCGTCGGTCGATACGCTCTGGTCGTCGTCGGCGCCGGACCGGCCGGACTGGTCGCGGCTCAAGCGGCGGCGGCACTGGGCGCGCGAGTGGCATTGATCGAGCGCGATCGCCTGGGTGGCGATTGTTTGAACGCAGGCTGCGTGCCATCGAAAGCGATCATTCGCACCTCGAGGCTGTACGCCGAAATGCGCAACGCAGAGGGCTTCGGCGCGCAGGTGCCCGGCGATATCCGCTGCGATTTTGCCGCGGCAATGGAACGAATGCGACGGGTCCGGGCGCGCATCAGCCGCCAGGATTCGGCGCAGCGATTGCGCGCCGCAGGCGTCGATGTGTACTTCGGCGAGGCGCAATTTTCCGGGCCGAAGGCAGTCGTGGTGGAAGGCGCGACGCTGCTCTTCAGGAAAGCGCTGGTCGCGACCGGCGCGCGCCCGTATACGCCCTCGATTCCCGGGCTGGCTGAAGCGGGGTATTTCACCAACGATACGATTTTCGATCTGACCGAGCGCCCGCGCCGGCTGCTGGTGATGGGAGGCGGCCCGCTGGGGTGCGAATTGGCACAGGCGTTCTGCCGCCTGGGGTCGCAAGTCACAATCGCGCAGGACTTGCCGCTGTTCCTGCCGAAAGAGGAGCGCGACGCGGTACAGCTTCTATCCGACGCGTTTGCCCGCGACGGGATAGAAATCCATCTCAACACGACCGTCGTCGATGTAAGATTGCAAGGATCGCAAAAGCTCGTGGACCTCGTCAGCGTCGGCTATCGGAGCACGGTGGCCGTCGACGCAATACTGACCGGCATGGGCCGCGCGCCCAACGTCCGGAATCTCGGACTTGAGGCCGCTGGCGTCAGCTTCGACGACGATGCTGGAATCCGGGTCAACGATTTCCTGCAGACAACGAACCCCAGGATCTATGCAGCCGGCGATGTCTGCCTGGAGCACAAATTCACCCACACCGCGGAGGCGGCAGCCCGCATCGTAGTCCGGAATGCGCTGTTTCTGGGCCGCAAACGGTGGAGCTCGCTGACGATCCCCTGGTGCACCTACACCGATCCCGAGGTGGCGCACGTCGGCCTGTATGTCCGCGAGGCACGGGAGCGCAATATTCCGGTTAAGACCTTCACCGTGCTCATGCATGAAGTGGACCGTGCGATTGCCGATGCCGAAGAGGAGGGATTCGTGAAAATTCACGTGAAAGAGGGCACGGACACGATTCTGGGTGCGACGGTGGTGGCGCGCCATGCCGGGGAAATGATCAATGGGATCTCGCTCGCGATTGCCGCCGGAATCGGCCTGTCCGGACTGGCGCGGGTGATTCATGCCTATCCAACGCAAGCGCAGGCGATTAAGCAGGCCGCGGATGCCTATAACCGTACCCGTTTGACGCCTGCTCTCAAATGGTTTTCCAAGCGATGGCTCGCGTGGTGAGGCCGGGCCACCGTATAACGATTCGCGCACCCGGCGTACGGCGCCCCGGTGGCCACGGAATGCTCTGATGGGACCCACGGACCCTTGCCGCTGGCATGCGATGCCGGACAGACCGGCGCTGGAGCGGGCAGCGGCGGTGAGTATTCTGGCGGCTGCTGATCGCGCAATTCGGGCGCGCGGCCAATTCCATCTCGTGCTCGCCGGCGGAAACACGCCGCGCGGAATCTATCACGGGCTATGCGCAGCGAAAACCGACTGGTCGGCGTGGCATGTCTATTTCGGCGACGAGCGCTGCCTGCCTCCGGCCGATCCGGCGCGCAACTCGCGCATGGCCGCGGAGGCTTGGCTCGATCGCGTGCCCATTCCCAAGTTTCAGTTGCACACGATACCGGGGGAGTTGGGTGCGTTTCAGGCAGCCCGAACGTATGCCGAAACACTGCGGACGGTCGGCGACTTCGATCTCGTGCTGCTCGGGCTTGGCGAGGACGGCCACACGGCAAGCCTGTTTCCCGGGCATGAGTGGGGGACGGCGCGCGGGTCGCCGGACACGCTGGCGGTGTTCGATGCGCCCAAACCACCGCCGCAGCGCGTGTCGTTGAGTGCCGCTCGGCTGAGCCGCGCGCGGCAAGTGATATTTCTGGTCAGCGGCGAATCCAAACATCGCGCGGTGGCCGAGTGGCGCGCCGGCAAGGACATTCCGGCGCGCTCGATCAAGCCGGTGGCGGGTGCGGACGTGCTGGTGGAGTCCGCGCTGCTCGCGCCGCTGGCCGTCTGACTGATCTCGTGCCGCAACCGCCGGCCTGCCAGCGGCGTTTTTCTTGTCGAAGGGGTTGCGCTGCGTGCCATTCGGCGTTCCAATCGTCGCGAGCCTGAATTCGATGGAGCGTGCAGATCAGGGGGGGCCGTTATGGCGAGGATCTTCTTTCTTCAGGCAACGTGTCTTGTAGTGCTGTGCTCTCATGCCGCATGGGCCGCGGCTGCCGACGCCTGGGCCGGGCCCTATGTCGGAGTGTTCGCCGGATACGGCAGGGGCGACGCCCGTGCGACCGA
>Ga0209514_10006801_pt1 | contig 13847 bp, 8 predicted proteins | sample Subgrocontami58m_FD_187452 | JGI IMG/M metagenome (GOLD analysis project Ga0209514, IMG submission 187452) | Subsurface groundwater microbial communities from S. Glens Falls, New York, USA - GMW37 contaminated, 5.8 m (SPAdes) (version 3) | ecosystem: Environmental > Aquatic > Deep subsurface >...
CCCCAGCCTCTCCAGTTTGCCACGTACATCCAGGACAAGATTGAATTGTTCACTTCCATCATTTTGAATCTTGGTCTCCGCTACGAGTTCTTCAAACCGGATGCCCGGTACAATCCCAAGATAAGCGAAGAACTGCAGGCAGCACAGGGCACGCTCTTCGTTCAGCAGAACCTGACTGATGCAACAACAAAGCACATGCTTGCGCCGCGGTTCAGTGTTTCTTATCCCATCACGGATCGGGGAACAATCCGGTTCTCCTACGGACATTTTTATCAGATCGGCTCCTTGTCCAGCTTGTATCGTAATCCGAGTTTCCGCGCTCCACGCGGCACGCCGTCATTCGGCAACGCTGATGTCAATCCACAGCGCAGCATTCAATATGAGCTTGGCTTGCAGCAAGGCCTGACAGATAATCTCAAAATCGAAATAACGGGATACTACAAGGACGTGCGCGACTACATCTACTCGCAGCGCGTCATTACGGCTCGCGGCGATAGGGACTACAATATTCTCACAAACTTGAGCTACGCGAACACACGCGGCGTCAGCATATCATTGCTGAAACGTCGGTCTCCATCCGATATTCTTTCCGCGACGATTGATTATACGTACCAAGTCGCTGATGGCAACCGAACAGAACCGACGGATGAGATTTTCTTTAATGAACAACAGGGGCGCTTGAGTGAAACGTATCTCGTTCCGTTCAGCTTTGACCGAAGCCATACCGTCACCTCCACTATTACGCTGAGTGAACCGGACGATTGGGCAATCAGCATGATCGGCTACTTCCGCACGGGCACGCCATACACGCCTTCGTTCCCTTCGAGCGTTGTACCGATTACATTCACACAGAACAGCGACCGCCGGGTAATCCAATGGAACATGGATCTGAAAATGGAGAAGTTCTTCAAGTTTGCGGGACTCGACTACTCGGTCTTCATTCAGGTAGATAACCTGTTCGACGTAAAGAATGAGAATACCGTTTGGGCAAACTCAGGCCGCGCACTCTACAACATTGAGCAGACGGTAAACCCATTCCAATTCAGCGATATACAAAAGCGTATCGCTCGCGGTGACGTAGGCTTGCCTTCGATGAGTGCGATTGACAACTATTACGCTCGCCCCGGCAACATCAGTCAGCCGCGACTCGTTCGGCTTGGTGCATCAATTCTTTTCTGAAATGAAACGTAAGGACATGGCTATGAAGAGATTTTTGATTCTGTTTTTTCTCACACTCATCTGTTTGTTGCCGTCATACATCTTGGCGCAGCAACAAATAGACTGGGAACATTTCGATCCCAAGAGGGCGACACCGGCAGAGCTTGCGCGTGTTGCCCGCTTCCTTGATGACAACCTTCACAAAGAAACTGTCCCTAACGGCGTCAATGGAAACCCGAACGAGATCAGAAGCTTGATCATCAATGGAAACAAGATCACTACCGTGGTGTATAACTACGGCAACATTACGCGACCCAACACGCTGAGCCAAGTTGCTGACTTAGTGTGGAACCGGTTGGGCTACGGATTTGAATTCACTCCGCTGGTTGCAGGCGAAGTTATCGAGGGTCGCGACACGTTTAAGATTCTCGACGACGGGATGTGGCTCCCTAACCAAGGAGGCTACGCCCCCGACAACTCACTGAAATGGGGTTGGCTGCCAAAGTCGGGCTACGCCGCACCGGGACAGTCGAATATTGCAGCGTGGAGCGACAGAGGCAAAGTCGGCGGCGACCTCACGCGCAGACCACCAAGCTGGCCCGAATCATGGTTCAATCCAATCCTCGGAAGGTATGTCTGGCCGGCGTTCCTCGGCAACGACGCAACATCACCCGACGAGGAAGTCTATTTTGTCTGCGACGACTACACCAACAGAAAGTATCGTTACTATCCTTTCCCAAGCGACTCAACGAAGCGAGGTCTTGGACTCGACCTTGAATGCCGTTTCTTCCAGTTCAATAATCCTCTGGCAGAAGACATCATCTTCTTAGTGTATCGCGTAACGAACCGCAGCCCGAAGACAATTAATCGTGTTTGGTTCGGCATGTACGGCGATCCTCACGTTGGCGGCTGGACGGATTATAATGATGACCGCGCATTCTTTATTCCGCCACACGGCCCGCTTGCAGAACAATATCCGCAGCGAGCGCGCAGCATGGTGTATGCCTGGGATCAGGATGGCAGGGGAATGGGTGGACTTCCCACAGGGTACTTCGGCTTCAAGTTCCTCGAATCGCCAACCAACTCCAACAATCAGCGTGATGATGACGACGACGGCATCATTGATGAAAGTCCATTCAACGATGCCGGTTTCTACATTGATGGCGTAACAACGCCACTAACGTATGGCATCGCCGACACCGCAAAGTACAGACGCCTGTACGGTGCGCCAAAACCACGCTGGTCGGGTGATGAAAACGGAAACTGGGATCCACGGACCGATGATGTAGGCATTGATGGACTTCCAGGCACAGGCGATTTCGGAGAAGGAAATGGGAGACCGGATATCGGCCGCGATGCCGAAGGGAACATTACTGCCGAGCCCAACTTTGGTATCCGCGATGTGAACGAATCAGACCAGATCGGTTTGACAAGTTTTTGGGCTCTTATCTATACCAATTCGCTGCCAAACGTTCCGAAGAACGATCAATACTTCATTCAACTTCTTTCGAGTGACAGTATCGACATCAATCAGGAATTGCTGAGCAATCCCGGCGATAACATCTTCGTCTACGGCTCAGGTCCTTTTGCACTCGGCCCCGGCGAAACGCAGCGTTTCTCGGTTGCATTGCTCATGGGAAATAATCTGCAAGACCTCGTGCTGAACTCAGAAATCTCTCAGCGGATCCTCGAGGCAAACTACCGCTTTGCGGCGCCGCCACCCAAACCGAACGTTACCGCAGTTCCCGGCAACGGAAGAGTCACTCTGTATTGGGACAACATTTCAGAAAGTGGGATAGATCCGCTAAGCAACATCAACGATTTTGAAGGATATAAAATCTATCGAAGCGAAGATCCAACCTTTGCGGATGTCTTCACTATTACCGATGCAAATGGAAATCCTTTTCTTGGAAAACCGTTCACGCAGAACGGTATCCCTGCCCAATTCGATTTAATCAATGAGTATTCGGGACTGCATCCTACAGAGTTCATTGGCCATGGTGTGAAATATGAAATGGGCTCGAACACAGGACTCGTGCACGAATATGTTGATTCGAGCGTCAGTAACGGAAAAACGTACTACTATGCAGTCGTCTCGTACGACCATGGTTCATCGGTTGGCGATGCACAATTCCCTCCCGCTGAATCGCAGGCAGCCATTAAAGAAGACCCCATAACAAAGGTCCTCTCCTTGGACCCCAACACGGTGAAGGTAACGCCGGCTCCTCTGCCGGGCGGCTTGATGCCGGCATTCACGGGCGAGAACAGTCTCGCACGCAGAGTGCGAGGCATCGCAACAGGACCGGTGCGAGCAAAGATTCTCAGCGACCGCGCCGTCCCCGATAATGCGACGTACAACATTGATTTCTTCCGCAAGGACACTTTGCTCGTGTATAATGTCTTAGCACAAACTCCACTCGTCGAGAAATTCACTGCACGCGATACGCTGCAAGTCCCGCTCAAGAAGAGAAACATCATTACGGATGGACTTGAAGTGCGCGATGCGTCAGGCAATGTCGTTGCGCCGAACCTCTACACTATTGATACGCGGCGAGGCTTCATCAAAGGCGCTTCCGCCGGCGCGCTGCGCAACAATGCGGAGTACACTATCAGCTACAGGTACTACACGACGTTCGAGAGCACGCGGTTGAAGAACGAGGACGACAATCCGGTGTTCGATGGAATGAGAGTGTACGTGGGAAACGAGCCACTTGGTCTCGACTCAGCAAGAAGCCGCTGGACAGTTTCAAACAACAGCAATGTGAATGTGAGAATCCAGCGACCCGTGTCGCTTACGAGTACGTTCACGGTCGTGCCGCGTGATTTCGAGATCCGATGGAACTCCACTGATACAACCGCGAAGGGAAAATGGGCATTCCCCGGCGATACAGTCATCACCAACGTCGGCGCCGGTAGAAGATTCACGATTTGTCCTTTCCGCATCGTCAACGTTACTGATACCACCGGGTTTCGGGTGTTCGTCAACGGCGCTGGGCCCGACAGTATGTGGCGACCCGGAAGAGAAATCATAATTCTGAACGCGAGCGGCGCAATTCAGACGCACGTCGGCATCATGATCACTGCACCGACATCAGGCGAAGTCCGACTCCCGACACAAGGGAACATCTACACTGTACGAACGACAAAACCGCTGGCGGCGGGCGACCAATACACGTTTACGACAAGCGCAGTGAAGTTTGATGCAACGCGCGCGAAGCAAGCACTGGACAACATCTACGTCGTGCCGAATCCGTATGTTGCTTTCAGCGAGTTGGAGGTGCCGGGATCTACTTCCACCCGGCGTGGCGACAACAGATTGCAGTTCCGCAACCTGCCGCCGAAATGTACCATTCGCATCTACACCATGGTCGGCGAGTTGGTTGATACGATTCTGAAAGATGATGATACGAGCCTTGCGTCGTGGAATGTTCTTTCGTACGAAGGACAACGCCTGGCGTATGGTGTCTACATCTACCACGTCGATGTGCCAGGAGTTGGTGAGAAGATTGGACGCTTTGCACTTATTAAGTGAAAGGAAGACGACTATGAATTTATGTGATAGACCGTTCGTTGAAATAGCCACGACCTTTAGGTCATGGACAAAAATCTCTAGAACAATCCGGACTTTAGTCCCCAACAAGGTTGTTTCGCTATGGGCTAAAGCCCGAGTTGATTTTGGTTTCTTTATCCCCGACCTAAAGGTCGGGGCTATAACCATTCTGTTGTTTACCATATCGTCCCTTTCGCACGCGCAGCTTTTTCGCAGCACCGCAAAAGTCGGAACGACGGCGGCGCAGTTTCTGAAGATCGGCGTCGGTGCGCGGGCACTGGCAATGGGCGGGGCACAAGTTGCCATGACTGGCGACATTTCTGCTATCTACTGGAACCCGGCTGCGCTCTCGCGCTCAAACACATCCAGCGAGTTGACGTTCAACCACGCGAACTGGATTGCCGATATCAATTACGATTTCGCGGCAGGCACGATGCAGATTGGGGAGCTTGGCACGTTCGGGCTTTCGATCATTTCGATGCGAGTGCCTGAAGAAATCGTTCGCACAGTGGATTTTCCCGAAGGCGATGGCCGTAAGTGGGACGCAAGCTCGGTCGCAATCGGCATCAGCTATGCACGGAACCTCACGGACAGATTCTCAATAGGCATCAATGCGAAATACCTTCGAGAGAATTTGTGGAGTGAAACCGCGAACGGTTTTGCGCTGGACTTCGGCACGCTGTACATGTCCGAGATAAAGGGTCTTTCGCTCGGCGCATCCATTTCCAATTTCGGAACAAAGATGCAGCTCTCCGGACGCGACCTGTTCTTCAACAACGACCCGAACGGCAACATCGGCAGCGGACCAAACAACATACCGGCTCAGTACCAGGCGGGTGAATTCGACCTGCCGCTCACGTTCCGCATCGGTATTGCATACGAGCTGTGGTTAGCGGATGACTTCCGCGCAACATCCGCTGTGGACGCGACACATCCAAACGACAATACCGAATATGTCAACAGCGGACTTGAGCTTGCATGGCGAGAAGTCCTCTTCGGCCGTGTCGGCTACAAGTCTCTTTTCCTTAGAGACACCGAGCAAGGTTTGACCTGGGGACTCGGCGTGCATTATACAATTGAGAACTCGGCAACATTTAAGCTCGACTATGGTTTTGCTGACTATGGCAGGTTGAAGAACGTGCAGTATATTTCGCTGGGAATCGGGTTGTGAAATTGCCGATTGTAGATTGAGGATTTCAGATTGAAAAGCAAAGCCCTGTTCGAGAATTCGGGCAGGGCTTTGTTGTTGGGCGTAGAGACGTTGCAGTGCAACGTCTCTACCCACAGCCAGATGGACTCCACTTACATGTGGTTCAGGGACATGTGGAGGCCATCTCTCCTTACACATAGGAACGCTGCGCCGCCGTGTTCACACTTTGATTTGACCCGCGTAGTTGATACATTGGTCATGTACAGTTGAGGAGACCATCATGCAAACGATAGAGAGAAAGCATAAAGGCAGGAGAGTTCGTCTGAACTCAAAGCCTCGCAACAAACGTGAAAGGAAAGCGAACGTTCTTAATCACGATCATGAAGAAAAAATACCTGTGGTTCCTGGAAAGCGATTCCACAAGCTGATAGGTCTTGTGAAGCTGGGGGGAAATGCAGTTGAAGATACTGAACGATTGTACTCGTGAACGCTCCCTTCATTGATGCCAACTACATTGTAGCACTCGTTGATGAAGACGACAGCCTTCATCACCAAGCAGCGAGCCTCGCTTTGCATCTCTCCCGCGTTGATCAAATTGTCCCCGACGTTTCCTTGATTGAAGCGGTCAGCGTTCTCGCCCGACGCTCTGAAGAGAAGCGAAAGACCGAGCGCTTCCCTGCGCTTCTTGAAACACTAAACTCACTCTTTCCGGTTGCAGAAATTCTTTGGCTCAGCCCAAGCGTCCCCCGGTATTACCGAGATTGCATTCAAATGATGGCTGCACACTATGGGCAGCTCAATTTCAATGATTGCCTCTTAGTAACGTATATGCACAAGAAGTCAATAAAATGGATTGTCAGCTTCGACAAAGACTTCGACGCCGTGAAGACAATTCACCGAATTAAGTCTCCTGACGATGTTCAGCTTTACTTAACGTAGAGTTCCATTGCTGCTGATTCTCAAAACACAAAAGGCCATTCCTCACGGAACGGCCTTTCTTTTTGTTCAACTGTCACTCTATGTAACAAGGTTGTAGAATCTTGTTTTCTGAGCAACATTCTGAGAGCAAAAAACTTGTCCACGAATCTGCACGAATCCTCACTAATTCTATTTTTCTTTCCTTCGTGCAAATTCGTGTTTATTCGTGGACAAATCTTTGGTTGCCTGCCCGCTCGACGAGTCGAGTCGTCGACCGCTTCGCTTTGGCAGGCGGGCGGCTCTGCTGCGCTGTGAACTCAACAACCTCTTAACTCTACAAACTCTAGTAACTCTAATAACTCTATGAACTCCCCCCCGGCTTCACTTCAAGAGCATTCCCGCCAAAAGAGGCGGGACTCCTCCTCGTTCGTAGATTGTCATTTGAGGAGTAACATCTTATTCGTCTTCTCAAAGTTGCCGAACTTGAGCGTATAGAAATACGTTCCTGTTGCAGCGACCTTTCCTGAGTTATCTCTTCCATCCCACACCACTTTGCTCGTACCGCGATCATACTCTTCGTTGCTGATGAGCGTGCGAACTTCGCGTCCAAGCAGGTCATAAACCTTCAACGAAATCTTATCCCTGATTGGCAGATAGAACGAGATTGTCGTTGATGGGTTGAACGGATTCGGATAGTTTTGCTCAAGCCTGTAATCATCCGGCGTAATCACCGTCAGGTCTTTAGTCTCGACACCACTCGGCCCACCTCGTTCTATGATCCTGAAGTTCCAACGCTTCTGGTTCACGATCTTGGACTTCACCGTATCGTATCGGCCGGCTACCGCATTCCACGTCAGTCTGTTGATTGCCGTACTGTCCGGAGGTCCAAACCAGCCTTGGAATGGTAACAAGATATCCTGCTTGCCGTCGTTATCGAAGTCAGTATTACGGGCGTAGAGTTTCGACACTTGTGCCGACCATACCGTGCGAATGGTGTCCATCCTGCCCAGTGAATCCCTCATGCCGATCGATGAATAAATTGTCGAGTCCCCATTGTAGAGAATGCTGGTAATCCAGTTTGCGGGATTCCGTTTGTCGCCCCCCTGAAATTCCATACTGACAACGTTGAACCCGCTTGTGGCGAATCTGATTCCGCTGAAGTACAGGTTCTTCTTTCCGTTTCCATCAACGTCACCGTAGCCGAACCCCAAGATATTCGAGTTGTATACGGAACTTGTAGGTGGCCCGATAACGCTTCTGAGATTGAAGATACGAGTGTTGGTAAGGCTGTCGATCTGCGATGTGTTGCTGCCTGCGTCATAGAAGATCATGTGGACGTAGCCAATCGTATTCCTAGTGGTGTCCGAGCCGTACCATGTCGGCAAATACACCTCATCTCGTCCATCTCCGTCGATGTCAGTTGCCAAACCGCCGAACAATGACACATCGTCGTTTGGACCGCCCAAGTAAATATTTTGTTTATCTACAGAAGTGTCAGCGAAAAGATATGTATTCGCGGCTGTCACCCTGAGGGGAGTGACGTTCTTGCGGTTCCAGTTGTGCAAAAGAATTTCTTTCCTTCCTGTTCCATCAAAATTCGCCGCGATCATCCCAACGGGACTCCCACCACCAAGACCGTAGCGTGCTGGCAGTTGCGTTCTCGACGCTGCCAACTCCACATTGAAGCTGGAGAAGCCGGGATCGCCAGTAGTCCATTCACCGATAGCGCTGAAAATGTAGTACTTGTCATCCACATTTGCTGTCGCGTTGTACGCCACAAGAAGCTCTTGCTGTCCATCTTGATCAATATCCAAGGCTTCCATGTATTCAGTATTGCCTGTCGTGAGAGTGATAAATGGTGCAGCAATAAGTTGAGAGTACGCAGTACCATAGTTGTCACTGCCGATGACTCCGTCCCACTCAAAAATATAGATCCCCTGTCCTCCGACTTGAGTGATGATTTCCTTCTTGCCATCGTTGTCGAGATCGCCAAAGATCGCTACACGAGGTGTCACGTTTGCACTGCCGGTGGCCGCACCCAAAGGAGGCGACGTCCATTTCAACGCAATTGAGTCATTGCCTACTGTTTCAAACAGGTGTACCCTTCCTGTTGATCTGTAATTCGTGACGATAATCTCGGATTTTCCATCCCCATCAACATCGGCGTCAAAACTACATCCCCTGATGTCGTTCAAACCGTAGCGGATTGAATCCGTTGCACTCCCTGGAAGAAGGGGATAGTTGTATTTAGCCGCTACGCGCACTTGAGCGTCGGAGACGCTCCAAGCCAATACTGCAACGAATAGCATGAGTAGAGGTTTCTTCATAATAAACTCCTTTAATTGTAAGTTGTGAACGGTTGGTTGTGGTAAACGATTTGAGGAACGTAGTGTTTTCTTACTAACGAATCTACCAAATGAATCCATCGCAGTCAAGCATTTCAACAAAATGACTCAACGATTCCGTCCGCAATCGTTCTGTGGAGCCGCCGCCCCATCGCTGTTGATAAACTCTGCCACCCTCTTGCTTTTGGTTTTGAATTGTCTAAATTGAGAGTAGAAAACATCGCATCCCGTGCGGTGAGTTCACATTCAATCCACATTACATCTCACTCCCGCCAGAGGTCGCTGATTCGACTCGTTGAGCGGGTAACTCATTCAACACACTACACCAATAACAATTGGAGGCACACATGAAAGCAATCCGTACAAAGTTGTTGCTTGTTCTCGTCGCAGTGCTGTCCCTTTCCATTGTGGAGCGCAGCGAAGCAAAAGTATATGCTTCGCACGTTCGCTTCACACAGGATGGCTCGACAGCACCGTTCGACGGAAGCTTCGCGGACCGATCCGGCATGGCAATACGGTTCATCTTGAACCACACAGCAGACTCTGTCGTCATCAATGTCGTCCCTGCGGGCGGAGGCCCGGCGGTGAAGACGTTGCGGAAGTCCGCCGTCCCGGCTGGCGACAATAGCATGATCTGGAACGGCAGTAATAACAGCAACACGCCGGCACCGACAGGTGCGTACAAGGTGCAAATTACTGCATATCATCGCGGCTTTGCATCGTACTCGGAATACCACTTGAGCACACCGTCGATCTTTACTCGCGGTGTTGGCAGTGTGAATAACCCTGCACTTCGGTGGTTTGGATTTATTTACACCGCCAGCAACGGCGGCTATGTCACTGGAATTGGGCGTCATGCATCCTCCGGACGCCAATGGGGGAACGTACCGGATTCAGCATTCCTCACATCAACCGGTGTTCCCGTCGGACCCAGTGATCTCCGCTACGCGACCACGGTGGATCAGGATGGTTACGTGTACATTATCGGTCGCACGGCACGCAGAATCTATCGCTACCATCTCGATACACTTAATGTGACGTTGTTTGATTCCAGCGCCTACGGAATGATTATTCAGGGATTGGATGTCCGCGGAAGCGGCGCAAGCAAGGTGTTGTATGTAACGGGTGACAGCTCGATCTTTAGAATTCCGATCGGCAACCAGAACTTCAACACCATCCTTCCGACCACGCTTGCCCGCGTTGTGCCCAACAAGCGCATGGTTTTCTGGGATGCGAAAGTCGGACAGGATAGTTCCTTGTATGTCATTTGGCGGGCTGATTCCACATTTGGAAACTTCGGCACGCGGCCTCGTGGAATAGCAAAGTTCAACTTGACCACCGGAACCCTGCCGAAGACATTTGCCGATACTGTATGGACCTCCAGCATTCCCGACGGCGATCCTGTTACCCTATCGTTGTATGACGGCGCAACGACCGGTTCGGCGGACGATATTCTGTACATGAGCACCGACCTTGCCGCACCGAACACATTCAACAGCGGCATCTATGCCTACACGGGATTGAACACCTCATCACCGACTCGGTCGGTTGCGTGGGCAGATCCCGACAACAACACGACCTCATTCCGGGGTTCGATTGTAACGGACGTTCTCGGCAACATCATCTACTTTGAGAACTCGAATGAGCAAGTCGTTCTCGTCTCGCCTCCGAGCGGAGCGAACTCCTATACCTACACCTCGTTCGATCAAGTCAACGTCACGGCATCGGGCATCGCACCGATACTTCTCACCATCAGCGAGGCGCGGTTCGATGGTAACGGCGACCGCCGACCCGATCGGCTGGGCGATACGGTAAAGGTCATCGGCATTGTGAACTCCGTAAACATCCAGACGACAAATTTTGGATACTTCATCCAAGACGATGCAGCGGGTATCCAGATATTCAGGAGTGGCCTCGTAGGCGCACCGGCGCTGCGTCCTGGCGTCCGGGTTTCTGTTATTGGGAGAATCGATTATTTCCGCGGTACAACAGAAATCATCCCTGGTGATCTTGCAGCAGATATTACAATCCTCGATACGGGAAATGTGATCACTTCAATTCCGTTGACGATTGGGCAGTACATGGCTGATCCCGAACTCTATGAAAGCCGCCGTATGCTGTTAACCCTTGCACATCCGTTCAACTTTACGTCAGCACAATGGCCCGCAACAGGGTCGAGTGCGAACCTGACAATCTGGAACGGTCAGGATACGACAATCATGCGCATTGATAGTGACACCGAAATTGACGGCAGTCCGTTTCCAACCTTCCCGGTCCGCTTGACGGGCACAGCAACACAGTTTACGTCTTCATCGACTGTCGACACGAACGGCTACCAAATTACGCCGATGTTCATTGCAGACTTCGTGGCGATCAACGCTCCACCTATCAGCAACTTCAGATTGCTGACGCCGGCAAATGGCTCGTCCATCGTTCTTGATACGACCGCGAGCTACAACTTCACCTGGCGCAGGTCGATTGATTTCAATAATGATCCCATCACGTATCAATTCAAGCCCGTACTTTTCGCAGGCTCACTTTCGAACAACAGCGGTGCCGACACAATTAAGACAGTCACTGGCTCGCTGCTCAGCTCATATATGGGTACAGCAGACCAGTTTGCGCTTCGCTGGACAGTGCTGGCAAAGGATGCACCGAACCCGCCAGTATCGAGCGTTGATACGTTCTTCGTTACCTTGTACCGATCATTTATTGGACCGCCTGCAGGCTGGAATGCACAGACCTCGGGTGTAACAACAACCCTGTATTCTGTCAAGGCTGTCACGCCGGCCATTGCATGGGCGGCTGGCGCGGGCGGACGAGTATTGCGCACGACTAATGCCGGTACGACATGGACTTCAGTCGGTGGCGGCGGAATTGGCACAGCGGATATCTACGCAGTTGATGCGTTGAGTTCAACAACTGCCTTCGTCACAACAAGTCCGGCAGCTACGTACATCTTCCGCACGACCAACAGTGGTACAAGCTGGGATACTGTATTCACGCAGGCAGGCGGATTCATCGATGCCATTAAGATGTTCGATGCCACTACCGGCATCGCGATGGGTGACCCCGTCGGTGGCAAGTGGGTTGTCATCAAGACTACGAACGGTGGTACAACGTGGGCTCGACTGCCGAACGAGCCAGTACAAGTTGGCAGCGAAGCCGGTGCAAACAATGGCTTGGCCACGTTCGGCATAACCCACATCTGGATTACACCAGGCGGAGGGGGCAATCGCGTGTATCGCTCAATAAACGGCGGCGCCACATGGCTTACGAGCACCCTTCCGTTCACGTCGTTCACTGCCGGTGTGCATTTCAATAACACGCAATACGGTGCTGCCGGTGGCAGCAACGGGTCAGCCGTCCGCACAACCGATGGCGGTGCAACGTGGACTTCTGTGACACTGCCTGGCACGGGTGCGATCTATGGCATTTCGGGTTCGGGCAACGACTTCTTTGCAACACGCGGTTCCATTGTCGCTGCAAGTCAGAACAACGGTCAAACCTGGGCCCAATCCTATGCCGGCGGCATCGGCGGACTTAACCATATTAGCATGGTTGGTGTCGGGTCACAGGTCGCAGGTTGGATTGTCAGCGCTACGGGTGGAATTGCATCCTACTTTGGCACTCTGACGGGTGTTGAAGATCGGACTCCTGCAATTCCGGAAGCGTTTGCATTGATGCAGAATTATCCGAACCCCTTCAACCCGACAACCACGATCCGCTACAGCTTACCGAAGGATGCTTTCGTTTCATTGAAGATCTACAACATCCTCGGTCAAGAAGTGGCAACGTTGTGGAATGATTTCCAGAACGTCGGGACGTTCAACATTACGTGGAATGGCAAGAACAACGCGGGTCTGCAAGTTGCCAGCGGCATGTATCTCTATCGCATCGAGGCGAAGCCTGCAGACGGCAGCCAGCCATTTACGTCGTTGAAGAAGATGATTCTCCTCAAATGATTCTTATGATCGAGGAGAAATCCTGCTCGACAATGACGCAAAGCTTTGGACTTGTCATTCTGAACGGAGTCCCGATTGCTTTTCAAATCGGGACGGAGTGAAGAATCCACGTTTGGGAACTCAAGCAACGTTTTTGGATTCTTCGTCCCGCCAAAAGAAGGCGGGACTCAGAATGACAATTCAAACAGCATCATTAGTAGCGGAGCGAGGCATCTCTCCGCGACAAGTAGCAACAAGGGCGTCAGCAATGGCGCCCTTTGTTATTCCAGAAGACATTGATTTGAAGGAAGAATGGTTTATATTCCTTCGAGAACATTTGGTGAGAATATGAAAGAGATGAAGATTGTCGGAAGAAAAAGGGGGCAGCCGTCCACGCTGGAGCGGGCAAAAGGTTTCCTGCGTTTGGTCGCGAGACTCCACAGGGGAAATCCTCTCCATCCTAAAGGAGTATTCAGGTTCAGAAGTTTTGAAGAAGCAGACGCATGGACAATGAAGATGATTACCAGGGACCGCAGTCAAGGCCGCCGGAAATAGAGGATCTTGTCAACCTGTGTCGCAGACTGAATGAAGCGGGCGCAAAGTACATCGTCGTTGGCGGCATGGCGATTATCCAAAACGGCTATCTTCGTGCGACGCAAGACATTGATTTGCTTGTTGACTCATCAGAAGATAACTTCTACAAGATTCGGGAAGGTATGCTTGGCTTGCCCGATCAAGCCATCAAAGAGGTCGAGCCCGGCGATATCGAGAAGTACGTGGTC
>Ga0209514_10006803_pt1 | contig 13844 bp, 11 predicted proteins | sample Subgrocontami58m_FD_187452 | JGI IMG/M metagenome (GOLD analysis project Ga0209514, IMG submission 187452) | Subsurface groundwater microbial communities from S. Glens Falls, New York, USA - GMW37 contaminated, 5.8 m (SPAdes) (version 3) | ecosystem: Environmental > Aquatic > Deep subsurface >...
TTTTTAATACTCAAAATGTATCGTATTTTGAATTGACAAAAAATATTTTTATAGCTCTAGCTGAAGCTGGAGTGATACTTTATTTGATGTATATATTAGGAAAGCGAGTTGTACCCAAGCTTTTTAATTCAATATCAAAGGTTTCCAGAGAACTATTAAATTTATTCGTAATTTTATTTATTTTTCTAATAGCCGGGATCTCAACTCTTTTTCAGATTCCTATTTTGGTTGGAGCTTTTATTGCAGGTGTATTAGTATCTCAAACAACTGAACATTTTCACATTTTTTCACAAATAAGGCCGCTTAGAGATATAATGGCTATTATTTTTTTCGTATACATAGGAACTAATGTAAAAGTTGCTGAAATAGGCCCAATATTACCTAAAATTTTACTTTTTTCGTTATTAATAATGTTTATCAAAGCGCTTATATTTTTGATCGTATTTTTATACTTTAAATTTTCATCTCGCATGGCATTTACAATCGCAATATTTCTCTTTCAAGTGAGTGAAAACGCATTTATATTAAGCTCTATAGCATTTGCGAATGACGTTTTTACTTCGCAACAATATTTGTTTGTGATTTCATCGGTAATACTGAGTATTCTTGTTACACCATTTATGATAAATAACAAAGACAATATTTATAACCTAATTCGTGGATTTTTCAAAAAATACATACCTTCAATTGAGATCTTTATTAAACATAAATTGGATTTTGATAAATCACCACTTGACGAATTTGATATTAGCGGGCATGTTGTAATATGCGGATACGGTAGGATTGGTTCAAATGTTGGCAGAGCCCTAAATCTGGCGAATATACCATTTATTGGTATAGATTATAATTTTAATACAGTAGAAAAGGCAAAAAAAGAAGGCATAAATGTAATTTATGGAGACCCGACAGATATTGACATATTAGATTTTGTTCAAACTGAGAAAGCTTTAGCTGTTGTTGTCACAGTACCAGGTAGATCTAATCAAGAAGCGGTTATATTAAATTCGAGAAAATTAAATTCGCACCTGTATATTATAAGCAGAGTTCATAATACCGTAGATCAAGAAAGGATGATTGATTTAGGCGCAAAATCAGTAGTAAGGCCTGAGGTTGAAGCTTCATTGTCAATAATAAAAAAGCTTTTTTTACTAAAAAGAATGCCTAAAGATGAAGTAATAAAGAGATTGAGAAATATAAGGTTAATGAAAGCTTTTGCATGATCAATAGATGAAAAAAAGAACAGAAAAAGAGGTCAAAAAAAGCTTTAAAATAATATTTATTTTGATAACAGGAGCGATTTTTTTACTACTTGGCATAAACCGAGTTTATCATTCTTTATTAATTCAAAAACCAGAAAGAATAAACATATTTATACTTGATCAAAATCCAATTTTATTATCTTTGAGCACAATAGGAGAATCAAACTATTTTTTAAACTTTTATCCAGATCTTAAAATAAATGTTCCTGGAGGATACGGTAATTATAGAGTAGGAGCTTTAGGTAAGCTTTCAGACCTTGAAAGAGATAGAGAGGTTTTAAATAGAGCAATATCAGGCGCTACATTAACTTTTATTGATTTTTACTTTTACTCAAGTAAAACAGAAAGTTATTTCGGGAAAAAGAATCAAAATCCACAGTTTAAGTCTAAATTTAAAAATATTATTTTTAGTAAATCAAACGCTAATTTTTTTGATAGGGTATACATAATTTTAAAGCTCCTTAGTAGTCAAAAAAATAATTTTGTGAAATTAGAATCATTTGAAAAATTAAATGAAAGTAAGGATTTAATTTTTGACCATGAAAGATTTTCAGAATATTATAACGGTACATTTTTCCAACATACCTATAGAGATGAAAGAAAGAGCGTTCAAATATTGTATACAAATAATTACAATAGCGCTGATATAATAGGAAGAATCTTAGAGAGTAACGGCATAAGAGTTGTTGATATTTCAAAAACTAATCAGGCCGATAAGAGTTGTACTGTAAGCGAAAAAGATGACCATTTTTCCATGACAGCAAAAAATATCTCAAGATATTTGAATTGTAAATTACAATATGGGAAAACAGGCATATCTGACGTAATATTAAACCTTGGCGATATTGAAAAATTATGGGATTAATTATATTTCTTATTTTTATAGCTTCTTTCTTTATAGCATATAGATCTATGGAAGATCTGGAAGCGCCAAAAGAATTAAAGAATTATATTAAAAGAGCAAGAACAAAGGGGACAATACTTTTTTTAAAGAAAAAAATTAGACATTATTCCTCATCACTTTCATCTTCTTCAGAAGAGTAGGGCAGGTAGATTTTTTCTTCTTGAGTTGATAGGTTTTCTGCAAGACTATCAAGCTCAATTTCTGAGACATCTATATCATCATCAACCTCACTTGAATCATATTGTTTTTCCTTTTCCTGGAGTCGCGCAAGATCATACTGCATATCTTTTGTAAACGATGTGTATTTAGCGTATTTCTTTCCCTTTTTAAATTCTTTAATAAATATACTTACTTTATTTAAAGAAAAATCCTGTATAAAGCCCTCATATTGATTTCCACCTTTAATAAATAGATTCAATGACTTAGATAAATCATCAGGTATTGAGCCTATATAATCATTTGTTTCTGTCCTGACTTCGATTTTTCTTTTCTTTGGTTTCAATATGACTTGTTGGCCAATTGTAAGTTGAGCCAATGCGTTTTTTTGACCTAGTTTAACAAGATTTACACTTTTAGTTTTACCAGGAATTTCAAGAAACATATTTGGATCAAATCTTACAGTAGCTATTTTTCCTTTTTTTGATTTTTTACCATCTAAAATTTTAATTCTTTCTAAGCTTTGCAGAGCTAGATTATTTTTTGGCTGAAGTTTTAGTGCTTTTTTATAGTGTTTTTTGGCATTCGCAAGGTCACGACTTTGTAAATATGCAAAACCTAATCTTAAATAAGCATCAAGGTTTTTCTTATCAACAGTTATAATCTTTTTGTTAAATTTAATAGCTGTTTTCCAATCAGAATTTATTGCAGAGTCAATAGCTTGTCTTTCTAAAATTTCTTTATCAATCATAATCTTGAAAGTATAGGGAATTTCAATAGAATGTCAATAACTAAAAACAGTATACAGTATAATAAACTCTAATCTCTAAATACTAAATTCTAGACAATATCAAAATTATAAATACAAAAAGTTTAAAATTTTGAATTTAAATATTAGAATTTGTTTAGAGTTTAGAGATTAGGATTTAGAGTTTAACTAATATGTCTGGTCATTCAAAATGGTCGCAAATTAAAAGAAAAAAGGGGTTAAAAGATCAACAAAAAGGTGCTTTATTCTCTAAATTGTCAAGGTTAATCTCCCTTGCCGTTTCAGAAAGCGGAATATCAGACGCTGCTAATAATATCAGGCTTAGAATGGCTATATCTCAAGCAAAAAACGCCAATATGCCAAAAGAAAATATCACACGGGCTATTGAAAAGGGAAGCGGCCCTAATAAAGAGAGTTTACAAGAACTGATATATGAGGGCTTTGGTCCAAGCGGTACTGTTTTTATCGTATATACAACAACAGATAATCAAAGCAGAACTTTTACAGAATTAAAACATGCGTTTGAAAAAAACAATGGGAAAATAGGATCTAAAGGATCAGTGGCATATCAATTTAAAAAGTGTGGGCTACTTGTAATTAATAAAAAATTAGAATTAGAAGAAACAATCTTTAAATTAGCAGATGTTATCAATGCTTTTGACATAGATGAAGATCAGGAGCACTTTTTTATATATTTTCCATTTGAAAATATTGGAAAAGCACATGATAGTAGTATTCTTAAAACAGAAGCCTCCCCAGAGCTGGATTATAAACCTTTAGCTTATGTTAAAATCAATGAGGAACAAACTGCTAAAAAAATATTTAATTTAGTTAGTCAACTTGAAAGTATAAGTGATGTACATAAAGTATTTTCAAACTTTGATATACCAGAAGAAATTATGAAAAATTTAGAAAGTTAAGACTTTAAAATGCTAAAAATAAGAATACCATTTAATATTAATAAAATAACTAATACGTTATTGAAAATAGAGAAAAGGGTAAGGTTTGTAATAAGCTCATTACTTTTGAGTTTTTTAATGCTATTTTCAACCTTTTTTTTATTTGATAAAGCCTGGTTTTTTATACCTTTTCTTGGTTTGATTGCTTATGTTATGACTTATTTTTCAATAATAGAAAGTATAGAAAAATCAGAGTGGCTCACACTTTTTATATTACCGGTATTTTTTACAATTTCCTTTTATTTATTTTACTTTTTATTTCCAGTCAGATGGCTTACTAGAGTTCCATTTATATTAATTTACGGAGTTTCTATTTATGCAATGCTATTGACGTCAAATATTTTAAATATTGGAGTAGAGAAGAGCTTACAGCTTTACAGAGCTGCTTTCTCAGTAAATTACTTTTATCAAACAGTCATAGTTTTTTTATTTTCAAATATTTTATTTTCTTTTAGAGTAAATTATTTAATTAACGCTTTAGGATTGGGGATTGTGATGCTTCCTCTTGCAATTCAACTTCTTTGGAGTATAAAACTAGACTTGATGCTTGAGAAAACAATTTTTTTATATGCTGCGTTAATAAGCGTGATAGTAGCTCAAATTGCTATTATAGTTTCATTTTTACCCTTAAAAGCGTCACTTTCCGCATTAGTCGTAACAGCTTCATATTATAGCTTATCTGGTTTGATAAACTCCTATCTTGACAATCGACTATTTAAACAAACAATTAGGGAATATTTATTTGTCTGGTGCTTTGTAATTGCTATCGCACTTCTTACTTTAGGATTTTAAATAGCGATGCAGGCGGGGAAGAGGGAAGTAGGCTGGTTTGTAAAAGTTAACATAATTTAACGGACGTGAATAATAATCCTATAGTATAAATATTAATAACTATAGGGTATTATTTGAGGCTAAAAAATATTTAATTAAGTTTACTAAAGCACTTATTAAATAAAGCTACATTCAGTAAATAGACTGATACTACGCTCTAATGTAAGGTCTTCATAGTTTTACCGCATTGTGTATAACTTTAAGAAATAGCTTCAAATCTTATTATTTAGATTGATATAGCGACCTAAAGATGAATAATATATAAAACTACATCAGGACATAATTGTTTTAGCCTCATATTTGTTAGTTTAGACTATTAAAACAATCTAAAATAAACAGGCCAAGAATTAAGGGAACAGAGGGGTTGAGGAATAGATACTTAATAAATACTTAAGATGAATTAACTATATAAGAAACCTATTTTATATTTAAAGAAGGGAATATAAGATGTAGGGTACTCCATTAACTAATATATAAGAAAATCAAGATCTTTTAGATTTTATGGGGGCCAGCATATAAAGAGTAGGATCGATAAGACGTCGTAAATTGTATCTTTTACGACGTCAACCGTGCTTGTCTTCAGGGAATAGCAGAATTATATTAAATAATATTTTTTGATAATTATTTTATATATATTAATTCTCTCCTATTATTCTCTATTAATTTATCCCTTAATTTTCCCCTTTTTAGGATATGTGTTATTTTGTCAAAAATCCCCTATTTGAAGTATTTATTTAGCTTATTATAACAATCTATATAACATTATCCCCTGCCCGCAATGCTTCGCATAGCGATGCAGGCGGGCCCGCCTCGCCAAGCATGGCGGGCCTATTTTTTAGGCACGACTATTGCCTTTTTTCCATTTTACATTCTTGAAAAAAGGTGCATACATGGGGTCATTCAACCCCACATGAAGTTTTGATAATTCATCCTTTTTAGGATTGTGATTTACAAAATCTACAAAATCTAATTCTTCTATTATTGCTAGAGGTGTTTGTTCAGAACCTTCACCCATAATAAGAACAGCAGAAGTAGCTAATGCATCTGCAATATTTGAAGTAGAAACTTGAAGTATCCGCCCAAATAAATCTGGAGTACCTATATAGTTTTTCATACAGGTAAATCCGCTGTGTGCTATTGCAACTCCAAGAGTACCCCATCTGAGAGGAACAATTCTGCTATCTGTAATTATTACACCAATTTTTTTTAGCGAGAACTTTACTTTAAGGTAAATACGAAGCTTATTTGCTGTTTTTTGGGGATTTTTTGGCCAAAGGGTGTAATATCCATTTCCATTTGATTCATCAATTCCAGCGCCTGGAATAAGAATATTATTTTTCATTGTCAAACCTAATGAATTTTTTTTAAGGACTGAAGCAATATAAAGCTCTGCTTCTTGTTTAACAAGTTCATTTTTATCAACAGTTCCAATTTTAATAGCAGATCCTTCACATAAAGAAACAATCTTTGAGGTATAAACAACAATCGATCCTTCTTTTAAAGATTTAATATGTTTATCAGTTAATTTTAAAAGAGATATTTGTTTTACTCCAAGTTTTTCTGTTTTAATAGCGCGAATTTTCATATTATTTTTTCTTAAGCCACTTTACACCAATATATACAAATGGGGTTTCAATTACTGACATTGAACTTTTGATGAGCCACCAAGGAATTATAAGCCCTGATAGAAAGTTTAAGTTATCTCCAAATGATTTATCTATAGCATAAAATGCAAGTGTCATAAAAATAACAGTATCTATAAATTGAGATATAAAGTTTGATGCATTTGTTCTAAACCATAATGCTTTTTTCCCAAAAGCCTGCCTTATCTTATAAAAAACATAAACATCAAGAAACTCTGCGAGTGTAAATGCAGTGAGGCTCGCGAATGCTATTCGGGCCGATTTGTTAAAAATTACGTCAAAAGCACTTTCATAAGGAGCAAATCTTTGTGTTGGAGGTAGTAATGTAAATAATAATGACGTTATCATTATTAAAAATATGATGATCAATCCTGATCTTATTACGCTTCTTGTCCTTTCTTTACCATATACTTCAGTTATCATGTCATTAATCGTAAATATAAGAGGAACTACAAAAACTGCTACGCTTGCGCTTAATTGAAATCCAAACACTTTAAATAATGGGAATGTTTTTGCGCCCATCATTTCTGCAACAGCGACACAAAAAATATAAACAGCGACAAGTAAATCAAACTTTTCAATATTAAATAGTTTTTTTATCATTTCTTTTTAAGTGCTAAATGCTTTTGTTTATTAATTAATATTTTTCTTACTTCTCCAACAGTATGAAAAGATCCTGTGACTACTATTTTATCTTCTTTTAATGACTCTTTTATAACATATGACAGAGCATTTGGCAATGACGGAATAGCAATAATACTTCCTTTAAATTTCGATTTTATAAGTTTTTCCAAAATTATAGAAACTTCAATTGGGCCTTGTGGTCCTTCGTTTGCGTGATGTGTAAATTGCGTAGCTACTATTGTTTTTGCTTTGTTACCAAGCATTTTTATAGAATTATCGATTTCCTTATTTTTTTTACACGAAAAAATACATATAAATTTATCTTTTGGATAAACTTGGCTTAAAGTCTCGACTAAAGCGGAAAATTTATGCTGGTTATGGGCTCCATCTAGTATAAAAGTTTTTCCGTTAAGTTTAATAATTTCAAACCTTCCATAATGTACCGAGTCAGACAAAGCCTTTTTAATATGAGAATATTTAATCTTATATCCTAATTTTTTAAGTTCAAAGGCTGTTTTTATGGCTAAAGCTGCGTTGTGAGCTTGGTGTGGGCCAACTAGCGAACAGAAAACATTTGATATTTTTTTCTCTTTATCAATATAATCAAACAAGACTCCCCTACTTGTATTTTTTTTGATAATAATTTTAAAATCTTTTTCTTCTTCATATAATTTTATACCAACTTCTTTAGCCTTTTTTCTTAAAACAATTTGTGCCAACTTTTTTTGTTTTGCAGAAATCACAGAAATTTGTGATTTTTTTATAATTCCTGCTTTGTTGCCTGCTATTTTATCTAGTGTTTTACCAAGAATTTGCATATGGTCATAATCAATAGGAGTTATTACTCCAACTGAAGAATTAATTACATTTGTGCCGTCGAATGTTCCACCAAGTCCTGTTTCAATGACCGCTATGTCAACTTTTTCACGTGCGAAATATAAAAATGCAAAACCCTGCATTACTTGGACAAAATAAAGTCTTCCATACTTTTTTTGGTTAAATTTATCGAGTACTTTTTTTATCTTTTTAGTTAATTCAAGAAATTTTTCTTGGCTTATTTTTTTATTATTTATCTGTGCTCTTTCTCTAATTGAGTGAAGGTGTGGAGAAAGATGAAGGCCTGTTTTGTATCCAGCAGATATTAATATTTTAGAAATCAAATATGATGTTGATCCTTTTCCAGATGTTCCTGCTATGTGAATTGTGGGATAATTATCTTGCGGATTTCCAAGCATTTCAATATATTTTTGTACGCGCGTGAAACTTATAGAGCCAGGAACAGGCTTTCGCGACTCTTTTGGTATGAAATCAAAAATATACTCCTTTGCTTCACTATATGTATGTATCATAAGAGCAAATTATAAGTCCTAAATCACAAATTACAAATAAATATTAAATTCTAAGTTTAAAATTTTAATCGTTTATGATTTAGTATTTATTTGGAGCTTGAAATTTATTATTTAGAATTTGCTTCTTTAAGTAGTATATTTATGAGGTCTTGGGTGGAATTTAGTTTGTCTAAATAGACTCCGTTTAGGAAAAATGAAGCGGTTGAATTGACATTTGCTTTAATTCCAGAGTTTTTGTCATCCTCGACTTTTTTCTTAACGGTTGATGAGTTCATGTCTCTTTTAAACTTTTCCACGTCAAGTTTCAATGATTTAGCAAGAAAAATAAAGAAATTTTTTGAATCTTTCAACTCTGACCAATCAGTTTGCGTTTCAAAAAGAAGATCATGCATTTCATAAAATTTTCCTTGGAGACCTGCTGCTTCTGCCGCATAAGAGGACGGTAATGCGTTTTTATGATTTGAAAGCGGGAAATGTCTGTAAATAAAAGTCACTTTTTCTTTTATTTTCTCAAAATCAGGATTGTTTGAAAGGTTTTGCTGCTTAAAAAAATCACCCCATACTTTACAGTTTGGACATTGAAAATCGCTGTATTCAACAAGTAAAGTTTTTTTATCTTGAGACCATTTAACATGATCGTTTTTATTTATTTTTTTTGCGCTTTGATATGTTTTAACTTCTACAGGTGAATTAGAAGTTGCAAAAACTAAATATAAGAATCCAAAAATTATAACAATGGATGCAATTGTAAATATTATTGTATTTTTACTTATGTTAAACATTTTATTCTAAGAAAATTAAAGTATACATTATTGCAATTCCTAATATTAACCAAATAAACTGAATAACGCTTCTTTTTATACCTACCTCTTTATGAAGTTCGGGAATGAGATCGGCTCCTGCAATATATATAAAATTTCCAGCGGTAAAAGATAGAAGAAATAATGACATTGATTGAATTTTCGAGCTTAAAAGAAGAGCTAATATAACACCAACAAAAGATGTGAGGGCACTTAAGAAATTCATAAAAAGCGCAGTGTTTCTTTTAAATCCTCCCTTTAGAAGAACGCCGAAATGCCCTATTTCTGTAGGGATTTCGTGAAGGATGACAGCGATTGTCGTAGCTATTCCAAGAGAAAAACCTCCAAGATATGAAGCCCCGATAATTATTCCATCGACAAGATTATGTATTGAATCTCCGTAAAGACTTGTAATTGCGTATGGTTTATATTTACTTATTGTTGTCTTGTTACTATGGTGAAAATGAACGATTTTTTCAATTATAAAAGTAAATAATATACCAAATAGTATGTAGATAGAAATAATCGGTGTAAACCCTTCTTCTGATATTTCAGGGAGAATATGAATAAAAACGTCTCCTATCAAAGCTCCAACAGCAAAACTTATCAAGTAATTTAAAATCTTATTTAAGCGTTGTTGTTTTATTGAAAGGGTAAAAATTCCAACAAGAGAAATTAGGCTGACAATTAGAACGCTAATAAGAGAATAAGACCATGCATCTGTCATTAAAGTCCAATTTTATCAGAAATAAACAAAAGATGGTAAAATTCATAAACATTGGAAGGGTGTGAGAGCGGTTGAATCAGCACGCTTGGAAAGCGTGTATGGCTGTAAGGTCATCGTGGGTTCGAATCCCATCCCTTCCGCCCAACGCACCTGCGAGGTGTGTTGCGGGCTCCAAATTAAATTAATGACTTGAATATTTTTTTTATATTGAGTTATTATTAATATAAGTGGAAAATCAAATTCAAAACAGCACACCTTTAAACCTTAATATTTCTCCCTTTACTTTTAAAAATATTTTTAAAGAATCTTTCAACAGATTTAAAAATAGAATCTTTCAGTACTTATTATCAATGTTATATTTATTTTTAATTGTAGTTCTTGGTGGCGCTATTATTGGCATAACAGGAGTATTAAATATATATTTATTAATAGTTTTTTCCGTTTTAACATTCCCATTTCTATTTTACTTTTTTACTTGGTTTACATTAGCTTCTGTAGTTCTTTTAATTTCCGATACGAAAATAAAAGTTTCAGAAGCGCTTCAGAAATCTAAACCCCTTATCTTTAAAGCAATTTTATTTTTTGCTCTTTCTGCGCTTTTCATTTTAGGTTTACTTCCTTTGGGAATATTAAGTTTGTTTATAATTTTGTTTTTATGGTATTTTTGGGGAATTTTTTCATTTTTTATACTAATTGAAAAGCAGGAAAAAGGATTAAAAAATTTATGGTTAAGCAAACAGTTAGTAGCTCAGCGATTTTGGAAAATTGTAGAATACAGTCTTTTAATTCAACTAATTGGAATAGCGATTACTTTAGTAACTTTTGGATTTGGAAGTTTTTTAATTTATCTTCAGGGAATTTTTTACATATGCTTTACATATGAGATTTATAAAAGACTTGAAATGCCACAACAAATTAATACACCAAGAATATGGATTTGGGTTTCTATTTTTGGTTGGATCGTATTTATATTTTTAGGAATTTTTATTTTAATTAACATTAACATTATTAAAACCTATTTTTCACAATACCAAAGTAAAAATAAGTATAAAAGTAATCTATATACAGAAAAGACATATAATAATAAAAACGAATACGAATCTTTAAAAAAATATGCAAACTCGGAATATTTGATGTTTAAATCTTTGCCTCCACCAAAGGGCTGGACTGTTGATAAATTTGACGCTAAAAACGGATTATTTACCTATAAAAACAAAAATAAGTGCATTCTTATACTTAGCCAAATAAGAATTCAATCAGGAGAATATGCTTCAAATAAAGAATACTCGAATTTATATTTTTCAAACATAATTAAACCTCAGACCAATAATATAACAAATAAAAATGATTATGAAGCATTAATAACAGATTATAAAAAAACAAATAATTATCTATTTAAAGGACTAAAATTTAATGATAAAAGTATATCAAGAGAGACTACACAAGTAATTGTGGCTTATATTAGAAATGAAACAGCATTAACTATTTTTTTAGGCTGCGAAACTAAAGATTGGAACGAAAACTTAATTAGAACAACCTTTTCTGAGATAGAAGTATCAAACTCAATTTAGCTTTTATTTTAATACTCTTCATCATGCTATAATACCCAAATACAGGGCGAGTGGCGGAACTGTTCAACTGACAGTTTACGAATTATGTGAGTAATTACTGTCAGTTAATCCGTCCGAAGTCCTGAGTATAATCGAAGGACGAAGGAGGAGCAGACAGTCAGAGTGGTGGAATTGGCAGACACGCAGGTTTTAGGAACCTGTGCCCTAAAAGGCTTGGGAGTTCGACTCTCCCCTCTGACACAAATAGGGGTTTCCCGCGAAGCGGGATTAACTCGCAATAGAACTCTCTAAATGTTCGTTAACTGCGAGTTGAACAACTCCTCTCTCGCCCACAAAGTAAAAACTCTAATCTCTAATTTCTAAATCCCAAACAATTTCAAAATTTAAAAAACCAAAGCTTAAAACATTTTGTATTTAGAATTTTGAGCATTTAGATTTGTTTAGAGTTTAGAGCTTAGGGTTTAGAGTTTAACTTCTTGCTTTCCTGTTTCGTGTCGTTTAATATGAAATTGATGGGAGTAAAACCAGCGATTTTAAACTTTCTTGAATATTGTGATCTAGATAAAAATCTATCTCCAAAAACAATCAAGATGTATTCTTATTACTTAAATTTTTTTGCAGATTGGCTTTTAAAATCAAAAGCATTAGAAGATATTGAAATTGAAAAAGTCGACGAGCATAATATCCGTGACTTCAGACTGTATTTGTCAAACCAATATAAAAATCCATTTAAAGGGGCCTTAAAAAGACAAACACAGAATTATTTTTTAGTTGCACTTCGTTCATTTTTTAGATATTTAATAAGGCAAAAGCTTAAAGTACTCCCCCCTGAAATGATTGATCTTGGAAAACAAAAAGATCGGACAATTAAATTTCTACTTCCCGAGGAACTGGAAAAACTTTTCCAGTCAGTAGATACAAAAGATGAAAAAGGCATAAGGGATAGGGCTATTTTGGAAGTATTATTTTCTACAGGTCTTCGTGTTTCTGAACTTGTAGGATTAAACAGAGAGCATGTGAATATTGATGCAGGAGAGTTTGGAGTTATTGGAAAAGGAGGCAAAGCAAGGGTTGTATTTCTTTCAAAGCATGCAAAAGAGAGACTGTTGACGTATCTTGATAAAAGGACGGACACAGATAGGGCTCTTTTTATAAGATATTCCGGGCCCAAAGTAAAAGTAGGATTAGACGTTGAAGGTAAAAGATTATCTGTACGATCTATTGAAAGAATGATTGACAAATATAGAAAAATAGCAGGTATTTTATTTAGAATAGGTCCTCATGTGTTGCGACATTCTTACGCCACAGATCTATTGACACACGGAGCAGACATAAGGTCTGTACAGGAGATGCTTGGACACAAAAATATCGCAACAACTCAAATTTATACCCATGTTACAAATCCAAGACTTCGTGAAATTCACGAAAAATATCATTCCGGTAACAAATAATATATGAATCCAATAATCGCGCTTATCATAGCAAACATTATATGGGGAGCAGGATCCCCTATTTTTAAATTGGCGCTAACTAACCTCCCTGTGTATACTTTTGTGTTTGCTAGATTTTTCTTTGCAACACTCATTTTTTTACCTTTTGTTATAAAAGCAAAGCAAAAAATATCACTTAAAGATTATAGAGATTTATTTATTGCAGGTATTTTTGGCGTAACATTACATATATCCGCATATTTTTTGGGTTTGCAAAGAACTCAAAGTATTAACGCTCCAATTATCGCTTCCGCATCACCTGTTTTCCTTTTTTTTCTTTCAGTTATTTTTTTAAAGGAGAAACTTAATTTCAAAGTCCTTAATGGAATGTTTTTATCTCTACTTGGGGTTTTGGTTATAGTTTTAGCGCCTATATTTGGTTTAAAGATAAATAACATTAAAACTTCGGTTGAGGGAAATATTCTTCTTATTTTAGCTGTAATATTCTCAATAATTGCAGTTTTGATACATAAAAAAGTTCTTGATAAAGTAAATCCTTATGTTGTAGGGTTTTGGACATTTATTTTTGGGTCACTTCCTCTAATTCCTTTGGTATTTAATGAATTTAAATCTTGGTCTTTGTCAGACCTTAATTTTTATGGAGCGTTTGGGCTTATTTATGGGATTTTGTTAAATACAGCATTAGCGTATGCCTTGTATTTTTATGGTTTAAGCAAAATTAAAGCTCAAGAGGTTGGGGCTTTCACATATGTAGATCCTGTAATTGCGATTCTAATAGCCGCTCCCCTACTTGCTGAATAT
>Ga0209514_10006804_pt1 | contig 13844 bp, 17 predicted proteins | sample Subgrocontami58m_FD_187452 | JGI IMG/M metagenome (GOLD analysis project Ga0209514, IMG submission 187452) | Subsurface groundwater microbial communities from S. Glens Falls, New York, USA - GMW37 contaminated, 5.8 m (SPAdes) (version 3) | ecosystem: Environmental > Aquatic > Deep subsurface >...
GCTTCCACCAGCGGCACCACGGCCATGGTCTCGCCGGTGGTCGAGCCGCCTACGATAACATCGACCTTGTCCTGCTCGATCAGCCGTTTGGCGAAGGTACGCGCTTTTTCCGCGTCGCCCGCCGAGTCGTAGGCGACCAGTTGCAGCTTGCGTCCAAGCACGCCACCGGCGGCGTTGATTTTCTCGACATAAAGTTCGAGCGTCTTCTGCTCCGGATCGCCGAGGAAGGCCGCGCCGCCGGTGACGGACAGGAACGATCCAATCTTGATCGGCTCCTGCGCGACCGCCGGTCCGGTGTACAACGCGAATGTCGTGGCAATCGCGGCCAAACCCCTCTTGAGGCTGTTTCCCGCTTGCGTGGATTTCATCATACCTCCCCGATAATAGTTGGATGTGAAAACGCTCGCCCGTTCGGCTTTTCTTGGATACCACGCCGCGCACGCGCTCGCGCCGAATCCGGCAGGCGCGGCCCGGAGCCCTCGCCTACTTCGAAATCTCATTATATGGTATTCTGGTACTGGAATGCGTTTTTTGATCCAGATCAGCCTTTTCGGTAAAAAACGGCGCAGCGCAGGGCTGGAGACTCGCCATGATCCGAGCTGAGGCACAGGGCGCAAGCCCCGCAGAACTAAGGGTGCGGCCGGTCGAAGCCGCCGACCTGGGGCAGGTTATCGCCATTGATGCCGAGGTAACCGGCCTGGAGAAAACCGACTACTGGTACGAACTGTTCCACCGCTACGGCGCCGGGCGCACCAGGCAGCGCTTGTTCCTGGTGGCCGAATCCGGCGACGTCATCCAGGGCTTCATCATCGGCGAAGTGCGCGACTGGGAGTTCGGCTCCGCGCCCTGCGGCTGGGTGTTCGGCCTGAGCGTACGCGCCAGCGCCCGATTAGCCGGAGTCGGCGCGCGCATGCTGAAGGCGGTCTGCGACGGCTTCCGCCACGCCGGCGTGAACAAGGTGCGCACCCTGCTCGCGCGCGAAAACGGCCTGGTGCTGTCGTTCTTTCGCAGCCAAGGCATGATGGCCGCGCCGTTCATCCCGCTGGAAAAAGACCTGGACTGAAAAGCCGGACCGATCGATGAAACTGCAAAAAAGCACCAGCCTCGCGCTCTATAGCGTGCTCGAATTCGCGGCCAATCCGGGGCGGCAAGCGTCAGCGGCGGAAATCGCCGAAAAATACGGCGCTTCCACCCATCACCTGGCGAAGGTGCTGCGCGAACTGGGCCGCGCCGGGCTGGTCGAATCGGCACGCGGCGTGGGCGGCGGCTACCGTTTCAGCGGCAACACCAAACGCCTGACGCTGATGGACGTGATCGAATTGTTCGAGAACATCAGCACCCGCACCGGCAAGAGCGAGGAGTTCGACGGATCGAGCGATGTCGGCCGCGCCCTCGGCGCGGTGACGGCGGAGGTCGATGAGATCGCCCGCGCCACTTTCCGCTCGATCACCTTGGACACGATGCTGAAGCTGATCGAGCGCCAGCGCCGCGCCGCCACCGATGCGCAAACAGCGGCCGAGGGGAGTCCGCGCTCGAAGCGGCCGAATGTTTAGGGCATCTCTATTCTTCCCTTCTCTCAGAATGACATTTTTTAAGGGTTCCATTTAATCTAGATCAAGACATCCGCCGGCCGGTTTGAGGATGATCCGCGATCAACTACAGAAGATGCTCATATTTCCGCCAGGGAGGGCCAGTGCATGCACGCGGTACCTGAGATAGTGGAGCCAACGCAACAAAGGTCCAAAGACGTCCGGCCGTTGACCGGAAACGAGGCGATCGCGCGCGGCGCGTGGGAAGCGGGTGTGCGGGTAGCCGCCGCCTATCCGGGAACGCCGAGCACGGAAATCATGGAATCCCTCGCCGGCTATCCGGCAGAGGATGTGCACGCCCAGTGGTCGACCAACGAAAAGGTCGCGCTCGACGTGGCCATCGGCGCTTCCTTTGCAGGCAGCCGCGCGCTCGCGGCTATGAAACACGTCGGCCTCAACGTCGCCGCCGACGCCTTCATGTCGCAGGCCTACATCGGCGCGAACGGCGGACTGGTACTCGCCGTGTGCGACGATCCGGGCATCCATAGTTCGCAAAACGAACAGGACTCGCGCATTTACGGCCAGTTCGCGACGGTGCCGGTGCTCGAACCGAGCGACGCGCAGGAGGCGCTCGAGTTTACGCGGCTTGCCTTCGACCTGTCGGAGAAGTTCGACACCATGGTCATCGTGCGCGGCACCACGCGCCTGGCGCACACCCGCAGCCCGGTCGCCATCGGAGCGCGCACCGAATATCCATCGCGCGGATTCCTCGATAATCCGGCGAAGAACGTGATGATCCCGGCGCATGCGCGCCACCGTCACGCCGCCGTCCTCGAGCGCGAGGCGAAGCTGAAGCAATATCTGGAGACCGCGCCGATCAACCGCTGGGAAACGGGCGACGCAAGTTTCGGCGTGATCACTGCCGGAGCCAGCTATCCCTACGTGCGCGAGGTGCTGCCCAACGCGAGCGTGCTGAAGCTGGGCGCCTCATGGCCCCTGCCAGAGGGCCTGTTACGGCGTTATTGCGCGTCGGTCGAGCGGGTGTTCGTGGTGGAAGAACTCGAGCCGGTGATCGAAAAGGAACTGCGCGCGCTCGGCATCATGGCCGAAGGCAAGCAGTTCTTTCCGCGCGCGGGCGAATTCTCGCCCGAGATCCTGCGTGCCGGGTTCGAGCGCGCGGGCGTGCTTGCGCCACGCCCGCAGAAAAGCGGCTGGACGCCTGAACCACTGGTGCGGCCGCCGGTGCTGTGCGCAGGCTGCCCGCACACCTCCAGTTTCATGGCGGTACGGGCGTCTGGCGCGCGCGTGGCCGGTGATATCGGCTGCTACACGCTGGCATGCCTCGATCCGCTGCGCGGCCTCGATACCACGGTGTCGATGGGCTCCTCCATCGGCAACGCTATCGGCATGTCCAAGGCCGGCGACACCAAGCCGGTGATGGCCACCATCGGTGATTCGACTTTCCTGCACGCGGGCATCCCCGGGCTGATCGACGCGGTCTACAACCAGGCAAACATCACGGTGCTGCTGCTCGATAACCATATCACGGCGATGACCGGCGGCCAGGAGCATCCAGGCACCGGCAAGACGCTGCGCGGCGAGGAGGCGCCGAAGGTGGATTACGAGGCGCTGGTGCGCGCCATCGGCGTGAAATGGGTGCGCACAGTGGACTCCTACGATCTGGCGCAGATGTATCAGACGCTGCGCGAGGCGATCGCCCACCGCGGCGTGTCGGTGATCATCTCCAACCGTCCCTGCGTGCTCGACCCGGTCAAGATCAAGGGGCCGCCGCTCGCGATCGTGAACGCGCAGTGCAACGCCTGCCAGTCGTGCATGAACCTCGGCTGCCCCGCGCTCACCTGGGGTACGGATACGTTCGAGGGCCGGCACAAGGTGAAGATCGATCAGTCGCTGTGCATCGGCTGCACGCTGTGCGCGCAGGTGTGCACCGTGGATTGCATCAAGCCATCTTCCACTATAACGACAGTGACGGTGACCCAATGAGCAGGCCGACCGCCTCGACGAGCAGCGTCGAAGGCGACCCGCTGCGGCCTACCGCGTCAGCGGCAAAGGCGCGGGAACCGATGAACGTGCTGATCGTGGGCGTGGGCGGCCAGGGCGTCATCATGGTGTCCAAGGCGTTGGCGTCCCTAGCCCAGTCCAAGGGCTACCAAGTCAAGCAAAGCGAAGTGCATGGCATGGCCAAGCGCGGCGGAACCGTGTTCAGCCACGTGCGCTTCGGCCCCCAGGTGTGGTCGCCCACCATCCCCAAAGGCGAAGCCGACATCCTGGTCGCCCTGGAATGGGCCGAAGGCCTGCGCTGGCTGCCGTTCCTGAAAGCCGAGACGGGCATTTTCATCTGCGACACAAAGCGCATCGTGCCGCCGTTCGCCTGCCTGAACCGGCGCCCCGGCGCGCCCCTTCGCTACTCGCGCGAGACGCCGGCCGAAGTGAAGGCGCATGTGGCCGAAGGCTTTGCCATCGACGCCACGCGCATGGCCGAAGAACTCGGCAACGAACGCGCCGCCAACGTGGTCTTGATCGGAGCCCTGTCCACCGCGCTCGACTTTTCCGCAGCCGACTGGGAACAGGCGCTCGCGCAGTTCGTGCCGAAGAAGACCATCGCGGTCAACCTCGACGCTTTTCGCCTCGGGCGCCGCTGGATCGAGGAGGCGCGAACCGCGGTTGACGATGTCGAGGCGCCGGTCGCGCGTATCCCTGCGCCTGCGGCGGCGCCCTACAGCGTGCGCCTGGAAATCACGCCGGAGTGGTGCAAGAGCTGCGACATCTGCGTCAAGCTCTGCCCCGAGCGCTGCCTGCGACTGAACCAAGAGCGCATCGTCGAACTGGCGCAGCCGGAAAAATGCACCGGCTGCCGGCTGTGTGAATTGCTGTGCCCGGATTTCGCGATCCGGGTGCATCTGGATGCCGTCGCGAATGAGGTCGCAGCCATGCCGGGAGCCAAGGCATGAACGCAGTCGACAAAGCACTTTCGCCCAAAGCCGCGCTGCGCCTGATCTCGGGCAACCACGCCTGCGCGCTGGGCGCGATTGCGGCGGGCTGCCGCTTCTTCGCCGGCTATCCGATCACGCCCTCTTCCGAGATCGCCGAGCGCCTGTCGCGGCTGCTGCCGGAAGTGGACGGCGTGTTCGTGCAGATGGAAGACGAAATCGCATCCATCGCCGCGGTGATCGGCGCCTCAATGGGCGGGGTCAAAGCCCTGACCGCAACTAGCGGCCCGGGTTTTTCGCTGAAACAAGAGAACATCGGCTACGCCGCCGGGGCCGAGATCCCCTGCGTGATCGTCAACGTCATGCGCGGCGGACCCTCCACCGGCATGCCGACGCGGCCGGCGCAGGGCGACATCATGCAGGCGCGATGGGGCAGCCACGGCGACTACCCGATTCTAGTGCTCGCGCCCGCCTCGGTGCGCGAGATCTATGACGAGACGATCCGCGCCTTCGACCTTGCGGAAACCTTGCGCACGCCGGTGGTGCTGCTCTACGACCAGGTAATCGCGCAACTGACCGAAACCGTCGACCTCGGCGGTACCGAAGGCCTGATGCGCGCGGAGCGCAAATGGGCGAGCGGGCCGCGCGAGGCCTACCAACCGTACGCGACCGGAGACGACGGCATCCCGGCCATGTCGCGCCCCGGCGCGGGCTATCGCGTGCACACCACCGGCCTGAATCACGCCGAGAACGGTTTCCCGACGCAGAACCCGGAGGCGGTCGCGCGCAATCTCGGCCGGCTGCTGACCAAGTTTGACCGGCACCGCCACGCAATCGACTCGTGGCAGACGCTCCGCTGCGATGATGCCGAGGTGCTGATCGTCGCAATCGGCATCAGCGCCCGCGCCGCGACGCGCGCGATCGAAATGTGCCGCGCGCGCGGCGTACGCGCGGGCCTGTTCCGCCCGATCACCCTCTGGCCGTTCCCGGAAAACGCCTTGCGCGAAGTCGCCGCGAAAGCGCGCGCGGTGCTGGTGCCGGAGATGAACGCCGGGCAACTGAGCCTGGAAGTGGAGCGTATCCTCGGCGGCAAGCGGGTGGATGCGATCCACCGCTACAACGGCGAGCCGATTGCGCCGGCGGAAATCGCGCAGCGCGCCGAGGCGCTGGCACAGGAGAAAAAATGATCGTCGACTCCGCTCCCGCTTTCGACGTACGCGAGTATCTGCGCCTGGAGATGATGCCGCACTTCCTTTGCCCCGGCTGCGGCCACGGCATCGCGCTCAGGGCTTTGCTCTGGGCCATCCATGAGCTGGGCATCGACAAGGACCAGCTCGCGGTGGTGTCCGGCATCGGCTGCGCCGGGCGGCTGTCGGCCTACATCGACGCCAACACTTTTCATGTGACCCATGGCAGGCCGCTTGCCTACGCCACCGGGCTCGCGCTCGCGCGGCCCGATCTGCATGTGGTGGTGATCACCGGCGACGGCGACTGCCTCGCGATCGGCGGCAACCACCTGATCCACGCCTGCCGGCGCAACCTGAAGCTCACCTGTCTCATGCTCAACAACGAGGTCTACGGCATGACCGGAGGCCAGGTGTCGCCGACGACCTCCGAAACGCGCCTCACGAGCACCACGCCGCTCGGGAACTCGGAGCCGAACTTCGACGCCTGCGCTCTGGCTGCGGCAGCGGGAGCGAGCTTCGTCGGCCGCGAAGGCACACGGCACGTGCCCAAGCTGAAGGAACTCATCCGCGCGGGGCTGGAACATCCGGGGTTCGCGTTCGTCGAGGTGCTGTCGGACTGCACCGAAATCTTCGGGCGCAAGAACGAACTGGGATCGTCGGCCGAGATGGTGCTGCGCCAGAAAAGCGACCTGCGTCCGAGCGCCTACCGCGATACCGTGGACACGCCCTTCCGCTCGAACGAACTGCCCACCGGCATCCTGAGCAAGACCGCGCGTCCCGAGTACGGCGCTGCCTACCGCAGAGCGGCCGCCGCGCAGCGCGCAGGCACGGCCAGAGCATCCGCCGGCACGAACAAAGGAAAAGCCTGATGCGCGACGCGAGACTAGAAATCCGCATCGGCGGCACCGGCGGCCAGGGGCTAATCCTGTGCGCCAAAATGCTCGCCGACGCCCTGTGCGCTTCGGGCAAGCGCGTCGCCCAGTCGCAGACCTACGAACCGACCTCGCGCGGCGGCTTCTGCAATTCGGATCTCGTGATCTCCGCGGGCGAAGTCGATTTCCCGCTCGCGACCGCCGTCGACTACCTCGTGCTGCTCGACCACCTCGCGATCAAGCCCTCCTGGCCGCTGCTCAAGCCGGGCGCGCTGGTCATCGCCGACACGCGCCTGTGTCCCGAATTGCCCAAAGGTGACTATCGCGCCCACCACCTGCCGCTCAGCCGCATCGCGATAGAACTCGGTAGCGAGCGCGTGGCGAACATCGTCGCGCTTGGCGCCCTGGCCGCGCTCAGCGGCGTGTGCGAGCGCAAGGCGCTGGAACAAGCCGTGCGCGCGGAAACTCCGAAAAGCTTTCTCGACCTCAACCTGGATGCCCTCGCCGCGGGCTACCGGCTCGGCGAGCAGACGAGCGCTACTGCTGCGGTAGCTCAGTAGGCCGGCGATCCTTTGCCGATACATGCTTGAGACGGACCTGTGCGCAGGCCGTCGCGGAGCACGCGTATACGGTCACGCACTTGATCGGGCGATTTCGGCGGTGGCATGACCTACCCCAGTGGTGCCTATATCGTGTGAGCGTCCAGGTGCCTATCCCATTAACCCGGGTTGAGAAAGCAAGGGCTTGAGCGTAACCTGACCGTGTTGGAGCCCGCATTCGGAGTCTTATAGAGCCCCTTTTAGGGTGGCCACTGTTAGGGGTTTTCATGGTCAGCCAATCCGAGTTGGGAACAAAGGACCAAAAGATCGAGCATTTTCGTCACCTATTGAGAATTACACAACTGCGTTACAGCTCTACCCTCATCCCAACCGTCGCCCGCCCAAGCTGGAGAGGGGGTTCTCTCCCTCTCCAGCGGAAACGGGGGCGAGGGCTGGGGTGAGCGGGCGATTTTCCGCGAAACTGTCATGCGATTACGTAATGCCCAATAGGCACCGACTTGCCGCATACTTCATCTTGTTGCATCCCAATTGGAGCGAAAGCATGGGAAACGTAAAGTCGATTGAGCAAGCCGTGGAATCACTACCCCCTTCGGAACTGGCTGAGTTCCGGCGCTGGTTCGCCGAGTTCGATGCTGCCGCGTGGGACAAGCAAATCGAGCAAGATGCCGCCTCAGGCAAGCTTGACGGACTGGCTGCAGAAGCGCTTGCCGACTATCGCGCCGGTTCGGCGCGGGAACTTTGAAACACACGGCGTCAAAGCGCTTTTGGCAGTATCTCGACGCCCTACCCTCCGACGTTCAAGCCCTCGCGCACCGGAACTACGCTCAGCTCAAGACCGATCCGGCGCACCCGTCGCTGCACTTCAAGACGGTTGGAAACGGCCAATATCGCAGCGTCCGGATCGGCCTCCACTACAGGGCACTCGGGCTCCCTGTAGCAGACGGCGTCCATTGGTTCTGGATTGGTACGCATGGCGAGTACGACAAGCTCGTCGGCTGACTCATGGGTGCGGACGCCTGTCGGCGCCGCACTATTCAGACCTTGAGCGTGGAAACCGGGAATCTCCAGGATGTCCGAGCTGCCTACGGGAAACGGATTCTCGCGACAGTGTCGCGAGAATTGACCTTGGAATTCGGCAGGGGGTTCAGCTACGCCGCAGTCAATCGAATGATCCAGTTCTTCGAGCTATTTCCCGACGAAGCAATTGTGTCGACGCTGTCGGCACAATTGAGCTGGAGCCACTTCATCGAACTTCTCCCCCTCAAAGATCCGCTCGCCCGTGATTTCTACGCCGAGATATGCCGGATCGAGCGCTGGGATGTCCGCACCCTCAGGCAAAAAATCGGCGGCATGTTGTTCCAGCGCACCGCGCTTTCGAAGAACACCAAAGCGGTCATTTCCGCGGAAATCGCCAATCTCCGCGATGGCCGCATGACGCCCGATACCGTCTTTCGTGATCCCTATTTCCTCGATTTTCTGGGACCGAAAAGTGCCTACAGCGAGCGGGACTTGGAGAGTGCCGTCCTGCGCGAGATCGAAGGCGTCCTCCTGGAGCTTGGGTCCGGCTTCGCCTTCGTCGCCCGGCAGAAGCGCATGAGCGTGGGCAAGGACGACCTCCACCTCGATCTCCTCTTTTATCATCGTCACCTCCGCAGGCTCATCGCCGTCGAGTTAAAGCTGGAGTCCTTCCAGCCCGCCCACGTTGGGCAGATGGAGTTTTACCTTCGTTGGCTGGACAAGCACGAACGCGCCCCAGGCGAGGAATCCCCCATCGGCCTCATCCTCTGCGCCGCAGCCGATACCGAGCAGGTGGAACTCCTGCAACTCGACGCCAAATCTATCCGCGTCAGCGAATACCTCACCGAACTACCGCCAGTGCGTCTCCTGCGCACCCGCCTGCATCAGGCTATCGAGCACGCCAGAGAGCAGGCCGCCCGGCGCCAGCCGGGTCAGGAGGAAACGCGATGAACGACTACGCCGGCCAGAGCAATGCGCTCTACTATGTTGCGTTTGTCGACCGAGGCGAAGTCCGAAGAGTAGTCAGTCTCCGATATGCAGAGCGCAAAGAGATTAAACACTATGTCGAAAACTACCCCCAGGCGCATCATTCCGATGCCTTCGGTCGAGGAGAACGCAAGAATCGTCGCCGCAGCCAAGGCCGATCCTGACGCACAGCCACTGACCAAGAGCCAACTCATTCGGTAAGAATTCCGCAACCAATAGGAGAAAGAAATGTCCAGTGTCGGTTATCACGAGCCCATAGAGGAACTGTCCGATCAAACGCGCGACATGCACAGAGCAATCGTGTCCCTGATGGAAGAGCTGGAAGCCGTTGACTGGTACAACCAGCGTGCCGATGCATGCAAGGACACGGAACTCAAGGCAATCCTCGAGCACAATCGAGACGAGGAAAAGGAGCACGCGTCCATGGTGCTGGAGTGGATTCGGCGCAATGATCCAAAGTTCTCCAACGAACTCAAAGACTACTTGTTCACCGCAAAACCTATTGCGCATAAGTGAGGATGTCTATCAGGCGAGCGGACGGGAAGGAAACACCGCGCCGGAATTGCCGTCCGTAGTGGCCCGCCGCTCAGCGCGACGTTGCGCCGCCAAATCGCCAGATCGATTGGCGCGGTACAATTGCCTACGGAGGTATCAACATGAATCAGAATTTTACCGCGGTAGTAAAGCAGGATGGCCCTTGGTGGATTGGTTGGGTTGAAGAGGTACCTGGCGTCAACTGTCAGGAGCGCACACGCGACGAGCTGCTGAAAACCCTGCGTGTCACGCTCAAGGAAGCGCTGGAAATGAACCGCACGGATGCCCGGGACGCTGCGGGCAAGGGCTACGAAGAGCTAAGCATTGCGGTATGAAGCGTCGCGATTTATTGCGACACCTTTCCTCTCACGGCTGCACGCTGCTTCGCGAAGGCGGCAGCCACTCGTGGTGGCATAACCCTTCCTTGAACAGACGCAGCGCTGTTCCTCGCCACAGCGAGGTGAACGACCACTTGGCGAGGAAGATATGCAAAGACCTCGGGGTGCCGCTGCCATGACCTTGCCCAACCCTTTGTAGCTGCTGATAGGCTGCCAGCGTTGTGTCAATTCAACCCTAGTCGTGGCCCGGCGCAGAACAACACGTTCGGCCCAGAGAGAATATCGACCAGTCCGAAAGCTTTCCTCATGTCTACCGTCCTGAGTCCAGCAACCCCTAGCGATCCGGTGCGTTATCTCTTAGCCCGTTGGCGCGACGATCCGGGCGGCACCTACCAGAGCTGGTTTCTCTGGGAGCAGCGCCTGAAGAACTTCCGCTCCATTCGCCGGGGCATCGCCGCGGTGGTCGCCGAGATCGAGGCCGGAAACTTCGGCAATGTCTACAAGGGCTCCTCGCTGGAGACGGTCGTCGGCTCCATCGCGGAACAGCGGCAGATATTCAAAGGCGCGGACCACGCCTTTCTGTGGAAGCCCAAGCTCCGCATCCCCGACATTTACGAGAACCGCGACAACCAACTCGCGTTCGCGCGCTTCCTTCAGACCTGCGCTTGCTGCACGAGTGAGGCACAGGTGATCGGCGCGATTCAGGCCCTCGACCGCGTAGCGATCAAAGGGCTGGGGCCGGCGGCGGCCAACCTGCTCTATTTTCTACACCCCATTTTGGTGCCGCCGTTCAATACGGCGATCGTGAAGGGTTACAACGCGCTTTGCGGCGCGAAGGTGAAGCTCGGGCGCTGGGACGAATACCTGGCCATGCGTCGAGGCATTTTGGAATTGAATGAAAAATATCGGGACCTGTTTTCCAACGACTTGGGGGCGGTCGCAGGCGCGCTGTTCGACATCGGCACCGGCCGCTACCCTCCGCCCCCCGGCGAAGCGGCGCTGGCGCAATGGGAAGCGGACCTGGCGCACGTTCGCGAGGAGGCGGACCAGGCGAACAAGGCCATGCGAGCGGCCCGGGAGGAAGACCGCACTCATACCGAGATCCAGGGATGGTTGCGCGACCTCGGGCGCGCCCTTGGTTTTGAAGTATGGGTGGCGAGCAATGACCGGAACCGCCCATATGCCGGAGGGCGTTTGGCGGACGGTTGCCGCGATCACCTTCCGGAAGCGATGGAAAACGCGCAAGCTGCCGAGGCGATCCGCTTGATCGATGTGCTGTGGATCGAAACCGCGACCGGGCGGGTGGCAGCGGCCTTCGAGGTTGAGCATACGACGTCCATTTACTCCGGCATCGTGCGCATGTTGGACCTGGCGCTGGGCTTGCCGGCCCAGCCAGCGCATGCCCTGTTTCTGGTCGCTCCGGACGCACGAGAGGGCGATGTGCGGGACCAACTGCTGCGCCCGGCCTTCAGCCGCGTCGCCGACTTGAACGTGCGGTTTATCGCCTATAGCGAACTCGAAGCGCATCGCGAAGCCATCGCCCGGTTTGGTCAAGGCATGAAAGCCATCGAGGCGATTGCCCGGCAGCTGATATGACCTGTTCCCGCGATGATTTCCTGCGAGCTGGGCCGCCGCGCAGCACGTTGTTCGCCTCCCAAGTTGCACCAGCCACGAACTTGGGAGTAGTCTGACGGTATGGAAAAGCCAGTTATCTCTTGCAGCCCTGAAGTGATGGGGGGCACAGCAGTCTTTTCCGGCACTCGGGTGCCGGTTCAGACGCTCCTTGATTACCTGGAATCCGGAGAGTCTATCGACGATTTTCTGGCCGGCTTTCCTTCGGTTAGTCGAGAGCAGGTCGTCGGATTCCTCGAACAGGCGAAGGACCGTCTTGTCGCCGCTGCCTCGTGAAGGTATTTGTCGACGAGTGCGTAGACCGGCGGCTTGCGCGCGACATCGTTGGTCACGAAGTGAAAACCGCGCGCCAACAGGGATGGTCAACCATCAAGAACGGCGAATTGCTTGCGCTGGCCGCGAAAGAGTTTGACATATTCATCACTGTCGATCGGAATCTCTCCTTCCAGCAGAATCTTCCTGCGTTCACGATCGCAGTCATTGTTTTGCGTGCTCATTCCAATCGCCTTGGCGACCTTCAACCACTCATCCCCGAACTGCTTGCGTCTATCCTGACTGCAAAACGGGGCGCTGTCACCTATGTTGGGGTCTGACTCTTTTAAGCAGTTCTCGGTAAGAATTCCGAAACCAACAGGAGAAAGAAATGTCCAGTGTCGGTTATCACGAGCCCATAGAGGAACTGTCCGATCAAACGCGCGACATGCACAGAGCAATCGTGTCCCTGATGGAAGAGCTGGAAGCCGTTGACTGGTACAACCAGCGTGCCGATGCATGCAAGGACACGGAACTCAAGGCAATCCTTGAGCACAATCGGGACGAGGAAAAAGAGCACGCATCCATGGTGCTGGAGTGGATTCGGCGCAAAGACCCAAAGTTCTCCATCGAACTCACAGATTACTTGTTCACCGAAAAATCTGTTGCGCATAAGTGAGGATGTCTATCAGTCGAGCGGACGGAAAGGAAGCGCCGCGCCGGAATTGCTGTCCGTAGCGGCCCGCCGCTCACCGTGACGTTCGGCCCAGAGAGAATATCGACCGGTCCGAAAGCTTTCCTCATGTCTACCGTCCTGAGTCCAGCAATGTCGCTCACATTACTTCCTTGGAGTTCCAATGACCGGAAAACTCATCAACTCAGGCTCCCCATTCAAAGCGCAGACTGGCTATTCCCGCGCGGTCGTCGCCGGGCAGTGAACTGTGGGCGCAGACGGGCGTCGTTCTCAGCGATGACCACGAGGAAGGGGCGCAGGCTTTCCGCGAGAAACGCAAGCCGGTCTTCAAGGGACGGTGGAAACACGCTCTAAATCGGCACCAGCCGGCGCCGGATTCACCGATCGGCGCCGACGACGGCGGGCGGGCCGCCCGCGGCGGCACCTCAGCTCGACACGCTCTCCAGCGCTGTGCTTACCACGTACTCCGACAGGTCAGGATCGTGCGTCATCCGCCAGTATTTCACCAGCGGCCAGGGCATGGGCGCGAATACCCTGCCCTTGGCGTTACGGTACCAGTTGTTCATGCCCGGATGCGCCCAAACGAGTTCGCCGTGCTCCGCATCTACGCGCGCGTTGTAGTCGTCGTGCACGTCGCGGCGCACCTCGATGGAGTCGACATCGCCCTCGAGCATCTGCACCAGGCAACCAGTGACATAGCGCATCTGGCATTCGGCCTGAAACACGATGCTGCCGCCATGGGCAAGATTGGTATTGGGCCCAAACAGGCAGAACAAGTTCGGGTAGCCGGGAACCGTGATGCCCAGGAAGGCCTGCGGATTGTCATCGCCCCACACCTGCGCAAGCGCTACGCCGCCGCGGCCGCGCACTTCCATTGGCGACAGCAGCTTGCCCGCTTCGAATCCCGTCGCAAAAATGATCACGTCGGCAGCGCGCGCTTCGCCGTCCGTGGCGACGACGCGAGCGCCGTCAATGCGATCGATGCCCGCGGCGAGCAGTTCGACGTTCGGACGCTTCAGCGTGCGGTACCAGTAATTGTCGATGAGCATACGCTTGCCGTAGGGCGGATAGTCAGGCAGCGTTTTGGGAATAAGATCCTCGCGACCTTTGAGCTCGGTCATCAGGTATTCAGTGAGTTGCTCCCGATGCTTGTCGTTGTGGCGATTCATGGCGCGTTCCGGATACGGCCAGATCGGATCGCGCCGCAGGGTTTTCAACAAGCCGTCGCCGTAGCGCCACAGCAGCCCAAACCGGTACCAGCGGAAATAATGCGGCACATGCTCGAGCAGCC
>Ga0209514_10006806_pt1 | contig 13839 bp, 8 predicted proteins | sample Subgrocontami58m_FD_187452 | JGI IMG/M metagenome (GOLD analysis project Ga0209514, IMG submission 187452) | Subsurface groundwater microbial communities from S. Glens Falls, New York, USA - GMW37 contaminated, 5.8 m (SPAdes) (version 3) | ecosystem: Environmental > Aquatic > Deep subsurface >...
GAGCCGTATTGCGGCGAATTCCTCTACACGCACGTAGACAACGAAGGCCTGATGGGCGGCACCAATCGCGAGGCGATCCTCGCCGTGCGCGGCGCCACCACCCGCCGGCTGACGGCGGCCGGCGGCATCACCACGCAGCAGGAAATCGATGACCTGGACGCCCTGGGCGTCGACGCCGTCGTCGGCATGGCGATCTACACGGGGACCCTGATCCCGGAGGGCCACCCCAACCGCTAGACCACGCGCGTCATTCGACGCGACACCCCGGCAATCGGCAGCGCTGAGCTCGGCCCTGCCTGTCCCTCTCCAACTACTTGATACAATAGGTTTTGCCGCATCCGAGAGAGGCTCGGCAGCAAAGATTCGTGAACACCGTTCTCCAGGCCGATCCCCAGATTCATCGCGACTCGGTGCCCGCCTCGACCGCGCGCACTGCCGTGGACGGGAAATTTCTGCGCGTCGGGGACGAGCGTTTCCTGCCCAAGGGCGTCGCCTACGGGACCTTCGCACCCGACGCGCACGGTGATCAATTCCCTTCGCCTCAGCGGGTCGCCGAAGACTTCAGCCTCATGGCCGACTTCGGCATCAACACGGTCCGCACCTACACGGCGCCTCGAGTGGACCTGCTCGAGGCTGCCGCTCGATACGGTCTGCGCGTCTTGGTCGGGCTGCCATGGTCTCAACATGTCGCCTTCCTTGACGACGGGCGGCTCAAGCGAAGCATTCGGAGCGACATCGTCAGGCGCGTTCGCGAGCTTGGCGATCATCCCGCGATCCTGCTGTTCGCGCTCGGCAACGAGATTCCGCCGGGGGTCGTTCGATGGCACGGCCGCGTGCGGGTCGAGCGCTTTTTACGCAGCCTGTATCAGGAGGCCAAAGCGGCATCGCCCGACAGTTTGTTCACCTACGTCAACTTCCCGCCGACCGAGTTCCTCGACCTCTCGTTTCTCGACGTCTGCGCGTTCAACGTCTATCTCCACCGGGAACCGGAGCTGCGCTCGTATCTGGCGCGGCTGCAGCACATCGCCGCACACAAGCCGCTGCTCCTGGCGGAAGCGGGCGCCGATTCCATGCGCGAGGGGGAACAGGGACAGGCCGCTATCACGAGCATGCACATCCGTGCCGCCTTCGAAGAAGGCGCGTGCGGCGCGGTGGCCTTTGCGTGGACCGATGAGTGGTGGCGAGGCGGTCACCCTGTCGAAGACTGGAGGTTCGGACTGGTCGATCGCGATCGGCGGCCCAAGCCTGCTGCGCGGGCCGTCGCGCGGGCCTTCGAGGACGCGCCGTTCCCGCGAGATGTCCGCGCCACGTGGCCTCGCGTGTCAGTGGTCGTCTGCGCGTACAACGCCGCGGACACCATCGAGGACAACCTCGCCTCGCTCGAACAGCTGACGTATCCGGACTACGAAATCATCCTCGTCAACGACGGCTCGCGCGACGCAACCGGCGAGATCGGCCGGCGTCATCCGCGGGTGCGCGTCATCGATCCTCCGAACGCCGGCCTGAGCGCTGCCCGCAACGTCGGCCTCGCTGAAGCGACCGGCCAGATCGTGGCCTACACCGACGCCGATACGCGCGTGGATCGGGACTGGCTCACGTATCTCGTCCAGCCTTTCCTCACCTCGGATGTGGTCGGCTCCGGCGGACCGAACGTCGTGCCGCCTGACGATCCGCCGATGGCCCAATCCATCGCACGCGCGCCGGGCGGTCCGACACACGTGCTGCTCGACGACCGCATCGCCGAGCACGTGCCCGGCTGCAACATGGCGTTCAGACGCGAGGCGCTCCTCGCCGTCGGTGGCTTCAATCCGGTCTATCTCCGCGCCGGAGACGACGTGGACGTCTGCTGGCGGCTGCAGGCGCGCGGCTGGAAGATCGGGTTCGCTTCGTCCGCGCTCGTCTGGCATCACCATCGCGCGTCGGTCACGGCGTATTGGCGTCAGCAGGTCGGCTACGGCGAAGGCGAAACGTGGCTGATGGCGCATCACCCGGAGAAATTCCTCGACGGCCGCATGTTGTGGCGCGGCCGCATCTACAGCCCGCTGCCCTTCGTGCGCTCGCTCTGGGGCACGCGCATCAACGCCGGCGTCTGGGGCACGGCGGCGTTTCCCTCGATCTACCGCACCGACGTCCATCCGTTCGCGTTTCTGCCGCACTCGATCCGGTGGCAGCTCCTGTCGTTCGTCCTCGCCGCCGCCGGCGTTGTCGTGGCGGCCACCGACCACCTCTGGGCCGCGGGCCTCCTCCTCGCCGCCGGCCTGACAGGCCTGGCGTTCACCGTCGCGAAAAACGTCGCCTACTCGATGCGATCGGAAGTCGACTCATTGCCCGGCACGCGGCTGTGGTACCGCGCGATGGTGGCGTACCTCCATTTCATTCAGCCGCTCGCCCGGCTTCGCGGCCGAATCCGTGGAATGCTTTCGCCGCCCGAGATCGCGCTGCCCGCAGCCGCACCGCAAACGAGCCGCGGTCCGCAGCCGTCGTTTGCCGAAGCCTGGCGCGCGCTGCTGCTGATGTCCGGTACCGTCACTGAGGATCGCTTCTGGAGCGAGACCTGGACCTCCTCCGAGCGCGTCCTGTCGGAGCTCACCGATTGGCTCCGCCGATCGCGGGCGGTGCGGACCATCGAGATCGACGAAGGGTGGTCCGACGACCGCGACGTCAGCATTTTCGTCGGACGATGGGCCTGGCTGGACGTGCGGACGCTGGTCGAAGAACACAGCGAAGGCAAGGCGCTGCTGCGCGTCAGCGCGCATCTGCGGCCGACCTCGTTCGGCATCGTCACGGCGATCGGGCTTGGCCTGACCCTGCTGGTGGCGGCGGTGGCCGGCGTCGCGTGGCGGTGGCCGCTCGCCGGCGCCACTGCGGCGACAACGATGCTCGTCGTGATCGGATTCACTCTGTGGCGTACGGCCCAGGCGACGGCGATTCTGCGCCGCGGCATCGCGAGGATTGCAGCGGGCGCCGGCATGCTGGCGCTGAAGTCTGGTCCGGCGCACGTGCCGCTGATCGCTCCCTCCATCCTGCGCACTTACGGTCTGCGCAGCGCGATCATCTTCGTGATCACGGTCGTCGGGCTGGGCGCCGGCACCTTCATGCTGCGCGAGGCGGCGACGGCCGTCGTCATCGGCACGAACACAGGCTTCGCCGGCGACTACGGGCCGCCGATCCAGGCCTGGCTCGACGCGCCGGGCGGCATCGTGGTGGCGCCCAACGGAGAGGTGTACTTCGCTGATTCGAACAACCACGTCATCCGGCAGATCGACGCGCGCAACACCGTTATCAAGACCGTCGTCGGCGCGCACAATCTGGGCAGCGGGTTCTCGGGCGACAACGGTCTGGCCACCCGGGCGCAGCTCGATACACCCGACGGGGTCGCGATCGCGCCCGATGGCGACCTCATCGTCGCCGATTCGCACAACGACCGCATTCGGCGCGTCGATCAGCCAACCGGGATCATCACGACGATCGCCGGCTCGGGCGTAAACGGCCACGACGGCGACGACAAACCGGCCATCGATGCCGCGCTGAACACGCCGAGCGGCGTCGCCGCGGCGCCCAGCGGGGACATCTACATCGCCGACACGCTGAACAACCGGATCCGCATGATTGCCCACGCCACCGGGTTCATCCACACGATCGCGGGCGACGGCACGACCGGCGGCGAGGACTCGATTGGCGACGGCGGCCCGGCAACCGAGGCGAAGCTCTTCATGCCGGCCGACGTCGCGCTTGGGCCGAACGGCGACATCTACATCGCGGACATGCACCACAACCGCGTGCGCAAGATCGATGCGAAGACGCGGATCATCACGACCGCGGCGGGCAGCGGCACGTGGGGGTACGGCGGCGACAACGGGCCGGCGACCGAAGCGATGCTGACGCCGGCCGGCATTGCCGTCGTGGCGGATGCGCGCGGGAAAGTGACGCTCTTCATCGCCGACTATTACAACGGCCATGTCCGCGCGGTGGGACCCGACGGCATCATCCGCGAGGTCGCCGGCGAAGGCCGCGAGGCGCTTGGCGCGCCGACGCGTGTGGCGTTCTCGCCGCGCCGCGGCTGGCTGTACGTCACCGACTCGAGCCGCGACCGAATCGTGGTGCTGAACATCCCGCAGCCGCGAACCGCGCCGAGTCGGGTTCCGCCGCGTCCCGCGCGGAAGGCGGGCGCATGAGCGAGCCGCAGCAGGCGCTGCTGCCGTGGACGCTGTCGTTTCTGAGCCCCTATCGGGGTCGCGTGGCGCTGCTGGTGTTCCTGTCGCTGCTCGAAATCGGGCTCGGCGCCCTCGCGCCCTGGCCGCTCAAGGTCGTGATCGACAACGCGCTGCTGGGTCTGCCCTTCGAGTGGGCGCCGGGCGCGCGGGTGGTGGCGTGGCTGACCGACAGCCGTGTCGAGCTGCTGATCCTCGTGGTCATTGCGGGCGTCACGCTGCAAATCGTCAATCAGTTCGCCTCCATGTTGCACACGCAGGTGCAGGTGGATACCGGCCAGCGGATGGTGTACGACCTGCGGCTGCGCCTGTTCGAGCATCTGCAGGCGCTCGGCCTCCACCATCACGTCACCACGAATACCGGCGACGCCGTGTACCGGCTCGAAGCGGACGCGTACTCGATCGAGAACCTGGTCATGAGCGGGCTGTTTCCGCTCGCCTCCTCGGTGATCACGCTGATCGTGATGTTCACCATCCTCGCAAAGATGGACTTCACCATCGCGCTGCTGTCGCTGGCGGTCGTGCCGTTTTTGTACGCCTGCCTTCGGTACTACACGTCCACGCTCGTTCACCGCGAAGAGCGCGTCAAGGAGCTCGAATCGAAGCTCGTCGAGCGCCTCTACGAAACGTTTTCGGCCATGCGGCTGGTCAAGAGCTTCGCGCGCGAGCCGTTCGAAGCCGAGCGCTTCGGCCGGACCGGCGGCGAAGTGATGCGCTCCCGGATCAGTATCACCTGGCAGCAATCGATCTTCTCCGTCGTCGTCAGCTCGATCACGATTATCGGCACAGCGCTCGTGCTGACGGTTGGCGGCATCCACGTGCTGCAGGGGCGGATGTCCATCGGCGACATGATGATCGTCATCGCGTACCTCGGCGCCGTGTACGGTCCGCTGTCGGCGATTGCGCACACCACCGGTCAGGTGCAGGGGGCGCTTGCCGGCGCCAAGCGCGTGCGGACGATTCTGGCAATGCTGCCTGAAACCGCAGACGCGCCGGACGCCATTGACGTGTCGGGCATCACGGGCGAGATCCGCTTCGAGAACGTCGGGTTTTCGTATCCGGACGGGACGCCGGTGCTGCACGACATCACTTTCGAGGCAAGGCCTGGGAAGGTCATTGCGGTCGTCGGCCTCACCGGCGCCGGAAAAACGACCCTTGTCAGCCTGATCCCGCGCTTCTACAAGGCCACTGCCGGGCGGGTGTTGATCGACGGCGTCGACGTTCAGCAGTACCGGGTGCGGTCGCTCCGGGAGCGCATCGCGATCGTGCTGCAGGACCCGGTGCTGTTCTCGGGCACGATTGCCGACAACCTGCGCTACGGCCGGCTGGACGCCACACAGCAGGAGATTGAAGCCGCTGCCAGCGCCGCCCACGCGCACGAGTTCATTTCCCATCTGCCGAAGGGCTACCAGACGGCCATCGCCGAGGCGGGCGGCAGTCTGTCGGGCGGCGAGCGCCAGCGTCTCAGCGTCGCGCGCGCGATTCTGAAAAACGCGCCGATCCTGATCCTCGACGAGCCCACCTCGTCGCTCGACTCGATCTCGGAAGAGATCGTGTTCGCGGCACTGCGCCGGTTGCGCGCCGGCCGCACCACCATCGTCATCGCCCATCGCCTGTCCACGGTCCGCGATGCCGACAACATTCTGGTGCTCGATGGGGGCAGAATCTCCGCGCAGGGCACGCACGAGCGGCTGCTGACGAGCAGCCAGCTGTACCGGCGGATGTGCGCGCGCTTGTCGGTCGGCAAGTCGCTGGACGAGCCGGAGAGCATCGACGAGCTGATCGAAGCCGCCAAGAGATGAGAAACCTAACCACCACAGAGGATACGGGGGACACGGAGGGCCAATCGTGTACGACGATCAGGATTGATCCTCCGTGTCCTCGGTGTCCTTTGTGGTGGCGAGTTGTGTGATGCGCATTCTCTTTGCGGGCATCATCGCCCGTTACCCCTTCGGCGGCGTGACCTGGTGCTCGCTCATGTATCTCCTCGGACTGCGCGCGCTCGGCCACGAGGTCTTCTACATCGAGGATACCGGTGAGTGCGTCTACGATCCGGTGCTGAACACCCGGGCCATCGATCCGATCTACGGGACGTCGCACATTCACAACGCCCTCGATCCGTTCGGACTGGGAGATCGCTGGTCGTTCGTGAACTACGACGGCACCTATCACGGTCAGAGCGCCGATGCCGTGCGGCGTTATGCGGCCGGCGCCGATCTGTTCATCAACCTCTCGGGCGGTTCATGGTTCTGGCGCGACGAGTACGCCCGGATTCCGCGCAAGATCTTCATCGATTCGGATCCCGCCTTCACGCAGCTGGCCATCGCGAAGGCCGAACCGTGGTACGTCGAGTTCTTCCAGGGCTTCGATCGGCTCTTCACGTTTGGCGCGAATATCGGCACAGCGGCCTCGCCGATTCCGACCGGCGCCTTCACCTGGCACAAGACCTGGCAGCCGGTGACCCCCGACGAATGGATCACCGATATCGAGCCGCGGGATCGGTTCACCACCGTGATGACGTGGCAGATTGAAAGCTTCGCGGACGTCGGCGGCAACAAGGATCAGGAGTTCGTGAAATACATCGATCTGCCCTCTCGCACGCAGCAGCAATTCGAGCTCGCCGTCAACGGCCCCGAAACTCTGCTGCGCCAGCACGGCTGGCAGACCGTGCCAGCGATGGCGGCGTCGCGCACGCTGTGGGACTACCGCGAGTTCATTCAGCAGTCGAAGGCGGAGCTCGGCGTCGCCAAGCACACCTATGTGACGACGCGTTCCGGCTGGTTCAGCGATCGCACGGAGTGCTATCTCGCGGCGGGCCGGCCGGCGCTCGTGCAGGACACGGGCTGGACCGCGCATCTGCCCTGCGGCGAGGGGCTGCTGGCATTCTCGACCCCCGACGAAGCACTCGCCGGCATCGATCGAATCAACAGCGACTACCGGGCGCACGCGCGTCGCGCCGCCGAGATCGCGCGCGAGCACTTCGACGCCAGGGTGATCCTCCCGCTTCTCATCGACGAGGCGCTCTCATGAGCGCCTCGCGGCCTGCCGCAGGAGACCCGATCGCCGAGCCGCTTCGCATCGCCCATATCGCGCCGGTCGCCACGATGATTCCGCCGCGCAAGTCAGGCTCCGTCGAGCTGATGACGTCGCTGTTGACCGAAGGCCTCGTCGCGCGCGGACACCAGGTCACGCTGTTCGCGACCGGCGACTCGACGACGACCGCCACCCTGCACGCGATCTACCCGCACGGCTACTGGCACGACGACAACATGTGGCCGTGGGAGCTGTACGAGATGCTGAATCTCGCCGCGGCAATCGAACGCGCGCGCGACTTCGACATCATCCACTACGAAGCCGCGTACTACCCGATGTCGCTGGCATTCTCGCGGCTGTCGCCGACTCCCATCGTCCAGACGCTGCACCATTCGCCAAGCGCGGCCGAGATTGCGCTTTGGTCTCGATACCCCGAGGCGCCGTTCGTCGCCATCTCGAACGAGCAGGCCCATCTGTTGAAGGGCCTCAATGTCGTCGACGTGGTGCTCCACGGCATCGACACCGACAACTTCATCTTTCGCGACAAGCCCGATGACTATCTGTTGTTTCTCGGCCGGTTTACCGAGGGCAAAGGGGTGCTGCAGGCGATCGAGATCGCCAAGCGCGCCGGCCTCCGTCTGATTCTCGCGGCGGCCGAGGACGAATACTACCGCAACCACGTCGCGCCCCATGTCGACGGCCGCCACATCGTCTATTACGGCGAGGCTGATTACCCGTCGAAGGTGAAGCTGTACGGCGGGGCGCGTGCGCTCCTCTACCCCATCCAGGCGCGCGAGCCGTTCGGGCTGGTGCTCGCCGAAGCGATGGCGTGCGGAACGCCGGTGGCCGCACTGGATCGCGGCGCCGTGCGGGAAGTCGTGGACGATGGCGTCACCGGCGTGGTCTTCGAAGATCTCGAACAGATGGTCAACGAACTCCCTCGCGTCTTCGACCTGGATCGCCGCCGCGTCCGGCAGCGCGCGGTCGAACGCTTTGGCATCGAGCGGATGGTCGATGAGTATGTCGGCGCTTACCGGCGGCTGATCGCGGCGCACCGTGGCTGAGTCCTCCTTCGTTGGCCGCACGATCGTCGCGGTCTTCGCGCACCCGGACGACGAGTCTTTGGCTTGCGGCGGTACGCTCGCGCGGATCGCCGAGGCAGGCGCGCGCGTGGTTGTCATTTGCGCCTCCCGAGGCGACCGCGGATCGGTCAGCGATCCGGCCCTGGTCTCTGGCGGCGACCTTGGAACGGTGCGCGCGCAGGAACTGCGAGCGGCCGCCGTCGCGCTCGGCGTCAATGCCGTCCTGCTTCTGGGGCATGCGGACGGCAACCTGCGCTGGGCCAATGTCTCGCAGTTTCACGCGGAGCTGACGATCGCGCTCCGCCGCTACCGTCCGGACGCAGTGATGACGTTCGGGGGGGACGGACTGTACTGGCACGCCGATCACATTGGCGTGCACGAACGCACGACGACCGCCGTCCGAACGCTCGGCGTCAACGCGCCGGCGCTCTACTATGTGACGATGGCGCGCGGTGCGATGCACGGGCTGGTCGAAGCGGCGCGCGCGAAAGGCGCCGCCCGCGCGGATTCGGGCTTCTGGGGCATCGAACCGCAGGCATTCGGCGTCGCCGCGGAGTCGCCGAAGTTCACCGTGGACGTGCGGCCCTGGATCGGCCGAAAACTGGCTGCGCTCCGCTGCCACCGAACACAGTTGGGACCCGACAACCCGCTGGCCTGGATTGACGAAGACGATGCCCGGCGCTGGCTGGGCGCAGAACAGTTCTCACGTGCGTCAGCCGACGGCCCGGGCCTGCTCGAACAGATCGGCGATCCGGCCGCCGGCGCATAAGCAATGCGGCTCGAACTGCTCGACATCCTGCGATGTCCGTTCTGCGGTGGACGCCTCGGTCTGGTGGAGGCCGGTTTCGTCAACCGCCGCGGCGACGAAATCCTCGACGGCATCCTCGGCTGCCATTGCTGCGCGTTTCCGATCGTCGACGGCATTCCGGTTATCCACCTGGAAGCGTCTGCCGTCGCCGCACGCGAGCATCTCGACGCGGGCCATGCCGACCTCGCCCGCCGCGCGCTGTTTGGCCTGGACGACGCGCCGCCTGTCCACTTCGAGGAGATCGCCGCCTCCCCTTCCGCCACCTACCGCGACATCGTCGAGGCGCTCGGACCGGGCTTTGAGGGAGGCTACTTTCTGTACCGGTTCAGCGACCCGACGTACCTCGTGTCGCACGCCGTGGTTCGAGCGGTCGCGGGGACGGTGTTGAGCGATGGCGGACGCGCCATCGACGTGTGCGGCGGATCCGGTCACCTGACGCGCGCGTTGCTCGATCTCTCAACGCCGCCGCCGGTGCTGGCGGACCTGCATTTCTCGAAGGTATGGCTCGGGCGTCGCTTCACCGCGCCGCCGTGCGAAGGCGTCTGCTGCGACGGCAACGCGCCGCTCCCCTTCGCGCGAGGCGCGTTCCGCTTTGCCGTGTGCTCGGACGCGTACCATTACATCTGGGCCAAACGGCTGTTCGCCTCGGAGATCATGCGGCTGGCCGACACCGGCGACACGCGCAGCGCCATCGTGATCGGCCATACGCATAATGCGGAGCAATGGAACCCCTCGGCAGGAATGCCGCTGCCGCCTGACGCCTACCGCGACGTGTTTGAGGATTTGGCGCCGAGGCTGTTTGGCGAAACCTCGCTCCTCGCCGACATCGTCGGCGGCGGTCCGCTCGATCTGTCGCGGCACGAAGGCGAGGACGCCCTGGATCGGGAGCTCGCGCTCACGCTCGTCGCGTCGCGCCATCCGGGAGTCTTTTCCGCCCATGGCCTGGATGCGCTGGCGACGGCAAGCGGCGAATTCCGCGTCAACCCGCTGTACGCCGCTTCGTCCGAGGGCGACCAGGTCAGGCTGACGCTGCGCTTTCCGTCGCACGACTACGAGCAGGAGTACGGGGCGTGCCGCCAATATCTGCCCGACCAGGTCGTCGTGAGCCGCGACGCGCTGGGGGCGCTGCCGGCCCGGACGCTGCCGCCGATCCTCGCCGATCTCGCCGAGCGCCACGTCATCATCGACCTGCCCAAGAACTACTATTAGTCGCGGCAGGCCCTTGGGTTGACGTGCGTAGCGGAGGTCTTCAGATCTGCCGCCGTCAGTCGTTACGTGATATAACGTATCTGTTACGTATGTTACCGTAATGCAGAACCCTTTCGTCTACGGCGAGGTCGTCCCGGCCGCGGCGTTCGTCAACCGCGTCGCCGAGCTCGACCGCCTCGCCGGCGATCTGGCTGCCGGCCAGAAGATCTTCCTGATCTCGCCCCGCCGGTACGGCAAGTCGTCGCTCATCCGCCACGCACTGGCGGCGATGACCAAGCGCGGCGCGCTCGCCGTCGAGGTCACCGTCAGCAGCTTCAGCTCGTACGTCGCCTTTCTCGAGGGCTACGCGCGCGCGGTCATGAGCGCCGAAACGCAGTGGGACCGGGCGCGAACCTGGCTCCGCGAGGCGATTCAATCGGCCCGCGCCGAGATCCGGTACGACCCGGCCAGCGCGCCCCTCGGCGGCCTCACGGTGTCGTTTCCCGCCGTGCGGACCGATCGCGACATCTCGCGGCTGGCGCAGGACGTCTTCGCCCTGCCGGCCCGTCTCGCCAGCGCGCGGCGGCGTCAGGTCGTGGTCGCGCTCGACGAGTTTCAGGCGATCGGCGGCTTCAACGGCGGCTCGGTCGAGCACGCGCTGCGGGCGGCGGTCCAGCATCAGCGCGAGGTGGGCTACGTGTTCGCCGGCTCAGAGCCGAGCCTGATGGAGCGCATGCTGGAGCCGAAGCGCCCCTTCTACAAAGCAGGCCCGGTCATGCGGCTTCAGAAGATTCCCGCCGACGAGTTTGCCGCGTTCATCGACGCGCGGTTCGCCGGGTCCGGTATGCGCGCGGAAGCGGGCCTGGGCGCAGCGGTCGTCGAGCTCGCGGGCAATCTGCCGTACGACGTCCAGCGCCTGGCGCACGAGACGTGGGACGAAGTCCGCAACAGCGGCCGGCGTCGCGCCACGCTCGACGATCTGCACCAGGCGCTCCGCCGGCTGCTCGTCGAGCAGCAGACGATGTACGAGGCGGTGTGGCAGCGGCTGACGCTCGCCCAACGCGCCGTTCTGCGGGCTGTCGTGCTCGAAGAAGGACGCGAGCTGCTGTCGGCCGATGTGCGCACGCGCCATCGGCTCGGCGGGCCGTCGACGGTGCAGGCCTCGCTGGCCGCTCTCGCGCGCCAGGACGTCATCACGCGCGACGGCGACCGCTACGCCGTGGTCGATTCCCTTCTGCGCGAGTGGGTGGCGCGGCGCACATTCTGATGATGATGCGGCAGCGGATGCCCGCCACTTCCGGCGACCGCCGCGAGATCTTCGGATGGGTGATGTACGACTGGGCGAACTCCGCCTTTCAGACGACCGTCATCACCGTCCTGATCGGTCCCTATCTCACGGCGCTGGCGCAGCAGGCGGTCGGCGAGAACGGCGTCGTCGTCGCACTCGGGCCCCTCGGTGTCGTCACGGCCAAATCGCTTTTTCCCTACTGCATCGCGGTGTCGGTGTTTCTGCAGATCTTTCTGCTGCCGCTGCTCGGCGCCGCGGCCGACTACACGCAGCTGAAGAAGCCGCTGATGATGGCGTTCTGTTATGCGGGCGTTACCGCGAGCTGCCTGTTGTTCTTTCTCGACGTGAACAATTACATCTTCGGCGGCGCCCTGCTGGTTGTCGCGAACCTGTGCTTCGGCGCCACGATCGTCCTGTACAACGCGTTCCTCAACGAGGTGGCGCCCGAGCATCTGCGCAATGCCGTCTCGAGCCGCGGCTACGCGCTCGGGTATCTCGGCGGCGGATTGCTGCTCGCCTGCAACCTCGCGCTGATTCTCGGCGGCGGCGCGATCGGCGTCACCCGGGATCTCGCGGTGCGCCTCTCGCTGCTGTCGGCCGGCATCTGGTGGGGTGCCTTCGCAACGGTCACCTTCACTCGATTGAAGACGCGCGCCTCCGCGCTGGCGCATCGTTCGGCCGCGTCGCCGGTGCGTCTGGCGCTCGGCCAGCTGCGCCGGGCGATCGCGGAGCTCGCACGGCTGCCGCAGACCCTGCGGTACCTCATCGCGTACATGCTGTTCAACGACGGCATCCAGACCGTGATCTCGATCGCCTCGGTGTTCCTGGCGCAGGAGCTGTTCGTCGCCAAAGGTCTGACGGCCGACGAGTCGTTCCTCATCGGGTTGATCCTGATGGTGCAGTTCGTCGCGTTTGCCGGCGCCCTGCTGTTCGAGCGCATCGCGCGCGCCGTGAACACGAAGAACGCCATCCTGCTCTCGCTGATTCTCTGGACCGGCATCGTGATCTATGCGTACGCCTTCCTCGAGACCACGACGCAGGCCTGGGCGATGGGAGCGATGATTGCGGTGGTCCTCGGCGGCTCGCAGGCGCTGTCGCGCTCGCTGTTCTCGCGGATGATTCCGCCCGGACGTGAAGCGTCGTTCTTCGGCCTCTACGAGATCTCCGAGAGGGGCACGTCGTGGATCGGTCCCCTGATCTTCGGCTTCGTCGTGGGCGCCACTAATTCATACCGGCAGGCGATCCTCTCGCTGATTGCGCTCTTTCTGGCCGGCATCGTGGTCTTGGCGTCGACAGATACCAATCGCGCGATTCGCGACGCCTCAGCCGATAACGTCGCCTAGCCGTTGTCCTACCACAGGCGCCAGTACGGGCCCGGATATTGCCGCGTGCGGCGACATGAAGCTGAGGCATCTCGGTCTGATCGGCACAGTCCTTCTCAGCAACGCCCATGCGACTGTCGGCGTCAGCTTCTACCCTTTCCGAAAGTAGCAGTCGCAGTCGATTTATCGCGTTGTCACGCCGATCGCTTCGTCGATCGGGCGATGGCGAGCGCGAGGATCGCCAGGCCCCATGCCAGCAGCGCCAGCGCCTGGGGCCACAGGGTTTCTAGCCCGACGCCTTTCAGGAAGATCGATCGCACGATAACTAAGAAGTACCTCAGCGGGATCAGATAGGTCACCGGCTGAATGAAAGCCGGCATGTTTTCGATCGGGAAGACGAACCCCGACAGGTAAATCATCGGCGTCAGGAAAAAAAATACCGCGGTCATCATCGCCTGCTGCTGCGTTGAGGAAATCGTGGACACGAAGAGACCGAGGCCCAACGTGCTCAGCAGGTAGATCCCTGTAAGGCCGAAGAGCAACACGAGGCTGCCGCGCATCGGGATCTGAAACCACAGCAGCGCGACCGCCAGCACCAGCACCACGTCAAGCACGCCAACCAGCGCGTAGGGCAGCAGCTTGCCGACGATCAGCTCCCAGCGCCGCAGCGGCGTCACGTTCAGCTGTTCGAGCGTGCCGTTTTCCTTTTCACGCACGATGCCCATCGATGACAGGTTGGTTGTAATGATCACCAGGAGCAATGCGACCACGCCTGGGACCATGAAATCGCGGCTTTCCAGCCGCGGATTGAACCAGACCCGGATGCGCGGCTCGATGCCCGGCCGGACCGATGCCGCCGGCATCTGCGCCGCAACCTTGTCCTGCCCGTACTGCGCGACGAGGTTTC
>Ga0209514_10006807_pt1 | contig 13835 bp, 14 predicted proteins | sample Subgrocontami58m_FD_187452 | JGI IMG/M metagenome (GOLD analysis project Ga0209514, IMG submission 187452) | Subsurface groundwater microbial communities from S. Glens Falls, New York, USA - GMW37 contaminated, 5.8 m (SPAdes) (version 3) | ecosystem: Environmental > Aquatic > Deep subsurface >...
GCACGTTGAAGATCAGCGCATCGGCGTTTTGAACCAGCCGCAGCAGCGCTTTGCGTCCGGCGGGGCGCTTCAAGTCCAGCACCACGCTGCGCTTGCTGCGGTTCAGATGAAAGAACAGCGACGCCATGCCCGGATTGCGTCCGGGGGAAATGGTGCGCATCATGTCGCCGCCGGGCGGGGCTTCCACCTTGATGACGTCGGCCCCCAAATCACCCATGGTCTGGGTGGCGTAAGGCCCCATGCCGATGGTGGTGAGATCGATGAGGCGAAAGCCTTCCAGGGGGCCGCTCATGCGGGTTTCCTTTCCAAGTAGCACGCTGGGTGATTCAACGCCCCGCCTTGAGAGCACCCTCGAACGCCTTCAGCACTTCGCTCCCGGGCGTCCAGCCCTTCGGCCCTTGCCCGGCCCACCGATGCCATGAGAGCGTCCGCTTCCTTGCGTTCCGAGATGGGAATCCGGAACAGAGTGACTCCCGCTTGCTTCTGCTTATCCATGTTGCTGCCGGGGGTCCTTGTCGATAAGGGCACAGGCTTGGGTCACGCTGGCCTCTCCGGCCTTTATCATCGCTTTCTGGACGTCTGCCGGCAATTCCTAAAAATTTCGCTTGGCTGATAGCATAAGTGGCGACATAGCTGCCGCAGTTTTCCCCCACGGTGCCATACCTAGCCACAGTCCGAATGTTATAAGGAAACACGCTGGCCGGGGGGACATTATTCCATTGAGATCGTGCCCCGGGACAGAACTTGGTATTTCTCTGGGAGCGATAGGCGAATCAATCCCCCGGGCAGCCCAAGGTCCGCCTGCCGACATAGGTTGGATGAACCTGAGTTGGATCCCGGACTGCGCATGACAGATTGTCCGCGCAAGGCAGCAGGCCTAGAATGTGACCACACTTTAAGAAAGTAGGTACATCATGCAAGCCAGCATCCGTGAATTGAAAAAAAACGCCATGACTGTTGCCGATCTCATTCGCGCCCAAGCCGACGCGCTACCCGAAGAGATGCAGCGCGAAGCGTTGGATTTCCTTCTTTTCCTGCGCATGAAAGCCGCTCACGCCGGTCACGTCAGCGGCGCCGACCCCAATATGCTGCGTTTTTTCGGGGCAGCGCCGGACTTTCCCGACCGCCTCCCGGATCAGCCCGAGCAGGAACCCGCTCGCTGGTAATTCGCCGTGCGGCTCTTGCTCGACACCAACACGTGTATCGAGATTCTGCGCGGCAGGAACGCCGCGCTGCTCGCAAGGTATGCGGGCCAGCCACGCGCCGACATCGCCCTTTCCGCGATTGTCCGCTCCGAACTTCTGACGGGTGCTCTGCTGTCCGCGAAGCCTGACGAGAACCGCCGTATCGCCGAAGCATTTTGTACATTAACTAAAAGGCCGGCGGTATCTGGCGACCGCGGCAAAAGCTATGGGAGATGACCTGGGAGGCGGTTCGCACCCTGGGAATCGGTCACCGGGTAGTCGGCGAATGACCGCGAGGAGTTCAGCGGCCGATATATAGCGGCATATGGGACTCTATACAGATGGATGCTTGCATATGCCGATATATGGTTCTAGGATGGTTAAGATGACGACTATTGCTAGTTAGGCCCGGACGAGGATCTGTGGTAGCGTAGTGCGATGCCGGCAATCTCGATATTCTTCGGAATCGTAATCAAGATGTTCTACAACGAGCACGAGCCCGCGCACTTTCACGCTGAGTACCAAGGCCAGCGAGGCAAGTTCGACCTCACCGGTCGGATGGTGGTGGGCAACATCGGTTCCAAGACCGCACGGCGCCTGATCAGGCAATGGGCGAAAGAACATGAGGCAGAGATCCGCGCTAATTGGCTGCGCATGAAGGCCGGCAAGCCGCTCGAAGTGATTGAGCCGTTGCGATAGAGGAGGCGACATGAACAGAATTCCGTGTGTGATCAAGGCCGAATATCGAGGCGGCTACCGGATTCATGTGACCTTCGATGACAATTCCGAAAAGACGATCGATTTTCGACGCTGGTTGAAGGGGCCGGTCTTTGATCCGCTAAAGAACGTCAAGTACTTTCGGCGATTCTTCCTCGATGGCTGGACGATAGCCTGGCCGAACGGTGCGGACATCGCACCTGAGGCATTGTACGAGTGCGTTGAGGTCAGCACCGAACGTGGAGCGGCCTAATCGGGTAGCCGGGGGTGTTTAGCCTCCAGCCCCCACAGCACCCCGCATGCGGGTCCGCACGGGGCGCTTCCGTCGGATTTGAAAGGATGCCCATAATGGACCCCTCCAAAGCTAGTTACGACACAGGCCGCCATGTCCGTTTCACCTGGTCAGGTGCAGTACGGCCACTGAGGTCTGCCCGTCCCATGCTTTGCCGACAGTTCAGGCCTTCACCATGTCCCACCCATTACGGTGGGCGTTCGGCTACTTCGCCCTCTGCTGACTTCTGTTCAATCACGCACGGTGTTGCCACCGAGCGCGCTGCCCGAGTCGTGGCAGGGTCCGGTGGTGATTCCGCCGCTTTCGCGGAGGCCCTCAGTCCGGCTCCCATGACGACCACAGCGACCTTAGGGTTCGATGGCATTTCCGTCCCTTTCGAGCCGGGCCTCAGTTCGACTCCCATCGCCGCACAGACCGCATGTTGAACAGATCTCCCCGAATAAGTTCATGATCTTTCGATGCACAACCGCTGCATTTACCCTGTCCCGCGTACCTGTGGGCTTCGTCATCAAGTGCTGACTCGCCCGGGAACTAGGCCTTCTATGCAATTTCTCCCCTCAAGGGGGATCGAGATGTTCGTCGGCTCGCATCTTTGCTCTCGGGCTTCCTTCAGACAATCCCTCGCGGGATCGCCCTTGCCGTCGGCTAGTGGTTATGCTTCCATTTCAAGTACTCCCACAGGGGACTCTCACCCCATCAGATCATGCCCATGTCGGGCGTACACTTCAAATGCAACGGACCGCCTTCGGCGGCCGTTGATTATTGACGTTAGCCATCTTTATGCGCACACAGTTCCGCCTCCAAATCCCGCCCCGCCTGCTGCGGCGCTACCTGGAACGTTACGACGTAGACGCAGATCCAAAGCTCAACCACCTGCGTGACGTTTCTCGCCATCCTGGGTACCTGACGGTGAACCAGTTGTACGAGTTGTGCCAATGGAAATCGCATCGTCGCCCAGCTCTGGCAAGAACCAACTCCGCAGAGTTCGTTCGGGAGATAACGGCCTTCGCCTTCAAGACACCTTCGGAAGAGGCACGGATTGGCGCCCTCACTCTGCTGGCGGGCGTGAGCTACCCCACGGCTTCCGTCATCCTTCATTTCTGCGTGGATGACTCTTACCCCATCCTGGATTGGCGCGCATTGGAGAGCCTCGGATTCCAGAAGCCGCCGCCCTACACCCCGGCCTTCTGGCTCAAGTACACTGCCTTCTGCCGTGCACTCTCCTCCAGGCGTGGCCTCACGGTGCGCCAGCTTGATATGGCGCTGTGGCAGTACTCAAAGGACAGAAAAGATGGCTAACCCTTTGTTGCTGCGGATGGGCCGTCAGCTCCGTGCCAAAGCAACGGTCGTCATGGCCCGCCGCAGAACAACACGTTCGGTGGCACCAAAGCAGCGGCATTGGCTCCCATGCTGAAGTTCAAGTACACGAAGGTCGCAGGAAAGCGGACGCTGAGGCTTACGCCCGACAGAGTGCCCGGAATGCTTCGCGCCATGCAGAACCGGTCAACCTGGGAAGGACTGATCATTTCGCCTGACGCGAAACGCGGACCTGACGGCGAAGGCCAGTATCCGGTTTTGTCTATTGGCTGGTATCCTGACTTCGGGTATGAAGCGCACTGCATGGAACTGAGCCCGAAGAGTCACTTTGTAGCTACGGGAGCGAAGCTGTCGAAGCCTGCGGTCTATGTTGAACTCGGAGGTCAGGGCCAAGAGCTTTGGCCACGCGAGCTGTTTGTGCCTTTCGCGACCGCAGAACAGGCCGTGCTTCATCTCCTTCGCACCGGCAAGCGAGATCCGTCGCTTTCCTGGGTGGCAATCGACGCATTCCCACGGAAGAATGTGCGAACCCGAAAGCGTACCGCGCCGCGATAGAGTCATGGCTACAACGCCGCCGAACCCGCCGATGAACACGGACCCTCACCAGCGGCACTTTGTGCCGCCGTTTCGGGCCGGTTATCGGCAACGTTCGGCGTCAATGACGCGAGTGACCTCAGAAAGATGAGTAAGGACGACAAACGCATCACACGCGGCCGCTTCGCAGGTAAGAAGATTACGTTTGCGTCGACGGAACGAATCGAGGACTTCGGGCAACTGGCCAGTGATTTCATGGGGCAGGTCTTCGATTTTCTGCCGGGCGAGTACTTGATTAGCGACGAATCTGATTTGCTTGACTTCACGGATATGGGCTCGTCCGATACTTCTGAAATATGGAAACGAATTACGGAGGTCTACGGCGTCTCGCTGGCTGACGTTGAGTCTGAGCGGCTCGTGAACATATTCACAGAGATTACCCGACGCAGAAATTTACAATGACGCCGAACAATTCGCCCCACGCGGACGCGCGGGAAACATCGTACCTTCAGCGACCATCACAACCGCGCGCCGGTGGGCTCGGACGTTCGGCCCCATTCGGGCAGTAATGCATTGGGTCTTGACATACGTATCCCATAGGATACACTACCCTAATGCGCGTACAGATCACCGAGGTCTATCGTGACTGGATCAACTCACTCAAGGATCGCGCTGGACGCGCACGAATCCAGGTCCGCGTCGATCGCCTGGTCAATGGCAATCCGGGTCAGCATCGAACGCTGACCGACGGCGTTTGCGAACTCAAGATCGATTTCGGCCCGGGGTACAGGGTCTACTACACCGAGCGTGGCGGAGTGGTCATCGTTCTATTGGCCGGAGGTGACAAATCTTCGCAACAGAATGACATCAAAGCAGCCATTTCGTTGGCCAAGAACTTGTAGGAGTTGTTAATTATGCCGAGAATAGCAACGAAAGTCGCACCGAAGACAAAGACCGTTCCTTACGATGTGTCGGAGCAACTCCGCACCCCAGAGGAAATGGCCGCTTATCTCGATGCCTGGTTTGCCGAAGCGCCCGACGATGCTGTAGGTATCGCCCGCGCACTCGGAGATATAGCCAGAGCAAAAGGCATGACACAAGTCGCGCGCGACGCCGGCCTGAGCCGCGAGAGCCTGTATAAGGCCCTTGGCGAAAACGGCAACCCGAGCTTTGCTACCGTGCTGAAAGTAGCACGCGCACTAGGCGTGCGATTACATGCGCAACCTGCCTGAACCTCCCTCTCCAGTCGCGGTTACGGGGCCGAACCCTTTGTTGCTGCGGACGGGCCGCCAGCGCCGCGTCAGTGCAACGGTCATCTCGGCCCGCCGCAGAACAATACGTTGAACTAAACCGCTGACGCGGTGGTGGTGAATCCAGAAGTGTTTTCCGGTCGTTGCCGCGCCTCCTCGTTTTGTACCGTATTGTCATGAGTAGCTGAAATCTCCGATCCTTGATTGCGGGGGATGTCCCCGAATTGATCAAGGAGATGAAGATGACGACGAAGCTGCGGCGCGAGATGGACAACGCCATGGTGCTACGCGGGTTTGCCCCGCGCACGCGCGAAGCCTATCTGGCCTGCGTGACGGCCCTGGCGCGGCACTACGGCAGATCACCGGATGGTCTTGACAGCGCCCAGATCCAGAGCTACCTGCTGCATCTGATCGCAGAGAAGAAGTTTGCCTACGCCAGCGTCAATCAGGCGGTGTGCTCCTTTCGTTTCCTCTTCGATGCGGTGCTCGGGCACAAGACGCTGGCGCTCGAGATCCCGATGGCGAAGATCCCCAAGCGGCTGCCGCAAATCCTGTCGCGCGAGGAGGTGAGCCTCGTGCTGCATACGTGGAAGCAGGACCTGGGACGGCATGTGCATGTGCATGCCTTGATGGCCGGCGGGGCGCTCGGGATGGACAGTCAGTGGGTGGCGGCCAAGCGCGGCTTTCTGTTTCCGGTCAAAGCGCTGTCCAAGGTCTTTCGCGGCAAGTTCGTCATCGCGTTGAGGGCCGCGCGTCAAGAAGGAAAACTCAATGAGGCGCAACTCGCCGAACGCCCTTGGCGCGATCTGCTCGCCCGAGTGCATAAGCATGACTGGGTGGTCTATGCCAAAGAGCCGCTGAGCGGTCCGACGCAGGTGCTCGACTATCTGGGCCGCTATACGCATCGGGTCGCGATCTCCAACGAGCGCATCATCAACATCGGCGCAGACACGGTGAGTGTGCGCGTGCGCGATTCGGCACACGGTAACCGCAGGCGCACGCTCAGTGTCCCGGCGCAGACGTTCATCGAGCGCTTCTTGTTGCACGTGCTGCCCAAGGGCTTCAAGCGCATTCGTCACTACGGGCTGATCGGTCCGGCGCACAAGGCGGCGCGCCTCGCAGCCGCGCGCGCGGCACTGGATGCGCCCGCGCCCGATCCGGTCGTGGTGGAGTCGGTTGAAGCCTTCATGCGCCGCATCGACCAGCACCAGCGCATGTGCTGCCCGCACTGTGGCAAAGGTCAGTTCGTGACCACGGCAACCATCTCGGCTGTGCCGCTGCCCTTATTGCATCTGCGCGGACCGCCGTGACAGACCCGATGCACTCCCCATTCTTCCGCCGTGCCGATGGCGCCGGCCCGCGCCAGGGGAGCGCTCGTCCCTTTGGCACGGTTCGCGCGATACGGGCGTTCGCGCCCGCTTGTTCCTGGACTTCGCTACCGATGTTTAGCCTCGCAAACACCTGCGTCCACCTCCTCGGGTGCCATCATCGTCCTACCAAACGATTGATTCCCGCCCACGCTCGCTTAAAATCCCAATAACTACCGCCTACCCGGCGGTTCAGTCCAACGAGGTTTATCCGCCGCCATCGCCGCCGCGGCAGGATTCAACGTTTGTGCGGCGGCGGATAAACGCTATTCGTTATACCTCACCATCGATGCCACAAAGGCTCTGGACACCGATACGGCATTGCCGTAGCATAGGACAATGTTCGAGTTCATTGAGACTCCCTTTTTCACCAAGGCACTTGATCGGTACCTCGATGATGATGAGTACGGCAAGTTGCAGTCTCATTTGGACAAATATCCCGACTCTGGAAAGGTTGTTCCGGGCTCGGGAGGAGTACGCAAACTTCGCTGGGGCGCCGAAGGGCGCGGTAAGCGTGGTGGCTTGCGCGTCATCTATTACCTACGGCTGGCGCGTGGCCAGATCTGGATGCTGACGCTCTACGGCAAAAACGTACGGGCAGACATCCCGTCGCACGTCTTGAAGGAAATGAAAGAGGCTATTGAAGATGCGAAAGATGAGTGAAAGGCAATTGGCCAAGTGGGAGAAGTCCCGCAACGTCGGCCAGGAAATCCTGCAAGGGATTCGTGACATCAAAGCCGGTCGTATTGGCCGGCGCTACACGGCGGAGTCCTACCCTATCGTCCGAGCGAGGGAGAAGTCGGGATTGTCGCAGGCGCAGTTTGCCCAATTGCTAGGGGTCTCGGTCCGTACGCTCCAAGACTGGGAGCAAGGGCGCCGTGAACCTAATGCGGCTGCGAAGACCTTGATCAAAGTTGCGGAGTTGCATCCAGCGGTGCTGCGCAAGATCGCTGCATGAAGTGGCTGAGGTATAACTTGCTGCTGCAGCGGACGGGCCATGAGCGTCCGTGCCACGCAAAGACAATGCGGCCGGCCCGCCGCTGAGCGCAACGTTGGGCCGTATGATCGTAACTCCTCGCTGAGACCGTGTTTGCCACCTCTACACTCCGTCATTCCCGCATCCACGGGCACGCCCCGCGGCGCGCTATACAGGTGAGTGCACGACGTAATTGCTCTGAAACGCGGGTCCCTATTGGCTTGCAGGCCAGTGGCTTCGCTCAACAACCGTCCTTTGCTGGGCACCGTGCCGCGCCGCTGGTGTGGCTCCGGCTGCCGAAACCCAGCCACCGCATTCGTCATTGGTCGCGACCGTTTCTTTCTCGGGCGGGAGCGCCAGCTCAAACACCGCCGCTTCTGCTCACACACAAGCTCGGTTGTCGGCATGCTGAGGTCGCGCTTCGTTGCAGCACCGATTCGTTTCCGCTCGCATCGTCTCAACTCGTCGCACAAGCGCTCTTGCATAGGCCGTCGCCCAATCGGGTAGCCGGGGGTGTTTAGCCCCCAGCCCCCACAGCACCCCGCATGCGGGTCCGCACGGGGCGCTTCCGTCGGATTTGAAAGGATGCCCATAATGGACCCCTCCAAAGCTAGTTACGACACAGGCCGCCATGTCCGTTTCACCTGGTCAGGTGCAGTACGGCCACTGAGGTCTGCCCGTCCCATGCTTTGCCGACAGTTCAGGCCTTCACCATGTCCCACCCATTACGGTGGGCGTTCGGCTACTTCGCCCTCTGCTGACTTCTGTTCAATCACGCACGGTGTTGCCACCGAGCGCGCTGCCCGAGTCGTGGCAGGGTCCGGTGGTGATTCCGCCGCTTTCGCGGAGGCCCTCAGTCCGGCTCCCATGACGACCACAGCGACCTTAGGGTTCGATGGCATTTCCGTCCCTTTCGAGCCGGGCCTCAGTTCGACTCCCATCGCCGCACAGACCGCATGTTGAACAGATCTCCCCGAATAAGTTCATGATCTTTCGATGCACAACCGCTGCATTTACCCTGTCCCGCGTACCTGTGGGCTTCGTCATCAAGTGCTGACTCGCCCGGGAACTAGGCCTTCTATGCAATTTCTCCCCTCAAGGGGGATCGAGATGTTCGTCGGCTCGCATCTTTGCTCTCGGGCTTCCTTCAGACAATCCCTCGCGGGATCGCCCTTGCCGTCGGCTAGTGGTTATGCTTCCATTTCAAGTACTCCCACAGGGGACTCTCACCCCATCAGATCATGCCCATGTCGGGCGTACACTTTAGGTCGAGCGGACGGGTCGGAAGCACCGCGCCGCAATTGACCATCGTGGTGGCCTGCCGCTCACCAACACGTTACCTGTCGCAGGCAATGGGTGCGGGCGAAGTTGTCTAGAGCGAAATAGACAAGATCGAGGTGGAACAGGCCGCGCGCGACCTGTCGGCGATTGCGACAGCGACCCTAGCCGCGGGACTGCGGCGCCGGACGCGGGCGGTATCCAGTGAAACAGACATGATCCTCGCCGAGCGCTCACCCCACCGCATTTCGAAGCAACTCTACCGCCCGCGCTGAAAGTATTCCGCCCGCTGATGAATGATCCGGGCTATCTCGACGTGGCGCGGACCGATGCGATAGACGAGGGTATAGGGGTAGCGGGTCATGACGCATTCGCGCGTGCCATGGCGGATACCCGCCCGGAACATCAAGCCAAGCGCGGCGATCTTTTCGGCCTGGGACAGGATGGCGACGACGACTCGATCGGCGACGGGTTCCCCACCAAATTCGAGGTAGTACTATTCTATGGCTTCGAGATCGCCCCGGGAGCGAACGGCGTATTCAAGCCGCTTTCCGGGCACGGCGCGCGATCCGGCGTTTTTCGAAGTGCGCCCGCAACTCGTCGGCTGTGACGCTGCGACCTGCATCTAGATCCGCCAGCCCTTCGTTGGCGCTCTTGACGACATAATCGCAGTATTCGAGCCCGTCGCGGATCACGAATTTCAGCATTTCATCCGGCGTGCGTCCGGCTTCGCGGGCGAGCTTCTCGATGCGCCGGGAAAGCCGGATCGGCAGCGCAATGGTTGCAGCGGACATGTCAGGCTCCAAGGATAATCTGCCTGTTTATCTTAGCAGAAAGCGTGCAGGTCCATTCGTGACCTGCGACGGTATTTCAGACGCCGCATGCAATACTCAAACGCGTTCGAAAATCCCGGCCGCCCCCATGCCGGTGCCCACGCACATGGTCACCATGCCGTATTTCAGGTTCCTGCGCCGCAGTGCGTGAATGGCCGTGGCCGAACGTATCGCCCCGGTCGCGCCCAGCGGGTGGCCGAGCGCGATTGCGCCGCCCATCGGGTTCACCTTGGCCGGATCGAGGCCGAGGTCCTGGATCACCGCGAGCGACTGCGCCGCGAAGGCTTCGTTCAGCTCGAACCAATCGATCTGATCCTGGGTGATGCCGCCTGCCCTGCAGGCCACGGGAATCGCTTCTTTCGGGCCGATGCCCATGATTTCCGGCGGCACGCCCCTGACCGCGAACGACACGAAACGGGCGAGCGGCGTCAGATTGAATTGCTTCAGGATTTTTTCGCTGACCAGGATCAGCGCGCCTGCGCCATCCGACGTTTGCGAACTGTTGCCGGCTGTCACGGAACCCTTGGGCGCGAACACCGGCCGCAGTTTCGCCAGCGACGCCAGGTTGGTATCGGCGCGCGCCCCCTCGTCCTGGCTGACGTTGCGCGTCTTGATGTCGATTTTCCCGGTCGCGAGGTTGGGGAAGCGCTCGACGATATCGACCGATGTGGTCTCGTCCTTGAATTCGCCGGCCAGTTGCGCCGCAATCGCCTTCTGATGCGACGCAAGCGAGAACGCGTCCTGCGCCTCGCGCGAAATCTTCCATTGCTGGGCGACTTTTTCCGCGGTCAGGCCCATGCCGTAGGCCATGCCTATGTTCTCGTCCTTGAAAATGCCCATGTTCATCGACGGGTGGTAACCCATCATCGGCACCATCGACATCGACTCCGCCCCGGCGGCGATCATCACCTCGGCCTGGCCGACGCGGATGCGGTCGGCCGCCATCGCCACCGCCGTGATGCCGGAGGCGCAATAACGATTGACGGTCACGCCACCCACCGTCTTCGGCAGGCCGGCCAGGAGCACCGCCATGCGCGCGAGGTTGAGGCCCTGCTCCGCTTCGGGGAAGGAACAGCCGACGATGGCATCTTCGATCAGATTCGCATCGAGCCCCGGCACCTGGGATACGGCCGACTGGATCGCGCGCACCAGCAGATCGTCCGGCCGCACGTTCTTGAACATGCCTCGCGGCGCCTTGCCGATCGGCGTGCGGGTCGCGGCGACGATGTACGCGTCTTGCAATTGTTTGCTCATGTTGATTCTCCTTTAGGGCTCAGTTGCGCACCGGTTTTCCGGTCTGCATCATGCCCATGACGCGTTCCTGGGTCTTCGGATGGTTGAGCAGCTCCATGAACGCCTTGCGCTCCAGATCGAGCAGCCACTGTTCATCGACCAGGCTGCCAGCCTCGACTTCGCCGCCGCAAATGACCTCGGCGATCATCGCGCCCAGCTTGTAGTCGTGCGCCGAAATGAAGCCGCCATCGCGCATGTTCACGAGTTGCGCCATGATGGTTGCCATGCCGTAGCGCCCGGCCACCGGCACCAGCGCTTTCAGCGGCGGCCGATAGCCGGCATCGAAAAGCGCGCGCGCCTCCACCTTCGCCACATGCAGCAACTCGTAGGGATTGAACACAATGACGTCGGTGGCGGCCAGGTAGCCCATCTTTTTCGCCTCCAGCGCGGACTTGGACACGGCGGCGGTGGCGGGACTCATGAAGTAATTCTTCAGGAACTGCAGCAGGTCATTGCCTTTGGCATCGGCAGCCGCGCGCACCGCCGCTTCTTTCAGGCCGCCGCCCGCAGGAATCAGACCGACACCGACCTCCACCAAACCGATATACGACTCGATCGACGCCACGCGCTTCGCCGCATGCATCAGCAGTTCACAACCGCCGCCCAGCGCCAGGCCCGAAACCGCGGCCACGACCGGCACGCTGGCGTATTTCATCGCCAAATTCGCCTGCTGCAGCTTGACTACTTCAGGCTCGATCGCCTTGACCCCGCCCGACATGAACAGCGGCAACATCGATTGCAGGTCGGCGCCGACCGAGAACGCACCGCCGGCGGCGGCATCGGCGCTCCACAGCACCAGGCCTTTGTAGTTTGTTTCCGCCTGTTCCAGCGCCTTGGCCAGGCCGGTGATCACGCCGGGGCCGATGCAGTGCATCTTGGTCTTCAGGGACAGGATTAGCACTTCGTCGCCCTGGTGCCAGATGCGCACCGAGTCGTCCTCGAAAACGGTGGTGCCCGCGTTGCCGCCGTCGGCGGCGGCGGCCCCCGCGACCGGGGCGCGGAATACTTGCCGCTGATACACCGGCAGCGTCGAACGCGGCACATTGGTCTTGCGCGCCGGTGAGTAGGAGCCGTCGGGCGCGTGCACGCCGTTGCGGCCGTCCGACACCCAGGCCGGCAGGGGCGCCTTGCACAAGGTCTTGCCGGCATCGATGTCTTCCTTGATCCAGCCCGCGATCTGCTGCCAACCCGCGGTCTGCCAGGTCTCGAACGGGCCCATGCTCTGGCCGAAACCCCAGCGCATGGCGAAATCGACCTCGCGCGCGTTATCGGCAATCGATTCCAGGTGGACCGCGATGTAATGGAACACATCGCGGAATATCGCCCACAGAAACTGCGCTTGGCGGTTCTTCGATTCGCGCAAAGTCTTCATGCGCTTGGCCGGGTCCTTCTCTTTCAGCATGCGCGCGATGAGGTCGTCCGCCTTGCCGCCGCCGGCAACGTATTCGCCTTTGGCAAAATCCAGGCGCTGGATCTCTTTGCCGACTTTCTTGTAGAAACCGGCGCCGGTCTTTTGGCCCAGCGCGCCCGCCTGCACCAGTTTTGTCAGGACATCGGGGGTACGGTAGACCGCGGCAAACGGATCTTCCGCAAGATTGTCCTGCATCGTCTTGATCACATGGCCCATGGTGTCCAGGCCGACGATGTCGGCCGTGCGAAAGGTGCCGGACTTGGCGCGCCCCAGCTTGGCGCCGGTGAGATCGTCCACCACGTCGCAGGAGATGTCGAATTTTTCCGCCTCGTGCATGGTCGCGAGCATGCCGAAGATGCCGACGCGGTTGGCGATGAAGTTCGGCGTGTCCTTCGCCCGCACCACTCCCTTGCCCAGCGTGGTGGTGAGAAAAACCTCGAGCTGGTCCAGAATCTTCGCCGAGGTCGCGGCGGTCGGGATCAGTTCCACCAGATGCATGTAGCGCGGCGGATTGAAGAAATGCACGCCGCAAAAGCGCGCCTTCAGTCGCGCATCGAACCCCTCGGACAGCGCCGTGATCGACAGGCCGGAGGTGTTGCTGGCGAAAATCGCGTTCGGGCCGATGAACGGCGCGATCGTCTTGTACAGCTCGTGCTTCCAGTCCATGCGCTCGGCGATCGCCTCGATGACGAGGTCGCAGCCTTTGAGCGCTTCGAGGTGGTCGTCATAATTGCCCACTTCGATGTAGGCCGCGTCATCCTGGTTGCCGAACGGCGCCGGGCTCAGTTTTTTCAGATTTTCGATGGCGCGCAGCACAATGCCGTCCTTCGGACCTTCTTTGGCCGGCAGGTCGAACAACACCACGGGCACCCGCGCGTTGACGCAATGGGCGGCGATTTGCGCTCCCATTACCCCGGCGCCGAGGACGGCGACTTTCCTGACGATGAAATTGCTCACGGTGTTCCTTTCCTGTTAGTGCTTACGCTATGAGAGGATACGCTTCGCCATACATGGCAACTCAAATCGCTCCTTGTCTTGTTGCACGGTTGATCTGTTGCGCGGACGAGAAGCCGTCCGCGCGGATCGTCGATTGCGCACGGATGAAAAGCACATCCGCGCGCAATCGACGATCTTGTATAAAAGCCACCCACAATCGCCCTCGCTTTTATCCATAACCGTGTTTTCCGTGCGGATACGCTTTTCATCCGCGCGGAAAACGCGGTTGGCGCGCGCGAGCGCGCAGGTGTTGCCAAAACCTGCACGGACGGTAAATCCGTCCGCGCGGATCGTCGATTGCGCACGGATGAAAAGCACATCCGCGCGCAATCGACGATCTTGTATAAAAGCCACCCGCAATCGCCCTCGCTTTTATCCATAACCGTG
>Ga0209514_10006809_pt1 | contig 13832 bp, 14 predicted proteins | sample Subgrocontami58m_FD_187452 | JGI IMG/M metagenome (GOLD analysis project Ga0209514, IMG submission 187452) | Subsurface groundwater microbial communities from S. Glens Falls, New York, USA - GMW37 contaminated, 5.8 m (SPAdes) (version 3) | ecosystem: Environmental > Aquatic > Deep subsurface >...
CGAAGCGCTCTTACGCCTGGACTTCATCGGGCAGGCGGCGGCAGTCAAGATCGACGCATCCAATCTCGAACTGATCTGATCCGCCACGGTTTCGCACTCTCGATGATGTGCTCCCATTCGGTGTCCCAGGTTGGAGCGCTGTGAGACAGCCTCGGTCATAAATGAGGACAGTCCGGCGAGGAGCGGGAGTTGGTGGCGAGGAGTTTCGCACTGCGCGCGCAATAAAACCTTTCTTGCAGCGGTTGAGGGATTGCCTTTGTCTCAAGCCGGGCGAACGCGTTGATTGCGGGGTGCGGGGTCAATATCTGCCGCCTTGGGGGAGTCGCGGGAGAGCAAATCATGCAGAAACTGCCCTTTTGTGGTGTGCGAGGGGCGCGCCGGGTCCTGGATGACCAGGTTTGGGACAGCATTGGCGGGCTGTTTCCAGACCAACAAGCGGACGCGGGAGTGCAAGTTGGGTGGGATTGGAGGGGCCTGGAAGAAAACTGAATTGGCTGTTGACTTTGGCAAGGAGTCTGCTATTATACAAAGTGCGGTTTGCAGGCGGCAATAAGTGAACAAACTAACCGTAATCATATAAATAGCCGCTTGCTCTGTTCACGCCGTGCGTTAGAAAAACCACAAACAGTAACAAAGTAAGCTATATGCGTAACACCACTCGTAAATCGGGCTTCACCCTCGTTGAAATCATGATCGTGGTCGCGATCATTGGTCTGTTGGCGGCCATCGCGATTCCCAACTTCGTGAAAGCGCGTACAACGGCTCAGAAGAACGCCTGTATCGCCAACCTCAAGCAGATCGATGGCGCGAAGGAACAATGGGCGCTGGAGGCCAAGAAGACCAGCGGCGACACCGCCGATGTCACCGCAATCAACGGCTATCTGAAGAACAGCCAGGCGGTCTATTGCCCGGCTAACGGAGCCACCTACGTTTACGGAAACGTGGGCGTGTCGCCGACCTGCCCGAATGCCGCCACGTTGTCGCACACGTACTGAGCGGCATCCTTATTCTCAAGTCAGAAAGGGCTTGGGGGATTCCCCCCAAGCCTTTTCTGTTCACGGTCCAGTGCCTCCGGTCTGTTGAGTCAAGAGGCCGGCGGCGAGAGAGGATGCTATGCGCACGCAGTCATCACTGTCCGTCAAGGGGTTTACACTTGTGGAGGTGATGGTGGTCGTCGCCATCATCGTGTTGCTTGTCGCAATCGCCGTACCCAATTTCGTCAGAGTTCGTGCGGATGCGCAGACCAGGACCTGCGTTGCGAACTTGGGCCAGATCGAGTCAGCCAAGCAGATCTGGGGTCTCGAAAACCAAAAGATCGCCGGAGACGGGACTACGGAGTCGGACCTGGTGCCGACCTACATCAAGAAAGCTCCCTTCTGTCCTGCCGGGGGCGTCTATGACTACAAGCCCATAGGGCATAACCCCACCTGCACTATCCCCGGGCATACGTTCTAACCAGAGCGAAGAGCCTGATCACAGGACACGTCGGTCCGCCTGGACCGCGTGTCCATTTTTAATATCGAGAAGCGAAATCTGCGACGGCAATTCCCGCCTTTTCCTGTTTCCATCCTTGACCAGCCCTCGTTCGCAGCCTAATCAGTGCTCGTGAAAATCTGTTTGTTCGGAATCCCCGGCATACCGGTCGGGAAACATAACGTCAAAGACCCTCGTCTGGACCAGGCCGACAAGTTGGTCGAGGCGAAGAAGAAGGTTTATGCCCAGGTGGACGTGCTGGGGGAAGAAGCCACTCTGGAGGCGGACAGCATCCTCGTGCACCGGGATCAACTGGCCGACCTGCTCCTGCGGGACCTTGAGTTTGTGGAAATCCGCCTCAGTCGCGATCCCTCTCCCGCGGAGCGTGAGGCTCTTGAGTTTCTCCAGAAGCAGCTCGAGAGCGAGAAGACCATGTTCCAGGCGGGCCTCACCCCGGAACAGTTGCAGGCGGTGACGGCCCACGGCTTTCATACGAACAAACCGGTCACCGTGGCGGAGGCTGGCGAACTCGACAACCCGGAGGCCCTCTTGGTGCGTGCTTTCCAAGGGAGCGGATACATTTCGTTCCTGACTGTGGGCGGGAAGGAAAACCGGGCCTGGCCGATTCTCAAGGGAGCCACAGCTTGGGAGGCTGCGGGCTCCATCCATACCGATATTCAAAAGGGCTTCATCCGCGCGGAGATCATCAGTTTCAGCGACTTTGCGGAACTCGGCGGTGAGACAGGGGCCAAACGAGCGGGAAAGCAGCGGCTGGAGACCAAGCAGTACATCATGCAGGACTACGACGTGGTCAACTTCCGCTTCAACAAGTAAAAGCGAGTCTCGGATTGATCGGGCGTGTGACTCCTGACACCAGGACGCAGGGAAGATCGTGGCTCGTTATCTGCGCCAGACCTGGAACGGATCGGAGAGAGGGCCACGGATTGCACGGATGGCACAGATGGGGACTCTTTTCATCTGTGCCATCCTGCAATCTGTGGCTCTCTCCGTTCTGTTCTCACCTCCAAGGTCACTTTGGCGTCACGCACCCGGGCTGGTCAGCCGCCGAAGAACTTCTGGATCTCGCGGATCACTTCGAGGAACCGATCCACTTCGGCGCGCGTATTGTAGAAGTAGAAACTTGCCCGGGCGGTGGATTCGACGCCCAGCTTGCGCATGAGCGGCTGGTTGCAGTGGTGCCCCCCCCGCAGAGCCACTCCCTGTTGATCAGCCGCCGTGACCAGGTCATGCGCGTGCACGTCTCGCAGCAGGAAGCTCACCAGCCCGGCCCGTCCGGTTTCCGGTCCGAAAAGCCGGATGCCGTTGAATCGGGCCAAACCCTCGTAGGCGTAGGTTGCCAGGTCCTGGTCGTGGAGGAAGATGTTCTCGCGTCCGATGGCCTCCAGGTAATCGAGGGCGGCGTGAAGGCCGATGGCGCCGGCGATATCGGGTGTGCCCGCCTCGAATTTGTGCGGTGGCTGGTTCCATTGGCTGGCGAAGAAATCCACGTTCGAGATCATGTCGCCGCCTCCCTGCCAGGGGGGCATGTCGTGCAGGAGTTCTCCGCGCCCGAAAAGCACACCGATGCCAGTGGGGCCACAGGCTTTATGGCCGGAGAAAGCCAGGAAATCGCAGCCAATGGCCCGCACGTCCACCGTTGCATGCCCCGCGCTCTGGGCGGCGTCCACCACTGTCACCACCCCAAGGTCTCGCGCCCGGGCGCAAAGCTCGGCCACGGGATTGACGGTCCCGAGGGTGTTCGAGATGTGGGTCAGGGCGAAGAGCCTGACTTCCGGCGTGAGGAGTTCGTCCAGCCTGTCGAGGTCCAGCAAACCGTTGTCCCCAGTGACTGGCAGGTAGCGAAGGGACGCTCCCACCCGCTGGGCGAGCAACTGCCAGGGCACTATGTTGCTGTGATGCTCCATCTCCGTCAGGAGAATGACATCGCCGGCTTTGAGATGGGTCTGACCCCAGGTCTGCGCAATCAGATTGATGCCTTCGGTGGTGCCTCGGGTGAAAATGACCTCCTCGGGGCTCCGGGCGCGAATGAATCTTGCGGCACGCGCGCGGGCGCTCTCGTAGGCCGCCGTGGCACGGTTGCTGAGGGTGTGGATGCCTCGGTGCACGTTCGCGTTGTCCCGCAGGTAGTAGCCGTTCAACGCCTCGATCACGGCCAGAGGCTTCTGGCTTGTGGCGGCGTTGTCGAAGTAGATGAGCGGCTGGCCGTTGACCCGCTGGTCGAGGATCGGGAAGTCCGCCCGCAGGGATGCCCAATCGGGTTGAGTGGCGTGGTCTGTGGTTTCCATGGCCTCGGTGATCATGTTCTACATCAATCCAAGTTCTAGTTTGGCGGCGTCGGTCAACATGGCCTGATTCCAGGGCGGATCCCAGACCAGTTCTACGTTTACTTCATCCACATTCTCGAGGGAGAGGATCTTGGTCTGGACATCCTGCTGGATCACCGGTCCCATCCCGCAGCCTGGGGCTGTGAGTGTCATTTTTACATCCACGCGCGAACCGCCGCCACCGGGCGGAGAGGCAATGCGACAATCATAGACCAATCCCAGATCGACGATATTCACTGGGATCTCAGGGTCGTAGCAGGTGCGGAGAGCATCCCAGACCTGCTGCTCCAACCCTTGGGCGGAGGCGGAGGCGGCGGGCGTCGCCTGAGTCTCGGCGTGGGTGATTCCCAAGGCATCGACGTCCTCGGTCGCAATGCGGAACATGTTGCCGTTGACCACCACCGTGTAAGTGCCGCCGAGCGCTTGGGTCACCTGCGCCGTCTCGCCGGCCTGGAGCGTTACTCGCATGCCGGAGGGCACCTGGGACGCCTTGACATCCCGCTTCAACACAAGGGGTTCACTCGTATCCATACTGGTGCGCGATGCGTTTGTTGGGGTGTAACTTGGGGCTGGCGCCGCGGCTGCGCTATTCCGTGGAGACGGGATCGACTTTCCCTTCGATGGCGGACAGGACCGCATGCCAGGGGAGTATGGCGCACTTCACGCGCGCGGGGAACTTGTAAACGCCTCCGAATACCTCGAGTTTTCCCAACTCAGTCCCGGCCTTTTCGCCTGTCGTGACCATGTGGTGGATGGCGTGAAAGAGCTGTCTGACCTCGTCGCGTGACTTGCCCTTGAGACTCTCGGTGAGGAGGGAAGCTGAGGCCTTCGAGATGGCGCAGCCCGAGCCTTGGAAGGTGATATCGCGAATCACCTCGCCCTCCAGGGTCAGGTAAAGGGTGATGTTGTCGCCGCAGAGCGGGTTGTGTCCGTGGGCAACCCGATTGGCCCCTTCCAAGAGGCGGAAATTGCGGGGTTTCTTGCTGTGGTCCAGGATGACCTCCTGATACAGGTCGTGCAGTTCGTCAAACATGGGGGCAGAGGGTGGTTCGGCGAGTTGCTGGTTTGGTGCCGCGGTTCATGAGCGCGTCCGTCCCCCTTCGTCGCTTTCGAGCCGGTCCCAGACCAGGCGGTCGAGTTCCTCCCGCAGGGGGGCGCACTGGATACGATCGACGATCTCCCCGGCGAACGCGTGAATGAGCATCCGGCGGGCCTGCTCCAAGCCGATGCCGCGAGAGCGCAGGTAGTAAATCGACTCGGGGCTCAGTTGCCCGATCGTGGCGCCGTGAGTGCACTTCACGTCATCCGCATAGATCTCCAACTGGGGCTTGGTGTCTATGGTGGCATCATCCGAGAGAAGCAGATTCTTGTTGGTCTGCTTGGCGTCGGTTTTCTGAGCGTGCTCACGGACAAGGATGCGCCCGTGAAAGACCCCTCTCGAGCGCCCAGCCAGAATTCCGTTGAAGTACTCGTGGCTGTCGCAACGGGGTTGGGCATGGTCCACGACCATGTGATGGTCCATCAACTGGGAGCCGGCGGCCAGGTAAAGCCCGTTGAGTACGCACTGGATCCCTTCCCCATCCAGCGCGGTATGGATGTTCTGACGCGAGAGCCGGGCGCCGAGGGCGATCGAGTGAGCTGTCAGCCGGGAGTCGCGCCCCAGCCGGGCCTGAAGCGTCGCGAGGTGGAAGGTAGCGGGGTCCTCATCCTGGAACTTGCAGTGCTCGACTATGGCACCCTCATTCACCACTAGTTCGGTGACGGCGTTGGTGAGACAGGCGGCGTTTGCGATTCCCCGATAGCTCTCGATTACAGTGGCGCGGCTGCCGCGCTCGGCGACGATCAGGTTGCGAAGGTGGGTGGCCGCACCCGCAACGGCGCAAGTGGATAGGAACAAGAGGTGCACCGGCATCTTCAGAGTTTTGCCGGCGGACACGCGAATGAAGGCGCCGTCCGTGAAGTACGCGGCGTTCAACGCCGCGAAGGCGTTATCCACCTCGCCGACCCCACGCCCCAGATGCGCCCGCATGCCTATGGGATCGTCCGCCAGCGCGAGCGCCAGGCTGGTTACCGTCACGCCATCTTCGTGGGAAACGCGCTGGGAGAGGCCCTCCGAGTAGTGGCCATCGACGAAGACAAGCCGGTCCCCCGGAATGCTGGCGAGGGGAAGTTGGGCTGCCTGGGCGGACGTCAGCGGGGATTCGGGAAGCTGAGTGACGCGCACAAAGGGGAGCTTGGCGAGAGGGGCGATGTTGGTGAAGCGCCAGTCTTCGTGTTTGGGTGTGGGAAGTCCCAGTTCGGCAAAGCGGCAAATGCCTGCCTTCCGCAGAGGAAAGACCCACGAGGGATGCGTGGAAGCGGCACGCTGCTCGAACCAGCTAAACGGGCTGAGGTATTTGTCGAGGTCGGTGGCCGCGGAGTCGCGTGCGGGGTGTGTCATCGTGAGATCGCTCATGGGTTTCCTATTCAGGCGGCGATGGCCGCTTCCTTCATCAGCCAGTCGTAACCCTTTTCTTCGAGTTCCAGCGCCAGTTCACGGCCTCCGGAGCGGACGATGCGCCCGTCCATGAGGACGTGGACGAAGTCGGGCACGATGTAGTCGAGGAGCCGCTGGTAGTGCGTGATCACCAGTTGCGCGTTGTCCGGGCGCTTGAGTTTGTTGACCCCCGTGGCCACTACTCGCAACGCGTCGATGTCCAGACCCGAGTCGGTCTCGTCCAGGATGGCGAGTCGTGGTTCGAGCACGGCCATTTGGAAAATCTCGTTACGCTTCTTCTCGCCGCCGGAGAAACCCACATTAACCGGTCGCTTTAACAAGTCGCCGTTGAGATCCAGCAGTTTGATTTTCTCGCGCACCAGGGCCAGGAAATCGATGGCGTCCAGCTCGGACAACCCACGGTGTTTGCGCACTTCGTTCAGAGCCGCTTTGAGGAAGTAGGTGCTGTTGACGCCCGGGATTTCCACCGGGTATTGAAAGGCGAGGAAAACCCCCTCACGCGCCCGTTCTTCCGGGGCCAGTTCGAGCAGGTTTTTGCCCAGGTAGGTGGCGCCTCCACCCGTGACGGTGTAACCCTCCCGTCCGGCGAGGATGGACGCCAGCGTGCTTTTGCCGCTGCCGTTGGGGCCCATGATGGCATGGACTTCGCCCGCCTTGATGGAGAGGGAAATGCCTTTGAGGATCTGTTTGCCCTCGATGCCGGCGTGGAGATTCTTAACTTCAAGTATCGGTTGTGCTGTCATTACGGTCTAATATTCTGTGGTGTCCTGGATCGAGCGGCACGCAGGCTGGCGGGCTGGCTCCGGGGCAGGAAGCGCCTGGGCGGAGCTTCCGTCCCGCAGGTTCCCTAGCCAACGCTTCCCTCCAGGCTTACGCCCAGGAGTTTCTGTGCCTCGACGGCGAACTCCATGGGCAGCTCGCTGAAGACCTCCTTGCAGAACCCGTTCACGATCATGTTCACGGCGTCCTGTTTGGAGATTCCCCGCTGGTTGCAGTAAAAGATTTGATCTTCTCCGATCTTCGAGGTGGTGGCCTCGTGCTCGACCTGGGCCGAGGGATTCTTCACCTCCAGATAGGGGAAGGTGTGCGCTCCGCACTGGTCCCCGATCAGAAGCGAATCGCACTGGGAGAAGTTGCGCGCTCCGGTGGCGCTCTTGAGAATCTTCACCAGGCCGCGGTAGCTGTTCTGGCCGCGTCCGGCGGAGATGCCCTTGGAGACGATGGTGCTCCGAGTGTTCTTGCCGATGTGCACCATTTTGGTGCCCGTGTCAGCCTGCTGCATATTGTTCGTGAGGGCCACGGAGTAGAACTCACCCACCGAGTCGTCCCCCTGGAGGAGGACGCTCGGGTACTTCCAGGTGATCGCGGAGCCGGTTTCGACCTGCGTCCAGGAGATCTTTGACCTTGCCCCAGCGCACTTGCCCCGTTTGGTCACGAAGTTAAAGATGCCGCCCCGGCCTTGTTTGTCACCCGGATACCAGTTTTGCACTGTGGAGTATTTGATCTCCGCCCCCTCCATGGCGATCAGTTCGACCACCGCGGCATGGAGTTGGTTCTCATCCCGCATCGGGGCGGTGCAGCCCTCCAGGTAGCTGACGCGGCTGCCTTCTTCCGCGACGATGAGCGTGCGCTCGAACTGCCCGGTGTTGGCCGTATTGATCCGGAAGTAGGTGGAGAGCTCCATCGGGCATTTCACCCCTTTCGGGATGTAGCAGAAGGAGCCGTCGCTGAAAACCGCTGAGTTCAGAGCGGCGAAGAAGTTGTCGCCTGGCGGCACCACCGACCCGAGATAACGTTCGATCAACGCCGGGTGGTTCTTCACCGCCTCCGAGAAGGAGCAGAAGATGATGCCGTGCTTCTCGAGTTCCGTCCGGAACGTGGTGGCCACCGAAACGCTGTCCACCACGGCATCGACGGCCACGCCCGAGAGGCGCTTTTGCTCGGAGAGGGAGATGCCGAGCTTTTCGAAGGTCTTTAGCAGCTCGGGGTCCACCTCGTCCAGGCTGTTGAGGGTCTTTTTCGGACGGGGCGCCGCGTAGTAGATGATGCCTTGGTAATCGATGGGGGGGTAATGGGGCTTCTGCCACGCGGGCTCGGTCAGGGTCAGCCAGTGGCGGTAGGCATTAAGGCGCCACTCGAGGAGGAAAGCCGGTTCCCCCTTCTTCGCGGAGATCAGCCGGACGACGTCCTCGTTGAGGCCCGGAGGAATGGCGTCGGTGGCGACGTTGGTGACGAAGCCGTATTTGTAATCGGAATTGACGAACCTGTCGATCGTGGCGGTGTCTGTGCTCATGGGTGGGGAGAGGGGCTCAGGCGTTGGGTGCGGGCTTCGGCGACGTGCTGGCGCACGCGGGGCAGAGGCCGCGGACGGAAATTTCGAAGCGGCGCACTTTGAAGCCGATGGGCACATGAAGCCGGGGTTGGGTGGCCTTGAGAACGGGGTCGATGTCGAAGGCGCAGCCGCAGAGGTCGCAATAGAAGTGGTGATGCTCGTTCATGTTCGAGCAATAGCGCGTGGCGCCGCGCTCGAGATTGACCTGGCGGACAAGGCCGCAGTGGACGAGGGTATCGAGGCAGTTATAGACGGTGGCCATCGAGATTTCGGGCATGGTCTGCTTGGCGCGGATGAAGACCTCCTCAGCGCTGGGGTGGTCGCGTTTTTGGAGGAGCACGTTGTACACGTGGCGGCGCTGCGCTGTGGGGCGCAGGCCTGTGCGCGCGAGCCGCTGGTTCAACTGTTCGTCCAGGAGCTCGAGGTCGAGCTTGTCGTTCATCGCATTACCCTAGCACAAACAGGAATAAGGTCAAGACTTAGAATAAGTCTAAATAGAAGCCCCCGCCGCCGCTTCTCAAAGCCTCAAGACTGGGGGAGGGAGCGGAGATAGGTGTCGATCGCGTGGGCCGCGCGCTTGCCGTCGCCCATGGCGAGGATGACTGTGGCGGATCCGCGCACGATATCGCCGCCGGCGAAAACGCCGGGGAGGGTGGTCATGCCATCGCGGTCCACCATGATGTTGCCGCGAGCGTCGAGTCCAAGCTCCGGACAGGTGGAGGTGAGAAGTGGATTGGCGCGCGAGCCGATGGCCACCACGACCATGTCGCACTCGACGATGAACTCGGAGCCCGGGATGGGCTGGGGTCTTCGACGTCCGGAGGCGTCGGGCTCGCCCAGGGCCATGCGGACACACTTGAGTCCCGTGACCCAGTTCTGGGCGTCGCGCACCACTTCAGTGGGCGCCACCTGAAGATCGAACTGGATGCCTTCGCTCTCGGCGTGATGGATTTCCTCGCGGCGGGCGGGCATCTCCTCCATGCCGCGGCGATAGACAATGGTGGAGGTGCTGGCGCCCATGCGCTTGGCGGTGCGAGCGGAGTCCATGGCCACGTTGCCTCCGCCCACCACAGCGACACGCTTGCCGGCGAGCACCGGGGTGCCGGCGCCGGGAAAATCATGGGCGGCCATGAGATTGACCCGGGTGAGGTATTCGTTGGAGGAATAGACGCCTTTGGCGTTTTCGCCCGGGACGTTCATGAAGACCGGCAGACCCGCGCCGTTGGCGATGAAGACGGCATGGAAGTCATGCCGGAGGTCATCCATGGTGAGGGTGCGTCCCACGACAACATTACATTCGATCTTCACACCCGCACGCTTGAGGCGGTCCACTTCGGCCGCAACGATCGCCTTCGGGAGCCTGAATTCGGGGATGCCATAGACGAGCACCCCGCCTGGCTGGTGCAGGGCTTCGAAAATGGTGACATCATGACCCAGGCGGACAAGCTCGCCGGCGGCGGTCAGGCCCGCTGGTCCGGAGCCGATGATGGCGGTCTTTCGCCCCGTGGGTGGGGCGGTGTGCGTGGGCACCTGGTCCAGGTGTTGGTAGGACCAGTCCGCGACAAAGCGTTCGAGGTAGCCGATCGCCACGGGCTCGCCCTTCACCCCGCGAACGCACTCGACCTCGCACTGGGTCTCCTGGGGACAGACCCTGCCGGTGATGGCGGGGAGGGCGTTGTCATCGAGCAGGCTTCGCGCGGCGCCGGCGATGTCGCCTTTCGTGAGGAAATCGAGAAAGAGCGGAATACGGACCTGGACGGGACAGCCCGCGATGCAACGTGGATCCTTGCATTGGAGGCAACGCTCGGCCTCGATGATGGCGATTCTCTCAGGCAGGCCCAGGTTGACTTCGTGGAAGTTCGCGGCGCGTGCGACAGGCTCCTGCTCCGGCATGGGCTGGCGCTCGATCTTGAGACGTTCTCGGGCGGTGAGGGTAGGTTTCACGGGTGGTATAGAGGGATGGCAGCGTTGCGTCCGGGCGAACAAGCACCCGTGCTCACGGGGTCAGGCCTATCTTGCAGTCGTGAGGGCTCCCCGACTCGGCCTCCCGTTCGAGAGCGCGATAGGTGGAGAGGCGGTCAGCCAGAAGGTCGAAATCGACAAGGTGCGCATCGAATTCCGGGCCATCGACACATGCGAAGCGGGTTTGCCCGCCCACACTGACCCGGCAGCCTCCGCACATGCCGGTGCCGTCCACCATGATGGGGTTCAAGGAGACAATGGTCTGGACTCCCAGGGGGCGGGTGACGGCCGCGACGGCGCGCATCATGGGTACGGGGCCGACCGCGTACACCGCGTCAATGCCCCCGTTGGAGAGGATTTCCCGCGTGGCATCCGTGACGAATCCGCGTCGTCCGTAGCTTCCGTCGTCGGTGCAAACAACCACTTCCCCCTGGAGCCGCAACTCGGATTCAAAGATGACCCATTCGCGGGAGCGTCCCCCGATGACGCTGATCACGGCGACTCCCTGCCGGTGGAGGCCCTGGGCGATGGGATGGACCACCGCCGTGCCCACACCGCCGCCCACGCAGAGGGCGCGGCCGGAAGAGATCAAGTCGGTGGGGCGTCCCAAAGGGCCGCAAACGTCCTGAATGGACTGCCCCGGTTCCAGGGCGGTGAGTTCGCGCGTGCTCTTGCCCACCGTCTGGATGACGAGGGCGATCGTGCCCGCGTCCGAGTCCGCATCCGCGATCGTGAGGGGGATGCGCTCCGAGCCGGGGCGAAGGTGGACGATGACGAACTGGCCGGGTTGGCGCGCCCGGGCGACGCGAGGAGCGAGGACGTCGAGACGGGTGACGTTCGGACTCAACTGTTGTTTTAACAACACCTGATGCATGACTTGTCGTAATCTAATCTTATGACAGAACCAACACAGTTCCAAGCCCTACAGCGCTGTTGACGGGGTGGCGCCGGTCGGGCGCGGTCCGGAAGGCCAGGTTCCGTCCAGCCACTGTTTGGTGCGGGAGACTGAACAGAACAATGTGACTGTAAACAAGGGATGGGGAGTGGTCAATGAGATGTGCTCTAATAGTGCTTGACGGTGCTCGGCGGGGTTTCTTATCTGTGGTGGTGGTGGGTGTGCAGTGCGGCTTCCTGTGCAGGATGCTGTTATATATGTAACAGCATTCTGTACATCTGCCAGAATTCTTCATTCGGCGCCTTAAGTCAACGGTAGCGTACGCTCTCTAAAGAGAGGGCCGCGGTGAGGGGCGGGCCAACAACTCCATCAAATGGCCGGGCCGCCCGCAAACGTCCACCTTGCGCTTGTCAGGTGAGGATGCGGCGGGATTCGTCGAGGAAGATGCCTTTGAAATTCATTTCCAGGGCCTGTGGATTGGTGGCCTTGGCCAGACCCTCCTTCTCAGTGATCTTGCCCAATTTGACGAGGTTGAAGAGGGCCTGGTTGAACGACTGCATCCCGTCGTCCTCGCCTGTTTCAATAGCGGCGGCGAGTTTCTCGAGGCGGTTCTCCTCGAGCATTTTGCGCACGGTGGGGGTATTGAGCATGATCTCCATGGCCGGCATGACGCCGCCGCCGATCTTGGTAACCATGCGCTGGCAGACGATGGCCTGGAGTGTGCCGGAGAGCTGGCGCCGGACTTGGTCGCGTTCCTCCTGTCTGAAGAAGTCGAGGATGCGCCCGATCGCCTGGGAGGAGGTGTTGGTGTGCAGAGTGGAGAGGACCAGGTGGCCGGTGTCGGCGGCGTTGATGGCGGCCATGAAGCTGATGGCATCGCGCATTTCGCCGATCATGATAATGTCCGGGTCCTGCCGGAGGATGTGCTTCAAGCCGGCCTCGAAGCTCAGGGAGTCGAGACCGATCTCGCGCTGTTCGATCACCGACTGGTTATCGTCGAAGACGTATTCGATGGGGTCTTCGAGGGTGACCATGTGTTTCTTGCTGGTGGCATTGATGTGCTCGATCATGGCGGCCAGCGTGGTGCTCTTGCCACAGCCGGTGGAGCCCGAGATCAGGACGATGCCGCGAGGGGCCTCAGCGATGGACTTCAGGACGGGTAGCAACCCGAGGTCCTCAAAACTGGGCACACGGATTTTCACATAGCGCAACGAGAGACACCATTGACCCTTCTGCTGGAAAACGTTCGTGCGGAACCGTCCGATACCCGGGACATGATAGGAAAAATCGACCTCGCGATCCTCCTCGAGGCGCTTGATCGCGTGGCGTGGAACCATCTCCGTGACGACCTTGTTCATCCATTCGTCGGTGGGAGTGGGGCACTGGATGGCGACGAGTTGACGGTTGATTCGGAAGATGATGGGCCCGCCGATCTTGATATGAACGTCGGAGGCTCCGCCCTCGATGGCGGTTTGCAGGATGCGATGAAAGATTTCCATGGGCCCTAAAGTAAGCAAGAACCCGGCCAAGAACCGGAGGCCGGGTGGAGCGTAACCGCGGAGAATTACGAGCGGGCGAGCTGGATCAGCCGGGCCTGCGATTCGCGGGTCAGATTCATAAAGACCAGCGAGACCACATAGCCGGAGTGCCGGTTTCCGGTGCAGTCAACCACCACGCCATGGCCTCGCACCCGGCGCCCATGGTCCGGTGAGCGCAAATCGACCGTAAGCTCGGTCCAAGCCGAAAACGCATCGGGGGAGAGGAACTCGATCCCATTCTTCCGGATCACGACGTCGCCGGCGGAAAGGACGAGTTTTGTCTGATGGGAGTGGATGGTGACCGGACGGAAGACACCAGACGTATCGAGTTTGCTTGTACTCATAAGAATATCATCAAGCTAGCACAACATTCTTTTGCGTCAATGATCACTCGCCGGATTGTTCCCTCACCACTCGATGACGGCGGCGCCCCATGTGAACCCGGCGCCGAAGACAACCAGGAGGATCAAGTCGCCCCGCCGGATACGCCCGGTCTCGACCGCTTCGTTGAGCGCGATGGCTACGGACGCGGCGGAGGTGTTGCCGTATTTCTGGAGGTTGACGAAGAGTTGTTCGGCTTTTACTCCCAAACGCTCGCCCACAGCATCCACGATGCGGCGGTTGGCTTGGTGGGGAATGACGCAGGTGATCTGGGAGATGTCCAACTCGCAGCGCTGGAGGGCGGCTCTGCCCGCGGTGAGCATGGCCTGGACGGCGTTCTTGAAGGTTTCCTTGCCGTCCATGCGAATGTAATGGAGGCGGTTGGCGATGGTGTCGTTGGAGGCGGGGG
>Ga0209514_10006811_pt1 | contig 13827 bp, 8 predicted proteins | sample Subgrocontami58m_FD_187452 | JGI IMG/M metagenome (GOLD analysis project Ga0209514, IMG submission 187452) | Subsurface groundwater microbial communities from S. Glens Falls, New York, USA - GMW37 contaminated, 5.8 m (SPAdes) (version 3) | ecosystem: Environmental > Aquatic > Deep subsurface >...
CCTGCCGCCGGGCACGTTGCCGCCGGTGGTGTTGAAGTTCGACGCCTCAAGCCTGCCGGTATGCTTGATCACGCTCAAAGGCGAAGGCCTGAGCGAGACGGAACTGCGCGACACCGGCCAGTACGCGGTACGCAATCAGGTGGCGAATGTGCCCGGAGCCAGCGTGCCGCAGCCCTTCGGCGGGAAGTATCGGCAGATCATGGTGTATGTGGACCCGCTGAAGCTGGAGGCCAACCAACTCTCGGTGATGGACGTGGTGCGGGCGGTAAACGACTCGAACCTGATTCTGCCGGCAGGTGACGTGCGCATCGGCGCGCAGAATTACAACACCTACGCAAACAGCCAGCTTCGCGACGTGGATGACGTCAATCGCCTCCCGCTCAAGAGCGCGAATGGTTCGCTTGTACTCGTGGGAGACGTGGGTAAGGCAAGAGACTCCGCACAGATTCAAAACAATGTTGTTCGCGTGGACGGCCAGCGCTCGGCCTACCTGCCTGTCCTCAAGCAGGGAGGCGACGCCAATACAATCGCCGTGGTCGACGGGATCAAGTCGGCGTTGTCGCGACTGCTCGATGTGCCCAAGGAATTGGTGGCGCAAGTCGTTTTCGATCAATCCATCTTCGTCCGCAACGCCATTGAAAACCTGCTTCACGAAGGGGCCATCGGCCTGATTCTGACCGCGGCTTTGATCCTGGTATTTTTGGGCAACGTGCGGGCGACCGTCGCCGTGTTTCTCTCGATTCCTCTGTCCGCTCTCGCCACGTTCATCGCGCTGGGACTCAGCGGAAACACCGTGAACACGATGATCCTCGGCGGGCTCGCGCTGGCATTCTCGCGGCTGATTGATAACTCGGTCGTGGTCCTGGAGAACATTTTCCGCCATATTGAGCTTGGCGAAACACCGGAGGTCGCCGCGGAAAAAGGTGGACGTGAAATGGCTCTGCCCGTGCTGGCCGCGACATTGACCACGGTCGTTGTCTTCTTTCCTGTCACGTTTCTCTATGGCGTTAGCCGCTTTCTATTCACGGCGCTGGCCCTGGCCGTGATGCTGTCGCTGTTCGCCTCTTATGTCGTGGCGCTTACGGTGGTGCCGTTGTTTTGCGCGAAGCTTATCCGCATCAAGCACGGGGCGCGCGGTGGTCAAGAACAGCGCGGATTCACCGTCCGGTTCAACCGCCGGTTTAGCAGAATGCTTGACCGATATGACGGCCTGCTAAAATGGTCGCTCGTCCGTCCGTTGGCGACCGTCGTAGGGATTCTTGGCGTGTTTGTTCTGAGTCTCGGCCTGTATCCCTTTCTGGGCGTCTCCTATTTCCCACGCACCGATCCCGGGCAGTTCCTTATCAACCTCAAGGCGCCCACCGGCACGCGGGTTGAACTCACCGAAGGCCTAGTCTCGCAGGTCGAGAAAATCATCCGCGAGGAGGTCGCGCCTGGGGAACTCTCCGTCGTCGTCGCGAACATCGGCGTGCAGCCCGGCTTCTCCTCAATTTACACCAGCAATTCCGGCCAGCACACGGCCACGGTGCAGGTCAGCCTCAAGACCGACCACAAGACCGGCAGTTACGCCTACATGGATCGCATCCGCCGCCGAGTCCGCGCCGAGTTGCCGCAACTCAACGCCTACTTCCAATCGGGGGGCCTCGTGGATGCCGTCCTGAACCTTGGCCTGCCGGCCCCTATCGACATCCAAGTCAGCGGCTCGGACCTGGAGGCGGCTCATCGGGTGGCCTCGGAGATTGCGCGTCAGGCCAGCGCTCTGCCAGGCGTAAGCGACGTGCTCGTGCCGCAGGACATTGACCAGCCGGCGCTACAGCTTGTCGTGGACCGCGCGCGTGCCGCCGAACTCGGCCTTACCTCGAAGGAGATCGTGCAAAATGTCATCACGGCGCTGACTTCCGCCGGCATGATTGCACCCAGCTACTTCGTGGACCCTGCCAATGGCAACGATTACATCCTCACCGTTCAGTATCCCGAAGGCCGGGCCCGTAATCTGAATGACGTGCTGGCCATCCCCTTGCGTTCTCCCCGCCAGACGCGCCCCGCCCGACTGGACTCGGTCTGCACCTTGCGCGAGAGCTCGGCGCCCACGGAGGTAAATCACTATCAACTCCGGCGCGTCATCGACGTTTACGTCGCGCCGAGCGGCGAAGATCTTGGGCAGGTCGTCAAAGGTGTGCGGGAGATCCTCGCGGGAACAGTCATTCCGTCAAGTGTCCGGGTCACGCTGCGCGGCATGGTGCAGGGGATGGAATCCTCCTTCCGCAGCTTTGGACTGGGACTAATTCTTTCGGTTGTGCTCGTCTATTTGATTCTCGTGGCGCAGTTCCAGTCGTGGGTTGATCCTTTTCTGATCCTCTTGGCCGTGCCTGCCGGACTGACTGGCGTGCTGGTAATTCTCTGGGGCAGCGGCACCACGATGAACGTGATGTCGCTCATGGGGGTGGTGATGATGGTCGGGATCGTGGTGTCGAACAGCATCCTCATCGTCGAGTTCACCCGGCGCCTCCGCGAAGAAGGCCATTCCGTGCGCGAAGCCGTGGCGCTGGCGTGTCGCGTGCGCTTGCGTCCCGTGTTGATGACCTCGCTGGCCACGCTCATTGGCCTGCTGCCCATGGCACTCAAACTGGGCACGGGGAGCGAAGCTTATGCGCCCCTCGCCCGCTCTATCATCGGCGGTCTTGCGGTCTCAGTGGTCCTCACCGTCTTCATCGTGCCGGCGGCTTATCTACTGGCCTATCGCAAACGTCCGGCGATGGCGCCCAACGCCGCTCCCGCCCCGGCGATAAGCTGACACATTTCTTATGCTCAAAAGATCTCTGCGCCTCCTGGTCTTAATCCTGCCCGTGACGTTCGCCGCGAAGCCGCACGCGACGGAGACCCCCAAGCTCACGCTGCGGGAAGCACAGGACCGGGCGCTGCGCAACCACCCGCGGATCAGCGTTGCTGAGCTCCGCGCGCTGGCTTCGAAAGAAGCCACCCGGCAGGCGCGCTCAAGTTTTTTGCCGACTTTGACCGCTAACGCCACAGCCGCGAGCGGAGCCGAAGACAACACCCGTCTGGCTGCGGGCGCATTGAACAATCCGAGCGTTTTTCAGCGCAACGCCGAAGGACTGGTCCTCAGCCAGCTCATCACCGACTTCGGCCGCACGGCCAATCTAGTCGCGAGCGCCAAATTCCGTGCGAAGGCTGAAGAGGCGAACGCGCAAGCCACACGCGCCCAAATCGTGCTGCAGGTCAGCGCCGCCTATTTTTCGGCCCTGCAAGCTCACGCCGTGCTCCACGTGGCCGCACAGACTGTGGCAACGCGGCAGTTGCTCCTGGATCAAATCAGCGTTCTGGCTTCAAACAAACTCCGATCGGAGTTGGACGTCGGCCTGGCGCGGGTATCGTTCGAGGAAGGCCGGCTCCTGCGTTCGAAGGCGAGCAACGAGGTGGACGCCGCGTTCACATCGTTGTCCGCGCTGCTCGGCGAGCGTGAAACGCAGTCGTTTCAGATCGCAGAAGAACCTTTGCCGGACGGCTTTCCTACGAACGCGCACGCGTTGGTTGCCGAAGCATTGGGCCGGCGTCCGGATTTGATACGGCTTCGTTTCGAGCACGAGTCCGCGCTCAAGCTCGCCCGAGCCGAACACGCGCTGCATTACCCGACCATCTCCGCGGTGGCCAGTGCGGGAGTCGTGCCGCTGCATGGCAGTCAATTCCAAGACAACTACGCCGCCGCTGGCGTGAACCTTAGCCTGCCGCTGTTTGATGGGTTTCTTTTCAGCGGCCGGCAAAGGGAAGCGGAACTGAAGGCGGCCGCAGCCGAACAGGCCTTGCGTGACGAGGAAAACATTGCGATCCGGGATGTGCGGATCGCGTGGCTCGACGCCAACAACTCCCTGGAGCGCCTCCGCATCTCCGAGCAACTGCTCGCTGAGGCGCGGCGGACCTACGCGCTGGCCGAGGCGCGCTACAAGGTCGGCAGCAGTTCGTTCGTCGAGCTCAGTCAAGCTCAACTCAACGCGGTCAGCGCGGAAATCGGCAACGCGCGGGCACGCTACGAAACTCAGCTTCAGGAGCAGATTCTGCGGTTCCAAACCGGCGCGCTTGCGCCGGATTCCGTCAACCCGAAGCACTAAGTGACCGAGACTGCTCGCGGCATGGATTCGTGCATTTCGGTTCCACCGCACCTCGATGAACCCAGTACCGAACAGTGGAAAGAATAGAATATGAAGCTCCTGAATCGCTTCTCGCTCGCTTGTTTGATCGCCTTGGCGTCAGGTTGTGCCCTCAATCGTCAAGCCGTCCTTCAGACCGCTGTTGGTCCATCGCCCTTGGTCGTGGCAAGCGCTGGGTCCGAAGGAAGGCTGGCCGTGTATTCCGCATCGGACCTGGGCGCGCCGGGAGACCCGGAGAATGTCTCGTACCATTCCGGCTATAAGATTTATTCTCTTGACGGAAAGAAGGTGAAACACGTGAGCAACAAGGTCGGCACCTATTTTGAAGACCCTGCGACCGTGAGCCTGCCGCCTGGAGAATACAAGGTCCTCGCCCGAGCGACCGCCTTAGGAATGGTAACGGTGCCGGTCGTGATTGAGGCGGGGAAGACTACCTCTGTTCATTTGGACGGAAGTGAACTGACCGGCGGCCGACAAATCTCCGCGTCTGACTTCGTTCGCCTGCCCGGCGGCTTGATTATCGGCTGGCGAGCCAACAGCAGGTGATAGTGGTCGCTTGATCAAGATCCTCAGAAGGCCTCGTCCTCCACCAGCGGCCTTGAGGTTTTGACCTTTTGAGCCCCCTCGCTTAAGTTTTTCTTCAATTCGCCGATGGGTTTGGCAGGCCCACGATGGTGGGCAGCTTTTGCGGCGGGACATCGGGCCTGCAAGTCAAAGGCACAACTGGGTTCGCATCACTTGAGTGTGGTGAGAGCGCGCATAGTTGTCCAAAAAGTGCCGTAACCAAAACGAACTATGCCCATTCCGCCGCGCGGAACAACCGAGCCGAGCCCCCGGCAACCACTCGAGGTTGGCTGGCGAACGGTCATAGTCCTCTTCACACTCAAATCGCAACCCACCAACCCCAACTAGAGAAATGATGAAATACCCTCCCGCAACCCTTGCCACCAGCGCGCTCGTGCTGGCCGTCTCCGCTGCTGTGTACGGCCAGGAGAAAACCGTGATCGCGCCCGGCAAGAGCGCCCCAGCCAGCCCGGGACTGGTCAATGAGTGGTTGCGCGGTGAGTCGGCGGCGTTTAACGCCTGGGACATCGGCGGGCAATTTCGCGCGCGTTGGGAACTCAAGGAGAACGGCGGCAGCGATACCAAGTATGGCAGTGAGGACTTCATGAAGGCTCCTCCTGTCGGGAAATTCAACGACAACTCATTTCTGTACCTGCGCGAGAAGGTCCACATTGGTTACACCCCCTGCGAGTGGCTGAACCTCTACGCCGAGGGACGCGACAGTTCCAGCACCGGTGACCGGCGCAATCCCAACCCCGGCGCCGACGCGTTTGACCTCCATCAAGCCAACCTTAGTCTGGGTAACCTCAAAGAATTCCCGATCACTGCCAAGATCGGACGCCAGGAACTGGCGTACGGAGAGGAACGAATGGTGGGCGCGGCGGATTGGGGGAACCTGGGCCGCTCGTTCGACGCCGCGAAGCTCCGCTTCGAAAACAAGCAGGTTTGGGTGGACGCCTTTGTCGGTCGCGTGGTGATGCCCGCGAACCACGAGTTCAACGAACCCAATGACTATGACTTTCTCTCGGGCGTCTATGCCTCCAGCAAGACGCTAATTCCCGTGCAGGAGAGCCAGGTTTACTTCCTGTCCCACAACGCCAGCGGTGCGTCCACGCCAGCCGCCGACCCGAGTTGGATCGGCAGTCCGTCGAAACCGCAGGATATCATCACCATCGGTCTCCGCGCCAAGTCCCTGCCAGGCAAGCTCGGAGCCTGGGATTACACGGCGGAGTTGGCAGGGCAGTTCGGGCGTGTCACTGGCAAAATCGGCGCCGCAACGGCGCGGCTTGACCAGGAAGCCCTCAATATTTGCCTCAGCGGTGGCTACACGTGGAAGGATGCCACCTGGTCGCCCCGGGTTGGTGTGGGCTATGATTTCGCCTCCGGAGACGGTAATCCGAACGACGGCAAGAGCGGGACGTTTGAGCTGCTCTTCCCCACGAACCATCGACACTACGGGCAGATGGACGTGGTCAGCCAACGGAATATCCACGATCCCCGTGTGAATATCAGCGTAAAGCCCGCCAAAGGCCTTTCTGTAAGCTTGGACTACCATGCGTTCTTCCTGGCGGACACCCAGGACTATTTCTATCCGGAGGCTGGCAGCGGACGCGCCAGCAATGGCTACGGCCTCCACCCGGGCTACAGCAGCTTCGTCGGCACCGAGCTGGACCTCGATGCCACATACACGATCAAGCCTTGGGCCGTGGTCCGGGCCGGCTACGCCCACTTCTTCGTGGGGGACTACATCACTCAATCCCTCGCGGCGAAGGGCGGCGCTCAGGACGCGGACTGGGTCTATCTGCAGACCGTCATCAGCTTCTAGTCACAATGCCGCTTCACGCCCGGACACGCGGCGCACACCCGACGACCAGTCATCCGAGAGTCCAATCCAGATCATAACACTCAGACACTAACTCAAAGCAAAACATGGTATGAACCCGACTCCCAACCAAAGTTCGTTCGCTGGAATCACCGCGCTCCTCATGGCGCTGGGCTTAACCTGGCTCGCCCCGCAAGCCACGGCTGCCGAGGCCCTCGACGCCGGCTTGCAAGCCAAGCTCGACGCGCAGGTCAAGATCATCCAAACGTGGGTCGGCGATCCTGTGTTCGTTAAGGCCGTGAAAGACCACAATGCCGCCGTTCCACCGGATCAGGCGGCCATGACCCAGGACAAATGGAAGGCCCTGACGGTGCTGGATCCGTTCGTTCGCGCGTTCACAAAAAATGAGGCCGGGGCCCTCCTCAAAAGCAAGAAAACCGAAGCCGTCTCCGAGGCCTTCCTTTCCGATGCTGCCGGCCTGAAAGTGGCTTTCTTGTCCAAGACCACCGCATGGTGCCACAAGGGCAAGCCCAAGCATGACGTGCCGATGACCGGCAAGAGCTGGCAAGGACCGGTCGAGGTGGACGAGTCCACCGGCCTGCAACAAGTGCAGGTGGCGATGCCGGTCTTGGACGGCGACAAGCCCATTGGTTCACTGGTGGTCGGCTTGAGCCTGGCCAAGCTCGGCCAATAGCCGTTCCCGAGGAGCCCAACGTGAGAACCGCTAACATACCCCGCCAACTACTTTTCTACATCCTGGCCACGGTGGGGGTGAGCTTGCTGGCTTTTGCTGTGTTCTACTTCGTGATGACACAGTCGTTTAGGGACAATTCGACCCTGACCTCGAACGCCATGACAAAGCTCAACCAGAGCCGCGCGCTCTTGGGCCGCTTGGGCGAGGCTCAGGCGTCCGTGCAGCAGGTCGTTCGCCTCAAAGACCCGGACGAACTCGAGAAAGCCTTGAAGGAGCTGGAACTCAAACAGAAGGCCACCGAGGCCATGATCGAGTCCGGCGGCGAGGCTGCCGCGGGCATTAAGGCCCAGTTTGGCCGGTTGAAGGTCGCGAACAAAGCGGTGGTGGATCATCTTCTCCTGGGCGATTTAGGGGCCGCCAATGAAACGCTCCTCACCACCTCCAACCCCCAGTGCGAGGCCGTCCGCATCGAAATTGACAAGCACTACCAGGCGGTGGACGCGTCGGCCAAAGCGGAAATGGCCACCCAGCAAGCACGGATGCGGACCCGCATCCTGGAACGCTTCGCGCTTCTGGCTGTGATTCTCTTGGGGTCGGTCATCTACGGTTGGCGCATCAGGAGCCGGATCACCACCGAATTGAGTGGCATCTCCTCCACTCTCGCGGAAACGGGTCGCTCCCTGGCGGACTCCTCCGCGCGAGTGGCCGATGCCAGCCAGTCGGTCTCCGAGGGGGCCAGCGAACAAGCTGCCTCGCTCGAAGAGACCAGTTCCTCCCTCGAGGAGATCGCCAGCATGACCAAACGCAATGCCGACAACGCCCAACGGGCGAAGGACCTGGCCGGCCAGACCCGCGCAGCGGCCGACAAAGGCTCGGTGGACATGCAGGCCATGACCACGGCCATGCAGGCCATCAAGACCTCGAGTGACAATATCTCCAAGATCATCAAGACCATTGATGAGATCGCTTTCCAGACCAATATCCTGGCGCTGAACGCCGCCGTCGAAGCGGCCCGTGCCGGCGAGGCGGGCATGGGCTTCGCCGTGGTTGCCGAGGAGGTGCGCAGCCTGGCCCAACGCAGCGCTCAAGCCGCGCGCGAGACCGCCGAGAGAATTGACGATTCGATTCAGAAGAGCGGCCGAGGCGCACAACTCTGTAGCCAAGTGGAAGTGAGCTTGCAGGAGATCGTGATCAAGGCCCGCGGAGTGGATGAACTGGTCGCCGAGATCGCCAGTGCCTCGAGCGAACAGAGCCAAGGAATCGAGCAGGTCAACACCGCCGTCAGCGAGATGGACAAAGTCACCCAGTCCAACGCCGCCAGCGCGGAGGAGAGCGCCGCTGCCGGCGCCGACCTGAGCGTTCAAGCCGACGCGCTCAAGACCGCTGTCGCGGACCTTCAAAAACTCGTAGGAAGCGCGGCGGACGCCCTCTCTCCCCAGTCACGCGCTTCTTCGCCGAAGCAACCAAATGGCCACGAGGCGCCGCGGGCACATCCCGTTCACACTCGGGAAACCTCGCTCAATGGCGCCCGTCCCTCCACCGCGGCCGAGAGGTCCTCCCGGGGAGAACCCCCGCTGAAACAGGACTTCCGCGACATGTGAGCGTGGCTAGAAACGCATAACCAGCGTATCAGGTCGGCGAATCAGAACCTAAACGTCAGATCAGCCTGAAGAAGTTGGTAGTTCGTTACTGGGTTTAGCTGGGGCAAGTCCTGGTTGCTGCCGCCGGTGCCGAGCCCCTTTTCAATCCGGTCGCCATAGCCGTAACGCACCGTACCGATGATATTATCGGTGAGGCCGTAGGCGAAGGCGGCGTAGATGCCTTGCAGATTGGCGCGACCTTCCAAGAAGTCGGAGTCAAGCAGGTTCACGTCCAAGGCATATTGCTCCACGTGCTGCCAGTAGGTGCGCGCTTCCCAGGCACCCTTTTTCGAGGTCTGGCCGTACACCAGCCCGAGATTCCCGACGCCCAAGCCGACCTGATAAGCCTTGTCCTGGTCGTTGAATTGAGGAAAACCAGCGGCCACAGCACGCGCGCCACCGTGAAGGTTAATCGCAAAGTCTCCGAAGGCTCGGACGTTCAACCCGCTAACCTTGAAGTTGAATTCGCCGGGGGTCTCGAGCACCAGCAGGTCGTTGATGCCGGACTGATTAATGAAACCGGCGGTGTTCGGGTCATACGGGTTGGCCCCAATGGCCGTGCCTTGGCCGATGAATTTCCCATTGAAACCGCCATTCTGGCCATGACCCGTATAGTTGTAGATGGCAGGTGCAAGCTTCAGCGACATGTCCTTGCTAAAGTTATATTTGGCGCCCAACTGCCAGGCCAACAGGAAGGCGTCGGACTTGTTCGGCGCGCCGCCCGAGATGCCGGGCGCCGGGTTGTCCGGGTTCGTATCCTGATAGAGGAATTGGCCGAAGGTGGCGAAGAAATCGAACTTGCCGCTGGAATACTTGAACCGCTCCGATGCGCCCTCGGGGTTGATATCCGAGTCCCATACCATCGGAGTGGTGTAGAGCGGGTTTGCCATCTTGCCGACTTCGAGTGTCAGCCAGTCGGTCGTCCGCCACCCGACATAAACCTGGCCGATGTTGATGCCGTCGCTGGATTTACTGGACGGACCGGGAAACGGGTAGTTGCTCTCGTCCCCGAAGGTGACCCAAGGCGACCGCGGGTTCTGCGCGGTTTCCACGCGCATGCCATAATAAAAGTTGTCCAGCAAATCGCCCCGGATGCCCAATCGCAGCGCATAGCGGAACCGCTCGCGGGCGAGCGTGTCGCCTCCGATCGTTTCCGCCCCGCGGTACTCGTAGCGAAAGCGCGCGTCGCCGAAGAGTTCGACGCTCTTGATTCCAGGGTTGATCTTCCATTTGGACCCGGAGGCGGAAGCGGTCGTTTCCTGGCGGGCCTCGTCTTTCAACTCTTTGGCTTCATCGAGCGTCAGGACGCCCTTTTTGACCAATTTGTCAATCAAAGCGTCGCTGGAATCCGCCCGGGCCGGCACGGTGAGGGCTAGCGCGGCCAACAAGCCGCCCGCAACCAGGTTTTTTCCGCTGCTCTGGAGTGTTGCTAGAGTGTGTCTCATGCTCATTTGATGTTTGATGATTCGTCAACGCTCCCACTATGCGAGGCATCGGTTACGGACAAATGGAGATCCCGTGACAATCGTGTCACGACTCGAAGGCGCAGTCATCCAAGCTCGATTAGAACTCCGTGTTCGGCTCTTTCAGGTCGAGTTCCTTGATCCACACGTTGCGGTAGCGCACATCGTGGCCCTCGGCCTGAAGCTTGAGGCCCCCCGGCGTGTCCGTGATGCCTTTGCCGCCGTCGTTGCCGCCATCGATGCCGGAGTTCGGCCCGCCCCAGACCTGGTTGATCGGTTGGTTGCTGTGGGCCTTCTGGCCGTTGAAGTACATGGTGACCAGAGCCCTCTCGACCCGTTTGCCGTCCTTGAACCGCGCGGCGCGGAAGACGATGTCGTACGCGTTCCACTTGCCGAGACCGCGATAGGCCTGATAGGGGGACTCCGATTCGTTGATCACGGCGCCCATGCCGTGGCTGGTCTTCTGGCCATCGACGATCTGAATTTCATAGCGGTTCTGGAGGTAAACTCCACTGTTCCCGCCCGGCTTCATGACAAGAAATTCGACGTGCAGTCGGAAATCGCGGTACGGTTTCTTGGTGACAATGTCCGCCGCGCCATACTTGCCGCCGGCGGCCGCGGGATCGTCGGTGCTGACCACTGTGCCTTTGTCCACAGGGTCGTTCACGATCTTCCACTTGATGGGCAGCGAGGCTGCAAAGCCAGGCCCTTCCCAATACGTCCAAAGCGCGTCGAGCATCTGACGGGACCCGTCGAGGAGCATTGTGGCGCCGGGGGGCGGCATCGCGCCGACGTCGATCGACTTCTCTTCAGCGACCGCCAACGCGCAGACGAGCAGGGCCAGAGCGGTTGACAGGAGATATGGGTGTTGCTGCGTTTTCATAACGCGATACTGGCCCGGGATCGGGCGAAGTTTCAAGGTCAACGTTTTCGGCGGAAGCTCCAGAGCGCCATGCCTTGGACATCGACAAACAATGTCACCAGAATAAAGCCAATGGCCGGGGCGCGCGTCCTCAGTTCGCTAAATCTTGAAGATAATCCCGCGCTTGTAGCAGGCCCACGCGATGACCCAGTTCGCAAGCACATAGCCGATGGCGAACACGAACGATCCCACGGCGTTGTCTCCAGCGATCGGCACCGCCGTGTGCTGGTAAAGCCAGGAGAATCCATTTTGCGAAGCGCCATCGGCGCCCGGTATCGTTATCGTGAAAAGCACCACCACCATCATCTCCGAGGTGATGTAAGCCAGGAGCGGGCTTCTGCCGAAAATGTTGAAAAACGAAAAGAACTGGGGCTTCCCCTTGACATCCACCAGCCACAAGACCAGGCAAAGGATCAGCAGGGAGAGCCCGCCCACGTAAAGCGTGTAGGAACTGGTCCACAGCTTCTTGTTGATCGGGAAACCCAGCCAGTAGCTCCAGAGAAAGCCGGTCCCGATCAGGAGGAAAGCCACCGGGAACAGCTCGCTGAGCGCAAGACGCCGATCCTTGGTCTGGTCCAGGAACTGCCCGGTCAGATAACCGAGGATGAAGGTCACGAGGGCAGGCAGCGTGCTGAGCGCGCCCTCGGGATCGAACGCGTAAGGTTTTCCATCGACGCTTTCGCCATGATACAGGTGGTTCGGACCCATCAACCAAAGATCAAGCCGCAGAGCGGCGTTCGTCTGCAGCGAGTAGGGGTCCGCGCCTTGGCCAAACAGGTGCATCACCGCCCAGTAAAACAGCAACAAAAAGGCGCCCACCCCGATCAGCGCTCGCCGTGGCAGCCACAGGGCAAGCGTCGTGCCAATTCCGTAGCAGAGCGCCAGGCGCTGGAGCACGCCGAGAATCCGGAGATTCTCGAAAACGTCCTTGAAGAAAGTTCCCAGCTTCATCGAGAACAACGCGACCACGAAGGCAGGGACATGCCACATGAACAAGCCGATGAGATAGAGGATTGCAGTTCGCCGCCAGATCTTGTTCATGGAGTCGCCGGTCAGTTGATGATCGAACTTCCTGAGCGAAAACCAGGCCGACACACCAATGGCGAAGAGAAACGAAGGGAAAACGAGGTCCGTGGGCGTAAACCCATGCCATCGAGCATGCTGCAACGGCCCCCAGGAAACCTCCCCGTTGCCTGGCGTGTTGACGATGATCATGAACGCAATGGTCATGCCCCGGAAGATGTCGAGCGCGAGGATCCGTTGAGAGGGTGCCGTGGTGGTCATGCTGCGAGTGGATGTGCGGTTCCAGTTTTACGGATAGGCCTTCAATAGTGCGATGCGATTTGGGGGACCCTAGGGCGAGGAGCGAGCGGCGACAAGCCCAAAGGGTTGCCAGGGGACGCGCCCGCCATGGTCGTTCCAAAGTCCGCTGAGGGAGTCCGAGGCAGCATCCGTTTCTTGAAGCTGGGATTAGCGCGATCACGCGTGAATAGGCGCTGTCCGTGCCCGGGGCGGGGGCGCCTCTGGGCCTGGGCCAGCCCCGTTAGGGGCGGCATGGTTATAGAACGGAACACGTCCCCTCGGCCCAAGCCCCGTAGGGGCGACATGATGACTGGGTTTGGCCGCACGGAGCTTGACGGTCATGCCGCCCCTACGGGGCTGGATATTCGCATAAAACACGGATTCTATAACCATGCCGCCCCTGACGGGGCTGAGTTCAGCCGGCCGTTCAAAACGTGATCCAAGTCATTAATGATCCAAAGTAGGGATCGGAGGTGAGAACCCCTCCGCGCTACGGCGCGGCTTCGCGTCAAGCTCATGAGAATAATCCTCAAGAGGTCTCCGCGCCTGCCGATACAACTAATAGACCAGCTCTCGGAGTTGGCGGCCTTCTCGATTGTCAGGCCTAAGGGTCTGTTGGGGGAGGATGTTGAATCTGACCCTATGAGACTTAATGTGCGACTCGGCCTGGGCTTCGGCGCCCTGATTGCCATCATCTTCGTCCTGGGATGGGCCGGCTACTACAGCGCCTCCCGCAACTCCCAAGCCATCCACGAAGTGGCCTCCAACCAACTGCCCGGCGTGCAGGCGCTGCTGACGATGAATCTGCAGGGCAACATCGTCAAAACAGCCCAGCGCACGCTGCTCAATCCGGACATCAACGAAGCTGTCCGCCAACGCCAAGCGGGATTCTTTGCCAAGGCCCGGGAGTCGTATGAGGCGGCAGAAGTTCCACGAAGCTGCCAAGAAGACAAAGGAGATGGTCAAGGCGGGAAACGTGGAGGGGGCCAGGAAGATCTACACCGAGGAAATGGAGCCCGCCGCGGAGGCGACGCTCTCACGTTTTGATGAAATGTTGAAGGTGGCCGCCGGCGCGGTGGCCCTCGGAGAGCAGATGAACCGCCAGGCGATGGAAGTGTGCCGCGCCTCCCAGTTGAAAGTGGAAGCGTTGCTCGAGCAGATCCTGACCGTGAATGTAACACAAGCCGAGACAGAGTCCAAGCAGGCCATCAAGCTCGGCGCTTTCTTCAATCTGCTCTCCCTGATCATCACCATCGG
>Ga0209514_10006818_pt1 | contig 13816 bp, 10 predicted proteins | sample Subgrocontami58m_FD_187452 | JGI IMG/M metagenome (GOLD analysis project Ga0209514, IMG submission 187452) | Subsurface groundwater microbial communities from S. Glens Falls, New York, USA - GMW37 contaminated, 5.8 m (SPAdes) (version 3) | ecosystem: Environmental > Aquatic > Deep subsurface >...
GCTTGGCTCCATGGAGTGGCTATTTCCACGCCGACCATGCCCGCGAGCGCCAGCGCCAGCGCTACGCCTAGGGATGCCCGTAACTTGGTTGCCATCGAAACCTCCATTCCCGACCGTCCGAGAAATATGATTCTCTTTCAATCGGCCGCCTTTGTCCATAAGCGAAAATCGCGGCATATCTACCGCGGATTCCACCGCGCGGTCTTGAGGCTGATCAATATTGGTTTCGATATTCCAAGCATGTTTATGGAGACGATCGCCTCGAAAGTGCAGGCGCAGCCTCCCGGCTGGGAGGTTGCCCGTGCCTCCCGCGGCTTCGGTCTCGTTCTGTGAATTGCGGAATTGAGGCAGGCGCCATGCACCTGTCTCCCACTTATTGCATTCCCCGACTCAGTCCGACTCAGCGCCTACCACTTGGCAGCAAGCGACAGGGTTATGATTTGCGCCGTGTAGTTCGGGTTGTTGTAGGCCAGGTACAGGGAGCGGCCACCGTTCGAGATGTCGGTACCACCAGCATCGGCATCCGACGGCGAGTATGGGCTGAAATTGTCGGTCGCCCAGTTGGTGTTGCTGTTCTGCTCCCAAGTATAACGCGCCTTGGCTGTCACCTCGCCGAGCCAGCCCATCTGCTTCACGAAGCTAGGATCGACATAGTATTTCATGAGGAAGCTGACGCGCTGGAAGATATTGTGCTCATCCGGAAACGGATTAGTTACGCCGACAGAATTGTTCCCGGTGCAGCCGGCGGCGCCGGACGTGCACTTCGTCGTATCGTTCGCTTCGTTCGAGATCGCGGCCAGGTATTCCGCCCTGAAATCAATCTTGCCGGGGATCGCTTTCCAATCGGCCGCAGCTATATAGGTGTCGTATTTCTGCGTGATATCGCTCGACCACCTATTGGCATCGGAAAATCCGCCGGCGGCGCCGCCGCAACAGGAGTCCAGCCGAAGATAGTGCTCTTCGTGGTTATAGCCGAGCGTCAGGCGCAATTCGGGGCTCACGCGGAGGCCGAAATCGCTGCCGGCATTCCATGACCGATCGTATTTCGTACCCAGCGATTGCAAACCTTGCCACATATCAGCCGGATACTCATCCCAGCGCATACCAGCAGTGGGGGCAACGGTAACGTTCTTAAAGACCTCCATCTCGACGACAGTGTCCGCCTTGGTCCGGTTGCGATTCGCCACAAAGAAAAAGCGCATGGCGTTCTTTGCATGGTCGGTGGCGCTGGTTGTGGCAAGATAGGTGTCGTAACGGCGCTGCGAGTATTGCAGCGAGGAGCGCGCAGTGGCCCAAGTCGACGGCGTCGCATTGACGAAGACTTTTCCGCCGCTCTCGTTGGTGGCCTCGACCTCGCCGTTCTCATAGACGTAACGCTCGAAGAAATACCCGGCGCCGAACGCCCAAGTGCGATTAGCCTGCCACTTCAGGTCGTCGCTGATGTTCAACTTGCTGTAGGAATGCGGATTGCGGGTGCGCGGCTGGGTCGTCGCCACGCTGGCATCGCCATAGGCGTAGTTGGTGAAGGCCAGCGTCGGCGTGTTGTCCTTACGGTCGTAGTAGCGGACCCGCGCCGTGTTGGTCAGATTCTTGGTCAAGTGCGAATACAGCACGTTATTGCTGAGGAAGGCGTTCACTTCGCCGTTCAGGCTCGCCGCCGGATAGGCCGCCAATGTGGTGATGCCGTTGGTGGCGGTGTTGAGGAACGGGTCGTTCTGCCGGAACATGGTGTATTGCAGCGTGCTGGTGTACCGGCTCTTCCAAATCGGCAGATCGACCGCGGTATTCCAGGTCACGCCGTTGGCGGTGTTGTCGGCGTAGAGGCCGTATTGCAGCAGATTGGGACCGCCCGGCGGCGGGCCGGCCGGGATTCCGCCGGCGGGGACGGGAATGCAGGTAATACAGAACGGATTGTCGACAGTTAGAACTTTGTTCTCGTTGGTAAAAGATGACCCGGCATATTTCAGCGACGTGTTCCAGCGGGTGCCCCACGGGGTGGTGCCGACATATTCGCCGGCGGCATTCGCGTTCTGCGTTTTGTCGTCAAGCGGCTGCGGCACTTCGATCGAGCCCGATGAGGGACGAATAGTGCCGCCCACGGCGACGCCGTCGTTATCAACACCAAACCCGATGCCGAGCGGTCGCATGCCCGTGCGGTGCTCGTGCGAGTAGTCGACGTTGAAATCCCAATTATCCAGCATCGTGTTGCGATAACCGACGGTGAACTTTTCGCGCAGCGTCTTCAGCTCGATGTTGGTCATCGGCGCGGCGAAACCCGCGCCACCGAATGTGTTTCGGCCGTTGATGAAATCATCAATGTTGGTACGGTTGGTAAGGCTTTGGGTATTGCTGCCCGCTGCCTGGAACAATTGGCTTTGTAAAAAGGTCCGCGATGCGGCGTCCACGGTCAAACGGGTCGAGCCGACGCCCCCGAAGATAGTCTTGGCGCTGCTGCTCAGCAGATGCGGTGTCTGGTCCCAGCCCATGTTGAAGTATTGCCGGCCGGGTTCATAGAGACCGAAATAATAGCGCTGATTGTCCATGCCGACATGGTCGGCCCAGAAGTCCACGGCATAGCGGCCGTCTTTGGTGCCGGCCTGAACCCCGAACTCGTTGAGGAACACGCTGCGCGGAACCTTGCCGTATTCGTCCATCTTGGCATTGCTGTCGGTCGTATTCGGCGTGAGCCAGTATGGCTCCGTCGAGCTTTTGCCGAAGCCGCTGCCCGGCTTCTGAATGAAGATATTGGAGCCTGCTTCCAGGGAGCCGTTCGAGTACCAGTTGGGTCCAGTTGCATTCTGCGCCCAGGCCGCGGTCGCCGGAACCATCGCCATCAGCATGGTCCCGCCCAGCAATGCCGCCCTGCGAAGAGTCAAAATGTCGCTTCGGATCTTCATGTCACTCGCCCCTTAGCAAACCCTCGGCACCGTCCGTGTCTTAACCTCAGTTCCAGCCTTGCACTCCGGCCGCCTGCATTCCGCAGGCGGCCCAAGCCTTCATTACCGCATGAACCGCGGGCCAGCCGGATTGTTCGATCCGTGGTGATTCGAGTGACAATTCTGGCACTCGCGGCCCTGCGCATAGAGCGCGACAGCCGGATTACGCGGATTGCTGTTGTGCTGGCCACCGGAATGGCACTGCTGGCACAGGCGCGGCCGCGAAATCTTCAGCAGGAAGTCGTTGGTGGAGCCGTGCGGATCGTGACAGTTCAGGCAGCTCTCGCTCACCGGCGGATGCTCCCACAGGAACGGTCCGCGCTTCTCGGCATGGCACTCGTAGCAGACCTCGTTGATGGTCGCCTTCTTCAACAAAAATTCTGAGTAGCTGCCGTGCGGATTATGGCAATTCGTGCACACGACCTTGCCTTCACGCACCGGCATATGCGACGAGCGCCATGTCTCCGCCCGCTTGTTCTTGTGGCACTGGAAGCAGGTGTCGGGCTGGGACTCCGTCTTCAATTGAGCCTTACGCGACACGTTCTTCATGACCGTGTGGCAATTGCTGCACTGGAGACCGCGCTCTTCGTGCGTGCTGCCGGGCCAATTGGTTCGGTCACCCTTTTGATGACAGCCAAGGCAGGCCGCATTGTTCTCCTCGGCCGTGCGCGATTGATCTTCCGGCCGGAACGAGATGATCCCGCCCACGCCGCCGGCCTTCACGTGCGCCGAGCCGGGCCCATGGCAGTTTTCGCACGCGAATTTTCCTGGTTGGGTCTTGCCGATCTTACCCATGAGCGTCTTGCCGAACGACTCGGCCTGGCTTGTATGACAAGTCATGCAAACCTTCTCGCCGACGTAAGTGGCGGCAACGGCCCCAGGTTTGAGGGCCGCCGGCTTAGCCGCTTTCGGCTGTTCACTCAGGGGGGATTTAGATTGTTCGGAACCCTTCTGAAGGAATTCGCGCAGCGCGTCAAAAGCGTTATCGGCCGCGGCGAATTTCTGCTGGGTTGCCTTGACCGGTTCCGGCTGGCCGGCGCCGATACGTTGAGCGAACTCACGCAGCGCCGAATAGGCTTCATCGTCGAATTGATAACGAGGATTATTAGATTCTTTGTTGCTGACTAATTTTAATTTTGGCTCTTCGACCCCGATCAGTTGAACGAAACCGAGCAGCGCCGAATATTCGCTGTCCGAATAACCATTGCCGAGAGATTTTCCGACTTCGGCTCTGACCGTTTGGCAAAAACCAAAAAGTGCTCCGAACAGAAGCACTGAAAAGATCAAAATTGCCGATTTTGGATCAAGAGCAGCGGCCTTAAACGGCGCACCGCACAAACTGCGAGGAACATCGGTGTAACGAACGCTGTCCATCGAACCCCCCAACCATACCCCGCTCCCACCTGCCAAGGGGAAGTGAGGTAAATCTTCTGGGGGCGTTTATCCAATAATACTCTATGGAACGCCTCGACGAGTCAATCATGCATGCAACGAGATATCAACAACTCTGCTATGCGTGTTACGTATTGGCAACACTCGATTCCAGTCATGAAAAACATCATGAAAACAAACAGCCCCACGAGGCGTTACCGCCCCGCGAGGGCTGTTCGGCTCGGCACGCCCCCGTGCCTAAGCCATGGCATTATGCCGCAGCACAATAACCCGGCTTTAATCTAGATCAAATTCAGACTTTTTAATCTGAATTGACCGCGGACCGTTCGGATCGAATCGCAGCAGTGCGCGGCGCATCGCGTGCTGCCGGCATAGGCATACACGCAAAAAATTCGCGGCACGACCCAATTGTACCTACCGATGGCCTCCTCAAAACGGCCCTGCATGGAATCATCATGCAGCATGCCCCCAGTGGCGCTCAGCCATCGATTAGCTGAGCCGATCCACTGCGGGCAAACTAGCCGTGCCGAGGCTGCAACTTATAATTTATTGCCGTTTTTCTTGAAGCTTTCGCCTTGCGCATTGAGCTTGCCGCCACCGCCCGGATTCTCATGGCAAAAGCCGCAGGGCTTGCTGGTTTGGGCAGTGAATTCCGGTTTTGCTTGCGCTTGTCCAGGAGCAAGCATGAGCGTCGTGCCCGCGATCAAAAGCGCGGCAGCCAGTGCGGCCGCTCCGGTCAAAATCATCGGCACAGCTCGGCTGGAACCGCTCAAGACTTTCGCATTCCGCATATTCCATCTCCTCTCATTTCATTTTCGACACGCGATTCGGACGGACGACCATTGTATTGCGCGCGACGTTTTTTCCACGCAAGGCGAATCGCGCGGTCAAAGTCAATGTTAAACCTGGGTCATGCCTTGACCTACATCAAAGCCGCATTTTTTAAGACGAATATGCCTGCTTCCGCCTGCTTCCCGCGCGGACCAAGCTATGAAATCGAAGATCGTTTTTCCAAAACTTGCCAGCTTGGTCGCGGCAGGCATGATTTTCCTGGCGGGAACCGCGGGCGTTGGGCAGGCACAAGCCGTCAACGGCAAAACAAACGGACAGGCCCTGCCAAGTTTTCCCAATGAGACCTGCCTCGGCTGTCACGGAAGTGAAGGCTTTGCGATGCCGGGCGCAGACGGGAAAATGCGCGCGCTGCACGTGATCAAGGACAAGTTTGAAAAAAGCGTGCACGGCGAGCGGCGCTGCGTCGAGTGTCACAAGGACATCACCGAAATTCCGCACAAGAAAAACGGAAGCATAAAAGTCAGTTGCGTACAGTGCCACCAGAATTTGTGGGAGACCGCTAAGGCCGAGAACAAGACCCGGGATATCGCGAAATTAGAAATGGTGGTCAAGCAAATCGACCGCTACATGAAATCCGTTCATGCGCGGCCAAACATTGAAGACCAGTCGCGCACCAACGCAACCTGCTACAATTGTCACGACGCCCATTATGTTTACCCGACGGGCAGCATCATCCGCGCAGAGTGGCGCCTGAATATTCCGAACACTTGCGGAAAGTGTCACAGCCAGGAACTGGCGGCTTATTCAACGTCGGTGCATGGCAAGGAGGTATTAGGGAGGGGCAACCCGAACGCGGCCATCTGCTCGGACTGCCACACCACTCATGATGTCGAAAACCCGGCGTTGGATTCGACCATGCTCGTCATCACCAAGAACTGTGGAACCTGTCACGAAGATAAATGGAAGACCTATACGGATACCTATCACGGCCAAGTCAACAAGTTGGGCTACGCCTATACGGCCAAGTGTTTCGACTGCCACGGAAACCACGCGATCCAGCGGGTCAGCGATCCAGCGTCGACCGTGCATCCAAATAATCGTCTGCAAACTTGCCAGAAATGTCATGCGAACGCGACTGCGGGGTTTGTGACATTCCAGCCGCACGCCACGACCCACGACTTCGATCGTTATCCCTATACGTGGCTCGCATCAAAATTCATGTTTGCACTGCTTGGAGGAGTATTTGCCTTCTTCTGGACGCACTCGGCATTGTGGTTTTACCGGGAGTACAAAGATCGCCAAGAGCACAAGAACAGGCCGCATGTGCGAACGGATGAATTGACGCTCGGACAAGGCCAGTATTACCGACGTTGGGGAGCCCTCTGGCGGATTGCCCACCTCGCCTTTGCACTGAGCGTCATAGTGCTGGTGTTGACCGGAATGACACTATTTTATGCCGACAGTTTTTGGGCGCCGATCATCTCGAAGGCGTTCGGTGGGCCGAGGGTAACGGGCGTCATACACCGAATTTCCGCGGTTATCTTTGTGGGAATATTTTTTGCGCACCTGATCTATCTCTTGGTCCGCGTAGACTGGAAAACCTTCAGATGGTTCGGACCGTATTCGCTGGTGGCTCGCTGGCAGGATTTGTGGGACCTGATTGCCATGTTCAAGTGGTTCTTCGGCAAGGGCCCGCGACCGGTCTTTGACCGGTGGAGCTACTGGGAGAAATTCGACTATTGGGCGCCGTTCTGGGGCGTCATGATCATCGGCACGAGCGGTCTCATGCTGTGGTTCAAAGACCTGACCGCCTCGATACTGCCCGGGTGGGTGTTCAACGTGGCCACCATTTTCCACGGGGAAGAAGCGTTCTTAGCCGCGGTGTTCCTGTTTACGGTGCATTTCTTCAATAACCACTGGAGGCCGGACAATTTCCCGCTGGATATCCTGATGTTCACCGGTGCAATGCCGTTGGAAAAGTTCCAGCGGGAGCACACAGTGGAATACAATCGGTTGGTCGAAACTGGGCAACTCCAGAAGTATCTGGTGGATGCGCCGTCGCGGCCCATGACCGTGGGTTCCAAAATATTGGGCTTCACGCTGATGGGTGCCGGCTTGATACTGCTGATCCTCGTGCTGGTCGGGTTCATGGGCAATCTGATGGCGGCATATAAATAATGAAACACCGAGGTCTCCAATGAAACATCTTCTGCTCGGGATCGCGTTGTCGGTGGCATTGTTCGGCTGCTCGGACGACAAGACGAAATCAGAAACGCAAGCCGCGGCGGATGTGGCTGCGGGCAAAGTCATTGCGGAGCGCGAGTGCAAAGGCTGCCATGGCCTAGATGGCAAAGGCACAGCTCCGGCCATTCCCAACCTGGCGGGTCAGCGGGAGCGGTACGTGTTCGTATCGCTGATGGAGTACAAAGAAAGAAAGCGCATGCATGCCGCGTTGAGGGACATCGCGGGACAGATGACCGAGGCGGAGCTGCATAATGTGGCCAGTTACTACGCCGGTCTTCCGCCAATCCCGGCTGCCCAGGGAAAGGTTTTCTCTCCCTATGAACACGGCAAGGTGTTGGCGGCAGCCTGTGCAAACTGTCACGGGGAAGACGGCAACAGCAAAATCCCCGGCACCCCCAGTTTAGCTGGCCAGCAGCCTCGCTATTTTGCTGTCGCCGTGCAGGAATATCTCAACAGAGTGCGTGAAATAGACCCGATGCATTCGCTGCTGCGCGAGTTGAAGGGTCTGGATGTGGAAAGCGTGGCACTGTATTTTGCGTCTCAGACTCCCGCTCAACGTCCCGCTGCGCCGTTCGGTGATCCGGTGACGGGCGAACCGCTGACCGCAGTGTGTGGCGGTTGTCATGGCTCGCATGGCGTGAGCACCGACGCGGCCACGCCCAGCGTCGCGGGCCAGGATGCTCAATACTTGGTGAATGCGATCAAGGCCTACGGAAAAACTCGCCACCACCCCGGCATGCAGCGCTCTATCTTTGGACTCACCGACAAGGACATTGACAACATCGCCGCGTTCTACGTGGTGCAGAAATCCAAAGCCGCTGAATCCGGGCAGACGCTTATTCAGGAGCTAACGGAAAAATGCAATCGTTGTCACGGCGGCGATAGGGACAATCCCGCCATGGCAGTCCCCAAAATTAACGGGCAGGATAAGGACTATCTCGTGATGGCCCTCAGGGCCTATCGCGACGACAAGCGCGAGAGTTCCGTGATGCACAAGATGAGCTTGCCCTATAGTGATTCCGTCATTGAAAGTATCTCGTCGTTCTATGCCAATCAGCCGGCGAAATAAGCGCTGGTCCCGGATGAGGTGTCGACGGCGACTGTCAGTTGGCGACTGAACGTGCCAATCTCGCCGCGCGCGGCTTGCAGATACCGCGTAGAAACGTCTGGCAGGGCAGGCCTGTCAGGAGGGGATCAATGGGAAGCAGCCGGTTCATGAAGGCGCAAGGCCGACGAATGGCGAGCAAAAAACGCGCGCCGGCCTTTGTTGTCATGGCATTCATGGCCATTGCCGGTGCAACGATGGTCGGCTATTTCCCAGCGGCAGCGCAACCCGAGCAAATCAAGCCCGGTAGCGATCTCGCGCCGGTGTACGCCACCTCCGAAGACATTGCCGAGGGCAAGCGCCTGGCCGATGGCTCATGCGCCGGCTGTCACGGCGCGAACGGCATCAGCAGTAACACCGGGGTGCCGCATCTTGCGGGTCAGCGGCCGGCTTATCTCTATCTCGAGCTGAAAGCCTACCAATCCGGTTTCCGCGGCGTCAGCGCAATGAACAATGCCGTCCGGTTTCTGAACGACAACGCACTGGTCAAGGTGGCCGCCTATTATGCCAGCCTCGATCCCGCGCAACCCAATGCGCAATCCGGCGCAAAACCCGCGCCCGCCAGGCCTGATCCCGTTCAGGCCGGCAAGGCGGCTGCGGCTGGATGCACCGGGTGCCATGGCGAGTCCAGCACCAAGACAGCCGGTATGCCCAGTCTAAGCGGATTGGATCCGAAATACCTCGTCGCCGCCATGAACGCTTACAAGGGCGGTCAGCGCAAGAACGACATGATGAAGACGTTGCTCGCGTCCACCAGCGAGGCGGACATGAACAACATCGCGCTCTACTTTGCGCTGCTATCGCCTACCCGCGCGCAAACCCCGGCGCCCGGCGACCAGGCGGGAGGCAAGGCTGCGGCGGCTTCCTGCGCCGGATGCCACGGTAACCAGGGTGTCAGCACGAATCCCGCGACTCCGAGCCTCGCCGGCCAGGATGCGCAGTACCTCGCGGCTGCGCTGCGGGCCTACAAGGACGGGTCGCGCAGAGATGAAACGATGAAAGGCCTGGTCGCACCGCTCGATGACAATGCTATCAAGAACTTGGCGGCCTATTATGCGACTCTGCAACCGCAGCAACCGAACGTCCGTAAGCCGTTGACGACCGAGGAATGGACACAGAGGTGCGACCGTTGTCACGGCGCCAATGGCAACAGCACCGATCCGCGCCTACCGGCGCTGGCAGGCCAGCGTCTAGAGTATCTGCTGCGGGTATTGCATGACTACCGAACGGGCGCGCGCAAGAGCCCACAGATGCAGGCCATGTCCGACGTGCTGACCGAGGGCGATGTCGAAAATCTTTCGGCGCATTATGCGCGCCAGAGAGCAAGAGCCGTTGTGTATGTGATCCTGCCAGCCAAATGAGTTGGGCCGAAACGAGACAACTAGCCGCTTAACCAGGGAGCCAGACAATGAAACGCACGCTGTTGACGACCATAGGCGCTGTCGCGTTGCTCGGATTCATCAGCACCGCGCAGGCGGCGGGAGACGCCCAAGCAGGCAAGGCCAAGGCGGCCACCTGCGTTGCGTGCCATGGGGCAAACGGTCAGGGGGTCGCACCGAATCCCCCGCTGGCAGGCAAGAAGGAGGACCAGCTTCTTCAAGCGATGAATGACTACAAATCCGGCAAGCGCGACAATGCGGTCATGAAGGGGATGGTCAGCTCGCTCAGCGATCAGGATATGACGAACTTAGCTGCTTACTATGCATCGCTTAAGTGAGAGTAACGCCCCGTAGCGCGTATTCGCAACAGCCGACAACAGCGGGTCCGGAGCGCCTGCGAAGCCGCTTGCGCCAAGCGGGAGTTCCGGCCCGCAACGATCGATGGAACCGACCATGAGTGATATTCCGTTGCACCGGGGTTATCGGCACTATTCGGAACTGCCATACAGCCAGCGCGTCCTGTACACGGCCACGCTCCTGGTCCTCGGGCTGGGCTACCTCTTCGCGCTGATCAACGTGTTTCATACCTACGCCGGACGGGCCGGCGGCAACCCGATGATGCTGTCTTATCAGGATCTGGTCGTCGCCTATTCCGGCAGCGGCAAGGGCTCGCGGCTCGAGGCAGCCTTGCGCGGCCCAATGTCGACCATGCTGCCGCATGACGAGATCAACGCCGTCATCGCCTGGGTGCAGGCGGGTGCCGATCGCGGGAAGTATGAGAAAGAGATCAAGCCGACGGTCGATAAGCGCTGCCTGAGCTGCCACGACGGCAGCAACCCGCATCTTCCGAACTTCAACACATACGACAACCTGAAGAAAGTGACCGAGCAGGACACCGGCGCCAATATCTTCACACTGGTTCGCGTATCGCACATTCACCTGTTTGGATTAACCTTCATCTTCTTCATCGTGGGCTTGATGTACAGCCATGCCTATGTGCGGCCGGTGTGGCTCAAGTGCGCCGTCGTCGCGCTTCCATTCGTCGCCATCGTGGCGGATGTGAGCTCCTGGTATTTCACCAAGCTCTATCATCCGTTCGCCTGGGTCGTGATGGGCGGCGGGGCGCTGATGGCTCTGTCCTTCACCCTCATGTGGGTGACCATCATGTATCAGATCTGGATTGCCGCCACGCCGCAGGCGATCATCCACAGAAAGCACGCCGAACTTTCCATCCTCGAATGATGTGGACAAAGCCGCGTAGAGGTTGTGGTCTGAAGCGCCCGTAATCTCGTCGACATCATTGCGGCAATCGAGGCCTGCCGGCTCGACCGGCCGCGGGCCTATTTGAATTCCAAACATTGACCTGCATCAATCCGCAATTGGCCTGAATCCCTAGTATCGGCTGGCGCGATTGCGAGCCCACGCCGCGGGGCTCGGTTAGCAATGGCGCGACGTAAACCGGATAGCTCCAAGCCATGCCGCGACACATCGTTCGACTTGTCCTTCTCCTGATAGTCGCCGCCGTTGCCGCATATGCAGCCAAAGTCTTTTTCACCACCGGGTCATTCTACCAATACGGGCACTATCGGGGAGACTCGGTCGCGGAGATCGCTTCGGACAAGCCAAAATTCAAGGGTTCGGCATATTGCGAGTCATGCCACACGGAACGATTCGCGGAATGGAGCAAGGGCGTCCACGGCAAGTCTGATGCCGGGAAGGTCGTCCAATGCGAAGTCTGCCACGGCGCTGCCGGTGAGCGAGATAATCGCGGCATGTTTGCGGCGTCATCGACCGGTCCCGACCACCCGAAAAATCTGAAGCTGACCGTCCCGGCTGACGCGAGAAAGCTTTGCACGCTTTGCCATGAAAAAATGGCAGGCAGGCCTGCGCAGCAGCCCCAGATTGTGGTTTCCGACCACGCCGGAAACCAGCAATGCACCGTTTGCCACAACCCTCATTCGCCGAAGCTCGGCTTGGCATCGGCGGCACCGACGGCGCAGCGCGGCAACGCGGCGGCCGGCAAGACCAAGGCGGCCGCTTGCGCGGGCTGTCACGGCGCCGAGGGTGTGAGCGCGAACCTTCCGGGGCCCAGCCTAGCAGGACAGAACGCGGGTTATTTTGTTGACGCCCTCAAGGCCTACAGCACGGGCGCGCGCGACAATCCCATGATGAGCGCCTTCGCCAAGGGCGCAAGCGATGACGATGCGCAAGATCTCGCAGCTTATTATGCCGGCTTGAAATGCGAGAGCGCCTTGAATGCGGAAAAACAGGCCGCAGCCCCAGGCCAAGCGGCAGCATCCAAGTGCATCGCCTGCCACGGCGCCAACGGCGTGAGCAGCAATCGCTCGTGGCCCAACCTTGTCGGCCATTCTAAAAATTATCTCGTCGCCGCCTTGCGGGCTTACAAGGATGGCAGCCGTAAGAACGGCATGATGGCGGGCATTGCCAAGACCTTGAGCGACGCGGAAACCGAAAACGTGGCGGCCTATTACGCCGGCGCGAGCTGCAAATGACGGAGCGGGCGGAAGCGCACTTTGCCAGGAGCACGGCAGTGGAACAGAATGATCAACTCGAGCAACGCGAACAAGACCGGCGCGATTTCCTGAGCTGTCTTGGAAGCGCGCTGGCCTGCGGCGCCGCGACGGCGGCCGCAAGCGCCGTTTCGCCGGTAGCAACGGCGAGCGCGGCAACATCGGGCGCGAAGCCGCCGGCCATTCCGGGCTATGACTGGACCAAGCATCGCTGGGGCTACGGCGTCGACGCCATGAAATGCATCGGCTGCTTGCGCTGCGTCGAAGCCTGCAAGAAGGAAAATAATGTCCTCGCTGACGCGCACCACTTCCGCACCTGGGTCGAGCGCTACGTCTATCTGGAGGGAGAGGAAACGGCGCGCGTCGACAGTCACGCCGATCCGGTGAATATCGCAGCCTCCGGCTCGGAAGGCGAATATCGCTTCGCCGACCGCTACAAGGACGCCAAGGTCGAAAAAGCCTTCTTCGTGCCGAAGCTGTGCAACCACTGCACCCATCCGGCCTGCGTGCAGGTATGCCCGACCGGCGCGACCTACAAGACCGATGACGGCGTCGTGCTCATCGACCACACCTATTGCATCGGTTGCCAATACTGCGTGCAGGCCTGCCCCTACGGCGCGCGCTACTTCGACGAGCGCAGGAACGTCACCGACAAGTGCACCTGGTGCTATCACCGCATCACCAAGGGATTGCAACCCGCCTGCGTCGAGGTCTGCCCGGTCGGCGCGCGCATCTTCGGCGATCTCAACGACAAGCAGAGTCCGATCGGCCAATTCGTCCGCGACAATCAGGTCCAGGTGCTCCGGCGGGAGACCGGGAATGCTCCGAACGTGTTCTATGTCGGCATCGACAAGGAGGTCGTTTGATGGACGCCCTTTTTCATGTCGCCCCGTTCACCGGCTACGTTTACCCCAACGAGACAATCATTCCATGGACCGTGCTCATCGTGGTCTATCCTTATCTCACCGGGCTGGTGGCGGGCGCCTTTACCATTTCGAGTCTCTACCAAGTGTTCGGTTTCCAGCGGTTGAAGCCGGTGGCGCATTTCGCCCTGCTTGTCTCGCTATGTTGCATGGTGGTTGTGCCCATGCCCTTGCTGCTGCACCTCGGTCATCCCGAGCGCGCCTTCAATGCCATGATCACGCCGCACATGACCTCCGCCTTCGCCATCTTTTCCTATGCGGCGGCGTTCTACGTGATCCTGCTGGTGCTGGAGACCTGGTTCGTGTTTCGGCCTCACATCGTTCATATGGCGCAGAGCAAGACAGGATTACTGGGATGGTATTATCGCATCCTCTCGCTCGGATCCTACGATCTGTCCGAGAAGGCGATGCATTACGACCGCAAATGGATTTACGCATTGGCGATCATCGGCATTCCCGGCGCACACGGCCTGCACGGCTATGTCGGCTTCGTGTTCGGCTCGCTGAAGTCGCG
>Ga0209514_10006821_pt1 | contig 13809 bp, 14 predicted proteins | sample Subgrocontami58m_FD_187452 | JGI IMG/M metagenome (GOLD analysis project Ga0209514, IMG submission 187452) | Subsurface groundwater microbial communities from S. Glens Falls, New York, USA - GMW37 contaminated, 5.8 m (SPAdes) (version 3) | ecosystem: Environmental > Aquatic > Deep subsurface >...
CAGACGCCGCGCTTCGTGGCGCGCATCGAGGCCCTCGCGGCGTCGAAGAAGACTTGAGAAAGGACTCCGAGTGCCGTCGTTCACGTACGATTTTCCCTACGCCTCCAAGAAACTTCCGGTCTTTGCTTCGAATGTCGTGGCCTCCTCGCAGCATCTCGCGGCGACAGCGGGCCTGCGCATGATGGCCAAGGGCGGCAACGCGGTCGATGCCGCGATCGCGGCCGCCGTCGCCATCACGGTGGTCGAGCCCACCATGAACGGCATCGGCGCGGATGCGTTCTGCATCCTGTGGGACGGCAGCAAGCTCGTGGGGCTGAACGCCTCGGGCCATTCGCCGGCCCTGATGACGCCCGACAAGTATGCAGGGCAAGCGACGATGCCCAACACCGGATGGGGTTGCGTCACCACGCCGGGCGCGGTCTCGCTCTGGATGGAACTGCACAAGCGCTACGGCAAGCTGCCCTTCGCCGACCTGTTCGAGCCGGGCATCAAGTACGCCCATGACGGCTTCCGCGTCTCCTATATGGTCTCGCGCCAGTGGGAGAGCGCGATCGACCGGCTGAAAGGCCAGGAGAGCTGGGTAAAGGCGTTTCTGCCCAACGGCCGCGCGCCCAAGCCGGGTGAGCTGTGGAAGTTCCCCGACCAGGCGAAGACGCTCACCAAGATTGCCGAGAGCAAGGGCGAGGCCTTCTATCGCGGCGAACTGGCCGAAGCGATGGACAAGTACGCCCGGGAAACCGGTGGCGCGCTGCGCAAGGAGGATCTCGCTGCGCACAAGCCCGACTGGGTCGATCCCATCGGCCTCACCTATCGCGGCACGACGCTGCACGAGATCCCGCCGTCGGGCCAGGGCATCGCCGCCTGCATGGCGCTGGGCATCCTCGAGAATTTCGACATCGCCGGCCACGATCCCGACAGCCCTGAGGTCGCGCATCTCCGCATCGAGGCGATGAAGCTCGCCTTCGCCGACATCTACCGCTACGTCGCCGACCCGCGATTCATGGAAGTGACGCCCAAGCAGATGCTCGACAAGGGCTACCTCAAGAGCCGCGCCAAGCTGATCGACCCCAAAAAGGCCAAGGACTTCGGCCCGGGCGTGCCGAAGGACGGCGGCACGATCTATCTCGGCACCGCCGACGAGTCCGGCATGATGGTGTCGCTGATCCAGTCGAACTACACCGGCTTCGGCTCCGGCATCGTGCCGCCCGGCACCGGCATTGCGCTGCAGAATCGCGGCTCCGGCTTCGTCACGACCAAGGGCCATGCCAACGAGGTCGGCCCCAAAAAGCGGCCGTTCCACACCATTATCCCCGCCTTCATCACCAAGGACGGCAAGCCGGTCGCGACCTTCGGCCTGATGGGCGGCGCCATGCAGCCGCAGGGCCACATGCAGGTCTTCTCGCGCATCGTCGACTACGGCCAAAACCCGCAGGCCGCCATCGACGCGCCGCGCTGGCGCGTGCACGAGACCGACGGCACGATCTGGACCGAGGATCACATGCCCGCGGCGACCGCGACCGGCCTCGAGCAGCGCGGCCACAAGCTCACGCGCACGAATTGGCCGAGCTTCGCCTTCGGCTCGAGCCAGATCATCTGGCGCTTTCCCGACGGCGGTCCCTACCTCGGCGCTTCCGAGAGCCGTCGCGACGGCGCCGCGGTCGGCTTCTAGGCATGGGCACCACCGTCGTCTCGATCCAGGACGGCGGCTTTGTCCTCAACGGCCGGCCGACCTACGCCGGCCGGAGCTGGAAGGGCCATCGCATCGAGGGGCTGTTGTTCAACAGCCGCATGGCCAACGCCATCGCCGACGACGAGAACCCTTCTACACGGGGCGCCTGGGCCTACGCCGACGGCGACTGGGACGCCGAGCGCAACACGGCCGAGTTCATCGCCGCCCTCCCCGCCTACCGCGCACACGGCCTGCTCGCAGTCTGCCTCAACATCCAGGGCGGCAGTCCGCAGGGCTACTCGTGGCACCAGCCGTGGAAGATCGGTGGTTTCACACCCGAGGGTGCGCTGAAGCCCGCCTGGGCGGCGCGCCTCAGCAAGGTGATCGAGGCCTGCGACCGCAACGGCATGGCGGTGATCCTGGGTCTCTTCTACGGCAAGCAGAGCGGCACGCTGAGCGACGAAACTGCCGTTAAAGCGGCGGTCACCAACACCGTGGACTGGCTGATCGAAAAAGGCGCGACCAACGTGCTGATCGAGATCGGCAACGAGGTCGACCTCGAGAATGTCTGGGCGCATCCCATCATCGCGGCAGAGCGCTGCCATGAGCTGATCGAACTCGCGCAAAAGCGCAGCAAGGGGAAATTGCTGGTGAGCACGAGCCTGATCGGCCTCGACGCGCCGCCGGCCAAAACCGTGGCGGTGGCCGACTTTCTGTTGCCACACGGCAATCGCGTCCACGGACCCGATGGTCCTTTCCAGCCGAGCCCGCACGGCATCCGCCTGCAGGTCGCGCGCTGGCGTGCCGCGGCCGGCTATCGCGGCCAGCCGATCGTCTACAACGAGGACGACCATTTCGAATTCGACAAGGCCGACAACCATTTCGTGGCCGCCGTCGAGAGCGGCGCTAGCTGGGGCTTCTTCGACTACCGCCGCTCACGCGAGCGTTTCGAGGACGGCTTCCAGTCGCTGCCCGTCGACTGGACGATCTCATCCGCGCGCAAGCGCGGCTTCTTTGGATTGCTGAAGGAAATCACAGGATGAACTGGGGCACGATGAGCCGCGCCGAGCGCGATGCGGCCTACAACAACACGATGGCGGTGAAGAACAGCGCCGACCTCAGCGCCGCGCGCGAAGCGGCGTCCGCCGAATTCCGCCGCGCCCATTCGGGGCATCTCGACCTGCGCTACGGGCCGAAGGAGCGCAATACCTGGGACCTGTTCCCCGCGGCCAATCCCAACGCGCCCTGCATCGTGTTCATTCACGGCGGCTACTGGCAGCGCAACAGCAAGGACGGGTTCGCGAATTTGATCTCCGGACTCCACGCCCGCGGCTGGGCCGGCGCCCTGCCCGGCTACACGCTGGCGCCCGACGCCACGCTCACCGAGATCGTGGCCGAGATCAACGCAGCGCTCGACTGGCTGGCGGCAAACGGCAAGGCGCACGGCATCGAGGGCAAGGTCGTGCTGTCGGGGTGGTCGGCCGGCGGTCATCTTACGGCAATGTGCCTCGGCCACGCGCGTGTCAGCGCCGGGCTGGCGATTTCCGGCGTCTATGAGCTGGGGCCGATCCGAGACACCTACCTGAACGAGAAGCTGCAGCTCAGCGACGGCGAGATCGAGGCTCTCTCGCCGATGCGCCTGCCGATGGTGGCCAAGCCGATGCTGATCACCTACGGCACGGCGGAGCTGCCGCCACTGGTATCGGACAGCCGTCACCTCCACGCCAAGCGCGCGGCCGCCGATCTGCCGGGCGCGCTGCTGCCGATCGCCGGCGCGAACCATTTCACCATCGTCCACGAGCTGCGCGACGCCGGCGGCGCCCTCACCCGACAGGCACTTTTGCTCGTCGATTGATATCTGGCACGCCTGTTGCATGACCCGCCGCAACAAGTGGGAGGGTCTCAATGCTTCGTCGTCGTCATCTGTTGGCCGGTGCGGGATTTGTCGCCGCCGGTACTTTCGCCGCGCCGTCGATCCTGCGGGCCCAGCCCCGGACCGTGAAGATGGGGGCGCTGCGCCTCGTCCATTCGATGCCGCCCTACTTCTACGAGAAGTTCGCGCCGGCCAATCTCAAGATCGAGATCATCGTTTTCGACAGCCCGACCGACGGCAAGAACGCGGTCGTGACCAAGTCCGTCGACTTCGGCACCTTCGGCATCGCCGCCGCCATCCTGGGCGGCGCGGTCGGCGAGCCCGTCGTGGTCGTGGGCGCGCTCTCCAACAAGGGCATGGGCGTCATCTCCAAGGCCGGCTCCGACGTGAAGACGGTCAAGGACCTCAAAGGCAAGCGCGTCGGCATCTGGCCGGGCTCGACCCAGGAGGTCTTCATCATGGAGCGCCTGCGCATGGAAGGCCTGACCATCAAGGACATCACCCCTGTGCGCGTGCCGTTCGGCGAAATGCCGGCCATGCTGGCCCGCGGCGACATCGACGCCTATGTCGGCGCCGAACCGGGCCCCGCCCTCTCGATCACCTCTGGCGTCGGCCAGCTCGTCGAATATCCCTACGGTACGGCGATGGGCGGCCTCAACATGATCTTCGGCACCAACGAGGAGACGATCGCCAAGGATCCGGACCTCGTGCGCACGATGCTGAAGATCCATCGCCAGGCGGTGGAGTTCATGACAGCCAACAAGCCGGCGGTCGTCGACATGACGGTGCAGAAGCTCGGCGCCAATCGCGCCGCCGTCGAGCAGGCGCTGGGCGCCAACAATGTCGAATACGTCTGGAAGCTGGATGACAAGGTCATGGGACAGGCCAAGACCTACGCCCGGCACATGCTGGAACTGAAGCAGATCCGTGCCCTGCCCAAGTTCGAGACCTTCCTCAATCCGAAGTTCTCCAACGAAATCGCCAGCTAGGCAGTAGGCCGCCATGGCCATCGTCGAGACAGGATCGGTGCCGGCGACAGCTGAAGATGTCGCCGGACCGAAATCGACGCGTTCTACCTGGACGCGGCTGAAGCCCACGGTGCTGGCGCTGATCGTACCGTTGCTGCTGCTGGCGTTCTGGCAGGTGGCGACGACGCAGCATTGGACCCGGCTGATCCCGACGCCGTACGCCGTCGCCGAATGCATGGTCGACTTTGCCGTGGGCGGCATCTTCGACGACGCCTATTCGGCGACGCTCCTCACCCATCTGCTGGCGTCGATGAGCCGTGTCTACGGCGGCTTTGCGCTGGCAGCCCTCTTCGCGCTGCCGATCGGCTTGATGATCGGCCGCATGCCGTGGGCGCGCATGCTGCTCGATCCGTTCCTGCAGGTCATGCGGCCGATCCCGGTAACGGCCTGGCTGCCGCTGTCGATGATCCTGTTCGGCCTCGGCGCCAAATCCGCCTTCGCCCTGGTCTGTCTCGGCGCGTTCTATCCCATCCTGCTCAACACGGTGTTCGGCGTGCGCGCGGTCGATCCCAAGCTGTTCGAGGCGGCATCCATGCTGGGCTGCAGCGGCAATGCCCAGTTCTACAAGGTCGTTCTGCCCGCCGCGGTGCCGTCGATCTTCACCGGCCTCCGGCTGGGGCTCGGCCTTGCCTGGTTCGTGATCGTGGTCGGCGAGATGACCGGCGTGCCGGAGGGCCTGGGCGCCGTCATCATGGACGGCCGCACGCTGTCGCGCACCGAGCTGGTGATCTGCGGCATGATCGTGATCGGCCTCGCAGGCTATCTCTCCGACCGCGTGGTCGTGGCCACCGGCAATCGCCTGCTGCGCTGGAGCCCCAACCATCATGGCTGAGTCCGCAACACCTATCGTCGAGATTAAGAGCGTATCCAAGATCTTCCAGCTCCAGGACCAGACGATCCACGCGCTTTCCGACGCCCATCTCGCCATCAGCAAGGGCGAGTTCGTCTGCCTGATCGGCGCCTCGGGTTGCGGCAAGTCGACGTTGCTCAGGATCATCGCGGGCTTCGAGCAGCCGTCCGCCGGCGAGGCCCTGATGTGGGGTCGGCCGATTGCCGGGCCCGACCCGACGCGCGGCATGGTGTTCCAGGACTACGCGCTGTTTCCCTGGCTGAACGTGCGCGCCAACATCGGCTTCGGCCCGGCCGCCCGTGGCCTCGGCGGCGCCGAGGTGAAGGGCATCGTCGACAAGTTCATCGATCTCGTGGGCCTCGGAAAATTCGCCAATGCCTATCCGCACCAGCTCTCGGGCGGCATGAAGCAGCGGGTGGCGATCGCCCGCGTGCTCGCCAACGACGCCGAGGTGGTGCTGATGGACGAGCCCTTCGGCGCGCTCGATGCGATGACGCGCGAGCGGCTGCAGGACGAGCTTCTGGAGATCTGGCAGCGCACGAAGCTTACCGTCGTCTTCGTCACGCACTCCGTCGAGGAGGCGATCTTCCTTGCCAACCGCGTGGTGGTGATGACGCCCGGACCCGGCAGGATCGAAAGCGACAATGCCCTCGACCTGCCGCGCCCGCGCGACGTCGCCAGCCCGGAGTTCAACGCCATCCGCCGCGTGCTGTCAGCCAAGCTCCACAGTCACCACGGCAAGAAGGCGGCCTGACCGCTCACTCCGGACACTTCTCCGGATAGGCCGGAATTCCGTCCACCACCTTCGCCCAGGAAATACCCGAGGCGCGCCAGGTGTGGGACCGGGGCGGCACGTGCTCGGGATCGTCGAGCGAGCAAGTCGTGACGTCGACCTCATTTGGATGGCGCGTCGACTGGAAGGTGAACGGCGTGCCGCAAGAAGGGCAAAAGGTTCGTGTGGCGTGCTCCGATGAGCGGAAGCTCTTCGGTCGGCCCGAGACGATCCGAAAAGATCCAGGCGTCACCGTGAGCCAGGCCACGAACGGCGCCGCACTCGTGCGCCGGCAGATCGAACAGTGGCACGCCGTCGCCTGCGTAAGGTTGGCATCGACCTCGTAACGGATCGCGCCGCAGAAGCAGCCGCCTTTCAGCATAACGTCCTCCGTTGCGGTCGCCTTCAAGATGGTCCTGAAGGTGCCGCTTGCAAGGGAAGGACTATTTCCCGCAATAGGCTTCAACCCGATAGCCATCAGGATCGATCACGAACGCGGCGTAGTAATTCGGGCCATAATCCGCCCGCACGCCGGGCTTGCCGTTGTCCGTGCCGCCGGCCTTGAGCGCCGCGGCATGGAAGGCATCGACCGCCTTGCGATCCTTGGCGACGAAGCAGAAATGCAGGCCCGACTCCATGTCGGCCTTCACCGGCTTCTTGGTGACGCCCAGCCACAGGCCCACGGCCTTGTCGCCGTAACCCAGCGATGCCTCGCCGTCGCTCAGCCGCGTGTAGCCGAGCGGCGCCAGCGCCGAGTCGTAGAATTTTCCCGCCCGCTTGATGTCGCTGACGCCGATGGAAACGTGGTCGAACATGATCGGTCCTTTCTTAACTATATAACTGGTTATATGGTTAATAGCACCTGCCGACCTTGTCAACCGCTCAACCGGTTATTAAGTCTGACAAATGAATCGCCCCGATCTCTGCCTGGAATTCGTCAATACGCGCTATTGGCGGGGCCAGGCGGCGCCGACCGAGACACTGACGGCGCCGGAGGAGCTGGCGGCCTGGGTGGCCGCCAACGGCGGGCCCAAATCGGTCAAGCCGACGACACCCAGGGAGTTCGACCGCGCGCTCGAGTTGCGCGAGAGCCTGCATCGCCTCTTCGATGCCCAGGCGCAGGACAAAACACCTGCCGCCCGCGATCTCGAAGCGCTCAATGCGGCCCTGGCGGCAGCACCTGCGCGCACGACACTCAGGCGCGAACGCGGCGGCTATGGTTGGGACGTCGACGTGAAATCGGGAACGGCGCTCGCCTTGCTGGCGCCGGTCCTGTGGACGGCGGGCGATCTGCTGGCCGGCCCGCGCCTCGACCGCGTGCGCCGCTGCGCCAATCCCGAGTGCGGCTGGCTGTTCCTCGACGACAGCCGCGCCGGCAAGCGGCGCTGGTGTTCCATGCAGAGCTGCGGCAACCGCGCCAAGGCGCGGCGGCATTATCACAAGAGCCGCGAGGAGTAGCGGACGTAAGAAGGGGGCCGCGTGGCCCCCCTTCCTATTACTACCGTGCGGGCACTCGCGCCTCAGAAGGCGCTGTCGCCCGCCGGCGCGTGTGAACGCGCCTTAGCGCAAAATGGATTGCAACTTCATGGCGACGCCCATGTCGCCTTCGATCTTGAGCTTGCCGGTCATGAAAGCCGTCATGCCGTCGAGCTTGCCGCCGATCAGGTCGGAGAAGTCGCTGAAATCCATCTTGATGGTGCAGTCAGCCGCCTTGTCGTCGTTGCTGATAGCGGGCGGCGTCTGGTTGCCGTCGATGTGGACGACGCCCTGGTCCGTGGCGAACTTCACGGAGTTTCCGAAGGCGGTCTTCTTCGACGCGCCTTCCTGCATCTTTGCGGTGATTTCCTGCAACGTCATGGCTTGCTCCCGGCTTTCGAAGGACTGTCCCGATTACTTGACCTTTACGTAAACGTCAACTACAGCCCGAGCATCGAACCGCACATCACAAGAGGCTTTGATGCACGGGCCGCCGGCCGATAAGAGCCGGAGAGAAAAGCGGAGGAAACATGTCGTATCGCTCGGTCTTCAAACCGGGGCTGTTTGAGGGCCAGACCGTGGTCGTCACCGGTGGTGGCAGCGGAATCGGGCGCTGCACGGCGCATGAGATCGCGGCCCTCGGCGGACACGTGGTGATTACCGGCCGCAAGCCCGAGAAGCTCGGCGTCGTGAAGGCCGAGATCGAGGCTTCGGGCGGCACTTGCGAGACCCACGCCTTCGACATCCGCGAAGAGACCCAGGTGAAGGAGGCGATCGAGAGGATCGTCACCGCCAACGGCCGCATCCACGGCCTGTTCAACAATGCCGGCGGCCAGTTCCCCTCGCCTGCCGCCTCGATGAGCGCCAAGGGCTTCGACGTCGTGGTGCGCAACAACCTCACCGGCGGTTTCATCGTCAGCCGCGAGGTTTTTACCCAATCGATGGAAAAGCATGGCGGCTCGATCGTCAACATGGCCGCCGACATGCGCAACGGATTCCCCAACATGGCCCACACCGGCGCCGCCCGCGCGGGCATGGTGAACCTCTCGATGACGCTCGCCCACGAATGGGCCTACGCCGGCGTGCGCGTGAATGCCGTATCGCCCGGCTGGATCGCCTCCTCGGGCATGGACACCTACACCGGCGAGTTCAAGGAGCAGATTCCCAAGCTTCGGACCTACTGCCCGCTCGGCCGGCTCGGCACCGAGAGCGAGGTCTCGGCCGCGGTTTGCTTCCTGCTGAGCGACGCCGCGGCCTATATCACCGGCACCGAGATCCGCATCGATGGTGGCGTGCCGCTGGGCAACCGCTCGATGGATCTGGTGACGACCGACCGGTCAAACGCCTTCGACGGCTTCCATCTCGCCAAGACCCCCAAAGTGCTGGGAGGCGAGTAACCCATGCCGGTCCTCGAAAGCCAGATCGACATCAACAGCGACGAATTCAGGCGCAATCGCGAGAAGATGCTGGCGGCGATCCAGGAATTTCGTGACGCCGAGGCCGTCGTCCAGGCTGCCACCGAAAAGTCCCGCGCCCGCTTCGCCAAGCGCAAGCAGTTGATGCCGCGCGAGCGCATCGCGCTATTGCTCGACCGTGGTGCGCCGTTCCTGGAACTGATGAGCCTGGCCGGCTACCGCATGTTTGACGACAAGGACGGCACCGGCGCAGGCGGCGGGGCGATCGCCGGCATCGGCTATGTGCAGGGCGTGCGCTGCATGGTGTCGGCGTCCAACAGCGCGGTGAAGGGCGGCACCATCTCGCCGTCAGGCCAGCGCAAAGGCCAGCGCATGCACCAGGTCGTGATGGAGAACAAGCTGCCGCTCGTCTATCTGGTCGAATCGGGCGGCGCCAACCTGATGTACCAGGCCGAGATCTTCATTCCCGGTGGTCGCGGCTTCGCCAACCAGGCGCGCATGTCGGCACGCGGCATCCCGCAGGTCACCGTCGTTCACGGCTCCTCGACCGCGGGCGGTGCCTATCTGCCGGGCCTCTCCGACTACGTCATCATGGTGCGCAACCAGGCCAAGGTGTTTCTGGCCGGCCCGCCGCTCCTGAAAGCCGCGACCGGCGAGATTGCGACCGACGAGGACCTGGGCGGCGCGGAAATGCACGCCACCGTCTCAGGCGTGGCCGAATGGATGGCCGAGAACGACGCCGACGGCATCCGCATGGCGCGCGACGTGATCGCCAAGTGGCACTGGAACGACAGGCTGCCGCAGCGCCGCGACAGGCCATTCAAGGAGCCGCTCTACGACATCGAGGAGCTGTGCGGCGTCGTCCCGCCCTCGCACAAGGATCCCTACGACGTGCGCGAGGTGATCGCCCGTTTGGTCGACGGCTCGGATTTCCTCGAGTTCAAGGGCCTCTACGACCAACAGACCATCTGCGGCTGGGCCGAGATCGAGGGCGAACCGGTGGCCTTCATCGGCAACAACGGGCCGATCACCGTCAAAGGCTCGGTGAAGGCCGCTCAATTCATCCAGCTCTGCTGCCAGCAGGGCACGCCGATCGTCTATCTGCAGAACACCACCGGCTACATGGTGGGCACCGAGGCCGAGCGCGGCGGCATCGTCAAGCACGGCTCCAAGATGATCCAGGCCGTGGCCAATGCCACGGTGCCGCAGATCACGGTCGTGATCGGCGGCAGCTTTGGCGCCGGCAACTACGGCATGTGCGGGCGCTCCTACGATCCGCGCTTCATCTTCGCCTGGCCCAATAGCCGGACGGCCGTGATGGGCGGCGAGCAGGCGGCGGGCGTGATGAAGACGGTGACCGAGCAGAAATTCCTGCGCGAGGGCAAGGAGCCGCCCAAAGAGCAGATCGACAAGATGTTCAAGGGCATCGTCGATCAGTTCGAGCGCGAGTCGACGGCACTCTACGGCACCGCGCATCTGTGGGACGACGGCATCATCGATCCGCGCGACACGCGCCGCGTCCTGGCCTTCACGCTGTCGATCGCCCGCGAATCCATCGTGCGGCCGCTCAATCCCATCACTTTCGGCGTTGCAAGGATGTAGAGATGAAGTTCACGCCAGAACACGAGGCATTGCGCCAGACCTGGAAGACGCTGATCGATCGCGAGGTCAATCCCAACGTCGACGAATGGGAGAAGGCCGGCCAATTTCCTGCCCATGAGCTGTTCAAGAAGATGGGCAATGCGGGCCTTTTGGGCGTCGACAAGCCGGTGCAGTTCGGCGGCTCCGGCCTCGATTTTTCCTACGCCATGATCTGCTCGGAATCGCTCGGCCAAGTGAATGGCGGCTCGATCCCGATGGCGACCGGCGTACAGATCTCGATGGCGACGCCGGCACTTGCCCGCTACGGCAGCGACGAGCTGCGCCAGGAATTCCTGGCGCCCGCGATCAGCGGCGACTATGTCGCCTGCCTCGGCGTGTCGGAGACCGGCGCCGGCTCCGACGTGGCCTCGATCAAGACCACGGCCAATCGGGTCGGTGGCGACTGGGTGATCAACGGCGGCAAGATGTGGACGACCAACGGCGCCCAGGCCGACTGGATGTGCCTGCTGGCCAACACCGGCGACGGCCAGGCACACAAGAACAAGTCGCTGATCGTCGTGCCGATGAAGACCAGGGGCATCACCATCGCCAAGAAGCTCGACAAGCTCGGCATGCGGGCCTCGGATACCGTGCAGACCTTCTTCGACAATGTGAAGATACCGGTGCGCAACACGATCGGCCAGCCGGGCTCGGGCTTCATCTACCAGATGCAGCAGTTCCAGGAGGAGCGGCTGTGGGCCGGGGCCGGCACCCTGATGGGCTGCGACCGCATCATCAACGCCACCATCGACTATACGCGCGAACGCAAGGTGTTCGGCCGGCCCCTGCTCGACAACCAGGTCATTCATTTCCGCCTGGCCGAGCTCAAGAGCGAGGTCGAGGCGCTGCGCTCCCTGGTCTATCGCGCCTGCGAGGACTATCTCGCCGGCACCGACGTCACGATGCTGGCCTCGATGGCCAAGCTGAAGGCCGGCCGGCTCCGCCGCGAGGTCTCCGACGCCTGCCTGCAATATTGGGGCGGCGCCGGCTACCTCTGGGACAGCCCGGTTGCGCGCAGCTTCCGCGACGGCCGCTTGGGCTCGATCGGCGGCGGCGCCGACGAGGTCATGCTGCAGATCATTTCCAAGCTGATGGGCACGCTGCCGCGATTGGGCAATCGATGACACCTCATAAGGGACCGCGGGCCTCCAGGCCCGCTCATGATGCGGGCCTGGAGGCCCGCGGTCCCAAGATTCGGGAGACGCTCCGTGCAATTTAGCCAGGAACACGCCGAGATCCGCCGCACGCTGCGAACGATCATCGACAAGGACATCAACCCGCATGTCGACAAGTGGGAGGAAGACGGCATCTTCCCGGCCCATGAGGTCTTCAAGAAGCTGGGCGATGCCGGCCTGCTCGGCATCAACAAGCCCGCCGAGTACGGCGGCATGGGGCTCGACTATTCCTACGCCATGGTGATGGCCGAGGAGCTGGGGCACATCAATTGCGGCTCGGTGCCAATGGCGATCGGCGTGCAGACCGATATGGCGACGCCGGCACTGGCGCGCTACGGCAGCGACGCGCTGCGCAAGGAGTTCCTGGCGCCCTCGATCAGCGGCGACTACGTGGCCTGCCTCGGCGTCTCCGAAGTCGGTGCGGGCTCAGACGTTGCCTCGATCAAGACCACGGCGCGCAAGGTGGGCGGCGACTGGGTGATCAACGGCGGCAAGATGTGGACGACCAATGGCACCCAGGCCGACTGGATGTGCCTGCTCGCCGGCACCGGCGAGGGCCCGGCGCACAAGAACAAGTCGCTGATCTGCCTGCCGATGAAGACCAAGGGCGTCGAGGTCGTGAAGAAACTCGACAAGCTCGGCATGAGGAGTTCCGACACCGCGCAGATCTTTCTCGACGAAGTGAAGGTGCCGGTGGGCAACCTCATCGGCCAGGAAGGCATGGGCTTCGTCTACCAGATGCAGCAGTTCCAGGAGGAGCGGCTGTGGGGTGCCATCAGTTCGGTGGTCGGCATGGAGCGGCTGATCGACCAGACGATCGAGTACACGCGCGAGCGCAAGGTCTTTGGCCGGCCGCTCCTCGACAACCAGGTGATCCACTTCAAGCTCGCGGAACTGCGCACCGAGGTCGAGCTGGTGCGTTCGCTCTGCTATCGCGCCTGCGAGGAGTATCTCGACGGCACCGACGTCACCATGCTGGCCTCGATGGCCAAGCTCAAAGCCGGTCGGATGATGCGGGTCGTCACCGACGGCTGCCTGCAATATTGGGGCGGCGCCGGCTATCTCTGGGATTCGCCGACCGCGCGCGCCTTCCGCGATTCCCGCCTCGCCTCGATCGGCGGCGGCGCCGACGAGGTCATGCTGCAGATCATTTCCAAGCTGATGGGCACCCTGCCCCGGCTCGAAAACCGTTGAGCGCCGGAGTTTCCATGGTCGAATTCTCAGACAAGTATCAGACGCTGCTGCTGCATCGCGAGCGCTCGCGCCTGCATGTGACGCTCAATCGTCCCGAGGTGAAGAACGCGCTCAATCCGACGCTGATCGGCGAGCTGCGCGCCGTCTTCGAGGCTCTGCGCGCGCGAAGCGACATCAAGGTCGTGATCCTGCGTGGCGCCGGCGGCACCTTCTGTGCCGGCGCCGATCTCAAGAGCATGGAGCAGAGTTTCACCGAAAAGCCCAAGCCCGGCGAAAAGGACCCGATCGCCGTCTGGAACCGCCAGTTCGGCACCTTCCTGGAAATGGTCAACACCAGCCCACAGGTCGTGGTGGCGGCGGTCGAGGGCTACGCCATCGCCGGCGGCTTCGGCATCCTTTGCGTGTCCGACGTGGCGATCTGCACCGAGGATGCGGGCTTCGCCATGAGCGAGACGGCGATCGGCATCGTCCCGGCGCAGATCGCCCCCTTCGTCGCCGCCCGCATCGGCGTGCCGCAGACGCGCCATCTCACGCTGACGGCGGCGCGCTTCAAGGGACCAGAGGCCTATCGGCTCGGCATCGCTCATTACCTCGTGAAGGACTCCGTTGCCCTCGACGCCAAGCTGGAAGAGCTCCTGAAGCAGATCGACCGCTGCGCGCCGATCGCCAACGCTCTCACCAAGCAGGTGGTGATGAAGGTCGGCACCGAGCCGCTG
>Ga0209514_10006826_pt1 | contig 13798 bp, 10 predicted proteins | sample Subgrocontami58m_FD_187452 | JGI IMG/M metagenome (GOLD analysis project Ga0209514, IMG submission 187452) | Subsurface groundwater microbial communities from S. Glens Falls, New York, USA - GMW37 contaminated, 5.8 m (SPAdes) (version 3) | ecosystem: Environmental > Aquatic > Deep subsurface >...
TTCCACTATGCCATTCGGCTCCCCAGCAACGATGTGCTGGAGAATGAGATTCAGCATCTGCTGACGCGGCCGGTGGGGAGACCGCCGGACAAGCCCATCGTCTGGTACCACGACTTCCAGTATCAGGCGGGGAGCTGGGATCGCCCCCAGAGGGTAGTGGCGAAGGTAGAATGGCACCGGGGAGAGCTCTTCCCCCGGGTGGGCTTCATCGTGACCAATCTGTCCGCTCAACCTGAAGGTGTCGTGCACTTCTACAACGGGCGAGGGACGGCGGAGCAGTGGATCAAGGAAGGGAAGTACGCCCTGAACTGGACCCGGCTCTCCTGCCACCGGTTTGTAGCCAACCAGGTGCGGCTCCAACTCTTCCTGCTGGCCTACAACCTGGGGAACTTCCTGCGCAGACTCGCCCTGCCCAAGGCAGTGAGGGACTGGTCCTTGCGCAGCCTGCAACTGAAGCTGATCAAGATCGGCGGCCGGGTGGTGCGCCACGCTCGGCGGGTCGTCTTTCAGTTGGCTGAGGTGGCGGTGCCCAGGGAACTGTTTGCCGTGATCCTGGACCGGGTGAGCGAGTTGCGTCTGGCGCCTGACTGAACGCCCTGTGTGGAGGCAGGCGAGGGGAGGAAGAGGCGATAAGGGGGTCGTCTGGCCTCTTCGCCGGCTGACGAGATGGGGAGCCCGCTCAAGAGCGGGGTAACGAGTGTTCCGGCGTAGTGGATGGACGCCCGCCGCCGGTTTAGGGGTGCAAAAAGCACTTGACAGGCGGAGTAGTAGAGAGTATTTTCGGCCCGAGACGAGATGGAGGCCGAGCATGCCTCCCTCGCGGGTTGAAATGGGAAATCCCGGCTCAAGGAGGTGAATCATGGCCGATAAAAGCCTGTATGAAAGACTCGGCGGCGTCTTCGCGATCGCTGCGGTCGTTGATCATTTCAGTGATGCGCTCATCCAAAACCCAATTGTTGGCCAGAGGTCCAAAAACCCTGTGCTCCGCAAATGGCATACCGAGAGTTTGGCCAGATTACCCGGCCTGAAGTTTCAACGCACCTTGTGGGTGTGTAATGTTAGCGGTGGACCCTACGAATTCTCCGCGACGAAACCGGGGTCAACCAAGATCGGGTTAGAAGAAGCCCATCGTGAGTTTAAGATTTCGCCCGAGGAATTCGACGAAGTCGCTGCTGAACTTGCCCGTTCGCTTGCCCACTTTAACGTGCCGCAGCGGGAGAAGGAAGAAGTTCTCGGTGCGTTCGCGGCACACAAGAACGAGGTGACTCAGGGGTACAGGGCAGCGCGTTGAACCTCCGTTGGTCCACGCCGCCACCTGGTCGTCCGTAAACGGGTAGCCATAACCTTGCCCGACAGGGGGCTGAAAAGGTAGACTCTCTAGCTCCTGTATTGGCGGAACTGCTAACCTGTCTGCTTCCCCTTTCTCTTACCTTCAAACTGACCCACTACCGAAGGTTCTCCTTCACCCCTGTAGCTCAAGCCTCTACCTCTGAATCCCGGCTAATGACACGTTGGTGCTTAAACCTCGTCGGGCCCGCAGGCAAGATAGACACTTATGCGACGCTCTCTGGTGGCTCTGTATAAGTGTCTACCCTTTATATAGTCTCGTGGCTACGTAGTATGCATGGACTCGTTCTACAAGAGCAACAAGGATTACCAGAGAGTAGCGACGCAGATAGAGCTTTCAGGCTTAAGAATAGACAAGCCCTCGAGAGGCTCATCACCCAAGATCCGGGAACATGGGATGCCTAGCTAAAACCGCACAGGTTGGCGGTTTCCACCAGTCTATATTGAGGGTGGTTGTGAAGGTGGGGATGAGGCGCTAGAATCTATCTGGCCCGGCGCCCGCCGGCCATGCGTTCCCCGGTAGCTCAGCTCGGTAGAGCGAGCGGCTGTTAACCGCTTTGTCGCAGGTTCGAGTCCTGCCCGGGGAGCCAGTTTGTCTGAGATGGGTTAGTTGGTAGCTCAGCCGGTAGAGTCTCGACGATGTCGGGATTAACCGGCTTGGCCGTCGCCGCCCGGGTCAGCCGCCCTTCGAGTTTCTCCGAGCGAAGACACCCAGAAAAGGAGAGCCTGCCCCGACCAAGAATCCGAGGTCATACCAGTTTCCACTTCTCGCCACGTTGTAGAGCGGAAACTCATCCCAGCCGCCGAAGACGTGCACGAGGAGGACGATCCACCCCGTTCCACCGTTCCAAAGCCCCCAGAGGATGTCCTGCCACCACGCCATGATCCTCTCCTACCAAGACGCTGCGCATTTGCCCTGGCAGCCAGGGAGCCGACGCTATATGCTCATTTCCAGCGCCAGCCACGCGCACGTGCAATCCTGCTGGTCTCTGGAGCGCATCATATCATGGCGGGAGAAGTGGATCGCTCGCTCGAGTTCCCATGAGGGGGAGATGAACATGCCCATGCCGCGCCCAGACGCGCCTTCCAAGCAGTTCTTTACCTCCATTCTGCCGCAAGACCCGCGTGTTCAGGTGCGTCCCATGTTTGGCAACCTGGCAGGCTTCGTTAATGGCAACATGTTCGCCGGCCTCTACGGTGCCGAGGTGTTCCTGCGCCTGCCCGCCGCCGACCGCGCGGAGCTGCTGCGGGAGAAAGGCGCCGTGCCCTTCGAGCCCATGCAGGGACACGCTATGGCTGAGTACGTGGTGCCCCCGGACTCGTGGCGAGACGATCCGAACCGGGCGCGGGGTTGGGTAAGCCGATCGCTGCAGTGGGTGGGCGCCATGCCCGCTAAGAAGACCAAGTCGAGAAAAGGCTAAGCCAGGTCGCGCCGCCGGCCATGCACCAGCAGCCGCCCCGGGCGCCGTTGGTGCCGAAGACCCGCACCAGGTCATCCCAACGCTCTGAGGTCAGGGGCCGGACTGTGATCGCACCCTGTTTCACACGCTCCCCTGCTATCCGCCTCTTATGCTTAGACCTCAGGCTGGAAGCGGGCGCTCACGACGGTACCCCGCGCTGGCGCAGCAGCGCGGCCGTGGCGTCGTGTCCCTGCTTCGCGGCCAGGGCCAGGGGAGTCTCGTCCCCTTTCTTGGCGCCGACGTCCGCGCCCCGGCTCAGAAGCAGCTCGACCAGCGTCGTGTTGCCAGCGTGGGCGGCGATATGCAGCGGAGTGTAGCCGGCGCCGTCCACGGCGTTCACGTCTGCCCCCGCCGCGAGCAGTAGCCCCACCACCTCAGTGCTGCCATTGGCAGCCGCGGCGTGGAGCGGCGTGTTGGCGCTTGCGAAATTGCTCTTGGACCGGGCCTCTAGGCTGGCGCCCCGGCTGAGCAACAGCTGCGCGGCTTCCTGGTGGCCGAAGAAAGCCGCCAGGTGCAGCGGGGTCCAGCCATCGTGGCTGTAGCTGTTTAGCAGGTGCGGCTCAGTCTGGAGCCACCAGGCCACGCGCTCCTTATCGCCCACGGCCGCCGCCTCGAAGATGTTCCTTTGCGCCCCCTTCCGCAAGCGGAGCGCGACGATGTCCTGGCGGCGGCCATAGGCCGCGAGCAATAGGGCGGAATCACCGCGCTCATTGCGGGCGTTAGCCAGCGCTGGCTCGCCCTCCAGCCACGCTGCGACCTGGGCCGCATCGCCGGCGCTCACGGCCGCCAGAAAGTCAGGGATGCTAGCATTCTTCAAGCGTGGCGGCAGGCTTGCCTGCGTCCCTTCTGACTGAACGCCCCGCGGCGGGCTGCCTGATGCAGGTCTTCCCTAACTCAGCTGCCCGGCAGCACTCCATGGTACACCCTGGCTGGAAGACCGGGCCAGGCTGGTCAACCGCGCGTCCATGGAGAGGAAATTGAGGCACTGATATGGCCTGGTCGTAATGCGCGCCAGAGATGGCGAGATTCGGCGTCTGTGCCTACTTGACCGACGGGAAGCGCGGTGGTACTGTCACGCCCACCGGAGGGGGCGTCCACCTGGGCACTCTGAATTGGCAGGCGGGAATCCGAATGCTCCCTAACACGTAGGCAACGTAAAGGGATTGCAGGGATCAAGCAAGAGGGTCGATGCCTAGAGGAGGAGAGACGTGAGTAGACGCACTTGGATCACCCTTCCACTTATGGGCGTAGTGGCCCTTGGCCTCGCCTGTGGGGGCGCTGCCGCTCCCACGACCACCCAGGCGCCGGCGGCGCCGGCTGCCGCTGCCACCGCAACCAGAGCGCCCGCGGCTGCGGCCGCCACCGCGACGCGGGTTGCCGCCGCGGCGCCTACGGTCGCGGCCAGCGCCAAAGCCACCGGTAAGGTGACATATGCCGTCGCAGGCAGCGCTGGGGTCAGCGGTACCGCTACCGACTTCGATCCTGGCGCCTGGCAGGGCGGCTATCGAGGCTTTTACCACCAGATTTACGAGCCCCTGATGTTCATGAATGATGAGGGGACGAACTACCTCTCGCCCATCCTGGCCGAGAGCTGGGAGATGGCCAAGGACGGCCTCTCCTGGACCTTCCATCTCCGCAAGGGGGTCAAGTTCCACAACGGGGAGGACTTCACCGCCGCGGTCATGGTCAAGAACATCCAGCGGGCGAAGGGGCTGGGGGCCCCCTTCATCCTCGGCAACACGGCTGGTTTCGAGACCCCTGACACGCACACCATGGTCATGAAGTTGAAAGGGCCCGATCTGGGCCTCCTGAGCCGCCTGGTCTATGGCGGAAAGACTGGCTACCCCGCCCCCGCCGGCTACATTGATGCCGTGGGAGAGGCGGGGCTCCGCCGCCACCCCATCGGCACCGGGCCCTACAAAATGGTCAGTTTCAATCCCCAGGCGCCAGAGCTGGTGATGGAGGTCTGGGAGGGCTGGGGCGGCTATGCGGGCACCAGGCCCACGGTGAAGACGGCGCGGGAGATTGGCATACCAGAGGAGACTGTCCGCATCGCCGCCCTGGCAACCGGTGAGGTTGACGTCATCGCGCTCACCCCAGGGCCGCACCTGCGCGAGTTCCGCGGGGGCTCCCTACGCGTGTATTCGGGCACCCAGATAAACTCGGTGGAGTTCCTAAAGCAGTCGGACCCCACCTCTCCGTATTCTGATGTGAGGGTGCGGCAGGCGATGAACTACGCCGTGGACAAGCAGGCGATCATAGATGCCCTCCTCGGCGGGGCTGCCACAGTGAGCGCCTCCATGATCGAAGCAACCTCGTTCGGCTTCGACCCCAATCTTAAACCCTACCCCTACGACCCGGAGAAGGCGAGGCGGCTGCTGGCTGAAGCGGGCTATGCTGGTGGCCTCGACGGGGGAGTGATCTTGGCCACAACCGCCCAAGCCAGGCTCCTGGGCCAGGCCATCGCCGATTACCTCGGCAAGGTGGGTATGCGTATCCGGGTATCCCCCATAGAAGCGGCGACCCAGAGCAGGCATTGGATACTGCCGAACCACGACCTCAACACCTTAGGAGACCTGGCCTTTCAGGGCTCCAGCCTGGGCGGAGACGGCGATTACCGCATCGAGAGCTTCTTCACCAAGTGGGGCCAGTACTCGTACATCAGGGACAACGAGCTGGATAGCCTCTATGAGAGCACCCTGAAGACGCTCGACCAGCGCGAACGTGAGCGGATCCTGCAGCAGCTCGCCCGGATGACCAACGAACGGGCCTACAAGGTTTTCCTCTATCACCAGAAGTTCGTCTGGGGCGTGGGCCCCCGTATCGCCGAGTGGACGCCGAATGTAGGCGAGGGCCAGAGCGTCAACGCAAACACTGTCCGGTTGAAGTGAGCTAGCTAGCGCGTCGAGTCGGTCACCCCCAGGGCAACTCCCTGGGGGTGACTTTTTGCCCGGCACGAGGGCTAGTCTACCGCGCGTCCATGGAGAGGAGACCGAGGCCCCGATACGGCCCGGGCGGGATGCGCGCCAAAGATGGCGAAAAGCGGGCGCCCGGGTCTGCTTGACTGACGGGGAGTGCGATGCTACAGTCGCGCCTATCGGCGGGGGTGTCCACTCAGGCATTCCACCGGAGGCCATCGCCACCACCACCGGCATGTCCGGCTGGTGGAAGCAGGCGAGAATCCGAACGCAGCGCCAGCACGTAGGTATTCGTGAAGTGTTGCCGGATTCCAGCAAAGGGTCGATATCTAGAGAAGGAGAAACCGTGAGTAGACGCAGTTGGATCACCCTGCCCCTCCTGGGAGTAGTGGCCCTTAGCCTCGCTTGTGGGGGCGCCGCCGCGCCCACGGCCACCGTGGCGCCGGCTACCGCTCCCACCGCGACCAGAGCGCCGGTTGCCGCTGCCGCCACCGCGACGCCGTTTGCCACCCCCGCTCCCACCGCCGTAGCGTCGGCCAAGCCCACAGGCGTGGTCACGGTGGCTGACGGCTCCACCGCCTACGACGCGAAGCAGTTCGATCCGGCCTTCTGGCAGGGCAGCACCTTCTTCGGCGGATTCCGGGGCCTTTACCGGGTGGTCTACGAGCCCCTGGCCTTCACGGACGCGGATGGGAAGATTGAGCAGCCCATCCTGGCAACCAGTTGGAAGATGGCGCCCGACGGCCTTTCCTGGACCTTCCAGCTGCGCAAAGGCGTGAAGTTCCAGAACGGCGAGGACTTCAACTCCGAGGTTATGGCCAAGAATATGGCGCGGGCCAAAGGAATCGGGGCCCCCTTCTACCAGCAGAACGTCAGCGGTTACGACACAACCGACCCCTACACCCTGGTGGTCAAGCTCAAGAAGCCCGACCTGGCGCTCATCAGCCGCCTGATATACAGCACCCGCATCGGCTATCCCGCTCCCGCCGGTTACATCGACTCCAAGGCGGGAGGGACCGTGGGCGACCGTCCCATCGGCACTGGGCCTTATAAGTTCGTCAGCGTCGACACCGCCGCTCTGGAGCTGAAGATCGAGGCCTGGGAGGACTGGGGCGGCTACTGGGGCTTTAAGCCGACGGTGAAGACGGTACGGTTCCTGGGCATACCGGAGCAAACGACGCGTATCGCCATGCTGTCCACCGGCGAGGCCGACATCGTGACCCTCGCCGCAGGGCCCAAGATTCGAGAGGTCCGCGGCGGTACTGTTCATACGTCTGACAGCGTATCGGCTTCCTGGGTCGAGTTTTTCAACCAGGGCGACCCCAGCTCCCCCTATGGCAATGTGAAGGTCCGCCAGGCGATTAACTACGCCGTGGACAAGGAAGCGATGATCGACAAGCTCCTCGGCGGAGCGGCCATCCTCATGGCCTCGACGGTAAGCCCGATCCAATTCGGCTTTGCCAAGGACCTGAAGCCCTATCCCTACGACCCCGCGAAGGCGAAGCAGCTCCTGAAAGAGGCCGGCTATCCGGACGGCTTCGACGGCGGCTCGATCTTCGCCAGCACCGCCGAGCAAAGGACTAACTCCGAGGCGATTGTCGCTTATCTGGCAGACGTAGGCATCAAGGTAAAGGTAACCCCAGTGGATGGCGCGACCTTCCAGAGCCGCTGGATACCGCCCAAGCACAACTTGAACCTGGAGAAGGGGATGGGCTGGTTGGGCTCGAGCCTCCCAGGCGACGCCGCCTACCGCATCGAGAGCTTCTTCACCAAGTACGGCGACTGGGGCTATGTGGTCGATCCTGGGCTGGATGCTAACTATGACAAGACCCTGACGACCCTGGATGTCAGCGAACGGGAACGCCTGCTGCAACAGCTCGCCACCTACACCAACCAGAACGCTCAAAAGCTATTTCTGTGGAACAATAAGGCAGTCTACGGGTGGGGGCCACGCATCGCTGACTGGAAGCTGACCCCGGGCGAGGCCGCTTTCGACAACGCCCAGTCCATACGGCTGAAATGAGCTAGCTAGCGCGTCGAGTCCGTCACCCCCAGGGGCTGTCCCCTGGGGGTGACTTGTTGCCCGGCATGAGGGTGAACCTGGGAGCTTAATCTCCCGCAGCCCCGCCTTTCAGCAGCATCCCCTTGCCGTTGCTTCGTTCCAGGAGGGGGCCTTATAATTACGAGCGCTCTCGGTAGCAAAGGAGGCCCATGGCAACAGTACCCTACGCCTACTTCCAGCGACGGATCGTCCCTCTGGCCGAGGCCAAGATCGGCATCATGACCCACGCCTTCAACTATGGCACCGCCGTGTTCGAGGGCATCCGCGGCAACTGGAACGCTGGGCATAAGCAGCTTTATCTCTTTCGCCCTGAAGACCACCTTCGGCGCATCATGCGCAGCGCCAGGGTCTGCCGCATCGGTCTGCCCTACACCGTCGATGAGATGCTAAAGCTGGTCCTTGAGGTAGCCGAACGCTCCCACTACCAGGAGGACGTGTATATGCGCCCCCTGGCCTACAAATCGGCGGAGAAGGTGGGGGTGCGCCTGCACGGGATCGAAGACGACTTCCTCATCTTCATCACCCCCTTCGGGCCCTATCTCGATGTCACCAAGGGCATCCGCTGCTGCGTCAGCTCCTGGCGCCGCATCGACGATAATTCCATCCCTGCCCGGGCCAAGGTCACGGGAGGTTACATCAACAGCGCCCTGGCCAAAAGCGAGGCGGAGGAGGACGGCTACGAGGAGGCGATCCTGCTCACGCAGGACGGCCATGTCTCGGAGGGCAGCGGCGAGAATATCTTTCTAGTGATAGATGGGAGGCTAGTGACGCCACCTTCCAGCGACAACATCCTGATCGGGATAACCCGCGAGAGCATCATCGCTCTGGCGCGGGAGGAGATGGGCGTGGAGACCGTGGAGCGCTCCATAGACCGCAGCGAGCTCTTCACCTGCGACGAGGTCTTCCTCACGGGGACGGCGGCCCACGTGACGAGCGTGGCCGAGATCGACCGCCGTCCGGTGGGCGGCAAGCAGGGCATCGGGCCCATCACGGCGCGGCTACAGCAGCTCTACTTCGAGGTGATTCGCGGCGATAACCCCAAGTACCGCCACTGGCTGGCGCCGGTCTATGCCCAGGTCACCCAGAAGATGAAGTAGCGCCGCCGAGGGGCCCGCGGTGCTGTCCCTGCTCTTCGAATACTCCGGCTTCGCTTTCGTCGCGTGCCTGGGCGTCATCCAGATCGCGGTCTCCCTCAGCGGCCTGCGCGGGCTGTGGCTGACGCCGTGGCTGTGGGCCAACCGCACGGTGGGCGGCGCGCTCATCATGCTCAGCGCCTGGTGGTTCTTCGCCAGTGACGAGCGGGCCACGCCCTATCCGCTACTGGAAGGGAGCCAGCAGGGAGGGGCCTTCGTGTCCGCGGCCCTGGCGGCCACCTGGGCCACCATATTCCTGATCCCAGTACTGCGCCGGGCCTGGGGGCGGCCCCCGCTGGCGCCCGGCACCGCCACCCGTGGCCTGGAGTCCCTCCGCGCCGACTCCTTCTGGGCCCTTCGCTCTCGGGGCAGGGATCGTGGCGGCTGACCGGGCCATCCTGCTCTGGCTCAACGGCTTGGTGGGGCAGCTGCCCTGGCTGGACCGCGTTTTCGCCCTGATCGTCAACGACTACTTCGTCCCCACGACGCTGGCCCTGCTGTTGGTGGGGCTCTGGTACTCCGGCCGCAGCGAGGCGCAACGCGAGCGGGGTCAGCGGGCCGTCGCCGACGCGGCCCTGGGCCTGGCTTTCGCCAACCTGGCCCTGGCGGTCTTGAACCACTTCTACTACCGGCCGCGGCCCTTCGTGGAGCACGAGCTCAAGCTGCTTTTCTACCAGCCCCCCGATTCCTCCTTCCCCAGCAACCCGGCAGCCGTGGGCTTTGCCCTAGCGGTGGGCGTGGCGCTCAGCCACCGGCGCTTGGGCAGCGTGATGCTGGCCCTGGCCTTACTGTGGGCCGCGTCGCGGGTCTACGCTGGAGTCAACTTCCCCTCCGACGTCACGGCTGGGGCCGCCATCGGCGCCTTGTGCCCCCTGTTGGCCCGGGGCTTCCTGCGGCTGCTGGAGCCGGCGCCGACCTTGATGCTGAAGCTCTGGCGCCACCTCTATCTGGCCTAGTGGGGCGCACAGTCCGGTTAAGACTCCCCCTCGCCCCGCAAGATGTGGCGATCGCTGTCTGGCTATAATCTGTAAGTAGTCGTCCCGACAAAGGGGTCCGTGGAAGAGCTACAGGAACACGCCCTGAGGGTGCTGGAGTTCGAGAAGGTGCTGGAGCGCCTGGCCGCCCACACCAGCTTCTCCGTCGGCCGCCAGGAGGCCCTGGCCATCCGCCCGGCCGACGACTTCGAGGAGGCCCAGTCCCGCCAGCAGGAGACGGACGAGGCCCAGCGCCTGCTCGCGGAGGCGCCCCGCTTGGCCCTGGGCGGCGCCAGCGACATACGACCCCTGGTCCACCGGGCCTCCATCGACGGTGTCCTGGAGCCCAGCGATTTCCTGGGTATCGCCTCTACCCTGGAGGCAGTCCACTTCCTGGTCGCCACCCTGGAGCGAGCGCGGGGGCGGCTGCCTTTCTTGCAGGCCCTGGCCCGGGAGCTGGACGAGCTGCGTCCGCTTCAGGAGCAGCTCCGGCGCGCCATCGGCCCGCGCGGGGAGGTGGTGGATGGGGCCAGCCCGGAGCTGCGAGCGGTGCGGGCCGAGCTGCGCATCACCCAGGAACGGCTCCAGGGCAAGCTGCAGGAGCTGGTGAACTCCGACCTGGGCCGCCAGGTCCTCCAGGAACCGCTTATCACCCTCCGCAACGACCGTTTCGTGGTGCCCGTCAAGGCGGAGTTCCGGGGACAGGTGAAGGGGCTCATCCACGATGTCTCGGGCAGCGGGGCCACGGTCTTCATCGAGCCCCTAGCCTCGGTGGAGCTGGGCAACGCCGTGCGCGAGCTGCAGCTGGGCGAGCGCCGCGAGGTGGAGCGCATACTGCGCCGGCTGAGCCGGCTGGTAGGCGAGGCCGCCCCCGCCCTGGAGCGCGACGTGGCGCTGCTCGCGCGGATGGACGTGGCGCTGGCGAAGGCGCGGCTGGCCCAAGAGCAGCAGGCCACCCGGCCCCTCTTGGTAGACCCGGAGAGCGACCAGCCTGGGGCCCAGCTGTTGCACCTCAAGGGCGCGCGCCATCCCCTATTGAAGGGACGGGTGGTGCCCATCGACATCTGGGTCGGACAGGACTTCCGCATCCTGGTCATCACCGGCCCCAACACCGGCGGCAAGACGGTAGCTCTGAAGACCCTGGGCCTGCTGGCCCTCATGGCCCAGGCCGGACTCTTCGTGCCCGCGGCGGAGGGGAGTCAGGTGCCGGTCTTCAGCGGCGTCTACGCCGACATCGGCGACGAACAGAGCATTGAGCAGTCACTCTCCACCTTCAGCTCCCACATGGGCTACATTGTGGCGATCTTGCAGACAGCTCCCAACCGCTCCCTGGTGCTCCTCGACGAGCTGGGGGCTGGCACCGATCCCGCCGAGGGCTCGGCCCTGGCCCGGGCGGTCCTTCAACATCTAGTGCAGCGGGGCGTGACCGTCGTGGCCACGACTCACCACAGCGAGCTGAAGGCCTTCGCCCACGAGACTCCCGGTGTCCAGAACGCCAGCGTGGAGTTCGACCCCGAGACCCTGGCCCCAACCTATGTCCTCACCATCGGCCGCCCGGGGCGCAGCAATGCCCTGGCCATCGCCGCCAGGCTAGGGCTGGCCCCTGCCCTCATCAAGGCGGCCCGCTCCCTGGTGGGAGCGGAGCAGACCAGGATGGATGGCCTGCTGCAGGAGCTCGAGCGAGAGCGGGATGCCCTGGCCCAGGAGCGGCTACGGGCGGAGGCGGCGGGGGTGGCCGCTGAAGGTCTGCGCGCCCGCCTCCAGGTCGAGGTGCAAGACCTGGCCACGCGCAAGGACGCCCTGGTGGCCGCCGAACGGGCGCGGCTCCTGGAGCAGGCGCAAGCCCTGGAGGAGCACCTGCAGTCCGCGGAACGCACCCTGGCGCGCGCCGACCGGCAGCAGCTAGCCGACCTGGCAACGCAGCTGAAGGGGGTCCGCCAGGAGCTCCAGGAGGCGGCCCCGTGGCAGCCCGCGGCCCCTGTCACCGGAGGAGGCGGCGCCGGCGCCGGGCAGCGTCCCCCGCGGCTGGGGGACCTGGTGCAAGTACGAGGCTTCGCCCAGGCGGGCGAGGTGGTGGCAGAGTCCGTGAGCGGCCAGCTAGAGGTCCAGATCGGCGCCTTGCGCACCAAGGTCGGGCGGGACGAGGTAGAAGCTATCCTCGATGCGCCTCCTCAGGGCGAGGGAGGGGGCGACCTGGGCGCTGAGCGCAGGCCAGGGGCAGGGCTGGCGCCCGACGCCGAGGTCCACCTGCGCGGGCTGCGGGTCGACGAGGCCCTGGAGCGCCTGGAGAAATACCTGGACCAGGCCTTCCTGGCGGGCCAGCGCGAGGTGCGGATCGTCCATGGCAAGGGCACCGGCACCCTGCGTCTGGCAGTGCGCCAGGTGCTAGCGCGCCACCCCCTGGTGCGTTCCCACCGCACCGCCGAGCTCAACCAGGGCGGCGAGGGCGTTACCGTCGCTGAGCTAGCGCTCTAGGGTCCTTGCCCGGTGGTCAAAGCTAGCGTAAGCCCTTCCAGGCGTCTACTATGGGCAGGCTGTGGCTAGCGACCTGATCCTGAACCTGACGGTGGCCTTTTTCGCCGCCTTGATCGGTGGCGCCATCGCCCTGCGGCTGCGCCTGTCAGCCGTCGTGGGGTACGTGGCGGCCGGCGTCGCTATCGGCCCCTTCACTCCGGGCTTCGCCGCCGACCCCGAGCAGATACGCCTGCTGGCGGATATCGGCATTGTGCTGCTGATGTTCGGGGTAGGGGTCCAGTTCTCCCTCCGAGACCTCTTCCAGGTCAGGGGCATCGCCGTCACGGGCGCCTTGGTCCAGGTCCCCCTGACCATTGGCCTCGGCGTGGCCTTCGGCCTCGCCTGGGGTTGGCCCTGGTTGGAGGCCCTCTTCTTCGGCGCCATCATCTCCATCAGCTCCACCGCGGTGGTCGCCAAGCTGCTGAGCGACAGGGGCGAGAGCGGCACCCTGCACGGCCGCATCACCATAGCTTGGCTGCTGGTCCAGGATATCTTGACCATCTTCCTCATCGTAGCCCTTAGCGCCCTGGCGCAAGGGACTGCCCAGCAGGAGCTGACCTCCAACCTGGTAGTGAGCACTGCCCAGGCTGCGGCCTTTATCGTGGGGGTGCTCGCCCTGGGGGGCCGTGTTCTCCCCCCTTTCCTGGGGCTGGTGGCGCGGACCGGCTCGCGGGAGCTTTTCCTGCTGGCAGTGACGGCGCTGGCCCTGGGCACCGCCTTCGGCGGTTCCCTGCTGGGGGTATCACCGGCCTTAGGGGCCTTCTTGGTCGGCCTGGTGATCAGCCAGTCGGACCTCTCCCATCACGTCTTGGGAGAGGTCCTGCCCACGCGCGACCTCTTCGCCGTCCTCTTCTTCGTCTCCCTCGGCATGCTGGTGGAGCCCCAAGTCCTCATCCACAGTCCAGGAGTCGTGATGCTGGCGCTGGCAGTCCTGGTGGCAGGGAAGGCCCTGCTCAGCACCGCCATAACACTGCTACAGCGCTATCCCCTGCGCACGGCGCTCTTCGTGGGCATGGGGATGGGCAACGCCGCCGAATTCTCCTTTGTGCTGGCCCGCATCGGCTCCGACCTGGGGGCAGTCTCTGACACCGTCTTCTCCCTCGTCGTGGCGAGCGCCGTGGCCAGCATCCTCCTGACCCCGCTCTTGTTCCACACAGTGCACCCCGTAGAGCGCTTCCTCGCTTCATCCCTGGGCCGGCTGGCGGGACCGCGGAGCCTGCGCGACCCTGCGGAGAACCCGGACCGCCTCCGTGGCCATGCCATCGTCTGCGGCTACGGGCGGGTGGGCAGCGTCGTAGCCGAGGCGCTGCGGGAGCGCGGCCTGCGCGTGGTGGTGATAGAGCAGGACCGACGGCGAGCCGACCAGCTCCGCAGGCAGGGCCTGCCCGTG
>Ga0209514_10006827_pt1 | contig 13795 bp, 14 predicted proteins | sample Subgrocontami58m_FD_187452 | JGI IMG/M metagenome (GOLD analysis project Ga0209514, IMG submission 187452) | Subsurface groundwater microbial communities from S. Glens Falls, New York, USA - GMW37 contaminated, 5.8 m (SPAdes) (version 3) | ecosystem: Environmental > Aquatic > Deep subsurface >...
TCTCAAGAGCAGACTTTACTTTAACAAGAAGAAAGAAATGGCTTGGCACATAATGGTTTATAATCTAAAAAGGATTAAAAATTATTGGAAATGGTGGATTATGTTATTCCGGACAGAGCCCATTTACTAAGAAAATAGTAAAGTAAAGAGTAATTATCTAAAAAACGAGGTGTAAAATAAATGAGAAAAACTATTTTAGTGTGTTTAAGTCTGATAGCAGTATTTTTGTTTTTAGTTGCCGGATGTAAGACTGCAGAAGAACAAGGAGAAGCTTCTGAAGATAGTGAGGACGCGGCTCTTACGGGAGAAGCTCGTAAAACGCCTAGTGCAAAAGTACTAAGTCCTGTCCAATGTGAGAGAAAATGTAAATTGATGAAAACAGGTAATGACTTAACTGATTGTATAAAGAAATGCAACAGTCCTAAACCAGCGGTAGTAACTTCAGAGTTTAATCTTAAAGTAAATACAGAGATGGTTTATTTTCCGGATATGACTTTAATGGTATTAAATGGTGAAGGTTCCATTCTTGATTTAGCTAACGCTTGCATTTACATTGAAGGTCCTGAAGGACAAACTGTTCCTGACTTTAAAGTTCGAATAAAAACTTTAGGTGATGCCGGAGCATATGATATTGTAGATCTATCCCTTTCTGGCCAGAAAGCCTCTAAATCTTGCGTGTTGTTAGCTCCATTTTTTGACAATGGTATGGTGCTTAAGTTCCCGATAGCTGAGTTGAGCGATGATTATATCCCTTTATTTTTTGAGTTAGATTATGAGGGAGTAATTAAAGAAAGCAACGAAGAAGATAATGAGGGATTGGTTATAGCACAGATTGTCTACCTAAGTTAGATTACTTTTTTTATTTTTCTTTTTTCTTCTCGAAACTTTTTTAAAGAAGCGGTTAATCAAGAAGCTTATTGGGCCCATGATCTAGCGGCTATGATGTCTCCCTTACAGGCACAGCTTGCTGGGCAACCAGTAGCATAGTGTTAAGTACGGAGAATGTCCCCGGTTCGAATCCGGGTGGGCCCATTCATTTTTCTTAGAAATAAGAATTGTTTAAGATAACAACCTTTATAAAAACAAAGAGTTTAATTTAGCTTAGAATGCAAGAAAAAATCTTTGATTTAATCTTAAAACAGGAAGAAGTGAGCTGGAAGACTATTCTTTATGACTTAGTGCGTACAGAACAGATGAATCCCTGGGATGTAGATATCTCTCTTCTAACTAAAAAATATCTGGATGCAGTTAAAAATATGCAGGAGCATGACCTGAAAATCTCCGGTAAGATTGTTTTGGCAGCAGCAATCCTGCTGAAAATAAAGTCCAGCCATCTATTGGAATATGGAATCACTAATCTAGACAAATTGATTAATCTTAATGAGGACCTTTCCGATGATGAACTACTGGGAGAACTAGGAGAGGAAATGGCCAGACAGAGAAGGGAACAACAAAAGTATCAGCTTATCCCCAGAAATCCGCAAGCTAGAAATAGGAAAGTTTCTATCCATGATTTAGTTAATGCTCTCCAGCGCGCTCTGGAAAGCAAACGGAAAATCCTAGCAAAACAGATGCCGGTAAAGTACGAAATACCTAAACGCAGGATGGATATCATGGAAGTGATTTACGATCTCTATCATAAAATTGTTTATTACACCAATAAAGAAAAAAGCGAGGAACTTACTTTCACTAAATTATTGCCTCCCAGGCCAACCAAGATGGATAAGGTCTATACCTTCATTCCTTTACTGCATCTAGAAAACCAGCGGAAAGTGGAAACTGCCCAATCCCAGCCTTTTGATGAGATTCAGGTCAAGTTATTAAAGAAAAAAGCTGCAGCATAAAGATGATGGATTTAAAGGCAATTATTTTTAAATAGAGACCATATTAATCATAAGATATAAAAGTAGTGATATTTCTAGGAAGATGTTAAAAATAAGAGTCTACTCTTAGACCACAAGATTACACTAAAAATGATTCAATCTACTAAAGAAATCAAAGTTCCTGAGAATATTATCGATCAGGTCATCGGCCAGGAAGAAGCAGTAAGAATCATCCGTAAAGCTGCTAATCAAAGAAGGCATGTGCTTCTGATCGGCGAGCCGGGAACCGGTAAATCCATGTTGGGACTGGCTCTAGCTGAACTCCTGCCTAAATCCGAGTTAAAGGATACTTTAGCCATATTCAATCCTAATGATGATAATAATCCTTTAATTCAAGAATTCCCTGCTGGAAAAGGCAGAGAAGAAGTCAAGAAGTACCAGCTTGACGGGAAACAGATGCTTAAGAATAATAATTTCTTGCTTTTTATTGTTGCGCTTCTGACTTTAATCGCTCCCTGGTGGGTAAGATATTATTATAAATCTGATTTGATGTTTACTGCTTTCTTTTTAGGAGGAATGTTGTTCTTAGCTGCCTTTGCCATCATGACCAGCATGGGCCCGAGAATGTTTAAAGTATCTAATATCATTCCTCCGAAAGTGATTGTAGATAATTTCGGAAAGAAAACTGCACCTTTTTTTGACGCTACTGGTGCGCATGCAGGAGCCCTTCTTGGAGATGTGCTTCATGACCCCTTTCAAAGCGGGGGATTAGGCACGCCAGCAAATCAACGGGTAGTAGCAGGAATGATCCATAAAGCTCATCTGGGAGTTTTGTTCATTGACGAAATTGCTACTTTGCATCCTAGAACCCAACAGGAATTATTATCTGCATTGCAAGAAAAGAAATTTCCCATTACCGGGCAATCGGAAAGAAGCGCAGGAGCGATGGTCAGAACCGAACCAGTACCCTGTGACTTTGTACTGATTGCGGCAGGAAACTTAGAAACTTTAAAACAGATGCATCCGGCCTTAAGGTCCAGAATCACTGGCTATGGCTATGAAATTTATATGAATGAAACTATTCTTGACACTAAAGAAAACCGGGCGAAAATAGCCAGATTTGTAGCCCAAGAAGTGAAAAAAGAAAATGGCAAGATTCCGCATTTCTCTATCGAAGCGTTAAAAGAAATTGTGGAAGAAGCGAGAAGGAGAGCTAACCATAAGGAGCATTTGACTTTACATCTGCGCAGTTTAGGCGGATTGATCAGAGCTGCAGGAGATCTAGCTAAAGAGGAAAAAGCAGAATTGGTTGAGCGTGAGCATGTAACCAAAGCAAAAGTATTGGCCAGGTCTCTGGAACAGCAAATTGCAGATAAATTTATTGAACGTAAAAAAGAGTATGAAGTGATTGTTACCAGCGGAAAACGGGTAGGCAGAGTTAATGGCCTGGCGGTAATAGGGGGGGGTTCAGCCTATTCAGGAATCTTATTGCCCATCGAAGCAGAGGTAACTCCCGGCGGTAAGAAGTCTGAAATTATCGCTACTGGAAAATTGGGAGAAATCGCTAAAGAAGCGATCAAGAACGTTTCTGCAATAATCATGAAATATTTTGGAGAAGATATCAAAGAAAATAAAGACGTTTTCGTCCAATTCTTACAGACTTATGAAGGAGTAGAGGGAGATTCAGCCTCTATTGCCGTAGCTACAGCCATCATCTCTGCTCTGAAGAATATTCCAGTAAAACAGGAAGTGGCCATGACTGGCTCGCTATCGGTAAGAGGAGAAGTTCTTCCGGTAGGAGGAGTTTCCTCCAAAGTAGAGGCAGCTATTGCTACTGGGATCAAGACTATTATTGTACCTAAATCCAATCTTCAGGATATTGTTATTGATAAAAAGAAGTTAAGTTTAGTAAAAATCATCCCGGTCAGTTCTATCGAAGAGGTCTTAGAGCATGCTCTAGATTGGAGCGGGAAAAGCAAAATTAAAGAGATGATTAATAAAAACAAACTGCCTAAAACCAAGAAACCAGCAAAACATTTAAAAACCACCCGAAAAAATTAGTCTAAAAGATGGCACGATCACAAGAAAAACCGTTAAGAAAAGTTTCCGGAGGCAGATATATCGCTTTCCGAGGGAAAAGAAAGTTTGAACTAGCTGGCTATCCAGCAATGACTAAATTAAGTCCGAAAAGAAAAATAAAGAAAGTTAGAACTTTAGGTGGGAATAAAAAGATCGTGCATCTTAATGCTGCTCAGATCAATCTTACCTTAAAAGGCGGAAAGACCCAGAAAACTGAAATTCTGAACGTAGTGGGCAATCCAGCCAATCCAAACTTAGTCAGAAGGAATATTCTAACTAAAGGGGCAATAGTAGAAACCAAGCTAGGCAGAGCGAGAATAACTTCCAGGCCAGGCCAGGAAGGAACCATTAACGGTGTTTTGGTTTAGAGAAATTATTTTTAAGTAATTTTATTTGACAAACTTGTATCCTTCCCCTACTAAAGTTTCTATACTTCCCATCCTTAACAAAGAATTTTCTAAGAAATCTATTCCGAAAAGAATAGCGACTATGATTAAGATGATTCCCAGAAATCCTAAAATTATTCCAGTAATAGCCATCCATCTGCCCAGCATATGTTCGCGGTGAGTCTGCATCAGGCCGGCAATCCCGAATATTATTGCAAGAGTGCTGAATAAAGGCAGGATCAATCCGAAAATTCCGCAGATCAAGGAAATAAAACTGAATTCGGAATGGAATCTCTCTTCGTAAGGATTCGGGCCTGAAGAAGGGGAAGAAGGAAAAGTATTTTTCTGGGGATTGGGTGGTTGGGAATAAGAGGGTTCAGTTCTCTTTCTTAATTGTTCCATAGAAGTCTCATCTATCATAATCTAAAGGAAAGAAAAAAGATTATTTAAAGGTTTGCTTGGCGTAGCTTGTGAGTATTACTATTTAACAGTGGTCAAATTAACAAAAAGTTTATAAGTTGAGCCTATTTTCTATTCAGAAATGGAAAGAACAGAAACGGAAAAAGCAGAGCTGGAAACTTTAATTGCAATTGCAGAGGAAAAAATAAAATTCTTTGATACTTGTGAAGTAGAACCATTTCCAGCAGATCTAGGAGAAAGTGTCCGAGCGATGATTGAGGCTTTAGCAGAAGGAAGATCTGTTCCAGAAACTGCCCGAAAGACTATCAATGTATCACAAAAGATTGCTCATAGGATGATTAATTATCTCGGAAATAATTCTGATCCACCTTCAGGAATGGATTTACTGGTCAGAAAATATTTTGGAATAAATATGTATAGATTTATGATCCACGACCAAGCTCATCTAAGCGATTCTTTGTATGATATAAGAGATGCTTTACCAGTTGTTAGTACAATTGGTAATCTAAGGCCAGAGATGATAGTAAACCCTGAATTTTATCCGCAAAGATTAAAAGAGATCAATGCTACGACATCAAGAATCGCTTTAATGTATGCTCATCCTTGGAGATTAGTAAAATTTCTCGCTCGAAAAGAGCTTAGTGTCCAGCCAGAATATGAGTCGGTAAGTTTGAAAGATATGTTTGAGGATGTAGCAGAAGTATTAAGTATGCGTTTTGGTGCAGAAATCTGTTCTATTCCTAATCCAGCCACCCCCTTGAAAAGGTCTATTGCTATTCTGGGAGATGATTTATCTATCCTTGCTGACAGAGGTTTGCTTTGGAGTGTGGTTTATAATAATCTAAAAAATTCCCAAAAAAAGTTTGATGAAGAGGGAGAAAAATATTTTCAAGAACACTCCGGTACCAATAGGAATAATCTTCCTCCACAATTACGGATAAAGATGTTTGCAAAATATTTACAAAGCCTAGACCACGAGAGAACTTCAACTGCTGCCTGTTATGTTCTGAACGAGGATTATGTTACTCTGATTTTCTCAGATACGGGAAGCCCAGTTGATTTAAATAAGATGGTGCACCAAATCAGAGGATTAATGCTGGATGGGAATATTAGCGATTCAGATTGGGTTAACCCAGGAATGGGCCAGCGCTATACGGCCTGGTCAGCAAATGATTTCAGGTTTAATCGCTTGACCATGGAAGATATTACCAATACTGCTTTTATGGCCAGAGTAGGAGGCAGTGAAATAAGAAATTCTATTTCCAGCGGGATGGGGCTTTATGGCACCAGACAGATCATTGAATCTCTGGGCGGAGCGATTCTTTATACTACTACCTTCAAAGATGAAAATCCTATGTTTGTATATATTCTGCCCAAAAGGCCAGCCAAAGATCGAACAGAAGCTTTGGATCTCAGAGAGCAGATGATCGAATCTGGATTGCAACAAGCAGCGTAATTTTACTCGATTAATTTTAAAAGATATTATTGTCCCACAAGACATCTTTTTCTTGCTTTTTGTCCAGTGTATTACGGGCTATAATCCTAAATTTATCGCTCACCAGCCAGTCATATATAAACCACTGGACACACTAGACAACCTCGGACAGGGTTTATATAACCCCTCTTACATTAATATTTTCAAAAGAGGTGATTGAAATGATTGATCTGCAACCCAAGACCATCAAACTGCTTTTTGAGCAGAATATTCTGAACTTAACCACCAAGACCATTCTTCAGGAAAAAGAAGACAGTTTTGATTTTCAATTAAGCGGAGGTTGGATAAGATGATACCAAAAATGAACTTTAAGGAAAGAATAAATTATTTGCTGGAAAAATATGATCCCAATTATCGGGTTTATGCTTTGACTAACAGTGTAGGAAATACTATGGGGAACTTTCCTAAACAGACCTATCTGGATGAATACAATTAGTTTACGCTCTTTCTGAGCCACACACACCTCACCGACCTTTTCAGGGGACGGCCATAAAATATATAAACCGTCCCCGCTTTTTATTTTCCTAAGTGCGGATCTAAAAAAAAATGGAAATCATCAATCAGAAAGAATTAGAATTAAGAAAAGCGGAAATTCTCAAGAAAATAAAAGAAGGGGCGATCTTTATCCATCCTACGGATACAATTTATGGCATTAGCTGTAATGCCCTTAATGATAAAGCGGTAGAAAAACTCAGAAAAGTTAAAGAACAATTCGATCGGCCGTTTTCAGTCTGGGTTCCCTCTTTGAAATGGATCAAAGGAAATTGTCTAGTGGATCAGAAAGTCGAGGAATGGTTAAAAAAATTACCTGGACCCTATACTTTAATTCTTAAATTAGATAAAAAGAAAGCTGTTTCTAAAATAGTGAATTTAGGTCAGGATACTTTAGGGGTAAGATTGCCTGACCATTGGTTTGGTAAAATTGTAGAATCGCTAGGTTTTCCCATCGTAACCACTTCTGTAAATAAAGCCGGGGATTCTTTTATGACTGATCTAGAAAGTATGGATGAAAAGATTAAACCTAAGATAGATTTTCTGATTTACGAAGGAAAGAAAGAAGCCAGGCCTTCAAAGATAATTGATCTGGTAGAAGGGAAGGTTAAGGAAAGGTGAAAGAGGAAAATTTTAAATGGGATTAGGGATATTTAGTCTTTCCGGTGCTTACAATTAGAATTTTTTTATCTTTGGGGATTTTATTCTTCATCTGAAGAAGCAAAGCTAAACCAGCTATTCCCGATGGTTCACAGTTTAAAGAGTTTATTTCTGCGATTTTTATAGCTTGATCTAAAAATTGTTCTTTAATCAGATAAACATTAGAGTCCGGTCCGCAAAATCCGGCATATCGGTAAAGCCTGATCCATTGCTCATCATAATGGACAAAAGGCAGATGCGGAGAGTATAATTTATCTGCTTTGGACTTAGGATTATTGGTGGTTGCTCCCAGGAAATTGCATCTTCTCAATACTTCTAAATTTCCTCTGAATCTAGGGTCGTGATTCTGGGTAGAAACTTCTTTCTTGTTGATGTTTAGTATATTTTCAAAAAGATTTCCGGTTCCGAAGGGAACAAAACAATAATCTGGCGAATTATTAATTATTTCATAACTGAGCCAATCGTAAAATCTGGTAGTTGGATCCAAAGCTTCACTGGAGGTAATGTCAAAACCTTCTAAATTATGGGTCAAAGTTAGAATTTCTTTCCAATGAAATGGTTTCTTACCTAAATCTGTTTCAAAAAGGTCACAACCCATCTTCTTCATGGATTGTAAAATCTCCTGGTTTATATCAGCATCAACTAAAACACGCAGATTAGGCAGGCCATACTTCTTCAGTTGGGTTTGAATAGCAATAGCCGCTGATCCTGAAGAAATGATGGACATTGCTGGTAAAAGAGTTTTAACTTGATCTCTTTTTTTGGCAAGTAAAAAATCTCGATAAGTAACAACAATCTCCCAAGCCATACGATCTTTATGAGTTCCGGTGGGATTGTAGCTTTCATCTTTCAACCAAACATTAGAAAAGCCGGGAACTTTAATTTTGGATGTTGGTGTTGCAGGAAATTTAGGATTATCCGCTGGAAATTCTGGTTTATTAGGATCATTTTCAGAAGCCACAACGATTGACTTTAAGATTTGTTCTTCTCTATTTGATAAACCCATGGTAATATTCAGAAATATAAAAAGATTATATAAATGTTTATCTTTACAGGTTAAATTGCTGTAAAAAACTTAATTTGAAATGGATTAATTACCGCCAGTCCAATAAGTGCAGATTTTCTTTCCGTCGGTTGTAATTGTTTCTCTTTCTCCTTCCCAGGATTTAAGATGGCCACAATCTAGAGAGGCAGGACAGACATAACTTTGAGTTCCGTTCCAATTATTTACATTTTCGCAGTCGCTAAATTTAAGATGATGCTGAACACCTACACTAGCAATAAGCGCTAGTCCGGCTAAACCAGCAGCAGGTACAAAAAAGTCAGTCCAGGAAGGAATTGAATACCTTTGATGTGTTTCCAAACTCGGATCAACTAAGATTTTTATTACTTCTTCGGTCCTGAATCCTTTCCTAAGAAATCCTTTTACTGCTCCGCCAAGGGCAGCCTCTAAATCAGACAAGCCTAGTTTTTGAGTAACCATACTTCTTACGTCAATTTTCCGATCAAAAATTAAATCTGCTGCTGCTTGATGTAATTGAAAAGAAGAAGAATAGCTGGGAATCACTAATTTTCCGTCAATTTCCACAGGAATCTCATGGCGGGAATGATAGCTCCAATATTCATTTCCGGGCATTAAATCACCAAAATAGACTGCTACTCCTCCTGCCCTCATCATCTTTAAGGCAAAATCAATGGCGGTAGAATCCGCTGCACTAATAATTGCTTTTCCAAATCCGCCAATTTTATCTGCAAGAGATTGAATTTCTTTTGGAGAAAAAGCTTCTGCAAATCTGGTTGCTCTATTAACTCTGCTTTTTCGTTTATCTGTGGCTATGGCTCTGCCTCCATAAAGAGTAATTAATTGATCAAAGATTAAGCCCTGATGCCCTTGTCCAACCACTAAGACAGGTTCATCTTTCTGGATAGGTTGATATGATCTAGAAGTATTTACTGCTTTCAAAGCGCAATTGAGAGGTTCGATAAATACTGCTTCTTCAAAACTAATATGGTTAGGAATGGGAATGATTCCTTTCGCTAATACCAAGGAGGGAATTCTAACATATTCAGCGAATCCTCCACCACTGGCACGGCCAAAGCCTGCATCTGTATCCGCGGTCTTATAAGTCTCACATTGGGCATATCTCTGTTCAGAACAAGGAGCACAATTCTCGCAGGGTACATGATGAAATAAAGCTACTCGAGCACCAAGAGAAATATTTTTTACATCTTTCCCTAAAGCAGAAATTGTTCCCACAATCTCGTGCCCGAAAACTCTGGGATCATCATTTCTGATTCCTAAAAGATTATGCTCAATCTTTTTAACATCAGTTTGACATAAACCGGTATAAGCTACTTTAAGTAAAGCTTCATCATCAGCAATTATAGGTACATTTACTTCTCTTACCTCTAAATTACCTTTGCTTCCTGCAAATATAGCTGCCTTCATTCAAAAGTAAAATAATCCTAACAGTTTTTAAACTTTGCTCATAGAACTACGATGAAGTAATAACTGGATAGATCAGAACTCCATCTTCTTTCCATCAACATAAATTTCAGGAGATTTAAAGATGTAATCTCCATGAAAGATGGTCTTGATATCTCCGCCAAACCAATAATTGCTGCCGATACCGATATGGGCGGTACCTAAAACTTTCTCATCCAGAATGGTTGATCCTATTATCACTGCCCCTGGATTTATTCCTAGCCCCAACTCGCTGATATGCCTGACGCGATAAGGATATTTCGCTCTATCTTCGTATTTCTTAAAGGTTCTTTCTAACAATTCTGCGGCTGGGCCCTCCATACGCACAATTTTACCCTCTTCAATGTATAATTTTACTGGCTGGTCTAGAAGCAAAGCGCCTTCATCAGTCTTTACGCTGCCATCCACTACTACTATACCTTTAACATTATAATATCCTTTCGGAGCAATATAAATCTCCCCGGCAGGCATATTTCCTCCCGAACCAGGCAAACTATAATCTCCAATATTGGTTAAAGCGGTCATTCCGGAGACATTAAAAGTTAAGTCCGTTCCTGCTTTAGTCTTGATCCTAATTTCATTTGCTGCATCCCAAATTTTTTTGATGGCCAAACCTTTTTTCGCTAAGCGGGTATAATTTAGGTCCATCGCTTCTAAAAAGAGGTCTAAATGATTATTTTTAGCGTCAGCTAAACCAGTAGCAGAGATGAAACGATGGCCTTTCTCTTTGCAGAAACTGCGAAAGCTTTTGATCGTGCCCATCCGGCCCAGCTTATTGGACAAACAAAGAATGATAATACTTCCCGGTTCTAAACTATCTATAGCAGAGATGACCTGGGGATCAGCCTGCATGAAACCTTTCTTTAATTCCTGGAAGATTAGTTCGATGTCGTAGCCCTTTTTCTTGGCGGCCTGGTAATAACCATAAGCGAGAGTGCTAGAAAGTTGGTGATCCTCTAAACCATGATCAGAAATAATGATAATCTTTTCTTTTTTTACTTTTAAGCAGTTTTTATAGATATTAGAGAACTTAGACTGGGCACTCTCTACTTTATCTAAGAGCTCTTTGGGCAAAAGGAACATTATCTAAAGGAAAATAGTAATGGTATTAAAAGATTTCTTTGGTGGAGAAGTAGAGAGAAAATAAGATTATAAACTAAGACAGATCTTAGCTTTATCAATTAAAAAATGTCCTCACTAATTATTGCGATTGTAGGCGCGCCAGGAAGCGGCAAATCTTTCTTAGTCCAGAAAATAGCTGCGCATTATCAAGCTAAGGCTTTCCTGGAAGAGGAGGAAGATAATCTACCCCCATTTATTCTGGAATCATTCAAAGAAACTTACTGTGATTTAATCAGCTTTAAGTGGTTTAGGAATAAGCTAATCAAAGATATTAAAGAAGCGCAAAAACTAGCCCAGCAGGGAAAAAGAGTAATCTTAGATACTTTTTGGTTAAGCAATGAATGTTATTTAAACATGATGGAAGATCAAAAACAGCAGTCTGCAGCTGCAGAGTTGTGTTTTCATAATCGAAAAAAAACTGCCTCTCCCGGACTTAATCATCTATCTTAAAGCTTCTGAAAAAGTAATTCGTAAGTTCATCAAACAAAGAAAAAGAAGCTTTGAAAATGAAAGAGCTGTTCATCAAGCATTAGAAATAGAACTGCCTAATTATGGCTGGATAGTAAAATATGAAGATTTAAATTCTTGGTTTGAGCTTAATCTAATCAAATTAGGATTAAACCAAAAAGAGAAGAATCAATTTAAAGAATATTGGTTAAAAGAACTACCAGAATCAAATTATTATGAGATTAAACTATTGGAGAATTCTTTCTTAAAAGAAAATATGGACTTGATTATCTCTCTTCAACCAGAGACTTTAATCCGGTTAAACTTCTACTTCAGACCACTTAAAGAAAAGATAGACCTTTCAAAACCAGTAATTACAACACCTGAAAGAAAAGGCTTTACCGTTGTAGAATTGGGCGGAATGATAGATGATTAACTTCCACAATAATTCTTACTTTTCTAAACCAAATCTACGGCCTAACCCTTTCCGGATCTCTGGGCAATAATACCGCTTCCCGGACATTATCCAGATTAAGCAAGCGTTGGGTAATCCGATCCAGGCCGAAACCAGCCCCGCCATGTGCGGGTATTCCATACCTAAAGATCGAGCCGAACTCTTTCATCTGTTGAGGATCTAATCCTTTCTCCTCAGCCTGTTTCTTCCAAATTTCATAGCGATGTTCCCGTTGGGAGCCGGAACAGATTTCCAATCCATTAAACAATAAGTCAAATGATTTTGTAGCCTGGGGATTCTTCTCATCTTTCATCTGATAGAATGGCTTGACTGCCCAGGGGAAATTAGTCAAGAACACAAATTCAGAGTTGAACTTTTCTTTAACCAGATCTCCGAACAATTTCTCTCCTTCTGCATCTAAATCTTCCTCAGCAGAATACTTTTTACCTTTTTTCGCCAGCATTTTCTTTGCTTCATCCATAGTGATACGAGGAATCTCTTTAGGAAGCTTATGTTCTACCCCCAACAATTTCAATTCCATAGCAGCTTCTTTTTTCAGTTCGGTTAATAAAGTGATCATCATCTCTTCAATCTGGTCCATAATCTCATTTTCATCTTTAATGAACCCCATCTCAAAGTCTACCCCGGTAAATTCAGTTAAGTGGCGTTGAGTATGCGATTTTTCTGCCCTAAAAATTGGCGCAATTTCATAAACTCTCTCAAATCCTCCTGAAACGAACATCTGCTTATACACCTGCGGAGATTGGGCTAAGTAAATTGGCTTGCCAAAATAATTAACTTCAAACAATTCTGCTCCGGATTCCACTCCAATAGTGGTCATCTTGGGAGTATTGATATTAGTAAATCCATTCTGGTCAAAGAAATTAGTTAAAAGTTTTACAATCTTGCTTCTAACTTTAAAAATAGCCTGAACTTTCAGGTTTCTCGTATCTAAAAAGCGATGGTCCAGCCTTTTATCCAGAGCAGTCAAACCTTTCTCGGAATTATCTATGGGCAAAGGCACTTCTGATTTAGAAATCAATTTAATTTTTTTAATTAAAACTTCAATACCCCAACGCGATTCTTTATTCTTTTTTACTGTTCCTTCTATCTCCACTACTGACTCTCTGGTTAGATCATTTATAGCTAAAAACGATTCTTCTTCCGTATCCCCCTTGAAAGCTAAGGTCTGCATATCTCCGCTTCTGTCCCGCAGGATCACAAACTTAATCTTGCTCAGGTTCCTTAATTCCTGGATCCAGCCTTGGATCAAGACAGTTTGGTCTACTTTTTCGGTTAAATCTTTAATCAGAGTTCTATTCATGGTTTAAAGCAGGAATTGAGTCTAGTTTTTATTGTTTTTGGTTCTGGAAAAGAATAACCACCCAAAAATTTATAATCCTCAGACTTATCTTTTCCCTATTATGGCCAAAAGAAGGGGTAAAGAAAATATCTTCAAAGAAGAGTTGAAGATTGAACAGCTCCAGAAAAAAGAGCTAAAAAAGCTGGAATCTTTAAAACAAGAGATCAGTAAAGATATCGGTTCTCATCCTTTAACTAAAATTACCCGTTCTGATATTGTCAGAAGTTCCATCGGCGCTTTGATTGGCACAGTAGGCCATTTTGCTTTCTTTTACGGGATTGAATTAGCAGAAAGAATCTCCAATGCCCGGGCAGTTTCTCTTTATTTCTTAGCCCTATTGGTCGCTTTCGGCTTTATGTATTATTCCGGATTTAGAAAAGTCAAAAATATCCGCATTTTCCGTTTTATCCCCCTTCGGGTCCTGGTCATTTATTTAGTTTCATTAATAGTAGTGGTATTAACCTTATTTATTTTTGGAGTAATTGATTTCCAAACCCCCTTTATCCAGATCTTTAAAGCTACATCCACTAATTTATTACTCGCTGTTTTGGGAGCCAGCACTGCAGACA
>Ga0209514_10006828_pt1 | contig 13794 bp, 11 predicted proteins | sample Subgrocontami58m_FD_187452 | JGI IMG/M metagenome (GOLD analysis project Ga0209514, IMG submission 187452) | Subsurface groundwater microbial communities from S. Glens Falls, New York, USA - GMW37 contaminated, 5.8 m (SPAdes) (version 3) | ecosystem: Environmental > Aquatic > Deep subsurface >...
CGGCGTCGCCGACACCGGTGCCGGCATACCCGGCGAGAAGCAGGGAGAATTGTTCGAGCCGTTTTCCCGCCTGGGTGCGGAGGCGGGGACGATCCAGGGTGCAGGTCTGGGGCTCGCGATCGCCAAACGCCTGACCGAGCTGATGCGGGGCAGGATCGGGTTTGAATCGACGGAAGGGAAAGGCAGCACGTTCTGGGTCGAGCTGCCGCTCGCGCAGGCGAACGAATCGCACGTTTGATCGCCCCGGTGTCGGGACATCCGCGCCGTGAAGACCGCTCTCGCGGAGGGCGACGCGGATGCCGCGCTCGGCGAGGCGAAGGCGGGCGGTTGCACCGAGCACCAATGGTTGCAGCTCGCGCAGGCCCTCGAAGCGGGTCGGCCCGAGGAAGCGGCGACGATCTACCGGGCGCGGATCGAACCCATGGTTGCGCGCACCGGCAACCGCGCGTACGACGAAGCCGCGGCGCTGATCGCCAGAGTCAAGGCGCTCATGCGGCGCACTGGCCGGGAGGAGAGGCCTACGCCGCTTGGCTCGACGCCCTGCGCGCCCGGCACAAGGCGAAGCGCAATTTCATCGCGCGCATCGAACGCCTGGGGTGAGCGGCGCTGGAGCGTGGCATAATCACCGACAGCGCGCGCCGTTGCCGCGTGCCGGCATGTCCATCGGGAGGGACCTTGCCGTGCAAAGGCTGGACAAGTTCGACCGCATCTACCAGCTCCACAACATCCTTCGCACCCGGCGCACGCCGATCTCGCGCTCGGACCTGAGGACTCGGCTGGAATGCACGGATCCCACGGTGTTCCGCCTGATCCGGCTTCTCAAGAATCATCTCAACGCCCCGGTCGAATGGCACGGCGAGCTCGCCGGCTACTACTATCGGCGCGACGCCGAAGGCGGGACCTACGAGCTGCCCGGCCTGTGGTTCAACGCGAAGGAGCTCCAGGCGCTCATCGTGTTCGACCGGCTGTTCGAGAGCCTCGAACCGGGGCTGCTCGGCGAGCACCTCGCGCCGCTTTCGCGCCGTGTAACCGAACTGCTTGAGCACAAGCGGCTGGGACTCGGCGAGGCCGCGCGCCGCATCCGGGTGCTGGGCATGGCCGCCCGACCGGCGGGCGAATGGTTTCACGTGCTCGCAGGCGCAACCCTGCAGCGCCGCAAGCTGCGCATTGCCTACCACGGCCGCGAGCGCGACCGCGTCACCGAGCGCGACGTGTCGCCGCAGCGCCTGGTGCACTACCGCGACAACTGGTACCTGGACGGCTACTGCCATCTTCGCAAAGGGCTGCGCAGCTTTTCTGTGGACCGCGTGCGCAGCGCGCAGGAGTTGGACGAGGCGGCCGATGCCGTTCCCGACAACGAGCTGGATGCGTATTTCGCGAGCAGCTACGGGATCTTCGCCGGCCGCGCCAACAAGACCGCGGTGCTGCGCTTTTCCGCCGAGCGCGCTCGCTGGGTGGCCGACGAGCGCTGGCACCCGCAGCAGACGGGCCAGTACCTGACCGACGGCAGCTACGAGCTGCGCATTCCCTACCGCGACGAGCGCGAGCTCGTCATGGACGTCCTGCGGCACGGGGCGCATGTCGAAGTCCTCGCCCCGGAGTCGCTGCGCGATACCGTGCGACGGCAACTGGAGCGGGCCCTGGCCCCATACGCCTCTTCGTAAAGTCCATGAGCGCAAACCGGGAGTCGAACGTGAATGTAGCCGCAGCGCTGCCGGCCTATTCCGAGGAGGAACTCGCCAAGCTCGATCCTGCGGTGCTCGTGGCCCTGATGGCGGGCGACGAGGACCGGGTGCCGCGCAACGTGATCGATGCGTGCGCGGCGCGCGGCGAGGCGATGGTCGCGCAATTGCGCGGCTTGCTGGAGGACCCGCGGCCCTGGACGGAGGGCCGCTCGCACGGGGAATGGTGGCTGCTGCTGCACGCGGTCATGATCCTCGGGCTGATTCCCGGTGAATCGGCGGGCCTCGCGCTCACCGAGTTCATGCGCCGGATGGCCTACGAGGGGGACGACGATCTCCAGGACTGGCTCGCCGGCTACTGGCCCGCGCTGTTCGCCAACAAGGCCGACAGCGCCGTCTCGGTTCTGCGCGCGCTGTGCGAGGACCGGAGCCTCGACTGGTATGTCCGCGCGGTCGCCGCCGACCCGGTCATCGCCTGCGCCGAGCGCCGCGGCGCGCATGCGCTCGACGAGGCGCTCGCCTGGGCGGCGAAGCTCGCAGCCGACGAGGAGGAAGACTGGTCGGTACGCCTGTGCCTCGCGAACACGCTGCTCGACTTTCCTCGGGAGGTGTATCGTCCCCTGCTCGAAAACCTGGCCGTGCGCCAGACGCGCCGGGACAGGCATTTCTCCCGGGAAGAGGTGCAGCAGGCGTATTCGGCGGTGCAGTCCGAGCCGGAGTGGCGCGATTGGCAGGATCCGTGGGCGTTCTACGCGCCGGAGGCCATCGCGCGGCGGCAGGAGCGCTGGGCGGAGGAGGACGCGCGGGCGGATGAAAGCGATGCCGAGGACGAGGATGTCTTCGACGAATTCGATTCGGCGCTGCCTTACGTCCGCGATGAGCCCAAGGTCGGGCGCAACGATCCCTGTCCTTGCGGGAGCGGAAAGAAATACAAGAAATGCTGCCTGGGCAAGGACCAGGGGTGACGCCGGGCGCGCGACTATCGCGGATTGATAGTAGGCGCGGGTAGGGTGGCGAAACGGGCCGAAACGGCCGACTTCGACAAGGGGACCGATCGTGATTCGCCGCGAATTCCTGCATTCGCTCCTGGCTCTGGCGGGCCTGGCGCCAAGCGCCTCGGTCGCGCGGGCGACCGTGCTCCCGCGGACGGTGCTTCTCCAGGCTTCGCCGGTGGCCGGGTTCCAGTACCACGAGGGCGAAGCCGTCTGGGCGGGCCTGCGCGAGGGGCTGCCCCTGGACCTCGTGCGCGAGGCAGACAACGTTCACGACGACAAGGCGGTGCGCATCGAATGGGCCGGGCGCAAGCTCGGCTACCTGCCGCGGGTGGAGAACCACGCGGTCGCGCAGTTGCTGGACCGGGGCGAGCGGCTCGGCGCGCGCATCGCCGGTCTGCGCGAGTCGCGCAATCCGTGGCAGCGGATCAGGGTCGAAGTCTCGCTCGTAATCTGACACTTTTCCGTTTGGAAGGCGGCTACAGGAAAGGCTGAACATGAGAGCGGCGTATCAGAAGAGATACACCATAGGGCGATCGGTGTGAAGCTTGCGAGTGTCGAAGCGATTGTCGGTGCACTGCACGGTGCCGATGTCCGCTATCTGATCACGGGCGGCCTGGCGGTGGGCACGCACGGCTACCTTCGTTCCACGCACGACGTCGATCTGGTGGCGCGGCGGGTCGCGGAGAACCTCGAACGCCTGTTCGGCGCGCTGCGGGACCTGGGTTACCGGCTCGGCGGGCCGGTTGCGGCGGAACAATTCGCCGACCCTGCGGCGTGGCAGCAACGGATCGAGCGGAACGAAGCGACGATGCTGGAGTTCCAAAGCGACCGCCACCCGGAGACGCCGGTCAACGTATTCGCGGCGGAACCCTTCTGCTTCGAAGACGAGTACGAAAGGGCGCTCGTCAAGCTGCTGCACGGCGCGATCCCGGTGCGCTTCGTCTGCATCGATACCCTGATCCGGATGAAGGAAGCGAGCGGCCGACCGGCGGATCTGGCCGACGGGGAACAACTACGCCTCACGCTGAAAGCCGGCGAGCCGTTGGACTTACGGCCGGGCAAGATCGACTGCCGGCTGACGACTTGGGAGGGCTCGCGGCGGGAGCAGTTGCGGCATTGGGCGGGGCTGCCGGTGGAGAACGCGATTGCGGCGCTGGAGGAGATGGAAGAGATCGTGGAACGGTTCCGGGTGGTGCGGGCGACCAGGGCGTTTCACACCGCGAGCACCCCGTCGTCGCCGGCAAGGCATCCGGCTAGCGCTTCCAAACCGTACGGGCGTAACACCGAACGGCGCCTGCGCGACCTCAAGATCGCTCCGGCTGACACTGAGATTGAGACGAGAAAGCCTGTGGAACGAATGGCGAAGATGTCGCCGGCACCCGCGCTTTCGGGAGAACCGCCAAACGGGGATGAGCAATGAGCATCGCCAGCATTCCCTTTGCGAGATGCTTCGAATACTTGACCGGCAACAGGCCCTTTCCTTGGCAAAGCCGGCTGTATGCCCATTTTCTGAACGGAGATCTGCCACCGGTACTTGATCTACCGACTGGAATTGGGAAGACCGCGACAATTGCGGTTTGGTTACTGGCGCTTGCCCAACGAGCGCGCGCGGGAATGGCGTGCGATCTTCCCCGGCGGCTGGTTTATGTGGTCAACCGAAGGACTGTCGTGGATCAGGCAACTCGCGAAGCTGAACAAATGCGTACCGCACTTCTCTCCTCGCCAGAACTTGGCATCGCGGCTGACGCTTTGCGAGCACTCGCGGCCCGGGCCACGGAGGTCCCACTGGCGATCAGTACGCTACGGGGGCAGTTCGCGGACAACGCCGAGTGGCGAGACGATCCGGCTCGCCCCGCTGTCGTCGTCGGTACAGTGGACATGATTGGTAGCCGGCTGCTGTTTTCGGGGTACGGCCGCGGGTTCAAGTCCCGGGCGCTTCACGCCGGGTTCCTCGGTCAAGATACCTTGCTGGTTCACGACGAAGCCCACCTTGAGCCAGCGTTCCAGGAACTCATCGCTGCCATCGAGTCGGAGCAGCGACGCCAGAACGATTTCCGCCGATTTCGAGTCATGGCACTGACAGCTACTTCCCGGGGCGACAGCGGGCAGTTCGGTCTTAATGAGGAAGACCTGAAGGACGGTGAAGTACTGAAACGCGTAACGGCAAGAAAGGGGCTTTTGTTGCATCCGATGAACGATGAGAACGAGACGGCAGATCAAGTCGCCAAACTGGCACTTGAGCATAAGGAGAGCAGGCAAGCGATCCTGGTATTCCTCCGCAAGTTGGAACACGTTGAACTGGTTGTCAAGAAACTAGAGACGGCATACCCCAACCAAGTGCAGACACTCACCGGCACTATGCGCGGACTCGAGCGCGACTCCCTGGCAAAGGAAGACGCCATCTTCGCGCGCTTCATGCGCAATTCGAAGGCCGCACCGCAGAAAGACACCGTCTACTTGGTCTGCACTTCCGCTGGGGAAGTCGGCGTGGACATCTCGGCCGATCACTTGGTTTGCGATCTGACCCCCTTCGACAGCATGGCCCAGCGTTTCGGTCGGGTGAATCGGTTCGGCGACGGCGATGCGCGAATCGACGTCGTGCACTGGACCTCCAGAAGAGTCGATCTAGGAAATCAAACCGAACTGGTCAGCGGTGCAGGAGCCGTGGGAACGGCAAAGTCGTCTTCGTCGTTCGACCAAGCACGTGAGCGCACCCTCCTCTTGTTGCGGAGCCTCGCCAAGCGCGAGGATCAGCGTCACGACGCGGGCCCGGCAGCGCTGGGCGCCTTGCCTGTCGCCGATCGGCAGGCGGCTTTTACCCCACCGCCAGCCATCCTTCCCGCAACTGACATGTTGTTCGACGCCTGGGCGCTCACGTCTGTTCGCGACAAATTGCCCGGCCGACCGCCGGTGGCTGACTGGTTGCATGGAGTTGCGGGGTGGGAGCCGCCAGAGACCCACGTCGCCTGGCGTGAAGAGGTGAGCTACCTCACTGGCGCGCTGCTTACGAGGTGCGAACCCGAAAGCCTGCTTGAAGACTACCCGCTCAAGCCGCACGAGTTGCTGCGAGACTCCAGCGGTCGAGTGCTCGGGCACCTGAGGAAACTCGCGGAGACCCATCCGGATCGCCCGATCTGGTTGGTGGTCGACGGGGACTTGGTGGTGGTGAAACGCCTCGGCGAGCTGGCAAATGACGACAAGAACATACTCAATGGCCGAACCGTATTGCTGCCACCGGACGTTGGCGGATTGCTGGAGAGCGGGATGCTCAGCGGCACCGCTGCCTTTGACGAATACCGGCGATACGATGTCGCCGACCGCTGGAACGATGAAAATGGACATCCGCGCCGGCTTCGCGTATGGGACGACGCCCCTGCGCCTGACGGCATGCGGCTCGTGCGCACCATCGACATCCGGCCTGATGCTGATGAGCTGGATCATGACGAAGAATCCATCGGCAGTCGCTACTGGCACTGGTACGTGCGTCCCCGGTCAGCGGACGACGATGGATCTAGAACCGCCAGGAAGGCGCAGGAGCTCATGTCGCATCTTCAATCTGCCGAGCGCTTTGCGGGCGCGCTCGCCGCAAAGCTCCTGGGCGACTCGAATGAAGCTAGGGCGGTAACGCTCGCCGCCAAGTGGCACGACCTCGGCAAGCGTCGGTCGATCTGGCAGCGATCGATCGGCAATCGTGACCCAAATCTTGTTTTGGCGAAGTCCGGAGGCAAGACGCGACCTGTCGAGATCACAGACTACCGCCACGAGCTCGGTTCGCTCATCGACGTTTCAAGTGATGCGGAGTTTGGCCAACTTACACCTGAGGTGCAGGATCTGGTCCTGCACTTGATCGCCGCCCATCACGGCCGGGCGCGTCCCCACTTTCCTGCACGTGAAGCGTTCGATCCCGAGCGTCCGGAAGATTGCACAGTTGAGATCGTCCGCGAGGTGCCTCGCCGCTTCGCGCGATTGCAACGCAAGTACGGTCGCTGGGGTCTGGCCTATCTTGAGTCGCTGGTGCGTGCGGCGGACGCACTCGCTTCGCAGAACGACGCAGAATTGACACCGGCCAGTTCCTCGGCCATGTCAGGTCTGGAGGCCGCGGGATGAGCCGGGCCTTTGAACCGGCGGTTCGCGTTCATGTGGACGCGACCAACCCAGGCCAGTTCTTTGCCTGCTGCGGCCTGCTTGAATTAGGCGAGCGGCTCTGGAACGGAGCGGAAGGATGGTTCAACGATTGCGCATTTTATTTGCGACCACTCAACGCCGATTCTTCTGCTGGATCGACCCTGGGAGGCCTGATACGAGCGATCGCGGGTGCCGCTCTGCGACAGATTGATACCGATGACGACTACTCGTCGCCTATCGAAGTACCAGCTCCCTTCGGAATACGACTCGACTGGTGGACCGATGATCGGGCAGGTGGCGATCGACTCAAGGTCTGGGCCGGTCGCATGGGAAGCGTCCGTATCGCTCGTGCGATGCAGAACGCGTTTCAGGAGCCCGGGCTTCAAGACGAAGCATTGTTCGACTACGGCACAGTCATATACGACCCGTTGGAGCCAGAAAAGAAGGTCGAGCCATTCTACTTCGATGCCCGGCGAGGATCGAGCGCTCATGCAATTGATATCGGCTTCGCGCCGGACAGCCTCCAGATGACAACGGCGGCCTACCCCGCAGTCGAGTTCCTCTGCCTCGTAGGGCTACAGCGTTTCCGACCAGTGCCGACCGCTTCGCGCCGTGTGTTTGAGTACCACACCTGGGCCACTCCGCTGGAAACCCATGTTGCACCATCAGCCGTCTGCGGCCTGCTGCCGCAGATCGAGAGTCGCGGATTCCGCTTCGAAAATGCGTTTCGCACCGACCAGAGGAAGCACAAGGCATTCACTTCCGCTACCCCCATTGCAAGGAGCCAATGATGAGCGAACTGTTGAAAGAGTTTGATTCATGGCTGGAGGACAACGGTCCGGCAGCTCTGATTAGCCGCGAGTATCTTATGCCCGTCGAAGGCTCCGACGGCGTCCTGTTTCCAGCCACTTTCGCCGCAAGCGAAGACAAGACGTTCAGAGGAGGTTACAACATAGACGAATTTCCCGACGGTAGGAATATCTGCCTGATCGACAGCGTCGGCTCTCAGGCTAACCGTATGGAGCCGCTGTTTGCCAAAAACGGGTACGCGGGACTCGTGCCGCAGATCGTCGTGATAGCCGGCAACAAGCGAGTAAGTCTGCTCGAAGCGGGGCACCGCGCTGGAGATGCCGTCGTGCGATGTTCGGGGCTGCAGGAAGAGTTGCAGAAAGCGTTCAAAGCGGTGCAGAACGCCGATGCCGAGCCGCTGGCAAGACTCGCCCCTACCTCGCTCGTGTTCGGAGTCTGGGATTCGCGGGATACGCAGGCCAAACGGCCGCGGCTGGTCGCCTCGACGATTCGCGCATTCGATGTTCGGAAGTTGACGCGATCAGCTCAGTACGTGCCGGCAACAGAATACGTTGCAGACGCTTTGCTTGAAGAGCCGCCCGACGAGAAGATGAGGAAAGCGTACGCCGAGCGCGGATTCGTACACGTTCCGGCTTCCGGTTCTCACGGTGGTGTGATCGCCATGGGCGGCATCCGGCGCGACGCGGCACTCCACCTTGCTGCGCTGCGTCTGCTCAGTGTGGGAAGCGATGTGGCGAAAACCCTTACCCTGCGTCGCTACATTCTTGGCCTCGCTCTGACCGCGTTTACGCATGCGCCTTCCGGATACCTTCGCCAGGGTTGCAACCTGGTTCACGACCCCGAAAAGAAACGCGAGTTCAAGACAGTTTACGGGGACGGAAGGCGCGAAGATGCGACGGTGGATCACGCTGACGCGCTTGCGTACGCAAAGGCTGCTGCCAAGGCATTTGGAATCGACCCTGATCGCAGGATCGACTACAGCAAAGCCGGTCCAGACCGAGAAGTGATGTTTGACACAAATCTGGCGAAGAAGGATGTCAGTGGCGACGCGGGCGATGGAACCAGAACGGCCCGAAAGGGCAGGAAGACCAAGTGACCGGAGAGTGCCATGCCCTCGGACCTCTGCATTTCGATACGTTTTTTCGCCCCCGAGTTCCACGGCCGGCGGGATGGCGGAGACCCGGAGTGGCCGCCTTCCCCCATCAGGGTCTTCCAGTCGCTGGTCGCCGCGGCTGCTGCACGTCTACGCCCGGAGGCATTCTCTCCCCAGATCCGATCCGCGTTTGCGTGGCTCGAAACCTTACCCGCTCCAGTCATCGCGACACCGGCGGGGGTTACTGCTTCGGGCTATCGCCTGTCGGTGCCCAGTAATGCGATGGACATCGTCGCCAAGGCGTGGTGCCGGGGCAACGAGTCCAACTCCGGCGACGCCAATCCCGCCACGCATCGCACGATGAAGGCTGTTCGCCCGACGCTTCTGATTGATGGCGACGCCGTGCACTACCTTTGGCGCCTGAATGACCCGCTCGCCGAGGAGGTTCGCTCCCATGTTGAGACGCTTTCCAATGTCGCGCGCAGCATCGTCGCCCTCGGCTGGGGCATCGATATGGCAGCTGGTCACGCCGCGCTCGTGTCGGACGAAGAGGCTAAAGCATTGCCTGGCGAGCGATGGTTGCCGAGTGCCAGTACGACAGGCGATGGTCTGCGCGTCCCGGTGCGGGGCACGCTCGACGCCCTGATCCATCGGCATGAACGGTTCCTTGCCCGCCTGGGCCCCGGTGGTTTCACCGCACCTCCGCCGTTTACGCGGTATTCAACTGTCACGTATCGGAAAGAAACGCAACTACCGCTCCGACCGGTAGCCGCCTTTTCTCTGCGGAAGCTCGACGATACCGGATATCGAGCGTTTGACACGCCCCGCCAGGCTCTCACGGTAGCAGGTATGGTGCGCCACGCAGCAAAGGCTTCGGCTACAGCTACCGGCCGAGCAGAGGGATGGATCAACACTTTTGTTCTCGGCCATGGCGAATCCAGAGCTGACACCAATCATATTACGGTTGGGCCGCAACGCTTTGCTTACCTGCCCCTGCCGAGCGTCGAAGGAAGAGGAGAAGGAAGGGCTCGTGTGATCGGGAGTGTCCGCCGGGTGATCCTCTGCTCGTTCGCCGACGGTTGCGAATCGGGGATTGCCTGGGCGCGTCGTGCCCTTTCGGGTCGGGAACTTTTGGACGAGAACACCGGAGAAATTGTTGCCCTCCTTTCGCAGATCTCTGAAAGCGACGGGATTGTTCAGCACTACGTTCAGAGTGCTTCGTCGTGGGCCACTGTCACTCCCGTGGTTCTTCCCGGTTACGACGACCCGGCCCACTATCGACGCCGCCTGAAGCGCGGAGTGGGCGCAGAAGAACAAAGGCAATTGCTCGATCGTCTGAGCGGTCGCATCGACGGACTTCTCCGCAAGGCGATCATGCAGGCCGGATTCACGCAGACCTTGGCCGATAACGCTGAGCTGGATTGGCGTAGGGCAGGCTTCTGGCCGGGAACCGATCTGGCGAGCGCCTATGGCGTTCCGGACCATCTCAGGCGCTTCCCCCGTATCCACGTCCGACTTCACTGGCGCGACGCGCAGGGGAATTCGTTGCAGGTTCCGGGACCGGTCTGCCTCGGCGGCGGGCGTTTCTGTGGATCGGGTCTTTTCGCCGCCCTGTGAGTATCGATATTCAGGAACGGATTAGCTCATCCTCATCCCGAGACCCAAACCTAGAATTACCCGCGCCCGCGAATGCCGTATCATCGACGAGATCGTGATGAATGCCTGCGGCGATGAGAGCCGCGCGAAAAGCTGGCACCACTACCTCGAAGATAAGCTCGCGCTAACCTTCAAGGAGTAGTGTATCGCATCACGTCACGCGCCTGGCCACCCGCCCGAAGATCGGCTATATTGCAATCAGACTGCAAAATAGCCGATGCCTGCCCGTCCTATGTATATCCCGCGTACCCTAGAAAGCTATGTGAAGAAGGCCTCGCGGCGGGTACCGGTGCTGCTGCTGACCGGCGCGCGGCAGGTCGGCAAGACCACGCTGCTGCGCCACGCGAGCGCGCGCGGCAGGGCTTACGTGACGCTGGACGATCCGCTGGTGCTGCGCCTGGCGCGCGAGGACCCGGGCCTGTTCATGCAGCGATTTCCGCCGCCGGTGCTGATCGACGAGATCCAATACGCGCCGCAACTGCTTCCGCACATCAAGATGGCGGTGGACAAGGCACGCAGGCCGGGCCTTTTCTGGCTCACGGGGTCGCAGCACTTTCACCTCATGAAGGGGGTGTCGGAGTCCCTGGCCGGGAGGGTGGGCGTGCTGCAGCTCGCGGGACTTTCCAGGAGCGAGCTGTTGCGCCGGCCCGGACAGTCGCGCCCGTTCCTGCCCGAACCGGCGCGGCTTCGGAAGTTGCGCGAGACGGGCGGCACGCTTCGGTTGAGGGCGCTCTTCGATCTGATCTGGCGGGGCAGTTTCCCGGCCGTCGCGCTCGACACCAAGGCCGATTGGCAGCTCTTCTACGGGTCTTATCTCCAGACCTATCTCCAGCGCGACGTCCGCGATCTTGCACGCGTGGGCGACGAGATGGCGTTCCTGCGCTTCCTGCGTGCGGCGGCGGCGCGCAGCGGCCAGTTGCTGAATCTCTCGGAGCTCGCGCGCGATGCCGACGTCGCTCCGAACACCGCGAAGCACTGGCTCTCGATCCTGCAGGCCTCCGGGATTCTGTACCTCCTCGAGCCCTATCACACGAACGTCACGAAGCGACTCGTGAAGGCGGCGAAGCTCTACTTCCTCGATACCGGGCTTTGCGCCTACCTCACCGGCTGGTCGAGCGCGCAAACCCTGGAGACGGGCGCGATGTCGGGGGCGATGCTGGAGACCTGGGTGGTCGCCGAACTGCTCAAGAGTTACTGGCACAACGGTCTGGCCGCGCCGTTCTACTATTTTCGCGACAGGGACGGCAGGGAAATCGACCTGCTCATCGCGCGCGACGGCGTCATCTATCCGCTGGAAATCAAGAAGTCCGCCACGCCCTCGCGAGAGGACGTGCGGCGTTTCCAGGCGCTTGATCGACTCAGGCTGCCGATCGGGCCGGGCGGCGTTATCTGCCTGATCGAGGATCTGCTGCCCCTTGCTACCGGCGCGCAGGCGATTCCCGTTGCCGCCCTTTGATTCTTGGTCCGCGGGGGGATCTTGTTCGGGGAGTAGCGGGCCGCCGCTTGCAGGAAAGGATCCAGGGAGGGACAGGACGATGTCCGAGGAGAGTCCGCAGCAACCGGAGCTTTCGTTGCCGTTCCCGGAGCTCGCGCAGGACCTGCCTTTGCTGCCCGCGCGCATGGTGAACGAGTACCAGTATTGCCCGCGGCTCGCGTACCTGGAATGGGTGCAGGGAGAGTGGGCCGACTCGGCCGACACCGTCGAGGGCCGCCGCGCGCACCGGCGCACCGACAGGCGCGGGGGCGAGTTGCCGCCGGCGGAGGAAGTGGACGGCGAGACGCGCATCCATGCGCGCTCGATCACGCTCTCCAGCAACCGCCTCGGGCTGATCGCGAAGATGGACCTGATCGAAGGCGAGGGCGGGGCCGTGGTGCCGGTCGACTACAAGCGCGGCAAGCGCCCTCATGTCGCCAAGGGCGCCTACGAGCCGGAGCGCGTGCAGCTTTGCGTGCAGGGGACGGTCCTGCAGGAGCACGGTTATGCCTGCACCGAGGGGGTGCTGTACTTCGCCGAGAGCCGGGAGCGGGTGGCGGTGGCGTTCGACGATGAGCTGCGGCGCGACACGCAGAACGCGATCGACGGCCTGCGGCTGATCGCCGCCGGGGGTCAGGTGCCGGCGCCGCTCGAGGACAGCCCGAAGTGTCCGCGCTGCTCGCTCGTGGGCATCTGTCTGCCCGACGAAGTGAACTTCCTCAAGCGCGCCGAGACCCCGCCGCGGCCGCTCGCCGTAATGCAGGAGGAGAGGCTTCCCGTGTACGTGCAGGCGAGGAGCGCCAAGGTCGCGAAGAACGGCGAGACGCTCGAGATCTTCGTCGACGACGAGAAGATCAACGGGGCGAGGCTGGCCGAAGTCTCGCAGCTCGTGCTGATGGGCAACATCTACGTCACCACGCCCTGCCTGCACGAGCTGATGGGGCGCGACATTCCCGTTTCCTGGCACAGCTTCGGCGGCTGGTTCATCGGCCACACGATGGGCACCGGGCACAAGAACGTCGAGTTGCGCACGGCGCAGTACAAGACGAGCTTCGACGCGGCGGCCTGCCTGCGACTGGCGCACGGCCTGGTGGTCGCGAAGATCCAGAACAGCCGCACCATGCTCAGGCGCAACTGGAAGGCCGGGGAGGCGCCGGAGGCGCTGCTGGAAGCGTTCCGCCAGGACATCGACCTCGCGCGCCGCGCGAAGGGTCTCCCCGAGCTGCTCGGTGCCGAGGGAAATGCCGCCGCGCGCTATTTCGGCGAATTCCGCGGCGTGTTGCGCACCGGGGAGGGCGGCGAGGAACTCGCGTTCGATTTCACCCGCCGCAACCGCCGGCCCCCGGCCGACCCGGTGAACGCGCTGCTGTCCTTCGCCTACAGCCTGCTCGCGCGCACCTGGACGATGACCTTGAGCGCGGTGGGCTTCGATCCGTATCGCGGTTTCTATCACCAGCCGCGCTACGGCCGGCCCGCGCTCGCGCTGGACATGATGGAGCCGTTCCGGCCGCTCATCGCCGATTCGAGCGTCATCCAGGTGATCAACAACGGCGAGGTCCGTCCGAGCGATTTCATCTCGGCGGCGGGCAGCGTGGCGCTGGATGCGGACGGGCGCAAGCGCTTCATCACCGCGTTCGAACGCCGGCTGAGCCACGAGGTGACGCATCCGGTCTTCGGCTACAGGGTAAGCTATCGGCGCCTGCTCGAAATCCAGGCGCGGTTGCTGGGCCGCTATTTGCTGGGTGAACTGGACGACTATCCGAACTTCGTGACCCGATGAACAACGACGAACGCCTCTACGTGGTGACCTACGACATCCGCGAGCCGAAGCGCTGGCGCAGGATTTTCAAGCTGATGCACGGCTACGGCGAGTGGCTGCAGCTCTCGGTGTTCCAGTGCCGCCTGTCGCGGCGCCGGCACGCGGAGCTGATTGCCATGCTCGACGAGATGATTCACCAT
>Ga0209514_10006834_pt1 | contig 13783 bp, 11 predicted proteins | sample Subgrocontami58m_FD_187452 | JGI IMG/M metagenome (GOLD analysis project Ga0209514, IMG submission 187452) | Subsurface groundwater microbial communities from S. Glens Falls, New York, USA - GMW37 contaminated, 5.8 m (SPAdes) (version 3) | ecosystem: Environmental > Aquatic > Deep subsurface >...
GCGCAGCGCAAACGGCGCGCGGCTGCATTTCCAACGCCGCTCGACTTCCCCCCGATATTCGTTGATTTGCAGCGGTACTTTGGTTCGATCCCTGATCCGCGGGCTCCGGGATTCGAGCCCGCCGGCCGCGCGGTGATATCGTTGCCGCCTAACCCCCGGCGACTTTCGGGAACAGGAATACTTCGCTATTGCTGAGGATCGGCTGGAGCAGAGCGTCCTGATAGATCTCGCCGTCGATGGCGACGGCAATATCGTTGTCCAGATGCGTTTGCAGACCCGGATAGCGTTCTCCCAGCGCCGCAAACAGCTGGCGAACGTTGGCGACTTCAAGCTCGAACCCGGTATCGCCGCAGGTGTACGGTATCAGATTGCTGGACAGCGATATCGTTGCCAATGTGTCCCGCCCCCGTGCACCAAGTCCCTGTGTGTCAGGCCCTGGCGCCGCTGCGCGCCTTATCCGCCTCGATCGCCTCGAGCACGCGCGGCGGCGACATCGGCTGTTCGCACAGCCGGATACCGATCGCGCTTTCCACCGCGTTCGCGATGGCCGCCATCGGCGAAATGATTGGAACCTCGCCACAGCCGCGCACTCCGTAGGGATGGTTGGGATTGGGCACCTCGACGATCACGGTGTCAATGAACGGCATGTCCGAGGCGACCGGTACGCGATAATCCAGAAATCCGGGATTCTGCAGCACCCCGTCCGCCCCATAGACGTACTCCTCGTTCAGCGCCCAGCCGATGCCCTGGACGGTGCCACCTTGGAGCTGGCCTTCCACGTATGCAGGGTGGATCGCCTTGCCGACATCCTGCACGACCGTGTAGCGCACGATCTTGATCAGGCCGGTCAGCCTGTCCACTTCGACATCCACGATGTGGGTGCCGAAACCGGGGCCCGCGCCCTGCGCATTGATTTCCGCGTGCCCGGCAATGGTGCCGCCGGTCTTGCCTGCGACCTTGGCAATTTCGGCCAGGGACATCGGCGCAAACGGCTTGACGCACCCGTCAGCCGGCCGTGCCCAGCCGTCTTTCCACACCACGTCGTCGACCGGAACCTCCCGGATCCTGGCGACGCGCTGCCGCAGCTTTTCGATCGCCTGGCGGGCAGTCAGGACCGACGCCATCCCGCTCGCGAAAGTGCCGCGGCTGCCTGCAGTGATGAAGTTGAACCCCAGCGATGAAGTGTCGCCGATGATCGGCCTCACCTTGTCGACATCTATGCCCAATTCCTCGGCTACCATCATGGCCATCGAGGCGCGCGAACCCCCGGCGACGTCCACGGTGCCGAGCACCAGCGTCACCGTGCCATCCTCGTTGACGTTGAGCGCAGCCGAGGTCTCGTTGCCGATGTTGAACCAGAAGCCGGTGGCGACTCCGCGACCCTGGTTCGGTCCGAGTGGCGCACTGTAGTTCGGATGCGCCTTGGCCCTTTCCAGCGTTTCGACGTACCCGATCGTCCCGAGCGTCGGGCCGTAATAGGTCCGGGTCCCCTCCCTGGCGGCGTTCTTGAGCCGGAATTCGATGGGGTCGATGCCGAGTCTCTTGGCCATTTCGTCGATTACGCTCTCCACCCCGAAGACCGCAATCGGGGCGCCCGGCGCGCGGTAGGCCGCGACCTTCGGGCGGTTCACGGTGACATCGTTGCCCACGACCCGCACGTTGGCGAGGTCATAGCGCGTGAAGGTGCACATGGATGCCATCGCCACGGACGAACCGGGAAAGGCGCCGGCCTGGAAATTCAGTTCCGCATCCGCGGCAGTGATTCTGCCGTCCCTGGTACAACCCATCTTGACCTTGACGTTGGCGCCGGAGGTCGGGCCCGTGGCGCGGAATACCTCCTCGCGGGTCATCACCATCTTCACCGGCCGGTGCGACTTGCGCGACAATGCGATGGCCAGCGGCTCGTTGTAGATGTTGTTCTTGCCTCCGAAGCCGCCGCCGATCTCCGTCGGGGTCACGCGGATCTTCGAGACATCCATCTGCAGAACCTTGGCGCACTGCGCCCTGAAGACGAAATGCCCCTGCGTCGCGGTCCAGAGCTCGGCTTGACCGTCCTCCGTATAGCTCGCAAGGCATGCCTGTGGCTCGATATAGCCCTGGTGCACCGGTTTGGTGTTGAACTCGCGCTCCACGATCAGGTCTGCCTGCTTGAAGCCCGCCTCGAGGTCTCCACGCGCGAACACCATGCGCTTGGCCACGTTGGACGGCCTGTCCGGCTTCGGGGTGACCCCTTCGGTGTACTGCTCCTCGTGCAGCAGCGGGGCGTCGGGTCGCATCGCCTCGACCACATCGATCACGTGCGGCAGGACCTCGTAATCAACCTTGATCAGTTTGAGCGCCTTGCTCGCGATCGACCCGCTGATTGCCGCGACCGCCGCCACGGGATGGCCGTCGTAGAACACCTTTTCGCGCGCCATCATGTTCCGGGTGACGTCGTGAAAATTGATCGTTAGCTCGCCGGAGGCCGCGTATTCGACCGGCAGGTCGGGAAAATCCTCGCGCGTGACCACGGCCTTCACCCCGGGCAGCGCCTCCGCGGCCGAGGTGTCGATCGACTTGATGCGCGCGTGCGCATGCGGGCTGCGCAGCACTTTGCCGATGAGCTGGCCGGGCAGATTGTAATCGGCCGCATATCGCGCGCGACCGGTCACCTTGTCGACCCCGTCGGGCCGGAGCGGACGCGTGCCGACGACCTTCAGCGCCTTCTGCTCGTACTTCATCATGGTGGACACGGTCAGCCTCCCCGCAATTCGCGCGCCGCATCGAGCACTGCCTCGACCACCTTGTGATACCCGGTGCAGCGGCACAGGTTGCCCGCCAGCCAGTAGCGAACCTCTTCCTCGGTCGGATCGGGGTTGCGCTCCAGCAGTGAGCGCGCCGCGATGAGGATTCCAGGGGTGCAGATGCCGCACTGAAGCGCAGCGTGTTCCAGGAACTTGCGCTGCAACGGATGCAGCTCCTTGCCGGTTTGCATGCCTTCGATCGTTTGTATCGACTTGCCCCTGGCCTCGACGCCGAGGACGAGGCACGAGCACACCAGGCGCCCGTCGACGGTGACCGTGCAGGCACCGCAGTCGCCCGTGCCGCAGCCTTCCTTGGTGCCGGTGAGACGCAGTTCGTCGCGCAGCACCTCGAGGAGCGTCTGCTGCGTCTCGCAGAGAAACTCGACGGGATCTCCGTTGACTGTCGCGGTTACATGATGCCTTGCCATCAGCTCAGCCTCCTCGCTCTATGAAGCGCAATCTCGGCGGCGCGCCGCGCGATCACGCCGGCGACCTGGATACGAAACGCCTTGGTTCCACGTTTGTCATCGATCGGCCGGCAGGCTGCGCTTGCCGCTGCCGCCAGGCGATCGAGCGCGGCACCGTCGACGGGCGTGCCGATCAGCACGGCCGCCGCATCGGGCACCAGCACGGCGCGCTCGGCCACGGCGCAGAGCGCAATCCGCGCCCGCGTGCAAATCCCGCGGTCGTCCAGCGACAGGTTGACCCCCGCGCCGACGACCGCGATATCCATCTCGGTGCGCGGCGTGAAGCGCAAATAGGCATCGCCCGAATGCCGCGGGCGCGGCGGCAGCAGGAACGAGGCGACAATTTCATTCCTGGCCAGCGAGGTCTTGCCCGGGCCGGTGGGGATATCTTCGACGGGGGCCTCGCGCGTGCCGTCGGGGCCGACGATGCGGACCACGGCGCCGGCAGCCATCATCGCCGGTACGCTGTCCGCCGCGGGAGACGCGTTGCACAGATTGCCTCCCACGGTCGCGCGTCCCTTCACCTGGATCGAGCCGATCAGTTTGACCCCATCCGTCACGCCGGGCCATGCCTGCGCGAAGGCCGAATGCTCGACCAGTTCCATGCAGGTTACGGCCGCGCCGACGCGATAGCCGCCGTTTTCGGCAACGATCGACGTCATCTCGGGAATGCCCTTGATATCGACCAGCAGTTCGGGTTCGATGCGGCCGGCGCGCATCTGGATCAGCAGGTCCGTGCCGCCGGCCAGCACTCGCGCCCGCCCCTTCGCCCCGGAGAGCAACGCGACAGCCGCCGCCAGCGTCTCGGGTGCCTCATAGCGCATTTCGCTCATCTAGCTTTCCTGATTGTATTCCACAGCCTGCCCTGACCCGTTTCCCATGACCCAGATGGTGTCGCCATGCGAATTGTAGCGAAGATCAGGGGTCATGGCGGCAGCCGGAATCCGGCGACGTTTCAAATTCAGTAGCCCGCCGCCGCCCTCTGACTATTTTCGCCGCATTCACGCCGCGGCCGAATCTGGGTATTCTTACGGGCTGAACGGCCGCTGCCTTGGAATGGAAGAGCAATTCTGTAATATGGAACGCGATAGGAACGCTCGCGCAGCGGATGCCGGAAACGGCGGATTCGTGGTGGCGGTCGACGTCGGCGGCACCTGCACCGATTGCGTGGTGTTCCGAGCGGGCGAGCCGGTGCATGTCGGAAAGAGCTTCTCCACGCCGCCGGACTTCGCGCACGGGGTGATGGATTCGGTCAGCTCGGCGGCCTCGGGCATGGGCATGGACGTGGCGGGGCTGCTGCGTTCGACGCGCTTGTTCCTGCACGGCTCAACGGTCGTCGACAACGTTCTCCTCACCCGCGAGGGCGCGAAGACAGGTCTGATCACAACTGCCGGTTTCGAGGACACGCTGATCATCACCCGCGGCGCCTACGGGCGCTGGTCCGGCCAGCCGGAGGACGTCGTCAAGCATCCGGTGGCCACCGACCGGCCGCCGCCGCTGGTGCCGCGCTCGCGGATCGCCGGCGTGCTCGAGCGCGTGGGCAGCAAGGGCGAAGTGCTCGAAGCCCTGGACGAGGAGAGCGTGGAGGCAGCAGTCGCGGCGCTGCTCGGACAGGGCGTGAGCGCGATCGCAGTGTGCCTGCTCTGGTCCTTCCGCAATCCGGTGCACGAGCGCCGAGTGCGCGAGATCATCGCGCGCATGGCCCCCGGGGCGGACGTTTCCATCTCCTGCGAGATCGCCCCGGTGCCTGGCGAGTACGAGCGCAGTTCCACTACCGTCATCAATGCCTATGCCGTGCAGGTGACGCGCGCCTATCTCGAAGAGCTCGGCAATCTGCTTCGTGCCGGTGGGTATCACGGCACGCTGCTGGTGATGCAGGGCTACGGCGGACTGGTGCCGGTCGGCGAGGCGACGCAGCGTCCGGTGGGCATGGTCGAGTGCGGGCCGGCCGCGGGCATGACCGGGGCGCGCTATATCGGCGGCGTGCTCGGCGAGAACAACATCATCGCGGCCGACATGGGCGGCACCACTTTCAAGGTCGGTGTGATACGCGACGGCGAGCTCGACTACGCGCGCGAGCCGATGGTGGACCGCTATCACTACGTCGCCTCCAAGCTCGAAGTGGTTTCCATAGGCGCGGGCGGCGGAAGCATCGTCAGCGTGGAGCCGCATACGCGTCGTCCGCGGATAGGCCCGCGCAGCGCCGGCTCGCGTCCCGGCCCGGTGTGCTACGGGCGCGGCGGCGAGGAGCCGACCCTGACCGACGTGGCGGCGATCATCGGCTACATGGATCCGAGTACCTTTCTCGGCGGCAGCGTGCCGCTGGACATCGACGCCGCGCGCCGCGCGTTCGCGCAGAAGGTGGCGCGGCCCCTGGGCATGGGCGTGGACGAGGCGGCGATCGGCATCTATCGCATCGCCTCGGCGCAGTTGTCCGACCTGGTGCGCAACGTCACCGTCGAACGCGGGCTCGACCCTCGGGAATTCGTATTGCACGCCTTCGGCGGCAGCTGCGGGCTGTTCGCGGGCGCGTTTGCGAGAGAACTCGGCATCCGCCGCGTCCTGGTACCGTTCACCGCCTCGGTGAATTGCGCTTTTGGCATGGTCGCGGCGGACGTGGTTCACAATTACGCCGTGGTGCAGCCGATGCCGGCGCCGGCACCGGCCGAGGCGATCAACCGGACACTCGAGCCGATGGCTGCGCGGGCGATCGAGCAGCTTGCCGCGGAGGGATTCGCGCCCGACGACATCCGGCTGGAGTGGGCGGTGGATCTGCGCTACCGGCGCCAGGTGCATCAGGTGATCACGCCGCTGCGCGCGGGACCGCCCCTGACTGCCGAAGCGTGCGCCGCGCTGCTGGGCGACTTCGAACGGTTGTACGAGCAGCGTTACGGCCGCGGTTCGGCGTATCGCGCCGCGGGGATCGAACTGGTGAGCTTCCGCCTCAAGGCCAGCGGCTTGATGGCGCGTCCGGATGCGCCACCCGAGGCGCCGGACGGGGAAGACGCCTCGGCGGCGCAGACCGGCGAGCGGGCGATGTTCGTCGAGGGCGAGGCGAGGTTGCGGCCGGGGCGGATCTACGATTTCGCGAAGCTGCGCCCGGGGAACCGGCTGACAGGACCGGCGGTGGTGCATTCGGCGATCACCACGGTCGTGGTCCAGCCCGGGCAGGCCGCGCTTGTCGATGGCTACCGCAACCTGGTGCTCGAGGCGGCCTGAGTATGGCGGTCGATCCGGTCAGCTTCGAAATCATCCGCCACCGGCTGTTCCGCGTGATCGAGGAGGCGGTGGTCACGCTCAAGAGCGTCTCGGGCAGCCCGACCACCAACGAGGGCCACGACCTGATGGTGTCGCTGTATACCGCCGACGGCGGCCTGCTCATGGGCGGGGTCGGGTTCCTGCACCATTTGAGCAGCGCCTCCGAGGCCTGCAAGGCGATCATCAGGCGCTTTGGCGCAAAGGTGTGCGCGGGCGACGTCTATCTGCTCAACGATCCCTATACCGCGGCGCTGCACACCTCGGATGTCTATCTGATCGCGCCCATCCACTACCGGGGCGAACTGGTCGCGTGGTCGGCCTGCTTCGTCCATGTGAACGACATCGGCGCGATGAACCCCGGCGGGTTCTGCCCCGAGGCGCGCGACATATTCAACGAGGGATTCTCCTCGCCGGGACTGCGCATCGTGCATCGAGGCGAAACCTGCGAAGACGTGCTGGACACGCTGCTCAACATGGTGCGCTCGCCCGAGATGGTAGGCCTGGACCTGCGCTCGATGATCGCCTGCAACCATGTCGCGGCCGAGCGCATGTGCGCGCTGCTCGACCGCTACGGCGTGCCGGCGCTGGCCGAGGTCGGAAGCACGCTGATCGCGCAATCCGAGCAACTGCTGCGCCGCCGCCTTGCCGAACTGCCCGACGGAAGTTGGAACGCGCGCCAGTACATGGACGTCGAAGGCGTGCCGGTCACCATCCGCCTGAACATGACCAAGACCGGCGACTCGCTGCTGTTCGATTTCACCGGATCGAGTCCGCAGCTCGACCGCGGCGTAAACTGCACCCGCTGGGCGGCCTGGGGCGGATTGCTCGCGCCGCTGTATCCGATGCTCTGCCACGACATCACCTGGAACGAGGGGCTGCTGCGTCCGGTGCGCATGATCGCCCCTGAAGGGACGGTGGTGAACTGCCTGCGCCCCGCGCCGGTGTCGATCGCGACCACCGCCGCGGTTCAGGCGGTGAACAACGCCTCGCTGCTCTGCATTTCGAAGTTGCTCGCGGCGAGCCCGCAGTACGTCTCGGAAGCCACCGCGGTCTGGCACGGCAGCCATCTCTGCCTCTACCTGTTCAGCCGCAACCGGCGCGGCGAGGCGGTGATCGGCTCGACCACCGAGACCTTCGGCGGCTCGGGCGGCGCGCGCTGGGACCGCGACGGCATCGACATCGGCGGGGAGATCCCGAATCCGATCGCGCGCATGGCGAATGTCGAGACCAACGAAGGCATGTTCCCCATCCGCTATCTGTTTCGCCGGCGCATGCGCGATTCGGGCGGCGCCGGCGAGTTCCGCGGCGGAACCGGCGGTGAGTACGCGATCGTTCCCTGCGACTCTGCCGATGGGACCCTCGGCTTCGTCGTGAGCGGCAAGGGCGTCGATTTCCCGATGGGGCACGGCCTGGGCGGCGGTTATCCCGGCGCCCCGGGCCGCTATGTGATCGCGCGCGGCGGCGGTGGAACCGCGCGCGCGCCACAGGCGATCGAAGACATCCCAGGCCGGCACGAGGCCGTGAGCTGGGGCGTGTACACCCTGCAGGAGAAGGACGTGCTCTACGTTCGCTGGAACGGCGCGGGCGGGGTGGGCGATCCGATGCGCCGCGAGCCGCAGGCGGTGGCCGCGGACGTGCGCGAAGGCGTGGTCTCGGCCGCCGCGGCGCAGGCGATCTACGGCGTCGCGCTCGATGCCGCAGGCGATGTCGATGCGGCATCGACCCGCGCCTTGCGCGGCGGGCCGGGTCCGTGCGGCGCAGGCGCGCCGACTGTCCTGCTGCCGCGCACCTGCCGCTCCTGCGGCTATCACGAAAGTTCGAATCACGGCGCCGCCGGCTTCCGGATCGTGGAACGAAACCTGCGGGAACTGGCGCCGGCATACACGACCGGACCGGAGACGATCCTGCGCCAGCTCCTCTGCCCCGCCTGCGGCGCTTTGATGGACACGCAGGTGGCGCGCAAGGGCGACGAGGTTCTGATCGACAGGGTGGATCTGACCGCCAGCGCGTAGCCGAAATGAGCGAAATGATCATTCCTTCGCCGCGCGGCGACGCGGCCACCGTCATCGTGAAGGCGACGCCCGAATCGGTCGAACTGCCGCCGCGCAGGACCGCGCTGATCGTGGTCGACATGCAGAACGGCTACGCCTCCAAGGGCGGCTACCGGGATATCGCCGGCAAGGACGTCGGCCCCGCCAGGGGCGTCGTCGAGAACACGCAGCTGCTGCTGCGCAGCGCACGCCGCGCGGGCCTGAACGTGGTCTATCTGAAGAACGGCTGGGACGCGGCCCTCAAGACCTCGGGCGGGACCGAATCGCCGAACTGGTACAAGTCCAATCCGCTCAAGCTGATGCGCGAGCGGCCCGCGCTTGCCGGAAAGATCCTCACCCACGGGTCCTGGGACTACGAGTTCGTGGCCGGGCTCGAACCGCTGGACGGGGACTTCATCGTTCCCAAGACGCGCTACAGCGGCTTTTGCGGGACCGACCTGGACAGCATCCTGCGCTCGCGCGGCGTCCGCCACCTGATCTTCTGCGGGATCGCGTCGAACGTCTGCGTCGAGTCGACGCTGCGCGATGCCTATTTCCGCGAGTACTTCTGCCTGATGGTGCGCGACGCCACCCAGCAGTCGGGACCTGCTGCGATACAGGACGCGGTGATCTACAATGTGGAGACTTTTCTCGGCTGGGTGAGCGACACCCGGTCGATTTGCGCCGCGCTGGATGCTGCGGGGTCTAGTTGAGCCCATGAATCCGATTCCGGCTAGGCGCGCAGGACGCGGGTCGCCGGGATGCGCGCATGCATGTTTTCGCAGTCTTATCTCTTACAACAATACCGACATTTCACACCGATAGAGGAGAAATCGCCATGACTACCCATCGATCCATGCTCGCCGCGCTGGCGGCCGTCGCGGTGCTGGGGCTGGCCGGACAGGCCCGGGCCCAGGAGAAGATCACTCTCGGCATCCTGCCGTTCTCCGAGTCGCTCGGCGCGGTGCTCGCCGACAAGCTGGGTTACTTCAAGGCCGAGGGCATCGAGGTCGAGATGAAGAAGTTCGCCAGCGGCGCTCTCGCGCTGCCCCTGGTGCAGGCGGGCAAGCTCGATATTGCCTTCAGCAACACCGTGTCGACCCTGCAGGCATTCGAGCAGGGCTTTGACGGGACGATACTCGCCCCGGGCGCAATCGTGCGCAGCCAGGCGCCGGACTCCACCACCGGGCTCATGGTGCTCAAGGGCGGGATCAAGACGCCCAAGGATCTCGAAGGCAAGCGCGTCGCGGTCAACGTCATCAACAGCTCGGCCTGGCTGTACATGGTGGCCTACATGGACAAGCACGGCGTGGATCGCAACAAGGTCCGCTTTCTCGAAATCCCGTTCCCGCAAATGAACGATCCGCTGCTCAACAAGCAGGTCGATGCGATCGGCCAGGTCGAGCCCTTCAGCACCATCCTCGCCGGCACCGGCAAAGTGGATACGCTCGCCTACACCTACGTCGAATCGCAGCCCAACGCCGACATCACCCAGTACATCGCGCTCACCGCCTGGGTGAAAGAGCATTCCTCGCTCGCCAACCGTTTCGCGCGCGCGGTGGTCAAGGGCGCCCAGTTTGCCAATATGAACGGCAACGAGGCGGCGGTGCGCGAAGCCAACCAGCAGTTCACGAACCTCAACCCGGCGCTGAAGGACAAGGTGCGGCTGCCGGTTTTGGGCACGAAAGTGAACGAGACCGAGATCCGCAGGACCATGGATCTGATGGTCAAGTACGGCCTGATGAAAAAGCCGGTGGAACTCGCCGGCCGCACCCTCTCGATCCGGTAGCGCGGGGAGCGTTCGGGCGGTGGCGGATACGCCTTACATCGCCGTGCGCCGCGTCCACAAGGTCTACACCGGGCACGGACGCACGACCAAGGCGCTTGGCGGCGTCGACCTGCAGATCGGCCGCGGCTCCTTCGTCTCCATCGTCGGGCCTTCGGGCTGCGGCAAATCCACGCTGCTGCAGATCATGGCGGGCCTGGTGCCCGCCACCGAGGGCGAGGTGTCGCTGCAGGGCAGGCGGGTGTTCGAGCCGCCGCCGGAGATCATCTACGTTTTCCAGCAGTACACGCGATCGCTCTATCCCTGGAAGACGGTGGAGGACAACGTCGCCTACGGCCTGGAGAATCGCGGCGGGCTGTCGCGCGAGCAAGTCGCGGCGCGCACCCGCGAGTACATCGGGCTGGTGAAGCTCGACGGGTTCGAGCGTCACTATCCCTGGCAACTCTCCGGCGGCATGCAGCAGCGCGTCGCGATCGCGCGCGCCCTCGCCTGCCGACCCGACGTGCTGCTCATGGACGAGCCTTTCAGTTCCGTCGACGCGCTGACCCGCGTCGGCCTGCAGGAGCTCGTGATGCGCATCTGGCGCGAGCTCGGTCTGACGGTGATCTTCGTGACCCACGACACCGACGAGGCGATCTATCTCTCCGCCCGGGTAGTCGCGCTGAGCAAGCCGCCCGCAGTCGTGGCCGTCGACATCGAGATCGAGCTTCCGCACCCGCGCGACCAGATCACCACTCGCGAGCTGCCGCAATACCTCAAATACCGCCACCGGCTGCTCGCCCAGCTGTTCGCCGACGAAGGCCTGCGCAGCGCGGCTGCGGCGCATTGATGAAGGCGCTGATGATGCGGATGCTCAAGAGCCCCCTGCTCGGGGTGATGTTCATCGGGCTGCTGCTCGGCGTCTGGGAGCTGAGCGGGGCGCTCGAATGGGTTTCGCCGCTGTCGTTCCCGCGCATGAGCTCGGTGGTCGCCTCCCTGTGGGGACTGACTTGGTCCGGCGAGCTGCTCGCGGAGCTCGGCTCCAGCCTCTGGCGCATGTTCGCCGGCTATTTCATCGGCATCGGGCTGGGCGTGTTCATCGGCCTGCTCATGGGTTCGTTCCGCACGGTCTACAACCTGCTCGAACCGATCACCGAGATCCTCCGACCCATACCGAGCCCGGCGTATGTCCCGATCGCCATTCTGTTCCTGGGCATCGACGACGAAATGAAGATCTTCATGATCGCCTTCTCGGCGTTTTTCCCGGTGCTCCTCAACACCTATAGCGGCGTGCGCAGCGTCGATCCGGTGCAGCTCCAGACGGCGAGCACCTTCGGTGTCAAAGGCCGCAGGCTGCTGTGGCAGATCGTGCTCCCTTCGGCTGCGCCCTTCATCTTCACCGGAATGCGCGTGAGCCTTGCCGTTGCGCTGATCGTCATGGTGATCAGCGAGATGGTCGCGGCGTCGAACGGCATCGGCTATTTCGTGCTCGCCGCCCAGCGCGGATTCAAGGTCAAGGAGATGTTTGCCGGCGTGGTCACGCTCGCCGTAGTCGGCTATGTGCTCAACCGGGTATTTCTCGCCGTCGAGAACCGCGTGCTCGCCTGGCATCGCGGCTACACCCAGCAGCAGAAGAATTGAATTCGCGCGGGTCGCCGGCATGCGGAAGTGAACCGTGGACGTGGCCGAACGCCACCGTCCGCGCGCCGACCGATTCGGCGTTGCGAGGGGATCATCAATTACGGAGGCGGCATGGAAGAGTTCTCAGCGGCGGGAGGCACTCCCGCGACCGGCATCGCGGCTGCCGCCGAAGTGGACGATCGGCGGGGCGCGCGGGATCTGCGCGAGTGGCTCGGCAGGATCGAGACTGCGGGCGAACTGAAGCGGATCGACGCCCGGGTCGATCTGGACCAGGAGCTGTCCGCAATCGCCTTGATGGCCGCGCAGCGGGAGGATGCTCCGGCGCTGCTCTTCTCGCGGTTTACCGAGCGCACCGAGGGGCGGGTGTTGATCAACATGCTTGGCGCGAGCACACGGCGATATGCGCTGTCGGTGGGGCTCGATCCCGACCTGCCGGTTTCCCGGCTGATCACGGAAACCCGGCGCACCATGCGGCGGCGGATCGCGCCCGCCCGGATCGCGCCGGAGCGGGCGCCGGTGAACGAGATTGTCCTCACGGGCGATGACATCGATCTCACCCGGATGCCGGTGCCCAGGTTCTGGCCCGGCGACGGCGGTCGCTATATCGGCACGGGCGACATCACCTTCACGCGCGATCCCCACACCGGACGCATCAATGCCGGCGTCTACCGGCAGATGCTGCACGGACCGCGCCGGGTCGGGCTGTATACCTCGCCCGGCAAGCACGGCGGGCTCGACCGCGATGCCTGGTGGTCCTCCGGCAAGCCGTGTCCCGTGGTCGTGGCCTACGGTATCGATCCCATCCTGTTCATGGTCGGCGCCCAGGTGTTCGGCTCACAGGAGTCGGAGCTCGACGTGGCCGGGGGGCTGCTCGGCGAACCGGTGCAGCTCACCGAGGGCGCAGTTGTGGACCTTCCGATTCCGGCAAATGCCGAGATCGTGATCGAAGGCTACATACATTCCGGGCAACTGGAGGCCGAAGGCCCGCTGGGCGAATTCACCGGCTACTACGGCAACGTCCGAGCGCCCCAGCCGGTGATCGAAGTCAAGGCGCTGCACAGGCGGCGCGATCCCATCCTCACGGCCACGCTGATGGCTCGCTACCCGGCTTGCGAGATCGGTGCCTACTACGCCATCATGCGTTCGGCCCGCATCTGGGACAATCTCGAATCGCTTGGCGTGCCAGGGATATGCGGCGTGTACGCACACCCGGCGGCGGCCTCGGGCTGGGGCATGACGGTGGTCTCGCTCAAGCAGCAGTACGCCGGTCACGTGGCGCAGGTCCTGGCGCTGGCCGCACAGTGCTCCGCCGCGGCCTACTACAGCAAGTGGATCGTCGCCGTCGACGAGGATGTCGATCCAACCCGGATCAACGATGTGCTTTGGGCGCTGAGCACACGCTGCAATCCCGCGGACAACATCGACATCCTGCGCAATACCTGGTCGACCGGCCTGGATCCCAGCCGGGGTCCGAGCGAGTTGCGGCCGTATGGCTCCAAGGCGCTGATCGACGCCTGCAAGCCGCATCGCTACCTCAAGGATTTTCCGAAGGCCACCCTGCTACGCAGGGACATCTACGACCGCGTCGTGAGCCGCTGGAGCGAGCTGGGCATGCCGGGTGCGGCCCCCGCGATGACCGCGTTCGACGACCTGGTACCGCCGGTCTAGAACCGACGCCGCTTCCCCTTGACTGCTTCGGACCGACGCGCGTAGCCTAGCTCGCAGAAATTCGTCGCGCCCCGGCTGCCCGGTCCGAACAGGCGCGCCCGAGCGGCGGCGATCGTTGCTGCAATGCCCCACGCCGCTCCCACTGGGTCCGTTCGTCGAGAGGTGCAGAGA
>Ga0209514_10006841_pt1 | contig 13767 bp, 15 predicted proteins | sample Subgrocontami58m_FD_187452 | JGI IMG/M metagenome (GOLD analysis project Ga0209514, IMG submission 187452) | Subsurface groundwater microbial communities from S. Glens Falls, New York, USA - GMW37 contaminated, 5.8 m (SPAdes) (version 3) | ecosystem: Environmental > Aquatic > Deep subsurface >...
CCGCAGTAAGGCTCAATCAACCTTGGAATATGTTTTCAAAACATCCTTGGAACTCCTACATCCCTTTATGCCTTTTATAACAGAAGAACTCTGGCAAAAACTACCCCATGATGAAGAGTCCATTATGATTGCCCATTGGCCTTCTACCAAACAGACCTGATATGAGGATAGTTTAAAATCTTTTTATCAGAAGTTATGAGCGTTGCCCCGTTTATCATTGCTGTTGCAATAATAATTCTATCAGCCGGATCAGCCTCATCTAAATCAGGTAGTTTAACAGATTGAGCTGCTATTCTATTATCTACCGGTGCAAATTTGACATAAGATAAACTTTCCAGGCTTTCTAACCAAATATCAGTATTGGTAAGAAATCGCAGTTTACTTTTTTTAATCAATGTATAAACCTCCCAAATACTAATTGATGAAATCAATATCTCTTCTTTTATATGTTTTTCAAGAAAATTACGGGCTTTCCTGGATAGTTTTTCCGGAGCAGTGGTCCACCAAATTAATGCATTGGTGTCTAACATTATCACTTAAGGACCTCCCATTCATCCGGGCTAATTGCTGGTTCGTTTGGATCTTTATAATAAACCAATGTTCCGCGCAAGGACTTTAGTATAGCTTCAGGATCTGATTCTTCATGATAAGGAGTAACTTTAATAACCGGCTTGCCCGCATGGGTAATAATTAAAGGCTGTTTTTGAGTCTGAACAAGCCTTAAATACTCCAAGGCTTGAGCTTTAAATTGTGATTTGGAAACTGTTTGTTGCATCATATGACTATAGTCATAGTACCATAGTCATATGCATTTGTCAAGTATCCAATTTGGTTGCTAAATGGCCATTTCCCGCATAATCACCGCAAATTAAACGCAACGTAATAAATTACTTTGTAATTTAGACGTTGCTGAGACGTTTAATTTCTAAAAGAAATTATTACGTCTCGCAAAATTATTCTTTTGGAGCTTCTTCTTTAGTCTCTGGAACAGTTTCAGTAGCTTGTTCACCTTCCTTTGGCTCGCCAGAGCCTTCGGCGACAACGGCACCTTCAGCTGCGGCTTCCCCCTCAGCAGGGACAGCTGCTTCTGCTTGAGCTGCAGCTGCAGCAGCAGCTTCTTCTTCCATTTGTTTCTTCATCTCTTCAGTCACAGCCGGAGCCAGTTTTACCACAATCTCTTCCGGATCAGCTGAAATTGTTAACTTTTCCCTGTCATAACTTAACTGCCCCACAGTTATGGCATCATTAATTTCTTTAAGCAAGCCTTGGTCAACTTCTATTTTTTCAATTAAATCAGCGGGCAGCGCTTCCACTTCCACCTCATTTAAAGTTTGCAATACAATAGTTTCACCCAAATGAACAGATTCAGGCTGCTCTCCTATTAGAATAAGCGGCACCGGCACTTTAACTTTCTCGCTCAAATTAACCTGGTAAAAATCAATGTGAACTGGTAAATCTGATACAGGATCATATTGCACACCACGCACCAAAACAGGTCTTATTTCCTGCCTGCCGGCAGGCAGGTTTCCGCTGCCAATTTTTAAATCAATTAAACCAGTCTCCCCTGCTTCTTCAAAAACCTTCAAAAAGGTTTTACCGTCAACTGACACATGTTCTGTTTCCAAACCCTTGCCAAAAACATGCCCGGGTAACTTCCCGCTTTTGCGCAAATTTTTAACTTTTTTGCCAAGAATAATTCTTTCCTGCGCATGTAAACTTAATCTGTCCATGACAAGTTATCATACCACAAAAATCACTCCCAAGCAAGCCCAAAAACTTACTCCGTGGGTCAGGCCAATCCCAAAATTACTACTCCTGCAAGAAGAACTGCTGCTCCTATCAAAACCTGCATCATTTGTTTTCTTTGGGTAACCTCTTTAAAATAAAACAGTCCCCAAAAAACAGCCACCAGTATGGCTGATTGGCTTATCGGACCCATTTTGGATAAACCAATAATAGAAAGCGATAGTAGCGACAATAAATTACCAATGTTCCAAATTAACCCACTCAACAAACTTTCTTTAACAGCCTCTTTCTTAAATTCTATTTTCATAACTTGCGATATCAGCAATCCTGTGATAAATATGCCAAAACAAACAGGAAAGAAAAAATCCCGGGTGCTGACATTGCCAACTTTTATTGGAACCAGCTGACTACCGAATATCAAACCCGCTAAAATAGCTGTTAATAACCCTTTTTTAATATTTTTGCTTTGAGCATTGTTGGTTGAGCTAACTGTTATTACTCCTAATATAATAAATGCTATTCCAATAAAACCCATGATTATTCCTGATGTAATCTCGCGAAAAACTAACGCGCCCCAGAAAAAAGAAGACAGTATTACAAGAGATGACATAATAGGCACAGCCCTTGAGAGCCCCAAGCTTGCTACAGCAACCAGGGATATTGCATTTGCGCTTCCCCATAAAACCCCGCTTAATAATCCATACAAATTAAAATTAACAGGATAGTTTAAAACAATTGAAATAATCAGCCCTGATAAACCTATTCCAACAGCCATTAAAGCCTGGAATTGAATTAAATTTGAGCTTTTTGACTTTTTAAAAGGGACCATGTATGATCCCCAACAAAGCGCTGCTCCTACTGCTGCCAAAAATCCCAAATTTTCCATTTTACTTACTAAATTGTACCTCAAAACTGCGGTCTTTGGACAGATCCGAAGATATTACCTGTTCCTGCGGCCCAATTACCCCCTGCTCCCCTGACTCCAGTTTATAATTAATGGGGTAGACCAGCTTCCACTCCAGCGGCTCCTTGAGAGTACCCGGCTGTTTAATAATGTCTATTCTGTATAGAGACTTATTATCTTTAAACTCCAGCTTCCCGGCAATTTCATAATCTAAAATTAAGCTTTTTTGTTCTTGAGGCAAAAGGGTGAGGGGAAAAGAATATCCGGAACGGCCAAAATCCGCAAAGTTAGAAACAGTATGGGTAATATCTGTTTCTCCCCACAAAGCTCTTATCAGTTTACTGCCAAAAGGCAAATACAACCTTACTCTGTTTTTATATTTGCCGGCCGGCCAGACATCACCCGGGCTACCATTTAAATAATTTATCTTTAACCTGTGTCTTATTTCTCCGTCTTTCCCGATTACTGTTTCCAGATGATAGTTCCGGGAAAGATAATAGTTGGCTTTATTTGCTCCCAGATTGGCCTCATTCAGACTTAAAAAATCCTGAAATATAGCTTCTTTTTTAGCAGCAGGCCGGGGCATGGCTCCTGCCCAGTTTTCCGATACTGCGTAAGAAAAAAGCTTGGGATCATCCAGATAAATTAGCATATGTTTTTCTTCAAGAGACTTGCCTATGCTTGAGACAATCCCCGGCCAATTTTGGCCAGACGAAAAGAAAATCTTATTTAAGGTTTGGTTAACCAGGGCTGTTAAAAAGCTTTTCTTGGCCTGCGAACCCGGGAAAAAACCTGCTTCGGCATGAGTAACAGAGCGCTCAAATAAATTTTCCTGTGTGATGGTCTCATCATAATCAGGAAGATCCAGCGGGCCCAAAACCGAAAGCAAATTTTCCATACCTGAAATATCCAAAGTTATCACCCCCCAAACCTTATCCCCTGTTTCTTTGGTATAAAACCACTCTATTTGTTTGGCGCTGGTGGGAAAATCCGGTTCCCAATTGGCATCCCGCAAATACCAGTTGACTTGGCCCAAGTCTTCTTTAATTTCTTTAGGCGGCTCAACATGAATACCCAGCTGCCCGTCTATGGCATAAATATCATTAACTTTAAGAGTGCGCAACTTACCTCCCTGAAAATTAACCACTGCAAAAGAGCCGATAAAACCCCCTGTGGGACGGAGCTCCATATTATTTTGCAGTAAAATCAGATAGTTTTTACTCCCCTCCATAGCCACAATTTCCGGTAAAATGGCTGCTGCTGCTTTAGCCCTTTTAACCAGACCGCTGTACAAACCGAGCCGCTCTTTTAAGCTGCTAATCCGCGGGAGAAGAAATCCAGGCATTCTTTGTAAAAATTCCTCATCATTTATCAGCGCCTGGGCATATGCTAAATCTTCATATGCTTTGGCCAATTCCATCCGGGAGGAATTAAAATATTCTTTGGGAGATTCATTTATTTCGCCGGTAACAGCCCGGAGGCCCTGATAAAGAAGTTTTATTCCCTCAACTGCGGCTCCTGCCGCATCAGTCGAAACTTGTCCCAAATTAGATAACTCTTCCCCTGCCTTAAATTGATCTTTTAAAAAGCCTGCTTCTTTCAAAGGCTCAAAAGAGCTAAAAATAGCTTTTGTCTCCAAAACAGCTTGTTTTGCTTGACTTACATTTTTCAAACTAGCCTCAAAATCTCCTTTGGACAAATTTTCTGAAGCTCTCGAAAGCTCCATCCTAAAAGTCAGCACCCCTACCCCCACTTTTATGCCGGGCCACAAAATTGCGTAAAAAATTAAGGCTAAAGCAAAAACCAGCAATGCTTTGCTTTTTATAAGTTCTGCTCCGGGGATTTTTAGAGGTTGGCGGGGAAGTTTTTTAAATGCTTCCAATTCTTCTTTTTTATCACTCCCCCACTGCGCATCTTTTTTATCCTCTTTTACCTGTTCCAATTGTGCCGGCTCATCAATTTCTTTATCCTTAAAAAAACTTAAGGTTTCTCTTAAAGCTGCTACCAAACCGGTTTTTGGCTGCCAGTTTAAAACTTTAATGGTTTTTGTTAAATTGGGCGTTGGCCAAGGCGGCAGCTCCTGGGGAATAAATCCCTTTTGTTCATACCATAAAGGATCGAGCAATACCTGCTTAATTTCTGTTACTTTAACCGGGACAGGCAACACTCCATCAAATATTTTTAAAGCAGTTGCTCCGGATAACATGCTTTTTACTACTAAATCAATTGCATCTTCAACGAATAAACTTCTGGCAGAAAAATCCGCTACCAAAGTTTCATTTTGCAAATCTCCTTTTAACGAGGCGTATATTAAACGGGCAATTGGGTCATTCTCCGCAAAATCCATTCCGGGGCCAAAAACCGGCCCTAGCCGCAAAATTCTGGCGTTTAAACTATTATCCGCGGCAAATTCAGCTAAGCTTCCTTCCATTCTTTTTAGCCAAAGCAAACTTTCTGAAGTTTTAGCATCATATAACTTCACAGAAGAAATCAACAAAAAACGGCCGGAGTGTTTTTTAAAATACTTAAAAATTTCTTTTAAATTCCAATCCTCACTGGGAATAACATATATGTAATCAAGCCTAGAAAGATCCAAATTTAGCTCTGAAGGCGAAGATATTAACAAATGAAAATTTTTATTTTTTGAAGCCTGCTCCAAATTCTCTTTTTTATTTTTAGTTAAATCATCAACCCCCACAACTTGCAAACCCTTTTTCAGCAACTGGTCAACCAAATGAGATCCCAAAAACCCCGCAGCCCCCACAACTAAAGCTATAGGCGTATTTCGCGAAAGTAAAATACCTGTTTTTTGGTTGATAGAATTAGTGTTTTCGTCCACGCGTAAATCGTAGCACTAGATTAATAATTTGCAAGAGAGAGGAAAAGCATCTTAATAGATCTTATCAAGAGCCTCATTGGCTAAACTATCAGCTCTAAAGTTTTTTTCGCGGGGGATATGCCTGTAGAAAACTTCCCCTATTTCCATTTCTAAAATCTTAATTTGCTCAAAAAGTATTTTTAGATTTTGATTTTTGATTTTAAACCTCCCTGATAACTGCTCTACAACTAATCTGGAGTCTGCAAGAAACTCTATTGAAAGCTTTTCAAGAAATTCTTTTTTTAGATATTTAAAGGCCTCCAAAACCGCTGTGTATTCGGCTACATTATTGGTGGCCTTTCCGATAAATTCACCTGCCTGATGGATCAGTTTGCCTTTTCTATCAAAAATTACAAATCCGTATGAAGCAGGTCCGGGATTACCGCGGGAAGCCCCGTCTGTATAAATAATTAGTTTCATCGAATAATAATACCACTACCTGCATCCCTAATATCAAGTACTCTGACAATCCGGTTATCCAACTGGCTGCAATATATCCATATTGTGGAATAAAATATAAATTTGCAGCTATATTAACTATTAACCCCAAAACATAAACTATTAACAATTTTTTATACATTTTTTTAGCCACCATTATCCACATTAAGAGAGCGGATAAAAAGTACGCGGGAAAACCAAAAGAGAGAATCTGCAAAGAGGTTACAGATCCGGCAAATCCAGTACTGGTAATTAGTTTAATAATTAATGGGGATAAGTAATAGGTAGTAAGTAGTATGGCAAGAGACAAAATTAACAGGCCCAGAGGGGCTATTTTGGAAGTCTTGCCGCTTTTAAGCATCATCGGGTAATAAGAGTTCATCATAAAAGTAGGAAGTACCAAAATGGATTGAAAAACCTGATAAGCCAAATTATAAACACCAACTTCAGCCGAACCTTTGAAAAAGGAGAGTATAAAAGCATCGGCCCTAAAATAGATAACATTTAAAAATATGGTGGCTGCCAAAGGAAAACTGCCTTGAAATAAAACCACCAGATATTTTTTGCTAAAAATGGGGGAGAGTTGTTTAATAATTCTTCTGACCAAGGCTAGCAGCAGACCGGTATAAACAAGCCATGACAAAACATAACCAGCAGTCAATAAATACACTGGCGCGCGAGCGCTTGACAAATAAAAAATCAATAAAACCCCTGCCGGAGCGGATAAAAAAACAGGCCAAGTAGAATATTCGTATTTTAGATTAACTTGAATTAACGCTTGAGCAGTGAAAAACAGGCTGTTTAGAAAAATAGTTAATGCACCAACTAAAACAGCCAGTTTAAAATCCACCAGACCGGGCGTAAAAATTAGCGGCAGGGTAGCTGCCAGAATTGTTAAAAATATTCCCCATAAAATCCTCACCCCCAGTAGCTTTCTCCATTCATTCTGTACACTGTAACCTGTACCCTGTAACCTTCTTAAAATATATCCGTTAAAACCAAAGTCCGCCAAAACATAAAAAAAAGCCAGGTAGGTTAGCGCCAAAGTAAAACTGCCAACTCCTTCTTCTCCGTAACTTCTGGAAACTATCCCTAAAATAACAAATCCACCAGAAGTGGTAACTACCTTAAAAAAAGCCTGCCAAAATGTCTGCTGAAAAATCTTTATTATCTTTTGCACAAAATCATTTTAACTTTAACCGCGATAAAGATAAACCCCAAACCAAAAATAGCAGTCTGTACCCTTGGGGCAAGGTTAAGAAGTAATGGTCAAATAAGCCCAAGAAAAGTATAGCGTATAGCGTATAGCGTATAGTGGGTAGTTTCAGAAAAGGCAGTCCGATTAGACAAATTAGTCCCATTAGACCAATTATGCCTGTTTCAGAAAGAGCCAGCAGAAAAATGTTATGTACAGGCTGCAAAAATCTGCTGGGGCCGGAAATCAAATCCTGCTGGGCAGAAATAAAATTATTTAAGCCTACTCCAAAAATAGGATTTTTCAAAAATAAATTCCAGGAGCTTTGCAAAAGTTCTTCCCTTCGCAAAATTGTCAGATTATCATAGCTAAACAAAGAAGAAAATCTGGTAAATAAAATAGGGGACAGTATAATTATTATAACCGTTATAAGTATTATAATTTTTATATTTCTTTTCTTAAGAAAAAATAAGCTAACAAATCCTGCCAAAATAGCCACCCTGGACATAGTCAGAAAAATGATCAAACCTGAAACGGCAAAAACTATCTTTTGCCGAAGAATCAGAGATATTATTAATAAGTACCCTGCTAATACATTAGGATGGGGAAAGGTGGCATATGGCCGTAAAAATTGCAACCCAAAAAAATCAAATTTGGCAATACCTGGAGTTGTTAAAGTAAAACTTCTTTCCCCCAGAATCCAAAGTCCTAAAGTTCCCCCTTTTAAAAACTGCAAGATAGCCAATAGCGATTCTCCTAAAATTCCTATGGTCAGAGGCAAAAAAATATTTTTTAATTTTTGAGATGCAAGATAAACACCAAATAAACCGGCTACTGCATATTGTTCCAGTCTAACTAAACCAGCGCCCATGTTATTTGCTCTCAGTAAAGATAAAGCTTGAGATAGTAAAAAAATTAACAGCAGATTTAGGGCCAGTTTATTAATTTTAGGCCTGCCTGCCGGCAGGCAGGCTTTTGATAAAATCCATATAAGTATTAACCCTACTACCAGAATATCCCAAAAATACAAAGTGGGGGCAAGATAATCTATTTTTAAAGAATAAATATAGGAAAAGCCGGGCCAAAAATGACGGCCTAATTGCGTGGGTAAAAAGAGCAGTGTTAAAAAAAGAAGAATACTTTCAAGTCTTTTCATCCCTCGACTGCGCTCGGGACAGGCTTTTGATTTTTGATTTTAATTACCACATGCCTATCCCGTCCTTCACCCGCACTCTCGCTTTCAACTCCTTCTGTTTCAGATACAACCATGTGCACTATTCTCCTCTGCCAGGGGCTCATTGGTTCAAGCTCAACAACTTTTCCTGTTTCCAAAACCTGTTTTACCCAACTTTTGGCGCTGGCAGTTAACTCTTCTTCTTTTTGTTTTCTCCATCCTCCCACATCCAAAATTACTCTTTTGTATTCATCCGGTTTTTTTCTGGACATCATTTGATTAACAATTAACTGCAACCCATCCAGAGACTGCCCTCCCGAACCAATCAAGCGGCCGGCGTCTTTGGTTTCAATCAATACATTGATCCCATTTTCATCTTCTTCAATCTCGTAACTGCCCTCTAAAAGCAAAAGGCCCAGTAAATTGTCTAAAATGTCTGATAATTGCTGTTCCATAATTTCCTTACTTTCCTAGACTCTTGACTCTAGTCACTAGACTCTCTAGTCCTCCCCAGCCAGCTATTTTATATTGCTGGATAATTCCCAGTATTGTATACGTGTTCCAATAAATTGCAAGCCCTACAGGAAATTGAAAGGCAAAATAACCAATCATAACAGGCATCAGATAAACCATTTGAGATTGCACCTGACCCATGCTTTCTTCCATGCCCTCTTTTTCTTTTGTTTCGCTTTGTGGCTCATCTTTATGATGTTTGATGGGGGCAGGCACTGTCATTTTAGATTGAACAAAAGTTAAAAGAGCTGTCACAACAGGTATTAAAAGAAAAAGGCTAATCCCGAATTGGGAAGGTTTTACCCCTAAATCCAATCCAAAAAAATTCGGATCAGGCAAGGCTTTCAGATGCATTGACGGGAAATATAAAAGCGAATTAATCCAATTTAAATTAGCCCCACCCATTCCGGGTAAAATATTAATAATTGCCTGGTACAGACCGATGAATACGGGGATTTGAAGCAATGCCGGCAAACAGCCTCCGGCAGGATTTACTCCGTGCTCTTTATAAAGAGTCATCTGGGCGCCAGCCATAGCTTTTTTGTCATCCTTGTGTTTTTTCTTAAGCTCATCAAGATGCGGCTTTAAATCAACCATTTTTTTGGTCATTTTAATTTGCGACGCCATCAGCGGCCAAACCAAAAGCCTGATTGCCACAGTTAAAATAATCAGGGCAAATCCCAAGGCTCCCGGAATATGCAAAGATTGCAAAAACTGGAATGTGATTATTAAAAGATTAATAGTCGGCTGTATAAACGCGGCAATAAAAATATCCCCTATATTCATCTGCAGCTCCAAATTCTTTTAAGGCCTAAAGACAATCCCCTGATTGCGCCCTCATGTTCAATCATCTTTTTGGTATATTGGGAACAACTCACTTTATATTTACAAAAGGTAAAATTGAATGAAAACATCTGGTAAAAATTTATTAGACTAATTAATAATTTTTTCATGCTTTAATATTTCTTCCAAATCCAAAAGCACATCTTGTGATTTTACACTAAGTATGCCCTCTTTGGGAAGAGCCACTATGTTGGCGGTAGGCGGTAGGCGGTAGGCGGTAGATTGGAAAGCCTGCGCTACCAATCTTCTTGCCCTATTGCGCTCGTGCGCTTTTTTAAATGTTTTTCCGGAAACAGCTATACCAACTCTAGATATAACATTATCACCTGTCTTAATAAAAAGTTTTAAATATTTTGTTTCCAGTTTCTGGCCCGCAGCTACCCATTTAAAATCCTTTTTTAAATTTAATCTTTGGGATTTAGGAAGCATATTGGAGCTATACTGTCAGTTTTTTTCTGTCTCTTGCCATTCTTCTTTTCAAAACCCTTCGGCCATTGTGAGTTGCCATTCTTTTTAAAAACCCGTGTTTTCTAACTCTTTTTAATTTTTTTGGCTGGTATGTTCTCTTTGGCATATTTAATTACATCCTTAATAAAGCTTTATATAACTTCCTTTTTAAGGGATCCAGCGTTAAACCCAACGCTTCCAAAGTAAAAGCCCCCAAAAGCAAACTGTCGTCTTTTTCCCCAAATAAAACCGGCGCTGCCCTTTCTGTTCCCTGATATTCATAAAGGGCGCTCCCTACTTTCCTACTGATTATTCTACCATCAGCCAAAGAAAATTGTTCTTCTCCCGCAGGTTTAATGCCAATTTTTTTTAAAATATCTTCAGGCACAACAGTATAAGTTGCACCGCTATCCACTAAAAATTCTCCTGCAAACACTTTGGATGGTTTTTGAGGATTTTTTACTTTTAAAGCAACTTTAGTCATGCCCATTATAATTTAATTCTACACCCTTGGCTGTATTATGTAAAGACTGATCTACTAATTTATAGTTTCTCTATATTGTCATAACAAAACCTTTAGATTAAATTGTGGATAAGTTTTCCACAATGGATAATTTAAGACTCTGGCATAAATTTTTAGAAGCTATCAAACCCGCAGTTGGACCTGCCAACTTTAAAACCTATTTTATTAAAACCATTCTCAAATCCCAGAGCAACAGTACAATCACTCTTAATACACCTTCTGCTTTTATCAAAGAAAATCTGAAGCAAAAATACCAAACTTTAATCGAGAATACTTTTGAGAAGCTTTTGGAGAAAAAAGTAAAAATCGAGTTTATGGTTAAGGAGGTTGAGCTAGAAGCTGCACCGGAAGAATTTTTCCAACCAATTCAAACACAAACATCCGCGCTTAATCCCAAATATACCCTGGAAAATTTCGTGGTTGGTTTGTCAAATAATCTAGCCTTTGCCGCAGCCCAAGCAGTGGTACAAAACCCCGGGGTTTCTTATAACCCTTTATTTATCTACGGCGGCACAGGCGTAGGGAAAACCCATCTTATGCTTGGTATTGGCAATGCTTTGGCTAAAAAAGCCCCTCATTTTAAGATTATTTATTGTTCTTCGGAAAAATTCATGAATGATTATGTGGCAGCTATTCAAAATCACCGCATGGGGGATTTAAGGACAAAATACCGCGCAGCCCATGTTTTGCTAATTGACGACATCCAATTTTTCTCCGGCAGGGAAGGCACGCAAGAAGAGTTTTTCCACACATTTAATGAGCTTTCGAGCAGAAATTCGCAAATGGTTTTAACTTCAGACCGCCCGCCCAATGAAATCGCCAAGCTGGAAGACAGGTTAAAAAGCCGTTTCCAGGGAGGATTAATGTTGGATATTCAATTCCCTGACTTTGACACTAGAGTCGCAATCCTGCGGGCCAAGTGTTCGGAGCAAGGAGAAAATCTTTCCGAAGAATCCTTAAAGCTGATTGCCTCCTCCATGGAATCAAACATCAGGGAGCTGGAAGGGAAGTTAATTCAGCTGCTGCAGGCCCTAAAACATAAAAACTTACCCTCGACCCCGGAAAATATTGCCCCTTTTTTAACCCAACAAATTAAGAAAAACATTAAACTAGACCACAAAAAAATACTGGATACTGTCTGCGCTTTTTTTAATTTAAGCTTAAAAGATTTAACAGGCCCTAAAAGGCAAAAAGAACTGGTGCTGCCAAGACACATGGCAATGTATATCCTCTGCGAAGATTTAAACATGACTGTGGAAAAAATAGGACAACTTTTGGGGGGGCGCGACCATACTACTGTTATGCACGGCAGAGACAGGATTAAGCAATTGATTAATTCTGACAGGGAAGTACAAAGATTGCTGATAGAAGTCCGTCAAAAAGCAATCAGCTAACTTATCCACCAAAAAACTGTCTTTTCCACAAGTTATCCACTAATTATAAACAGCCTATCCACACCACTAGTCTCTAGTCACTAGTCTCTAGTCACTAGTTATCCACTTATCCACCAAGCATATAAATACTACTACTGTTATTAATGTAATAGTGTATAATTCTAAAGCAAAAGTGGAAAACTTTAACTGGACTATACTAATAATCATTGCCGCCGTAATTTTTATTGCATATCTTTTTGGTAGACTTCATGGTAAAAAACCTGCGGATATCCCTATGGATTTAATTGATCTGTATAAAGGCTTACAAGACTTACCAGCCAAAGTTTTACAAACTATTCAGGGCTCGATTAATCCTCAAAAAGGTAAAATGGCAGAGCTTTTAACTTATGCCGAGCTTCGTTATGATTATGACCGGATTATTCCTTTGGGCTGGCCAATTGATTTTATCGGCATTAAAAACAACCAGCAAATTGATTTTATTGAGGTTAAGTCCGGAGCTTCCCTCTTGACAGATGAAGAAAAACACATTAAAAACCTAATCACACAGGGGAGAGTGAATTTTAGATTGATTAAAGTAACAGAAGAAGAAGTTCATAAATTTGTAACTGCAGCGAAATAAATTGTTTACAATTTAAACGCTGCTAGAATGTTTAAATTCTTTTAGAATTTATTACATTCTGCCCGGAGAGGTGATGAATAAAATGAAATTTTCAATATTACAGCAAGATTTATTGCCTATTCTGCAAGCTGCCAGCCGCAGTGTGGGAGTAAGAGCTTCTTTACCGGTTTTGGAAAATATTCTTTTATCTGTTGAAGAGGATAACTTAAAAGTTGCTGCCACTAATTTGGAGATCGGCATTATGAAATTTGTTTCTGTAAAAAAGGCAACGCCAGGAGAAGTAACAATACCTGCCAAGCTATTGCTTGAGGTTGTTTCCGGCCTGGGGCCAAGCGAGGTGGAGTTGGAATCAAACAATGAGATTTTAACTGTTACAAGCAATAAGTTTAAAGCCAGCTTAAATGGCATTGCTGCGGCAGAATTCCCGGTCATACCCCTCTCTGACGGCAAAGGCATATCATTTCCTAAAGAAGTATTGTTAGGCTGCGGGCAAATCCTTTTTGCCGCGGCAGTGGATGAAGGCCGGCCGGTTTTAACAGGGGTTTTAACAGATGTTGGAGGGGAAAAAATAGATTTTGTGGCCACAGATGGTTTCCGGTTGGCGCATAGGCAGGTCAGCTTGCCCAAAGGGACAGAACCGTTTAAGAGTTTGATTCCGAGAAGGACATTTGAAGAGCTGCTGCGGGTTATTGGCGAGGATGAGGCAGAATCTGTCAGCGTTTCCCTTTCTCAAAACCAAAACCAGATTGTTTTTTCCGTTGGCAAAACAAAGGTTTCCTCAAGGCTGATTGAGGGTTCTTTCCCTGCCTGGGAGAAAATAATTCCCACTGAAACTATTGGGCGGGCGCTGGTGGACAAAGAAGATCTTGTAAAAGCCTTGAAACTGGCAGCGGTTTTTGGTAAAAATGAGGCTAATATTGTGGTTTTAACCACCCGGGAAAATAAACTAGCTTTGGCTTCGTCAGTTAAAGAAGTGGGTAGTCAGGAAAATGAGATTGAAGCTCAAGTTGAAGGGGATAGTTTACAGGTGGCTTTTAACACCAGGTTTTTGCAGGATGCTGTTTCCGCCTCACCCGCAAGTCAGCTGATGATT
>Ga0209514_10006847_pt1 | contig 13755 bp, 12 predicted proteins | sample Subgrocontami58m_FD_187452 | JGI IMG/M metagenome (GOLD analysis project Ga0209514, IMG submission 187452) | Subsurface groundwater microbial communities from S. Glens Falls, New York, USA - GMW37 contaminated, 5.8 m (SPAdes) (version 3) | ecosystem: Environmental > Aquatic > Deep subsurface >...
CTCCAGAAAGGATGTGATAAGATAAGCCCACAATGCCTGAAGATAAAGGGCTATCTCGTTCCCAAAGGGAGGAGAAGGTCCTCCAATTTTGGAAAGACAATCAAATATTCAAGAAGACATTAGAGAAACCCTCGGACAAGGGTGAATTTGTGTTTTATGAAGGTCCTCCAACTGCGAATGGTAAGCCGGGTATTCACCACGTTGAAGCCCGTGCTTTCAAGGATGCCATCCCTCGATACAAAACTATGCAGGGTTTTCATGTCCGCAGAAAAGCGGGTTGGGACACTCATGGTCTTCCTGTAGAACTCGAAGTAGAGAAAAAGCTTGGCCTAAAGAGCAAAAAAGAAATCGAAGAGTACGGAGTAGAGAAATTTAATGACGAGTGCAAAAAATCTGTTTGGACTTATGTGGATCTCTGGAGACAATTCAGTGACCGTATGGGGTATTGGGCAGATTATGAAAACGCATACGTCACATACAAGAACCCTTACATAGAATCTATTTGGACGATCCTCGCTGAAGTAGAGAAGCAGAAACTTTTATACAAGGATTATAAAGTAGTGCCTTGGTGTCCGAGGTGCGGGACTGGCCTTTCATCCCATGAACTCGCTCAAGGTTATAAGGATGTGAAGGATATTTCGTTATATGTTGAATTTAGAATTAAGAATTATGAATTAGGAATTAATAAAAATCCTAATATATATTTCCTTGCGTGGACAACGACACCGTGGACATTGCCTGGTAACATTGCCCTCGCGGTTGGCCCGGAGATTGACTATGTTGTGTTGGAAAAACCTGATGAAGGCACTGGTCCATTAGTACGGTTTATTCTCGCTAAGGATAGGGTTGAAAAAATATTTGGTACAGAAGGATATGAGATTATTGAAACGAAGAAGGGCAAAGATTTGGTTGGTCTAGAATACGAACCACTTTATCCATTTGTAAAAAATATCACTTCAGATATCCAAGGCCCGGCCTTGGATGGGGCGTTCAAAGTTTATTCTGCCGACTTCGTCACCACCACAGATGGGACGGGGATTGTGCATACAGCAGTGATGTATGGACAGGAAGACTTTGATTTGGGCAACAAGGTTGGATTGCCCAAGGTTCACCTCGTTTCTCCGGATGGAACATTTATGAAAGGCACAGATTGGCTCGAGGGGAGGTCGGTAGTAGACGAGACTTTGGCTGTAGATATTTTGAAGGAACTTCAGAGTCGAGGATTACTCTTCGATAAAGAAAACTTCACTCACTCATATCCATTTTGTTGGAGATGCAACACTAAGCTTATTTATTATGCTCGAGATTCTTGGTATATAAGGATGTCTGAAGTCAGAGACAAGCTTGTCCTAGAAAATCAAAAGATAAATTGGGAACCGGATTATATAAAGGAAGGTCGTTTTGGTGAATGGCTAAGGGAGGTCAAGGATTGGGCCGTCAGTCGAGAGAGGTATTGGGGCACACCCCTTCCAATCTGGGAGACAGAAGACAAGAAGGAGAGAATAGTGGTTGATTCTTTGGATACTATTCGGAAATATACAAAGAAATCTGGAAACAAATATTTTGTGATGCGCCACGGCGGGACAGAAGGAAATAAAAAAGAAATTGTGAGTTTCAAGAATCAAGAAAGCGATCACATCACCGAAGAAGGCAAGAAACAAGCGGAGAAATCGGCCGAAGATTTAAGGGGCAAGAAGATAGACCTGATCATCTCTTCTCCATTTACTCGCACCAAAGAAACGGCAGAAGTTGTGGGTAAGGTTTTGGGGGTCGAGGTTGTCTCCGATGAAAGGATTATAGAAATAAACCCCGGTAAATATGATGGGGGAGATTGGAATGAATATCACGTGACTATGTATGCTGCGGGTCCAGATTGGTTCAACGTGACTATGCCCGGAGGTGAGTCACTCTCAGATGTAAGGAAGAGAATGGGTGAGTTTCTTTATGATTTAGAAGATAAATATAAAGATAAAAATATTTTGATCGTAACTCATGGAGGTCCAGCCTGGCTACTTTATGTTGTCTCAGGTCTCCATTTACCTGACAATAAAAAATATTCTATCTCCAAAGATAAAGATTTTGTGAACGATTTTGAAAGATTTAAGAATGCAGAAGTTAGGCCGCTTGATTTTGCCCCTCTACCACACGACAAGGATTTCACTCTGGATCTCCACAAACCATTCATAGATGAAGTGGTTTTAGAAAAAGAAGGCAAGGAATATAAACGAGTGAAAGAGGTGATGGATGTTTGGTTTGATTCTGGTTCAATGCCTTTCTCTCAAGATTCTGATGACAGAGAGAGGGCTGGTGACTATTCAAACATAATGTATCCTGCAGATTTTATCTCCGAAGCGCTCGATCAAACTCGTGGATGGTTCTACACCATGCACGCGATAGGGGTTCTCATGGGTCGAGGAACGGCCTTCAAAAATGTTATTTGTCTTGGGTTGCTCCTGGATAAAGATGGCAAGAAAATGAGCAAGACTACAGGTAATGTGGTTGACCCCATGGAAGCCATGGAGAAGCACGGAGCTGATGCTGTGCGGTTCTGGATGTATTCAATCAATCAACCAGGTGATGCGAAGAATTATGATGATAAGACGGTGGACGAGGTGAACAAGCGAGTCTTCAATATGCTTGATAATATTTATTCTTTTTATGATTTGTTTAGAGACAAAGAATTAGAAACAAAAGAGCTTAAACTGGCAAATGTTAGCCATATTTTAGACAGATGGATTTTGATTCGACTTTCCGAACTTACGAATATTATGACCGTCAAGCTTGATAGTTATAATCTCATTGAACCAACTAGGGCATTTAGAGAATTTGTCGATGACCTTTCTACTTGGTATCTGCGTCGTTCGAGAGACCGAATAAAAGAAGGTGATGAAGATGCGAAGCAAACTCTGTATTTTGTATTGAAAAATGTATCCAAACTTCTCGCTCCGTTCGCCCCTTTCTATGCAGAAGAATTATATGGGAAGCTTCGTACAGATGAAGACGTAGAAAGTGTGCATTTGGAAGAATGGCCAAGCATCCACCAAGGGAAGCCCTTAAGTATCGATTCCCAAGGGCTCCCCTTGGTGGGCGAGAAGGTGCTTTCAAACATGCAAGAAGTTAGAAAAATAGTTACTCTCGCGCTAGAGGCCCGCTCGAAGGCGAATATAAAAGTTAGACAACCACTTTCGGAATTAAGAATTAAGAATGGTGAATTAGGAAAGGAATTTCTAGATTTGATTCAAGATGAATTAAATGTGAAGAAAGTGGTTCAGGATAAAAATCTAGAAACAGAAATAGATTTAGACATCAATATCACAGATGAATTGGCCGAAGAGGGGAGAGTGAGAGAAATCATTCGCTCGATTCAAGAAATGAGAAAAGAAAAAAACCTCAACCCGAAAGACAAAATGAAATATGAGGTTAAAGAGGATGAGGCACTGTTTAAGAAATACCAACCAGAAATAGAGAAAGCTACAAATATAGAGATTGTTTTTTAATGTCATATACGATTCACACCACAGAGGGTTTGGTTCTCTCATACAGATCTCTGCGCGAAGCAGATCGAGTGTATTCGATAATGACGCGCGAGCTCGGACTCATCAGAGCTACGGCGACTGGGGTGAGGAAAGATTCTTCCAAACTCCGCGGAGCGCTTGAACCATTTTCACTTTCATCAATATCATTAGTACGAGGCAAAGAATATTGGAAGGCCACTTCTGCCAGTGTTCTAGAGAAAATTCCTTCTGTACCAGAAATCGCTCGACCATTGGCCCTATTAGAGAAACTTGTTCAAGGTGAAGCTCCGAATCCAGAACTTTTTGATGCGATAAAAAAAATTATCCTTTCGTCTACCAAAGACGAGATGTTTGAAATTCACTTCGTAGCCACCAGCCTCTTCCATCTTGGGTATCTCAAAGAAGATGATTTGAAACTGGATAAAAAGAACTTAATTAAAGCCATAAATAATGGCCTCGATTCTAGTCACTTGACAACAAGGTAATTTGGAGTGTATAATGTGAATAGATTGGTAAGTGGGGGTGCCATGCAGTTCAATTCCTCCACCCGTTGAGAGCGGTATTCTCGTAATAGGAGTGTTGTATGACGATTAACTGGGCTGCAGTTGGTCACTTTCTTTTCGCGCTTGTTCCACCCATGTTGTTTGTTTTTTGGGTGATCATTCGCATCATGAGGGGCGCCAAGGCCTCAAGGCAAGGCCTCGAGGCCGAGATGGAGCAGCGCGAACAGGCCGAAGCGAACCGTATCAAGAAGATTCGCGATCATCAGCTGAACGTCTGGAACCAGGTTTTCAACATCATCTCTGGCTGGAAGGAGGTGTTTCCACTCCTGCTCGTCACGAAGGCTGCCGGAACGGAAGCGTTCTCGATCTTTGTCGGCAGGAAGCTTGAGCACGGGACGGAGGTTCTCCTTCAGCTCGACTTCGACTTTGTCGATGGGTTCGGCAGAGACTGCGAGGGGCACATTTTTTACGCGCCGTATGGAGCGGACATGTATTTTAGTGTCCCGAGCCATATCGATGTGCGTGAGCAGATGTGGCTCTCGGACCTCATCTGGAACAGGATCCAGCGTGAGTTCTCAGTCGACGTCTCGAGATGACGTTGAAGGCATCCTAGTTTCAAGATCCCGTAATATATCGCGGGGTCTTTTTCTTTTTATAAATTTAAAAACAAGATGTTATACTTAAACATATGCCAGATGATAAGAGTAGAGTGGATGAAGCACAGGAAAGGCTTTATTCGAAGACGAGATACAGTGCTCCTACAGGAGAAAGACGAACCTTGGGGGAGACAGAAACTTCTGAAGTGAAAACAGATTGGCCATCCCAAGGTATAGACGAGCTTCTCTCTCATGAACGCAAGCCCATTGAAGGTCATCCAATTATGAAAAAGATATTTATTTCAGCCATCATATTTTTCTTCCTCGCTGTGGGTGTCGCGGCCTATATTTACCTCGGGGGAGGGAATTTCATCTCTTCGAAGAATGTTGATATTAGTGTCCTTGGCCCCACTTCGGTTTTAGCCGGAGAGCCGGTTGAACTTAATATCACTGTTTCCAACAGAAACAACGCTGACCTTGAAGCGGTCACTATGACTATTGATTATCCGAAAGATACACGCAGTGCCGAAGACGTTACCCAAGCCCTTGAACGCTCGAAGATTACTATCGGTTCGATTAGTTCGGGCAAAGACTTTGTTCAAACCCAGAAAGCTGTACTCTTCGGACAGAAGGGAGAAGTTCAGGATATAAATATTTCTATTGAATACAAAGTAAAGGGTTCGAACGCCACTTTCGACAAACAAAAAGTTTATGAGACAGTCATCGGTGCCTCACCCCTCGATATCACCATAAAGAAACCATCCTCTATCACTTCTGGGACATCTTTTAATACTACGATTACTGTTCAGGCGAATTCTGATAACGTTTTGAAAAACGTAGTAGTGCGAGGGGAGTATCCTTATGGTTACTCTGCTCTTTCTACAACGCCGTCTGCGACCTCAGCCAACAATAATTTTTGGATTCTCGGAGACCTAGCAGTGGGGGCGAAGAAAACCATTGTTATCAAAGGTATTTTAGTTGGGGAGGATCAGGCCGAAAGGACTTTTAGGTTTTATGCAGGGGTGAGCGACGTTTCCGCCTCGGACAAGTTTGGGGCCACTCTCGCTGCGGCCTCGGAGACAGTTTCTCTTAATCGTCCGGCCATCGGGCTATCTCTGAATATAAACGGAGATGAATCTAATCCGTACATTGCACCGGTTGGATCTTCTGTGACCGCGAATATAAAGTATCAAAACAACCTTCCGAACACTTTGCTCAATACTCAAGTGAAAGTGATTCTCTCTGGTGCCACACTCGATAAATTTTCTGTGAAGCCGCTTAATGGTGGTTTCTACAATTCGTCCGATAACTCGATTGTTTGGGACAAGAGTAACTATGGTAGCCTCGCCTCGCTGGAGCCGGGAGACAACGATTCGCTTTCATTCAGTTTTGCTTCTCTATCAAGTTTGCCTATGAATACTAAGAATCCAGAAATTAGTTTCAAAGTTAGTGTGACTGGCGTCGCGAGCGGGAACAATTCTTCAGACAATGTCACTTCCATGGACAGCCGTTCGGTCCGTATCGCTTCTCAAACCGCTCTTTCTTCGAGGTCTCTTTATTCTCGAGGAGTTTTCAAAAATACTGGGCCCATTCCACCCAAAGCAGAGAAACAAACTACCTATACTCTCATCCTCGGTCTTCGCAATACTCAAAACGATATAGACAATCCAGTGGTGACTGCAACCCTAGGCCCAAATGTGAAGTGGGTTGGTGCTGCGACTTCTACAGAAAATATTTCTTATGATTCTTTAAACAATGTTGTCACTTGGACACTAAACGACTTGCCGGCGGGGACAGGATTCTCTACACCTATTCGAGAGGCCTATATTCAGGTGGCCCTCACTCCATCCATCGGTCAGATCGGTTCTACTCCGGCGCTTCTCAACAATATTTCTTTCTCTGGGACGGATACATTTACTGATAAGACTATTACTCTCACCAACCCACCGCTTACAACCCTCATCTCGACTGATCCCAACTTTGTCCAAGGAGATGGTATAGTGGTGAAGTAATATGACAGAAAAAAAGGAGAAAAACCCTGAATTAATGGAGAAAATCATCTCACTTTGTAAGAGAAGGGGCTTTATATTTCAGGGGTCTGAAATCTATGGGGGACTGGCTGGGACATGGGACTATGGGCCGCTTGGAGTGACCCTGAAGAACAATATTAAACGTCTTTGGTGGAAAATGTTTGTGGAGAATAGAGAGGATATGTATGGAGTAGATGCAGCGCTTATTATGAACCCAAAGGTTTGGGAGGCTAGTGGGCACGTCGCAGGATTCGCAGACCCTCTCGAAAATGGAGAAAAATTTAATGTGATGTTCAAGACTTCTGTGGGGGCAGGGGAGGAAGCTGTTGTGAGCTATCTCCGCCCAGAGACGGCGCAGGGCATGTTCGTAAATTTCAAAAACGTGATAGACGCCTTCCACCCTAAACTGCCTTTCGGTATGGGACAGATTGGAAAAGCTTTCAGAAACGAAATTTCTCCGAGAGACTTTATTTTCAGAACACGAGAGTTCGAGCAGATGGAGATAGAATACTTTGTAAAGGAGAAAGATTGGAAAGATTTCTTCGAGAACTGGAGAGAGCAAATGTTTGACTGGATGAAGGCGATTGGCCTCCCCAAGAAATCCATTCATGAATTGGAAGTTCCCGAAGAAGACAGGGCGCATTATTCCAAGCGTACAATAGACTTTGAATTTGATTTTCCTTTCGGCAAGAAAGAGTTGTACGGACTGGCCTACCGGACCGACTTCGATTTGAGGAACCACAGTGCTTCGAGCGGTGTTGACCTTCAATATTTCGAAGAAGAAACCGGAGAGAGATTTACTCCGCACGTGATTGAACCAACCTTTGGTGTAGATCGAACTATCCTCGCGGTGCTCACGTCGGCTTATACTGAAGACGAGCTTAATGGAGAGACGCGCACATATCTGAAACTTTCGAAAAGCATTGCTCCGGTCAAGGCAGCCATATTCCCACTTCTAAAAAATAAACCAGAATTAGTAGAGAAAGCTCGTGAAGTTTATATGATGCTCAAGAAGGAAATTCCCCAAATTGTTTTCGACGATAACGGCAATATTGGGAAGAGATATCGCAGACAAGATGAAATAGGCACTCCGGCCTGCATCACTATTGATTTTGATACTTTGAAAGACGACACCGTGACAGTTCGTGATAGAGATACTGGGGAACAAAAGAGAGTGGCTATAAAAGATTTGAAAGATAACATTTGACAAATATTAAAATTGGTGTAGATTAGCTATAGACCATTCACCAGACGAGGAACCTCATGGGGGATCCACAGCAAGCCACGCAGGAGAGGACTACGCATGCCTTCGGCACTGAGATCGGTCTTCTTATGAACGATCTCGAAGAACTCAACAATGAGAATATGGGGCTTATTCAGATGTTGAGAACTGGTCCGCTGACTCCAGAACAGTGGGCCAAGTGGCTCAAGAATCACGACGCCATTGAGGATTTGATGGCCAGAATCGACGCTCTTACGCCGCTCCAGTAGCGGCCTTTTTTTATTCTTGATTTCTGATACACTTTTCTAACTATGAAATACAAAAAAATAACACTTCCAAATGGATTGCGAATTATCACTATACCGACCAAGGGCAACCCAGCTGCGACGGTTATGGTTATGACGGAGACCGGTTCAAAGCACGAGACCAAAGCAGAGAACGGACTCTCTCATTTTATTGAGCACATGTGTTTCAAGGGTACGCCGAAGAGACCTTCTGCCGCTATTGTGAATAAGGAGTTTGATGCTCTGGGTGCCCTTTCAAATGCGATGACCTCTGAAGAATACACAGTGTATTTTGCCAAGGCTGAGAAAAAACATTGGAAGAAAATTCTCGATATTCTTTCTGATATGTATCTTCACCCAAACTTCCCAGAGAAAGATTTACCCAAAGAACGAGGGGTAATTATTCAAGAAATTTCTATGTATGAAGACTTGCCTCAAGACAAGGTGGGTCTAGTGCTCCAAAGTTTGCTCTACGGAGATACACCTGTTGGACGATGGATTGCAGGCACTAAAGAAAACGTGGCGAAGCTCCCACACAAAAGCTTTGTGGAATATCACAAGAAGCATTATGTTGCCGAAGGCACTATTGTCGTGGTGTCCGGAGATGTGAGCGAGAGTGAAGTGAAGAGAGAAGTACAAAAATTGTTCAAGGATATCCCAACGAAGAAAAAGCCGAGCAAGGAAAAGGTTGTAGAAAAACAAACATCACCCAAGATGTTGATAAACCAGAAAAAAACAGATCAAACACATATGATTTTAGGAGTGCGTACTTATCCAGCCAAGGACAAGAGACAAGCAGTGATGGATGTTTTGTCAGGAGTGCTTGGTGGGGGGATGTCTTCGAGACTTTTCCACAAACTTCGAGAGGAGATGGGAGCTTGCTACTATGTTCATGCAGGATCCAATGATTTCACAGACCACGGATATTTTTATATTGCCACAGGGATTGAAAACCGAAGGATAGAAGAGGTAACCAAAGTTTTGTTGTCAGAGTGTTCTAGACTTACAAAGGAATTAGTTGGTCCGGAAGAGTTAAAAAAGGTTAAAGATTATATGATTGGTCGTATGTATCTGGGGCTCGAGACCACGAACGCCCTCGCGATGTTTTATGCTTCTCAAGAAGTTTTGAAAGGCAAGATGGAATTTCCAAATCAGATTGAGAATGAGGTCCGCGCCGTCACTGCTAAAGACATCATGAAAGTGGCCAAGGAGATTTTCCAAAACAAGAATCTAAACCTCGCTGTAGTAGGGGACATCAAGGATGAGGCTGGTTTGAAAAAAGTGCTCAAATTCTGATATACTCCTAGATATGAATATCACTACTGGAAGCTGGGTTAGGGGAGTTTTGGTTGTTGCAGCAGCAGCGCTTCTTTTCTATGTTAAGGACTTAATTTTGGTCATCATAGCTTCTATCGTGATAGCTTCGGCGGTAGAGCCTGCGGCCATCTGGGCGAAGAAACGAAATTTTCCTCGCTTACCCACTATCCTTGCGGTTTATATTTCCTTGGCTCTTATACTTGCTGGATTGTTTTTCTTCCTCTTCCCCCCACTCCTTGGAGAAATCTCCGGCTTTATTCGTTCTCTCCCTGATTATTCTAGTACTTTGGCCACGGCCACGAGTTCTCCTGTTTCCAGTATTTTCAGTTCGGTGAACCAGACGTTCTCGATTCAAGATATTGTTGAACAAATCAATTCTTTGGGGTCCTCTTTGTCCAAGGGCGTTTTTTCTAGTGTCTTTGTAATTTTCGGTGGAGTCTTTAGTTTCGTTTTGATTATTGTTCTTTCTTTCTACCTGGCCGTTCAGGAGGATGGGGTGGGGAACTTTCTAAGGGTCGTGACTCCGTGGGAGCGAGAGAAATATATTGTGAACCTTTGGAATCGTTCAAAGATAAAAATTGGACTTTGGATGCAGGGGCAACTCTTGCTCGGAGTTATCATCACGGTGCTTGTTTATCTCGGACTTCTTTTAATAGGGGTTAAACATGCTCTGCTCCTCGCAGTACTCGCTGGTATCCTCGAGATTATTCCTATCTTTGGTCCCATCCTCGCCTCTATCCCAGCCATCCTTCTGGCCTACACTGGTGCGGGTATGACGCAGGCGCTTGTGGTGGTGGGACTGTTCCTCGTTGTCCAACAATTTGAAAACCATTTGATCTATCCTCTGGTGGTGAAGAAGGTGCTTGGTGTGCCCCCAATGATTTCTATCTTGGCCCTTATTATTGGAGGGCAGCTTGCTGGTTTCCTGGGTATTCTCATCTCTGTCCCTGTGGCCGCTATTCTCATGGAGCTTTTTTCGGACATGGAACAGCGCAAAATAGCCAATACTCCCAAAACAGAAAATTAGACTTCTTAAAATGTCTGAACAAAAAAGTTTTTATATCACCACCACCTTGCCTTATGTGAATGCGGATCCACATATTGGGTTCGCGATGGAGATTATTCGGGCGGATGTGATAGCAAGGTGGAAAAACCTTCTGGGCTTCGAAGTGTTTTTTAATACTGGTACAGATGAACACGGGCAGAAAATTTATGAGAAGGCCGGGGAAGCGGGGATAGATACACAGAAATATGTTGATAATTCTGTAGAGAGTTTTAAGAATCTCATTCCTCTCCTCGGCATTAGTCCGGATGTGCACTTTATTCGGACAACCGATGAACATCATATAAAGTCTGCTCAAGAATTTTGGAAGAAGTGCGAAGCGAATGGAGATATTTATAAGAAAAATTATACGATTAAATATTGCGTAGGCTGCGAGCTAGAGAAGACTGATTCAGAAATAGAGAATGGGCACTGCGTCGTTCATCCTCACCTCGAGCTCGAGGTGAGGGAAGAAGAAAACTATTTCTTCAAATTTTCTAAATACCAGAAACCTCTTTTGGATTTGTACGGGGCCAATCCTAACTTTGTAGTTCCAGACTTCAGGTTCAACGAGATAAAGTCGTTCGTGGAGAGGGGGCTCGAAGATTTCTCCATCTCTCGTTTGAAGTCCAAGATGAGTTGGGGTGTGCCTGTGCCCGGAGATCCTGAACACGTGATGTATGTTTGGTTTGATGCCTTGGAAAACTACATCTCGACTTTGGGTTGGCCTGAGGACGAAGCAAACTTTAATAAATTTTGGAAGAATGGGAACCCTACTCAATATGCCGGCAAGGATAACCTGCGCCAGCAGTCTGCGATGTGGCAAGCGATGCTCATGTCTGCGGGACTCCCAACTTCTCATCAGATCGTCATAAACGGCTTTATACAGGGCGCAAATGGTCAAAAGATGTCCAAATCTTTAGGCAACGTCATTAGCCCAACAGAAGTAGTGGAGAGGTATGGAGCCGAAGCCCTTCGATACTTCGTCTGTAGAGAACTTTCTACTTTCGAAGATTCTGACTTCACTTGGGAGAGGTTTAATGAGGCTTATAATGCGGGACTGGCGAATGGGATAGGAAACCTCACCTCCAGAATTATGACCATGGCCCAAAACTTTTCTGATCTTACTTTAAACGACGTTTCCACATTGATGCTTAGTGTTAACGAAAAACTCGAAAGGTTCGAAATTGGCGGAGCCATGAATTTGATTTGGGAGAAGATTGGTGAATTAGATAAAAAAATTCAAGAAACAGAACCGTTTAAATTAATCAAAACTGACCCAGAGAAAGCTAAAGAAATTATTGCTGAACTAGTTAGTGGCCTCGCGAGTGTCTCTGAATCCCTTGCACCATTTATGCCTGAGACTGCAGAAAAAATACAGAAATTAATAAAGGAAAACAAGAAACCATCGGAGCCACTCTTCCTCCGTAAAGATGCCTAAATACTTCGACATCCATAGTCACTTAAACTTCCACGACTACGACGTTGATCGTGATGAGGTGATGAAGAGACTAGCTTCGACGGAAACCGCCACTATTGTTGTTGGTACGGACTTTGAGAGTTCAAAATGGGCCGTGGAGATTGCAGACAAATATGAGAATGTTTATGCGTGCATCGGTGTGCATCCGGTTGATGATCCGAAAATTGTTTTTGAGAAAGCTAGGTTTGAAGAATTAGTAAAGCACCCGAAGGTCGTGGCCGTGGGGGAGTGCGGAATAGATTTGTTTAGGATAGACAAGGAGAAAGATTTCGAACGACAGAAGAAATTATTTATAGAACAGATTGAATTTGCTGTAAAGCATGATAAGCCAATCATGATCCACTCTCGTGATGCGTATGATGAAGTTTTCGAGATCCTCGAACCACTGATTAAGCTCTACGGCTCCAAACTAAGAGGGAACTCACACTTCTTCACTGGGACACTTGAACAAGCGCAGAGATACTGGGCTATAGGCTTCACTACGTCTTTCACCGGAGTCATCACCTTCGCCCGTGATTATGATGAGGTTATAAAGAATGCACCGCTCAATATGATTATGTCCGAGACAGATGCGCCTTGGGTATCTCCAACACCGTATAGGGGCAAGCGCAATGAACCGAGCTACGTGAGTGAAGTGGCGAAGAAGATTGCAGAGATACGAGGGGAAGATTTGGATGTGGTTAGAAGTGCCCTTGTGACAAACGCCTTAAATATGATAGGGTACTAGGACCTCTTCTGTACCCCACGTTGCTAAGGCTATGCGGGGCTGAGGTTTATAAGTTAATTAAACAAACTGATGTCCATTACAGAAGACCACAAGGAAGCGAATGTTTATGAAATTGGATACCTGGTACTCCCAAGTGTTCCTGCAGAAAACCTTCCCCAAGTGGTCTCTAACCTTGTTTCTATTATTGAGAAAGCAGGCGGTAAACCGCTTGATGGAGAAGATCCAGCCCTCGAACCGTTGGCTTATTCTATGTCGAAGACTGTGGGTGCCCGCAAATATATCGTAGATGAAGCTTACGTCGGTTGGATGAAGTTTGAATCCAGACCGGATGCATTGGAGACAGTTCGAGAGGGAGTTGATAAAGCAGAAGAAATTCTACGCTACCTCTTAATCAAAGCTCCGAGGGAAACCACCTTCACCTTCGCGAAGGCTCGTGCTGAAAGGGAAGCCAAGGAGAATTTCCCGACGCTCGCTGAAGGCGAGGCCGGGACTCCGACCCCTACGGGCGTCGGAGCAGGCGAAGAATCAGTAATAGAACCCGTGATAGAATAAAACATATCACCTTAGACACAACATTATGTACTTAAACAAAGCTTTGGTTATAGGCAACCTCACCAGAGATCCAGAGATCAAATCTCTCCCATCTGGTATTCAGGTTTGTACGTTCTCTCTTGCCACCAATCGTGTGTGGAAGAACAAAGAGGGTGTGAAGCAAGAATCAGCTGACTATCACAACATCGTAGTCTTCGGCAGACAGGCCGAGACCACTGCACAGTTTCTCCGAAAGGGAGCAAGTGCTCTGGTTGAAGGCAGGATGCAAACCCGTTCATGGGATGCCGCTGATGGGACAAAGAAGTATCGGACAGAAATTGTCGCCGATAGGATTCAATTCGGGCCTCGACCAACAGGTAGTGCCCCAGCCGGCGCTCCAGCTTCGAACAAAGACACCTCAGACGCACCTCCTATAGACACCATTGATTATCCAGAAGAAAGTATTAGCCCAGAAGATATACCATTCTAATTATGAAAAAATAGATTA